>CERP01053164.1_pt1 | contig 181621 bp, 132 predicted proteins | sample 530801 | NCBI WGS metagenome assembly CERP01 (sample SAMEA2620991, study PRJEB7988) | marine metagenome | biome: marine biome (ENVO:00000447); feature: surface water layer (ENVO:00002042); material: "saline water (ENVO:00002010), including plankton (ENVO:xxxxxxxx)" | depth 5 m | reverse complement strand
AGCTAATCTGCGTACCCGGTGCCGAACTCATAGGTTCGGTGGCTGCAAGTTTCAAGTCCAACAATTCTTTGACGATCACTACAAAAGTATCCTCTACACTCAAATCTCCGTCACTGGCTTGTACCGTAATGTTTGCTGTGCCAAACTGATTCGTCTGATAATCCAGTGACAGTACAGAATTAGTTATCGTAGCAGTAAGCATTGTTGGATTGTCATTGGCTTCCACACTATAGATCAATGATCCTGAAGCAGTTTCTTCATCACTGAAGTTGGCACTTAAATCAATCACAGTATTTGCAGCATTTTCATCTACAGTAACATCTGCTATGGGTGTGCTTACAACTGGTGCGGAATTAGCTTTCACCTTACCAGGAATAGGACTTTGTGGATTAGCCTGCAAATACGGATAACTCACCGAATCTCCTGTAACAATTGCCCAGGTGTTTTCAAAGTCAAAGCCTGCATTGGCAAAGGTTAAAGAATCTTTAATTTGTGTTGCGGTAATCCCCGTTAGTTCAGTTCCAGTATTATCCCAGATAGCATTTGTAGCTGTACCTCCGAGTACACCAGCATAATAGTTTGAGTTTTGAGAAACAGAAGTAGCAGAACCTTGAGCCTCTCCGAAAATTCCTCCCTCTAAAGAGCTTCCTGTAACCGTTGCCAGTGAATAACTAGTGTTTATGGAGGCTGGATCGGAAATGACTCCAACTAAACCTCCTGCTTTTTCCGTACCTGACACTGTTCCACTGGTATAGTTTGAGCTAATTGTACCTCCTGGTATTTCACCTACAATTCCACCTACTCTAGTACCTGTTACAGTACCCATAAATGAGCTATTTGTAATATTAGCACCCCTACTAATTAACCCGCCGGTCATAGAGCTCCCCCCTCGAACTGTACCGGTTACATGTACATTAGAAACACTACCAGCATATCCTAATGACCCTACATAAACACTGCCTGATGTTATATTAACATCGGTTAATTTGAGGTTGCGGATAGTACCGGAAATAAATCCGAACAACCCTATAAGTTCAAAATCACTGCTATTTATATACAGACCACTTATGGTGTGATTATCTCCATCAAAAGTACCATCGAAATCTCCATCTCCAAATGAGCCTTTAAAAGGTATCCACCCATTACCCTGATTGTACGGAGCTACATTCAGGTCAATGTCATTATTTAGCTTGTAATGACCCGTAATATACCCAAGATCATCTATATTTGTCCTGATCGAATCTAGTTGCGCGGCTGTCGTTATTAAGAAAGGATCAGCTTCAGTTCCAGAACCTCCTTCAAAAGGACTTACAAGCACATATCCACTTGATACTTTTTCCCCGCTTTCTATCCCATCACTGGGGGTTACATCTAGTCGTAAGTATTTAAAATTGTCCGACGGTATAGGTGTATAGGTAGAATCAGTTGCCCCCATAATTTCCACCTCATTAGTTCCCGCATTGTCATTGGCACGGTACCACTGGAAGCTTGCACCTGCATTCGCATCGCCATCGGCATCTGTGAAGTCGTAGGTTGCTGCAAGAACTTCTCCTACTTTGGGTGTGCCTGCTATGGCTGCATTAGCTGCTATGGGAGTGGTGTTACCCAGCTCTTTACCCGGGATTGGGATTTGTGGATTATTTTGTAAATACGGATAACTAATAGAGTCTCCGGTTACTATAGCCCAGGTATTGGCAAAATCAAAGCCTGCATCAGCAAAGGTCAAAGAGTCTTTCATTGCACCAGTGGAAACATCAGTAGTTTGCTCACCACTTGTGTTCCAGTAGGTGTTGGACTCTACGTCTGAAAGTGTACCTGCAAAGTAATTATGGGTTTGGGTTGCTCCATTAAAGCTAACAATACCGCCTTCAAAAGTACTTCCTGATACTGTTGCCAGTGAATAACTGTCGGAAATTGTACCTCCATCAGTTACACTACCTACAATACCACCTGCTCTTTCGCCTGAAACTGATCCGGTTGAATAGCTTTTGCTAATGAATGTATTATCAACTCCATCAGTTTCAATATCACCGGCAATACCACCAACAACGGTTCCGGTAACCGTTCCATCAAAAGAACTTTCTGTAATAGATCCATCATTCCATAGCGCTCCGGCTATACCCCCTGCGGTTGGCCCGGAAACTGTACCCGTTACATGTACATTAGATACCGTTCCGCCTGATACATATCCTATAGGACCTACATAATTATAGTTTGTGGTACCTCGTAAATTGACCTCTTCAAGCTTAAGGTTGCGAACAGTTCCCGAATGTCCGCCGATCAAGCCTACATATTCTTGTTGCGCCGTGCTGTTAATGTACAATCCGGTAATGGTATGATTGTCTCCATCCAGACTTCCAAGAAACCATACAGATTCGCCTCTGGTAATCGGAATCCAACCCTCTCCTTCATTGTATGGAGCTACATCAAGGTTGATATCATTTATCAGTTTAAAATGTCCATCTAAATTATTGGGTTGTTCGGAATACACATCTCTCATTGCATTCAGCTGATCTGCCATGGAGATCAGGTACGGATCAGCTTCCGTTCCGGAACCCCCTTCAAATGGATTTGCTTTCACATATCCACTGGTTATGGTATCACCATACGCCGTTCCATCAAACGGGACCACTTCCACGCGCAGGTCGTTAAAATTATCCGTACTGGTAATGATGTATAAAGAGTCTGTTGCTCCATCTATTTTTGCTTCAGAAGAGCTCCCGTACTCACCATACACTTTTCTGTACCACTGGAAGCTGGCTCCGGCATTGGCATCGCCATCTGCATCTTCAAAATCATAGGTCGCCGCAATGGTTTCTCCTGTTTTTGGATAGCCTGTTATTCCAGCATTGGATGCCAAAGGTGCTCTGTTACCCTGATTAATAGTGATGGTAAATCCTATTTCATAACTATCTTCTCCCCCATTATCTGTACCTCCATCATCAATTACTTTAACGCTAACTACAGCGACTCCGGTTGTATCCGGTAAAGGAGTAAATGTTAATGTACCCGCGTATTCGTAACCACCTGAATATCCAGTACCAGCAATTACGATCTCTGGTTGGACCTCAAACAAACTTGAATCCTCAGTACTAACAGCATATTCCAATGGCTTCTGACCGGATTCATTAGAAGGGCCTGGCTCAAAATATGCTATAAAAAGAGCCTGTGAAAATAACCCTGAAGTATTTAGCACAACAGGGTTTCCATAGGTAATTTCAGCATATGGCGCATCATTAACAGGATTTACTGTGATTACAAATGTTTTTACCGTTTGATCGCTACCACCATTTCCTGTACCGCCGTCGTCACTCAATGTTACCGTAACGGTAGCCGTGCCACTACTATCGGACGAAGCCGTGTAGTTAAGAGTTCCTGTGTTGAGATCAATGGATGGCTGAGTTAAAAAGAGTGCTTCATTATCCGACTCTACAGTTAAACTTAAAGCCTGATCAGACTCGTCTGCTGCTCCTTTAGAACTAACCGTTAAAAAGTTTTCTACTGTTTGGTCGCCAGCGTCCTCGTTTGAAGATTGGTTTCCGGCTAAAGTAAATACAGGACCATCATTCACCGGGTTCACGGTAAGGGTAAAACTATGTTGTACGGTCAACCCTTCGCTGTCTTCAGCCTGAATAGTGATATCTGTCGACCCATTAGCATTGGATTGCAAAAGAAAGCCCAGGATATCCTGCGTATTGTCAACCGAGGTGAATACTAATGAAGTATTGGTATTTGATACCAATGAGTACGTCAAATCCGCATCATTATCTTCATTATCACTAAATACATCGGTGAAATTGATGGGGTCTACAGAGCTATCCTCGTAAACCGAAAAGTCCGCAACGGCATTGGTCACAACCGGAGCTGTATTTCCCACAAATGCCTTAAGAGAAGGGTATCCGCTCATCGCCCAGATATCGGTAAAGTCCCAGCCGGCATCCGTGAAGGTGCTTTGTGTTTGCATTTCGGTGGTTGTTTTACCAGTAATTCCGGTAGTACTACCAGTACCTGTAGCGGCAGCCTGACCACTGCTTTGGGTATCCCAAAAGGAATTAGTGGCTGCAGCAGAGATATATTTTTGACCAATAAAACCTCCTACATTTGAACTACCTGTAACCGCACCTGTGGAATAACTGTTGCTTACCGTACCGCTATTATAGTTTCCGGCAAAGCCCCCCACGTTTGTATCACCACTTACAGAGCCGGTGGCATAACTATTTTCCACGTTGTCGTAGCTAAAACCAATCAATCCACCCACGTTATTCGCCGTTCCGGTGGCATCACTGGTGGAGTAACTTTTTGTGATGGTGCCTAAACTATGAAGTCCAACCAAGCCTCCTATATCTTGTGTTCCGGCTACCGTACCGGCTGAATAGCTTTCACTAATATTTGAATTGTTTAGCCCAACAAGGCCTCCTACCACCGCTGATCCATCAACATCTCCATCGGCATAGCTACCCGAAATTGTTCCATTATTTTCGCCAGCTAAACCACCAGTATTTCCCCCACCTGATATTGATAGTTGCTCTAATCCAATGTTTGAAACCGTACCACCGTCCCCAATCACAGCAAACAGCCCTACATAATCTTCTGTAGTTCGGTCTATAGTTAAACCTGTAATTACAAATCCTTGCCCATCAAAGCTTCCGGTAAAAGGTGTATTGCCTCCTATCGGTACAAATCCTGCTCCCGAATTCCATGTTGATGTCGCTGATGCATCTAAATCATTATTCAATACAAAATGCGAAGACGGACTGTCTTTCAGTGCCTGTAATTGTTCAAGGGTTTCTACCTGATAAGGGTCTGCTTCAATTCCCGTTCCACCGGCAAAACTAACGGACACTGATTCACCCTGTACAGGTCCTACCAATGAACTTTCTCCTGAGATTCCGGCATCAACCCCATCACTTGGAATGACAGAGAAACTCATATATTTCCCTTCATCAGCAGAAACTAATGTGTAGGTAGTTGCGTCCGCTCCACCAATGGCTGTTTTATTCGTTCCTCCGCTATCATCGCTTCTATACCATGTAAGTACAGAGCCACTTTCAGGGTCACTATCAAGATCATCATAATCATAGGAACCGGTTAGAGTTTCCCCTACTTCCAATGTTCCACTTATTGATACATTGGAAACCGTTGGAGGATTATTTCCTCCGCCTCCACCACTACCACTACCACTACCACCAATAGGACCAACAGGATTACTTGGAGTAGGCATTCCTGTCTCTGTGCCATTAGATGGAGTTACTTCAAACACAATTAATTTTCCTTCGTCTGCAGAAACTAAAGTATAGGTTTGTGCGGTTGCCCCATCAATTAGCACAGGTGGCTCGAACTCACTATCTAACCGATACCACTGATAGGTTGTCCCATCCTCTGGTAATTCATTAGGATCTACATAATCATAGCTTCCTGTAAGCGTTTCACCAACTTCCAGCGTGCCGGTAACCTCTAAAAAGTCAGCTATAGGACCTGAAGGTGGCGGCGGAAACTGAGCCCATAAAGTAATTACATTTAAAAAAAATATGGGTAAGAGTAGTATCAGTTTTTTCATAACGTATCGGTTTTATGATTTTGAGAAGAAAGCATTGGGATGATGCCTGAAAGGTCTTTTTTTGAAATGAAGCCTAAAGTGGATAAGTGTTTTATTCTTTTTCGCAATGATGGGCTATCGTAACTGGTAACAAATATGATTTTTGCTCTTGCATCTTTTTCAAGTATACATTCAGTTGTTTGAATACCATTCATGTTTGTCAACTGATAATCCATAAGTACAAAGTCTGGTTTGGTTTTAGAGTATTGCTCTATGGCTTCTTCGCCACTTTCACATTCAACCAATTCCAGAGTATCTTTACTGATCAAAAAGTCTTTATATCCCAGTGTTAAGATATTTCCTAAAAGACGCCGCATACCCGCGTGATCATCCACGATCATTATTTTCATTTACTGCACTTATTTCATTAGGAAGGGATTGTACCCGAAAAAGCCAACGATTCGGTCTTTTCCCATTTGAGCATAAAGTCCCCTTTAGGCTTCCCGATTACAATAGGCAGGAGTACTCATTCGTATAGGTACTTGTACCTATAAATGAACTTATTATACCTTAGAAGCGTGTTCGACTGCGAATTTAAGAAGGGCGTGTGCTCCGCTAAGTCCAAGTTTATTGCAAATATTATTTCGGTGATTTTGTACCGTTTTTATACTCACATTGAATTCATCAGCAATTTCCTGGCTTGTTTTCATATCAGCCACTTGTTTGATGACTTTTTTCTCTGTTTGGGTGAGTGAGTTCAAGCCATCTTTATCACTGGCAGGAGTAAGAAGTTTTTCATTTCTCTTGATTAGAAAGTCTGATAAAGCAGGGCTCAAGTAATGTTTTCCACTCAATACCGTCTTAACACATTTAAAAATTTCAGAAGCGGTATTATCTTTCAATACATACCCTTTCACCCCGATATCCATGGCTTTATTAAATATTGATTCATCTTTGTACATAGTCAGAAAGATGACGTCTATCGGAATTCCCTCTTGGTGTACCTGTTTAGCTACTTCAAAGCCTGTTAACTCCGGCATTTCAATATCGAGTATCGCAATTTTAGGACTTTGATTACGGATAAGATCCAAAGCCTCTTTTCCATTCTCTGCAGTTATAATTTCGAAATTATCATGGGCTTCCAACACTTGCTGAAGTCCTTTCATCATTAGAGGATGGTCATCTGCTATCAGAATTTTTATGATACTGCCCATTCTTTTATTGGTATAACTATTGTAATTGTAGTTCCTTCTTTAGCACTAGAATTCAAGCTTAAGGTACCCCCAAGCGTTTCAATCCGTTCATTCATCCCTGACAAACCAAGTCCACCAGCATTTAATTTATCAAGTGGATCAAAACCGGTGCCATTGTCCCAAATCATGGCTTTCAATCCGGGATCAGTCCGCCTGATGATGACCGACGCTTCAGTGGCTTGAGCGTGTTTAAAGATATTGTTTATTCCTTCTTGAATAACTCGGTAGAAATTAATTTCCTTTTCTTTAGGAACTATTTCATCAATATCATCCACATGATAGCTCCATTCGATAGACGAAGCATCCTGCACCTGACTGCACAAATTCTCCACAGCTTCAGTAAGTCCGAATTTTTCAAGGTGAATTGGACGCAAACCATGTGAAATCGAACGAATATCGTCTATGGAGATAACAGCACTTTGCATGATTTCATCAAGCTGTTCATCCAGCTCTGCAGGTTTTTCAACAAATTTTCTGGCAAGTTCTGCCCTGTTTTTAATAACCAAAATCTGCTGCCCCAAACTATCATGCAGTTCTGAAGCTATTCTCTTTCTTTCATTTTCCTCTGACTCAATCAGCTGTTCAGTAAAGCGTTTCTGTCGGGCATTCTGCCTTTTTAGCTGTTCTACTCTTAAATAATAGATAAGGCCAATAGCTCCAATTATCAGTAACCCCACTAAGGTATAGAACCATGTAGTTTGCCAAAATGGAGGTATCACAATAATATTTAATGAAGCGCCTTCGGTATTCCAAACTCCATCACTGTTTCCAGCTATTACCTGAAAGGTGTAATTACCTGGCGGTATTTTGGAGTATAAAGCAGATCTTGAGGTTCCTACGTCAATCCAATCATCATCAAGCCCAATCATTTTATATCTGAATTGAACTTTTTTAGGATCAGTAAAACTTATACCGGTATAATAGATTTCTAAAAATGCTGTATTGTATGATAGTTGAATATCTTCAGCTATAGACAGTTCTTTTTCCTCAGATCGAAGCTTTTCTATATATACAGGTGGTGGAATTGAGTTATTAGCAACTTTAGAGGGGTCAACTACTGCTACCCCTTCAATTGTGGGAAAGTAGATTCTACCTGTAGAGTCTTTAATTGCATTTGGCTGAAAGCCACCATTAGTTTCCGCTGAATTCATTCCATCATTAGATCCAAATGAATCAATCGTAAAGCTTTCTGCTTTTCCATCCAGATAATAATTTAAATCTTTTCGTTTTATACGAACAATTCCCCGGTTGCTTCCCATCCAAAAATAGCCATATTCATCTTCTACAATGTGAGAGATAACGTTGTCAAAAAGTCCATCCTTTACAGTCAGCTGTTGAACTTCATCTCCTATAATCCTGAACAAACCTTCTCCATAGGTACCAATCCACATATAATTTTCATCATCCTGGTAGATAGCTCTCACATTAGGTTGAGAAGAATCTTCGCCTTTTCCTATTAAAGGAATCTTACTTACTTCACTATCCATAATAGTATTAAGACCACTCTCCGACCCAACCCAGATTGTGCCTTGTTTATCTTCTAAGATTGACCTTACATCATTATAGTACAAACCATCTACTTCAGTATATGTTCTAAAAAACTGTTCTCCATCGTTCACATATAATCCGTTTGAAGATGCAATCCACATATTCTGATCGCTATCTTCCATCATGGCATGTACCCCTAAATTCGTAAAGCCTTCAGCTTCTCCATAATACTGTCCTTCTTTATTTAAAGAATTGGTTACATAAACTCCTCCACCCCCTATCCATATTCTACCCCTTGAATCCTGAAACACCGACCAGTTACAACCACTTTGATAAAATTCCTGTACTTTTGATGAGTAGGCCTTTCCATCTCTCCATTCGAAAAGCCCTCCACAATTTGTAGAAAAAAGGCCCGATCCGTCATCTAGTATAGTTAAGGACAACATTTTTTCATTAGATAATCCCTCACTCTTGTCAATCATTTGTATAGCTGATTGCCGTACTTTAAATAGCCCGTTTGCATCCGTTCCAAACCATAGATTATCTTCAGAATCTATTAAAATGCCTTTAAAATTAAGCTCTGAGTTCTGTTGAACCGGATTGAAGAGCTTTAATTCTGATCCATTCCAAACAACAATATGCCCTAAAAACTCTACATATAAATTTTCTCCCCCATTATTAACAACTCCAAAATTACTAAAAATTAAATTTTTAAAATCGCCTTCAAACTTTAGTGGGGAAAGTTTATTGTCTGCATATTTATAAAACCCTTCACTGCGAGTAGCCAAAATCAATTCTCCGGATCCGGCCGGAAATTCTCTTGAGTCTTCAAAAATACCATCAAACTGATCACTCAAGTCTGCTACTTCTATTGCCTTATTTCCTTTGAAGAATACGATCTTTTTATTGAGATTAACCCAAGTTCCTCCTTCATAATTTTTTTCTGGTTCGGTACTAACTGACTTGGTAATGTCAACTTCCTGAAATTCCACCCCATTAAACTTCAAGAGTTTCTCTGAACTCGTCAATAAAAGACTGCCATCTTTGGCATTCCGCATTCTAAAACCGAACCCCCCACTTCTATCTAAAGGAAAAGATTGGACTTCACCATTTTTATACCTCATCAACTTTGCTCGAGGTGCCTCAGCGATAATCCAAATACTTCCTTCTGAGTCTTCATGTATTCCTAGAATCCTTTCTTCAACCATTCCCGGAGTATTAGAGCGCTCAAAAGTTGTAAATGTATTTCCGTCAAAACGTACAAGACCTCCATAGGTAGCCAGCCATATATATCCGTCTTTTGATTGGATAATATCATTTACGGAACTTTGCGGCAGTCCTTCTTCCAGACCAAAATTCGTAACTACATAGTTTTCTGCATTAAAAGATTGGGAATATCCGGGGATTTGGAAAAAAAGGAAGGTTAGGAATAATATGAACGCAACACTCTTTGCGGAGTCATTTATATGTATGTCAGAATTAAATATGATTGGCATGCCCAGTGTCCAAAAAACTAAAAGAAATTAATCGAGATGAAAGTACTGAATTTTTCCAGTTATCAAAGTACTATTTAACTGCAACTAAGCACATTAAAGATCTCTTAGAATGATTCTCTAACTTTTTGGGGTATCAAAGAATTGATTCTGTTCTAAAACAGATTATCAAACTTAATGATTTTAACCGGCTTTGAAGTCAAGAATACATTTAATTATTTGAGGCTAGAAATTTAAAATTACTCCATTAACACCGCTTTAGTTATGTTATAGCATCCCACGAACAAAAAAACTGTACATTGAAAAAATCTTCACTCCTCTTTCTGCTTGTATTCTCTATTTTTTTTACTCCGGCCTTATCTTTTGCCCAAACCTTTAAGGTTCTTGTTTTTTCAAAAACTGAAGGATTCAGACATGCATCCATTCCTGCAGGGATCTCAGCTATTCAACAACTTGGGTTGGATAATGATTTTGAAGTAGACGCAACCGAAGATGCTTCGATGTTCACCTTGGAAAACCTGTTACAGTATGATGCCGTCATATTTCTCAGTACAACCGGAGATGTTCTTAATGCAGACCAACAAGCCGCCTTTGAGCAGTACATCCAAAGCGGAGGTGGATTTGTGGGTATTCATGCCGCTTCAGATACCGAATATGACTGGGCATGGTATGGTGGATTAGTTGGAGCATATTTTGACAGCCATCCTCCGGGAACTCCCACCGCCACCATTGAAGTTGCGGATAAGGTGCACCCTTCTACCTCTTTTTTACCGGATTATTGGGTCAGAACCGACGAATGGTATAACTACCGGGACAATCCCCGTGGTGAAGTTCACGTATTAATGACGCTCGATGAAGACACATACAGTGGTGGAAATATGGGATATGACCACCCCATTGCATGGCTACATCAATATGATGGTGGCCGCTCCTGGTATACCGGCGGTGGACATACCAGTGAAAGTTTCTCTGAACCAAATTTCCTAAACCACATTCTGGGTGGAATTAATTATGCCAGTGGCGACGTGCAAGGTCAGTACGAAGGAACTGTTGACGAAAAATACCAGATGACCGTAATCGACAACAATCCGGTCAACCCAATTTCACTTGCAGTACTCCCAAACCTAGATGTGCTATATATTGAACGCGGTGGCGCTATAAAATTAATAAATGAAGCTACAGGTGTCATTGAAGATGCCGGTAGTATAGATGTCTTCGATGGTTTTGAAGATGGCCTGATCGGTGTGGTATTAGATCCTGATTTCGAGACCAATTCATGGGTGTATTTCTTCTATTCGCCAACATCAGTGACAGAACAGCGAGTTTCAAGATTTGAATTTGTTGATAATGAGATCGTTTCTGAATCTGAAGAAATATTGCTTCGAATACCTACTCAGCGGGATGAATGCTGCCATTCAGGTGGTGATATGGAATTTGACGCCGATGGAAATCTATTTATTGCTACCGGAGATAATTCAAATCCTTTTGCAGATGGGTGGTCTCCTATTGATGAACGCCCAGGCCGTGAACCTTGGGACGCCCAACGGACTTCAGCAAATACTCAAGATTTAAGAGGAAAAATCCTCCGCATCCACCCTGAAGATGACGGAACTTATACCATCCCTGACGGAAATTTATTTGCGACTACTGATGATGGCAAGGAAGAGATCTTTATAATGGGAACACGTAACCCCTATCGAATGGCTATCAGGCAAAATACAGGGGAGTTAGTGTGGGGTGAAGTTGGGCCTGATTCAAGAGAAGATAATCCAAATCGGGGTCCGGTTGGGTATGATGAATTTAACCGCACGACTACTGCCGGAAACTTTGGCTGGCCTTACTGTATTGCTGAAAATATCCCCTACAACGACTATAATTTTGCCACTCAAACTTCATCAGGTACTTTTAGTTGTGATGCCCCAGTCAACGAATCTGTGAATAACACAGGAGCAACAAACCTACCTGCCGCCCAACCTGCATGGCTATCCTACACGTATGGATTCACCCCGGACCGACCTGAATTTGAAGAAGGAAACAGAACAGCTATAGCCGGAGGTTTCTTTGAATTCAATCCAGCAAACGAAGAAACCGGAAGTTTCCCACAGTATTATGACAGCACGCTTTTCATCATGGAATGGACTCGCAACTGGATCAAAGAAGTTCGTTTCGATGAAAATGGAGATCTTCTTCAAATAAACCCATTTTTTGATAGTCTGGTCTTAAACCGGCCTATCGATATGCAATTTGGACCCGATGGTGCTATGTATGTAGTTGAATGGGGAACCGGATTTGGGGGTGGTAATGAAGATGCCCGAATCATTAAAATCGAATATGTTGAAAACTTAGGGAATCGACCTCCACAAGCGGTTCTTCAAGCTTCAAAAACTACGGGCGCAACTCCGCTTACCGTAGATTTTTCAGCTGAACTCTCTCGCGACCCTGATGCTGATTTTTTACAGTATTCCTGGGACTTTAATAGCGATGATGTTGAAGACGCTAACTCCGAAACCACGAGCTATACATTCACAGAAGCGGGTTCCTATTTGGCAAAACTCACTGTTACTGATCCTGATGGAGAAAGCTCCGTTGATCAAATTCAGATTGTAGTCGGAAATACAGCTCCCGAAGTAACGATCGACTATCCCGTTAATGGTGGTTTTTATATTGAAGGGGATGAAATCGAGTATAAAGTTTCGGTGACTGATGCTGAACAAGGTACTATTGGAGACGGTATAGAATGCTCAGCCGTTGAAACAGAGCCTTCTATCGGGCATGACGATCATTCCCATGGTGCAGGCCCAAGCAGCGGCTGTGAGGGAACATTTATGACCGTAAGCCATGGCGATGGACCTGATAACGTCTTTTATGTTTTTAATGCCACTTATGAAGATGATGGAGGCGGTGCTAACGCTCCCCTCACTGGCTCTGCATTAACCGTTCTTCAGCCCAAACTAAAGCAGGCAGAACATGCGCTTGAGTCATTTGATATTCAACTCGAAGATACCGGAGATTTCCTTGGAGGAGGGAAAAATGTTGGTTTTGTAAATAATGGCTCAGCTCTGAAATTTGGTCCTATGAATTTTGAGAACATAGAGTTCATGACTGTAAGATATGCAACCCAACAAAATCCGGCCCGTGTTGAGGTAAGAATTGATGAAATAGACGGTCCACTTATTGCAAGCATGCAAACTGCACTTACAGGCGGATGGCAGACTTACGACTATTTCACCACCGAATTAGATAATCCGGGCGGTACACATGATGTCTATTTTGTTTTCAAAAATGTATTGAACCCGGGAGGAATTGGAAACTTCAATTGGTTTGAATTTCACGGGCAAGGTGTGGCTAAAGAGAATTCAGATTCTCTTGAAGGCTTGGCTGCTACCTACTTTTCAAATAATGATTTCACAGGTGATAAAGTCATTCGCAAAGAACCTATGGTTGCCTGGAATTGGCTTAGTAATAATCCCTTGGAAGGAATCCCTTCCGACAACTTTAGTGTCCGCTGGGAAGGTGAAGTAATGAGTCCAACTACAGGTAACTATCGTTTTTCAACAGGTACTACGAATGGCAGTGCAAAGGTTTTTATTGATGGCGAGGAGGTATCACCCAGCCAACAAGTTGCTATGGTTTCTGGAGAGAACCGAAATATACGAGTCGAATATATCCATACAACTGGCCCTGCTGGAATGTATCTTCGCTGGACCGGTCCCAACCCTTCCAACGTCATTCACTCGAAATACTTGACCCCGGATTTCGACGCATTAATGGTTTCAAATGAAGTCAATGAAAAAATAGAAATTCCTACTGAAATCTCGTTAGAACAAAACTACCCAAACCCTTTTAACCCCTCTACTCAGATAGAATTTAGTCTGCCAAAAAATGGACTTGTTCAGCTTAAAGTCTTCAATGTTGTAGGCCAAAGTGTTATGGTTTTAGTAGATGAAGTTCGAAGTCAGGGTCAACATTCTGTGACATTCGATGCAACGGGTTTCTCCAGTGGGGTTTACTTTTATCAGCTTCAGTTTGATGGGACTATCATTTCGAACAAAATGCTCCTCATGAAGTAACCCCCAAAACTCACCGTAGTTAGAACGGGCTTGAAGAAATTTCTCTTTACCTATAAGCCTGGGTTCGATTATGAAAAATGAAATTTCCTTTGCTTTGTGTATCGGATAAGTAAGTTGTCACCCTGAACTTGATTCAGGGTCTGAAAAGAGTGATTTTCTGATACCGGCAAGCCTCTTCGCTAACATCTCGTCCTTTTTAAACGAGTGTATGATTTTATTCATAGCTAAATCTATGAACCGGGTTTCCATATTCGACTGGGGACGTCTGGATTTCTGCCAGCTTCACTGCAGCATTGCTCATGGTAAGGGTGTAATCGTTGTCCTGAACATTGCCCTCCGAATCGCCTGTGGTCATTCGTAGCCATTTCCTCGGTTTTTTGAAAACAACAGACCGGGCATGTGATGTTGGAATATAATAATACCTTCATCTCAGCTTTTTCCTTTTTTCACATTCACCTTCCAGGGCTTTTAAAAATAGGACAATCTCCTTTAGGTCCTTCGCCAGTACAAGAATCAATTAAATCTATCAGAGTATTCTTTATTTGTTGTAGGTCTTCGATATTTTCTACCACACTTGGTATTTTTCTTCCGCTTCACTTTTGACCTCAGAGCAAGTGGTGTCAACATCAATTCGTAGTTCCAGCAGTTCCTTGATTTCTCTCAGCGTGAACCCTAACTCTTGCTCCCGCTTGATAAATTTAATCTGATCGATATGCCGTTGGGTAAAAATTCGGTAACCTGATCTTCTTCGGTCAGGCTTGGGAATGAGATTGCGTTTTTCGTAATAACGGACGGTTTCTTTATTCACATCAGCACGCCGGGCTACTTCTCCGATTTTGAAAGTGCTTACACCATTATATTTTTCTTTATTATCAGGTTTCATGGCTGGGCGAATTTATTTCTTGTTCTTACTCTACCGAAATAATAACTACTTAAAAAAGAACCGGAAACAAGGTCCGGTTCAATCTTAGTTTAGTCTTTCTATACCATGGTTTTGCCACAGCAGCAGGGAGGGTTTTGCGTACCTCCACAACTTGCTGGAGTTCCTTTGGTTACGGTAACTTCATATCCACACCCTTCATCCGGGCATTTATAAACTTCTCCTTTTTGAACGGCATACTTAGTTCTCCATTTAGTTATAACTTCAATACACACCTAATATAAGGCCTGTACCATGGTCCAGAGTCAAATAATAACAGATCCATTATCTCTGGGCTACAACATGTAGCTAAGTAGTATATATTTATCTATTTCTACTTTCTGGGTACTGGTTTGTCTGTAGTAATATCAGTCAAATAAATACTCAAAGCGGGAAGAACAGTAATTTGAACAATCGGCGATAAGCCAACCTCATAAGAAAAAATAGTTAGCTCTGGCATCGCAGATGTATATTCCCAAAGGCTAAGAAAAATAGCAACCCATTCAAGAAAAATACTTGCTGCAAAGCTTAAGCCGAAAAGCACAATATATCCTTTGCGACCTAGACGAGGTTCCAGATGCACGGACGAAGTCAGCATTGAGGTGGCTCTCCATAGCCCTAATACAATGATGATATCCCCTAAAACAGCTCCCCACATCCAAACGGTAGCCTTGAGAAAAGGCCAGTCCCACATGCCATATAGAAAGCCACATTGAACAAATTCCCAAATGGTATTAAGAATAAAAGCCCAAAAAATTACTTTTTTAACTGGCTCACTAATCACGTTCAATTATCAGAATCGTTAAGACTATAATTATACGTGGCAGCGATTATTGCCCCTGTTATCCAGCCTATAATGAAGGTCAGAATAATTCCAAGTAGTGATTCCCACAAAGGAATGTCCATACGAATGATTGATGACGTATCAAAACCGTGCAAGAGGGCGTTAAAAAAGGAAATAGTTCCTTGCTGGCCAAGCACAATCATCAACAAAGCACAGCCCAGGTATAGAATCACGCCTGTTGCGCCAACCGCTATTCCTAATTTCTTAGTGTTTAGTTTTCTCATAGTATCTCCTTTATTCTATTGGTTTGATGTACCTATTTAGTGATTTGAAAATATATAAGTCAGATTCGCAGTTTTAAACCCATCTTTTGATAACCTTAGTTTCCATTTTACATCCTTCAATTTTCGAGCTTCAAGAACCGTGCATTGATAGCTACAATAACAGTACTTAGCGACATGAGTATAGCTCCCACTGCAGGACTTAATATAATGCCCCAGGCGAACAGGACACCAGCGGCAAGAGGAATGGCTCCAATATTATAGCCGGAAGCCCACCACAGGTTTTGCACCATTTTTCTGTAGGTAGATTTTGAGAGCTTGATCAATGCTGTTACATCTTGAGGGTTATCTTTTACCAGTACGATATCACCGGTTTCAACAGCCACATCTGACCCGGCTCCGATAGCAATTCCAACATCAGCCTGAGCTAAAGCGGGGGCATCGTTGACGCCGTCTCCGGTCATGGCCACAAGTTTTCCTTGCCCCTGAACCTCCTTCACCTTATCGGCTTTTTCATCCGGAAGTACTTCAGCAAACACCTGATCAATGCCTAGTTCTCCAGCTACATAATCGGCCGTTTGTTGATTATCGCCCGTCAGCATAATGCACTCAATCCCCATCTTGTGTAATGCATCAATCGCATTCTTAGACGACTCTCGAATTTGATCTCCCAAAGCAATGGCTCCGGTCAATTGATCTCCAATGATCACAAAAACCACCGTTTTTCCCTGGGATGATACTTTTTCAACTTCAGCTGTTGGGTATTCCATTTCCTGGTCCCGAATATATCCGGGGCTTACTACTTTCACCGACTTTCCATTTACCTTGCCTTCAATTCCCTTTCCGGTAATGGAATTAAACTCATCCGGCTCCCAGGTTTCGCCGGCTTTTTCGAGGATTCCTTTTGCAAGTGGATGTTCAGAGTTTTTCTCCAGCGAAGCTGCATATTTAAGTATCTCTTCATCGGAGTGATCATCCCCAAAATTCAGAATATTGGTTACCGTAAAGGTTCCTTCGGTTAGCGTACCGGTTTTATCGAAGATAATGGAATCCAAGTTTCTTGCCTGCTCAAAAGCAGACCGATTGCGTATAAGAAATCCATTGGTCGCAGCAATACTGGTTGAGCGGGAAACCACCAATGGAATGGCCAGACCTAACGCGTGTGGACAGGTAATCACCATGACCGCTACGGTTCGGTTCATCGCAAAGTCAAAGCTTTGTCCCGTAAAAAAGATCCAGGCTCCAAAGGTTATCAGGCCGGCTGTAATAGCAACGATGGTCAACCAAAAAGCAGCCCGATTGGCTAAATCCTGTGTACGAGACTTACTTTCCTGAGCTTCTCTTACCAGGTTAATAACCTGAGATAAGAATGAATCGTCCCCGGTTTTAGAAATTTGTATAGTAAGAGAGCCTTTTTCATTTACAGAACCGCCAATTACCTCATCATCTTTTTGTTTACTAACCGGCTTGGATTCTCCGGTAAGCATGGCTTCATTCACGCTCGATTCCCCTTTAAGAACAATCCCATCGGCTGGCACTTTCTCACCCGGCTTGATGAGGACTTTGTCGCCCTGTTCTAATTCTTCTACCGGGACGTCTTCCGTTGATCCATCCTCATGTACACGATGAGCTTCACCCGGTATCAAAGCAGCTAACTCTTCCAAAGCTGTCGAAGCGCTCATCACAGAACGCATTTCGATCCAGTGTCCCAAAAGCATAATCCCGACCAAAGTTGAAAGCTCCCAGTAGAGCAGGTCTCCTTCAAAGCCAAAGACCACAGCCGTGCTATAGAGGTAGGCGATAGAAATAGCAAGACCGATAAGCGTCATCATACCCGGTTGCTTTTTCTTCAGCTCATCTATCAGTCCTGTTAGAAACGGCCATCCGCCAAAGAAGTAAACGACGGTTGATAACGCAGCTAAAATCCAGCTGTCACCGGTGAATCTCCAGTCCACACCCAGAAAATCCTGGATCATGGGTGATAGGGCCATGATCGGAATCGTGAGTGCAAGCACCCACCAAAATCGAAATTTGAAGTCCTGAACCATCATTTTGTGATGCTCATGATGGGAGTGCCCTTCATGCCCACCGTGATCCTGATTGTGTTCCTGATCTTGGTTATGCTCTTTATTTTGGTGACCATTGTGGTTATGGTCTTCGTGATTGTGATGTTCGTGGTTCATATTCTGCTCTGTTTAGTTAAATCGTTTGTTGCTTATCGGGATGACCAGTGAATAGCGGTAATTTTCCAATCCGAACCTGCCTTTTTTAATACAGCCAGTTCGAGAGAGGTCAGGTCTATTTCTCTTTCGGAATATGTTCCTTTCATGGAGCTAACCGTGCTTACCCATGCTGTATTCCCTTCAATGCTGATTTTTTGAGTTAGTATCTCACGATCCATGGCCTTCAGAAATTTACCATCGGAGTGAAAGTGATGGGAAAGATATTCTTCCTTCGTTTCCATTCCGCTGCCTTCCAGTATCAAGACATCATCAGCCATGACACTCGATGCAGCCTCAGAATCATTTTCAATAATGGCGGTTTTAAAGTTGTCAAGTGCTTCTAATACCTTGGTTTCTTTTTGATTTGTCTGAGCCATCACCGTTCCTGATAAAAACACAAGAACAGCGAATATTTTTATAAGTGATTTCATTGAGATAGTTTTTTAGAGTTGCGTCATTTCAATTTTAGATATGAGTACCGATCCCTGCCCTTGTAATTTTAGCCCTACGTTTCCACTTTCCGGAGCATCTCCGTGGCCGTGAACTTTCATCTCTCTGTTAATATATCCGCGAAAGTGCGTTTCATCTGCCACTACCCGTAGAAATAACAGACCCTCGGTTTCATAGGTGCCTTCTTCGAAAATGGTTGTTTCCCCGTTCTGGATTCTGCCTTGACGAATAATCCCATCCGAATTCAGTGAAACAAAATCATAGTTACTTGCATCCTGCAGGTGATGACTAAGTTCTATTTCTCCATCTAAATCATCCAGATTGAGGTAGTAATCAACTTGTATGTTTTGGTATGATTGATGGGTAACAAATAGACTTGCTTGCCCGGAAGCCTGAAGCTGTAGTAGCGGATTGCCACTTGAAGTGATAGTTGGCTTTAACGCCTGTAAAGAACCTTCCACCCAATGAAAGTTAGTGATTAGATCACTGACTGAATTTGAGTTTATGTCCCAGGTCCAGTCTCCATTGTCTTTCGTAATAAAAGAGGATGGAACAGTAGTACTGTCGGTGACTTCAGATGAGGCTTCTTCTTGTTGTAATAATTGACCGGTTCCCGCTCCATATCCATATACCATTTTACCGCCATACTCAGCCGTTTCATATACCATAAATAATCCCGGTAGCACTGTAATGAATGCAATGATCTTAAAGCTCTTCTTTTCAAAAAGATCAAACCAGTGAAAGGCGATTCTCAATAGAGTGTAAATAACAAAGAACCAAAGTAGATACTCCGCCCAGTCGGCGTGCTCGCTTAAAACAGATTGAGCTTCTGTAGGTAAAAAGACGCTATCTGCAGCTAATGTACCACTGTAATAGGTGACACCGGCGAAAAGTGCTCCTGCTACATAAAGGATGGTATTCTTTGTTTCATCCCACCATTTTTCTTGAAAAAAAAGAGATACAAAATTAGCCAATGCAGCCGTCACTAATAGCGCAATAGGAAAATGAACGATCAGTGGGTGAATGTTGGGAGCCCATTCAGGAGTTAGTAAAGATTCCATAATTAGTTAGTCAAAGTTTTAAATAATTGAGTTCAGAAATTAATTGTTGTGTCCAAAAGGTTATATAATCTCCAGGTTAGCCATCATGCCGTTGTCTTCGTGCTCCAGGTTATGGCAGTGAAAAACGTACAGGCCTTTTGGCGCATTGAAATTCATGATAACCCTAACAGTCTCACCGGGCATAACAAGTACCGTGTCCTTCCAACCTGTTTCGGTAGGCGTTAATCCTCTACTTCCGCTTCTATCAAGAACTTTAAACTGAATGGCATGCACGTGCATGGGGTGAGGTACGTTTGAGTTATTGATAAACTCCCAAATTTCAGTACTTCCTTGCTCTACACGTTCATCGACTCGCTCCATCTCAAACTGACGCCCATTAATGGTATGGCCGTTCATCATTTGCATGTCCAACCGAATGGAGCGGGTGCGATCAGCAGATGAAGCTTCAGGAAAGGTCGATTCAGACAGCTGACCGGGAAGGCCCATCGATTCTTGCTTAGATTCTCCATCGATCCTGAATTCCATAAGATCAAAACTGGTGCCTTGCTCTGGTCCGGAGCTCCCCATCATGTTTTGCATTCCCATCATACCGCCGCCGGAAGGCACATCAAATGGTTTACTGATAAGGTGAATACTATTTTTCTTCACTCCAGAGAAGTCTACCAGTATGTCTGCTCTTTCCCCGGGGGCCATTAATAATTCATTCGTCTCAATAGCTTCCGGCAGAAGGCCTCCATCGGTGCCGATGACCATAAAGGAAAGATCATCTTGAAACGCTACATTATAAATCCGGGCATTTGAGCCATTTAATACTCTTAAGCGATACACACCTGGCTCAACTTCATGGTAAGGAGATGGCGCTCCGTTAACTAAGATTGTATCTCCCAAAAACCCAGTCATCATCCGTTCGGGCATAGACGGGTTATAAATGATCTGCCCAGAGTCACTTACTCTCCGATCCTGAATAACGAGCGGTATCTCGTAGTTACCACTGGGTAAGTTGAGCGCTTTTTCTTCGTCATCCTCAATAATAAAAAAACCTGCTAACCCGCGGTAAACCTGCTCTCCTGTTATTCTGTGAGGATGCGGGTGATACCAATAGGTGCCGGCTCTTTGATTCAGGCTGAATTCATAATCATAGGCTCCTCCTGATATTGCATCTTTGGGATGTCCATCCATTTCGGGGGGAACAATGAGTCCATGCCAGTGAATAATGCTTTCCTGACCTATATTATTAGTAAACTGGATGTTAAGTTCCTGCCCCTTTACATGGCGAATTGTTGGACCGGGAACTGAATTATTAAATTGAAAAGCAGCCAGACTTAACGATTCTGGCATCTCTATTTCTGCAGAAGAGGCAGATAAATTAAACGAAGGATCTGTTATTTGACCCGGAAAAGGCAATCTGTTTCTAAAAGAACCCTGCAACTCATCGTCAGAAAAAGTTAGGCAGGATGTTAACCAAGGTGATAGGGCTAATGCACCAGTTCCAAGACCTACTCTGCGTAAAAATTGTTTTCTTTTCATAATTTTGAAACTATAATGATTGTATTTTTAAATACTTGATCACATCAGATCCTTTTTCCTCTTCTCGAATTCTTCTTGATCAATTTCTCCATCTGCATACCTTCGCTTAAGGATCTCAAGGGGAGTTTCTTTATCAGATTCTTGTTGATTTGTCTTGAATAACGGCCTTACTAAGACAATGACCAAGGCAATGAGTAAGAACCACCAGAAAAACATCATCCAGCCACCTCCAAAAAATTGAAAATCATGCATAATGCTATCATTTATAGTTTTAGAATTCGGGGATGACTTTGAAGTGCATCCCCATTTAATTTTACTAATGATGGTTCATACCTTTATTATCGGTAGAATCTGATTTCATTTTCATTCCCGAATCCATCATGCCTCCCTGCATCATTTGCATACACATCATATGCATGTTCATCATAGATGAGTTATCCATCATATTCATCATTTTAGCGTGATCCATATCTCCATCCATCATAGATTGCATCATTTCCATATGCTTTTTCATGTGTTCTTTCATTTCAGGATTGTTCATCATGGAGTTCATGTTTTCCATCATTTTGGAATGATCCATCTTTTGTGATTTCATCATTCTCTGCATCATCTTGGCTCGCATTTCAGGATTATTCATCATGTGATCCATCATCATGGATTGCATAGATGAGTCCTGCATAATGGTCATCATTTGCTGCTTTTTCTGCTCTATATTTTGTTGCTGGGCCACAGCGGTTACGGTTAGACCTAAACTTATTGCCAGTAACAGTGCGATTGATTTCATCTTTTTCATAATCTTATGGTTTTGTTAATGTTTGCTTTACTTAAAATATCAACTATCTAAGAGGTTAGCTTATTCAATGATGATTAATACTTACCGTTTATTTAGTGTAAGCCTATTATTCTATTACTTTAGATCCTCCCTCACCATCCCTGATCCTAATCATATTCTCAATAGGCATGACAAATATAATTCCATCTCCGCGCGAACCTGTTGAAGCAGTTTGTTGAATGATCTCAATAATAGAATTGACATCTTCGTCTACCGCTGCTATTTCTATTTTCACAACTTTGGAGTGCATCGCCGGGAATTGCAACGAGCCATGTGCATGGTCAGGATCGGTATATTGACCTGCTCCTTCTCCTCTGAATACTGTTATGCAACAATGACCTTCAGAACGTAGCGCTTTATATACTTCTTCAAGCAGCATGGGGCGTATGTATGCTTTTACTAATTTCATAATACCTCCGTTTTTGATTTATACATTAATTCATCTGCTCAACGGTTTCTCCACAGTTGTGCATTTGAGTGCCATAAAAAGGGTTTTCAATATCTTTTTTGTCACTTATCCAGGTGCTTCCACCACCGTACATAGGGCAATATTGCTTGAACAGTGCTCCTTCATATCCTTCTTCTTCAATTCGTGAAATAAGCATTTCTGAAATGGATTTGAACTCGGCTCTGAGCTCTTCAATATCACTGAATGTATCCGTTGAGAACACTCGGACATGTTCTTTAGCCGTTTCAAAATCATCTTTGGACAGTGCTTCCCGAAGTTTCAAGTACTGGGGTACTAATGCCTCAAGGCTTTTATCCATTTCATGATTTGAATGATCTTCAGTTGTATCCATAGTGGATTCATTCATATCGCCGTCGTCCATATTCATTTCACCGTTATTCATGTCCATAGCACCGTGATCATGTGCCCCGCGATTTGCTCCTGAGCCCGGTTCTCTATTCATCATACTGAGTTTATCGCTAAGCTGGGCGGCAGCGTCCACTTTAAATGTGCCGTTTGATACCACACGCTCACCAACTTCCAGTCCAGATTCGATTACATATTCGTTACCAGCCCTTTTGCCTAATACAACTTCCCTTGCTTCAAAAGCAGGAGTTTCAGCTGTGGAAACATCCATAAACACAATGGACCTTTCTCCGGTCCATAGCACGGCACTTCGGGGGACAAGAAGTTGCTGTTTTTGGCCTGATTGAGAAGAAATAACTCCTTCAGCAAACATGCCGGGTTTCATCTCTTTTCTTGGATTATCAACAGTAATACGTATTTCTACTGTTCGGGATTTATCATTTAAAAAAGGCTGGATAAAGCTGACTTCGCCGGTATAAGTGTGCCCAGGAATGGAGCTCACCGTAAAATCAATTTTATCTCCGATTTTTAAATTATTGACTGACGATTCATACGCCTCAAATTCAATCCATACCTCAGAAAGCTTTGCGATCCGGTATAGCATTGAACCTTCCTGAATATGGTCTTCCCGAGAGATATTGATCTCTGATACATAGCCAGATACTGGTGAGAAAAAGTCTAACTCTTCCATCACTTCTCCTGATTGTTCAATCTGGTTTATGGTCTCTTCCGGAAATTCCCAAAGCAATAGCTTTCGCCGGGCAGACTCATATAATCGAGGGTTTTGTTCTTTGAATCGGGCTGTTTCCAAAAGTTCACTCTGTGCCGTAATTAACTCCGAAGAATAAATAGAAACCAGTTTTTGCCCTTTACGAACGTAATCACCGGTATAATCTACATATAACTCCCGAACACGACCGGGGAAGTGAGCCGTCACATTCGATACCAAGTTCTGATTTACAGCCACTTTGCCAGGTAACCGGGTTTCAACCACTGGGACTCCTTTTCTAACCGGAGTGGTTTCAACCTCAGCAAGCGCAAGTGCGGCTTTTGAAAATGTAACAGCATTCGGGTTGAGCGATTCTGAGTTATTGTCATCAAGATCATTAGCCGGAATTAACTCCATTCCACAAATTGGACAATTTCCTGGCTCGCTTTCTCTTATCTGAGGGTGCATACTGCACGTATAAACCACATTGCCTTCCTCATCAGTGTGGGTTTCTGATATATGCTCTTCAAGTGTTTGTGGTTCCGAAGTCCCTCCGAAAAATAGGTAGCCGAGTAAGAGTCCACCCAGTATAAGTCCAGAGTAAATAAGTATGTTTTTTGTTTTCATAGTTGTAAGTATTGAGTTGTGAGATTAGAGTAGTGATTAGTTTTTCTTACTATTCATGGCTCAAATCACACGTCTATTTATTTAGATTAATGTTGTGCTTGCCCGTCAGGTAATCGATGAAAGCCGATGAAACCTGCATATCTACCAAAGCCTGAATACGGCTAAGTTGATAACCCAAAAGCTTGCGCTGCATCCGTAGAATTTCTTCAAAATTGGAACTGTCGGTTGAATAGTTCTGTGTCATAATGCTCAGTGCCTGATTAACCCGTTGAATCTGCTTCTGGTCATACAAGTCAAACCGCCGCCGCGCATCATAATAGTCCCTCAGCGAAGAGGATAAATCTGTTTCCAGCTTGTTCTCTTTGTCTGTTATTTGCGACTGTACTGATTGAATATTCAGCTCTGCTTGTTGAACCTTGGCATTGTATTTATTTCGGAACAGGGGAATTTTGAAACTGGCTCTGGCCATGATGGCATCTTTACCATTATCAGCTAGCGTTGGTACATCTGAGCGTTCTTCGGTGAAGATATAATCCAGGCCTACGCCAAAGGATGGTTTCCCGTCTTTTACTGCCAGCATTTTCATTTCGCGGGCGGAGTCCTCCTGATATTTAAGGCGATTTAATGCCGGGTTTTGTTGAACCAATTTATTCAGTAGTTCCGGCTCGCTTTCTATACTCATTTCAGGAATTAACGTATCCGGCAAGGTGATCACCTGTTCTTGCTCAGCATTCAAAAGCTCATTCACTTTTTGAATTAACACATTCCGATTGTCTTCAAGCAAAGCAATTTGCGTCTTCAGGTCTTCCTGTTCGATTTGTGCCCGTAACACATCCACCTGCGAAGCCTGATCTGTTTCATATCGGCTCAAACTTATCTCCACTAATGAGTTTAGGATGTCGAGGTTTTCGTTGGCAATCTCCAAGCTTTGGTCCAACTCATAAAGTTCAATAAGTGCTTTCTCGGTTTGATAAAACAGTCGATTTCGGGTCTCCTGAAATACTTCGTATTGCGCTTTAGCCTGCGCTTCCGATATTGATCGTTTATCTGAGAGGCTCCCAAACCAGGGAAACATTTGGGTTAGTGAAATCCTTGCTTTTTGTGGTCCCAATCTGGTTTCAATCGGACTGATGAAATAGGCAAAAGCAACTTCCGGATCGGGCAAAGTACCAACAATAGGACTTTCTTCAAGAGCTGATAGATAGTGCTGATATTCAGCCTTCAACTCGGGATTATTCTTAGCTGCTTGTTGTTGGTATTCTGCAATAGTTTGAGCTTGCACGGTAAAAGGCAGTGCAATTATGCCAAGTAATACAATTAATAGCAGAGCGTGCAGATGTTTCGCAAAGAGTGCTGAAGACTTTCTTCCCATCCTGCTCAATATTGGATATTCAATGTTCCTTAATCGATTTTCTTCTTTCATGACAATTCTTTTTTCATTTTAAATTCTTTCCACATGTAATAAAGGACCGGTATAACCAGTAATGTGATGATTTGCAGGAACATGCCACCTACACTCGGGATTGCCATAGGCACCATAATATCCGAGCCTCGGCCTGTGGATGTTAGGACGGGTAACAAAGCAAGGATGGTGGTGGCTGTCGTCATGAGTGTCGGGCGAATTCTGCGTGTACTTGCCTCTATCACTACTTCTCGTAATTCGGCCGATGTCTTCGGCTTCTTGCGATCGAACAATTGGTCGAGATAGGTTGCCATCACTACGCCTCCGTCAGCTGCAATTCCAAATAAGGCGATGAAACCTACCCAAACGGCCACACTTAAGTTCACGGTTCCCATTTGAAACAGATCCCGAAGATTTTGACCAAACAGATCAAAATTCAGAAACCATCCTTGACCGTAAAGCCAGACGAGCAGGAATCCCCCCGCCCAAGCCACAAAAATGCTACTGAAGATCATGGATGTAGTAGCCACAGACCGAAATTGGAAATACATGATCAGGAAGATAATGACCAGCGCAATAGGCAGAATAACGCTTAGCCGTTTCTCAGCTCGGACCTGATTCTCATAGTTGCCCGCGAATTCAAAATTGATACCTGCGGGAACCGCTATGTTACCGGAGTTCACACTTTCTTCAATAGCACGTCTGGCATTTTCTACCACTTCAATTTCAGCAAAGCCATCTAACTTATCGAAGATTACATAACCCACCAGGAACGTATCTTCGCTTTTGATGGCTTGTGGTCCTTGGTGGTATTTGATCTCAGCCAGTTGTGAAAGAGGTACTTGAACACCCGTTTTGGTGGGAACCAAAAGTTCATTTAAAGCCTCAGGGTTATCTCTTAACTCACGTGCAAAACGAACACGAATGGGGTATCGCTCGCGCCCTTCAACGGAGGTTGAGACTGCCATCCCACCCACACCCATCGACATAAATTGCTGCACGTCTTGAACGGATAACCCGTAGCGGGCTAACTGTTCCCGGTTCCAATGAACTTCCAAATAGGGTTTACCAACAATACGTTCCGCAAATACCGATGAAGCTTTTACGCCTTCAGCATTCTTCAGGACATCTTCTAATTGTAAACCAAAATTTTCAATTTCTTGAAGATCACTTCCCTTTACTTTGACCCCCATAGGGGCTCTCATGCCAGATTGTAGCATCACCAATCGTGTTTCAATGGGTTGAAGTTTTGGTGCCGAGGTAGTTCCGGGAATCCGTGCGACAGCTACAATTTCATCCCAGATATCATCCGGGGAGTGAATATGATCGCGCCACTGGCGATAATACTCACCGTTTTCATCCGGGATCAGTTCTCCATCTTCATCTCTTACAAACTCCCCTGAATCATTGACCTCGAATCGCATCCGCCGGCCATTTTCATCCGTTTTGTATTCCGATTTATATTGAATCACATTTTCGAACATGGAGATAGGTGCCGGGTCCAAAGCTGATTCAGCCCGGCCCATTTTTCCAACGACCATTTCAACTTCCGGTATGGAGTTAACAGACAGGTCAATTTTACGCATCACGTCTTCTGCCTCTTCTACACCGGCGTGAGGCATCGTAGTAGGCATCAAAAGGAAAGCTCCTTCATCCAGGGCAGGCATAAATTCTTCACCCAGTCCTGGAAAAGCTTCGGACGCTGAAGTCCAAACGGATGTTTCGCTTATATCAACCCCGACCGTATTAAAGCTTTTGGCTACAAACCCAAAGGTAGTTGCAAAGCCCAGCCAAATTACCACCCCAAAAATCACGAAAAAGGATGGAAGGGTTAGAAAAATCTTTTTATGATCCAGGCACCAACTAATAATGGGTTGATAATATTTGATGATGAGCCAGAAGGTGGCAAGAATAAGGGCGATCACTAAAACGATAAAAAACAAATTACCTGCAAAAGAGACCGATGGCCCAAAAGGAAGCCAGTATTCCGTAAGTAGCCAGGTTACTACCACTACAGAAAGTACGTTGTTGAGAATTGGAATTCGTTTGTGATATTCTTCGCCTAAAAAGAATCCCACGCCATTGATGAGTCCGAAGCCCATGATCAACAGACCACCCCAGCCTGAAACAGTCAACATGGCAATGAATCCTCCGATCACCAGCAAACCGTTCCAACTAAGTTTTAATTTCTTATTATTGATCTTCAGCCCGAAGAACCAATGGGCAAATGGTGGGATAAGTGTGATTGTAATGATGATGGAAGCAATCAGCGCGAAGGTTTTAGTGTAAGCCAGTGGTTTGAATAGTTTCCCTTCGGCAGCGATCATCGTAAAGACCGGGAGAAAACTCACAATGGTGGTAGTTATGGCCGTCAATACAGCCCCGGCTACTTCTACAGTAGCATTGTATATAACTTCCAGAAGTGATTCATCTTCCTCCATTTCTTCCAAATGCCGGAGCATATTCTCAGAAAGAATGACTCCCATATCCACAATGGTACCAATGGCAATAGCGATCCCGGAAAGGGCCACAATGTTAGCATCCACCCCAAAATACTTCATAGCAATGAAGGTCATGAGTACAGCGATGGGGAGCATTGCAGAAATTAGCACCGAAGTTCGCAGATTCAGTACCATTATAACGATCACGATAATGGTAATCAGTATTTGAAGCGTGAGGGCTTCTTCGAGCGTCCCCAAGGTTTCAGAGATCAGCGTAGAGCGATCATAAAATGGTACAATGGTGACTTGAGATTCGGTTCCGTCTTCAAGGGTTTTTACAGGCAGGCCGGCAGAAATCTCTTTGATCTGTGCTTTTATATTATCAATTACCTGCTGGGGATTTGCACCTTGCCGGGCTACGACTACTCCACCAACGGCTTCTGCTCCAGCCTTATCCAACACACCTCTTCGTGGAGCCGGCCCCATACTTACGAAGGCAACGTCCTGAATTCGAATGGGCGTATTATCCACTACTTTAACCACAGCAGATTCCAAATCTTCCAGGTTTTCTATGTACCCAATTCCCCGAACCAGGTATTCCACGTTATTCATTTCAATAGTTCGGGCACCGGTCTCAGCATTGGTTTTCCGAACCGCATCAATCACTTCAGGTAGAGTAACCCCATACGTTTTTAGTTTGTTTGGGTCGATGTCGATCTGGTACTCTTTTACATACCCTCCAATGGAGGCGACTTCTGCCACACCTTGAGCTCCTGATAGCCCGTATTTCACATAAAAGTCTTGTATAGACCGTAACTCCTGGGGGTCCCATCCACCTGCTGGCTCTCCACTTTGATCCCTGCCTTCCAGCGTGTACCAAAATATCTGTCCTAATCCGGTAGCATCAGGACCAAGGGCGGGCTTTGCAGTTTGAGGGATAGTGCCGGCAGGAAGCGAGTTTAGTTTTTCAAGGATACGGGAGCGACTCCAATAATAATCCACATCCTCTTCGAAAATGATGTAAATGATGGAAAGACCGGTCATGGAATTACTTCGAACGGTTTTGATACCAGGCACAGTCAGTAACTGAGTGGTCAAAGGATAGGTAACCTGGTCTTCTATATCTTGAGGTGATTGTCCTTCCCAGTCAGTGTAAACGATCTGTTGGTTCTCCCCAAGGTTGGGAATAGCATCCACAGGAACACGATCCCGAGGAAGAAAGTCAAGATTCCAATTAAAGGGAGCTACTGCAAGTCCCCAGCCTACTAAGACTAGCAAGAATAGTACAGCAACAAGCTTATTTTCCAGGAAAAACCGGATGGTTTTATTTAGCATGAGTTTATTATTGATGAATCGGTACAATTAAAAAAGCAGTCATCTCTCGATAGATATCTGAGACCTTGAAGCCTATTTTTTAAAATAGATAGTACAAGAATCAAGGTTCCTGACGTTACAGGAATGACTTTAGTGGAGAAAAGATATACCGATCCCTAAATCAGAAAGGACTCGTTGGCTAAAAAGATGGGAGGTTGTGAATAGGAATCCGAAATAAGAATAGCGTGGTTATCGGATTCTGGTTGATTTATGTGAGCTTCAGAAATTATCGCAGTCAGATTAAGAACAGGTAATTTACTTTTTTGAAATACCTGCGATTCCGTTTTTAGCGGTGCCTGATCGATACTGCAAGCACAGGCAAAACCAAAATCATGCATTCCCGCGTCCATTACTGATTCAGCTGCAGATTGGTCCTGATGCTGATCTTCCATGGGGCAGTCGTCATGTCCCGCCATCATGGTTATAGGCATTTGATGGTCAGTGTGCTTAACCTCCATTGAATCGCATTCTTCCATCGATTTTGCATGGAGTCCCACAGGTACAGCAATCCCGACAAGGATGCTTAAACTGAGAAATGAAGCAATTACACGGTATGTGGCTGAAAATTTCACGTTTGTATAATACTAATATCTAAGCTCTACTAAAATACCAAACATAATTATGCACACCTTTTAGGTAATTCGATAAAATGGGGCAACTGTTATACTGGCTGAGGTGAAGGCTGGAGTATACCTCTCTTCAAATTATTTTATGAAAAACTACAGTGAGCACTTTAAGAAGAGCCTGAAAGGATTCTTAACCTCCTATTCCAATCTCTTAAAATATTTAAAATCGTTTCCGCTTTCAGAGTTAAAGCGAAATACCTCGCTTCCAAGGAATGAAGTCATACTGTTCCAATTCCATAGATTTGGCAGGTTTGCGACCGCTTGCCGTTTCTATGATGTGATCCAGAATCTGCTCTCCCATTTCCTCAATGGTCTTATCCCCCGTAATCACCTGACCCGTATCTATATCAATAATATCAGGCATTTTTTCTGCCAGGTGAGAGTTAGAAGAAAGCTTTAGGACGGGTGCAATCGGGTTTCCTGTAGGGGTTCCTAGTCCGGTTGTGAATAGAATAACGTTTGCCCCTGAACCTGCAAGTCCGGTTGTAGATTCTACATCATTGCCGGGCGTGCAAAGTAAATTCAGTCCGGGTTTGGTTGCGTACTCTGTATAATCAAGCACGTCCATCACGGGAGAAGTCCCTCCTTTCTTAGCTGCACCAGCTGATTTCATCGCGTCCGTAATCAACCCGTCTTTAATATTTCCGGGGGAAGGATTCATATCAAAACCAGAGCCTGAGTCTATGGCTGACTGCTCATATCTGCGCATAATGTCAACAAATTTCTCGGCATGCTCGTCTTTGTCCATCCGGTTTATCAATTCCTGTTCTACGCCACACAACTCGGGAAATTCGCTAAGAATAGCCTTACCACCTAGGGCAACCAATAAATCACTGGTATATCCAATCGCTGGGTTGGCTGATATCCCTGAAAATCCATCAGATCCACCACATTCCAGCCCAATGGTAAGCTTACTTAATGGAGCCGGTTTACGTTCAATCTGATTGGCTTTAACCAACTCCATAAAGGTTTTCGAAATAGAATTTGTAATCAGATCTTTTTCGGTTCCCGTTGCTTGTTGGTCAAGAATAACGACCGGTTTCTTGAGGTCGGGATTCACAGCTTTTAGCGCATCCCTAAACATACTGATCTGGGCATTCTGGCAACCCAAACTTAGCACCGTAGCTCCTGCCACATTAGGGTTGTTAATATATCCGGAAAGAAGGCGGCATAGTGTTTCAGAGTCCTGACGAATGCCTCCACAACCTCCCTGATGAGTTAAAAAACGAATTCCATCTATGTTATCGAAAACTCGCTTTTTCGTTGGTTGGGGCGACTCTGAAACTTCAAATTCAATAGCACCACCGTTGAGGTTGTTATTCTCATAGCGCTCCACCAACGTGTTTACCATCCCTACATAAGGGTCCTCTTTTTCGAACCCAAGAGCTTTGTTAAAAGCCTTTTTGATAGTTTCAATATTCCGGTTTTCACAAAAAACGAGTGGAAAAACCAACCAGTAATTAGCCGTTCCAACCTGTCCATCTTCACGATGGTAGCCATCAAAAGTAACATCTTTCCATTTAGATACATCCGGCTTAGACCAACTTGCTTTCTCTCGGTTTTCTATGCTGAACGTGTCTGATTTGTGGGTCAGGTTTTCCGTAGTAATCGCTTCACCAGTCTTTATTGCCTCCTGAGCTACTCCAACTGTGACATTGTACATGTGAATTTCATCACCCTTGTCAAAGTCTTTCAAGGCGAACTTATGTTTCGACTTGATGTACTCCTTCACCGTAACTTCCTGACCATTCACCGTCACCTTAGTTCCACCAGGGATCTCAGTTAAAGCTACTGCTACATCATCTTTTTGGTGAATTGTGATTGCTTCCGTCATTCTTAAATATTTTGTATCGCTTTTAACATTTCTGTAGAATTGATAGATGTATAATACTTGAGAACTAAATCTCTCATACCATCTACCTCCGTCAAATCCTGATCCCACATCGACTCTTTGCTGAGTACTTCTTCTACCAACTCTTCTTCTGAGAGGTCCTGACGCTCACTAAAAAATTGAAGGAATTCTGCATCATCCCGAAGCTGATCATGTCTTTCTTTGTAGAGTTTTATCAAGCAAGCAAGAGCGAAAACCAGTCGCTTTGGCAGCTCCCCTTTTATTTTGAGATAATCCAGCACTGTAGGCAACACTCTTACCTTATACTTTGAAACTGAGTTGAGTGAAATATCAATGAGCTCATGCCGAATAAACGGATTCTTAAATCGCCCTTTTATTTCCTTGGCAAACTCTTTGGGATCTCCCCCAGGGATTTGGATAGTTGGGACAATTTCTTCAAACATAATTTCCTGCATAACTTCTCCAACTACCTCATGATCAATGGCTTCTGCAACCGTCTCCAATCCTGAAAGGAGCCCTATTTGAACCATAGATGTATGGGCCCCATTCAAGATCCTTACTTTCTGAGTTCGGTATGGAGTGATATCATCCACAAATTTCACATTCAACCCTGCTTTCTCTGCTGGAAAGATATCTTGTAAAGACTTTGGAGCCTGAACTACAAAAAGGTGGAAAGCTTCTGATTTAACAACCAGGTTATCATCGTATCCAATGCGTTCTTTAATTTCTTCAATTTCATCTTTTGGATAACCAGGCACAATCCGGTCAACCAATGTATTAGCAAAGTTGGTATGCTCGGTTATCCAGCTTTTAAACTCATCACTCAAATCCCAAAGTTCAATGTATTTTAGTATACATTGCTTGAGGTTATCACCGTTACTTTCAATAAGCTCGCAGGGTAAAACCGAAACGGCTTTGTCAGCTGAGCCTCCAAAATGATCAAAGCGGTGCTTAAGCAACTGCGTTAACTTTCCTGGGAAGGTCACCGCCAGTTCATTATCACCAGGTTTGTCGCTTTCTTTAAATTCAATCCCTGCTTCTGTGGTGTTTGAAACAATTAAATCTACCTCAGGCTGTTCGGCAAGATTAAAGAAAGCATCCTGCTCCTCAAAAGGATTGACTGCAGAGGTTATACATTCAATTTTGCGAATTTCATCAATCGTTTGATCCCCCTCAATTCCCTGTCTCAGATGATGATATAGTCCATCTTGTTCTTTCAAAACACTGACCATACCGTGTTCTATGGGTTGAACAATTGCAACTCCACCATTGTAGTCTGTTTCCTTATTAAAGATGTCAATCATCCAGTCAATGAAGGCCCTCAAAAAGTTCCCCTCACCAAACTGAATTACTTTTAGAGGCTTTTCGATTTCACTCTTATCTCTGCTGAGGCTTTTCATAAATACTGGGTATTTTTACTCTTTTAAGTAATCGGTTAAGTAGATGCGTATTGTAAAGGAAAAGCAGGTCTAATTCAATCAAAAAGTGCAAATAAAGCCGATTTAAGTTGTTAAGTAAAATTTTCTGAAATTGTACTAACTAATTTGGTGGTATCGGCTGATTAGCATAAAAATAGCACTATATACCCGTTATTTGCCGTCATTCTTAAATAGATATCTTGCAAGCTAATTCGGTCAAAACGGGGGTACTTGTCCCTTCCTCATTTATCTCAGAAAGTAACTGCTTCACTGCGCGTCTACCTAACGATTTTGTAGGCTGATCAATACAGGTAAAAGGTGAAGTCAGATATTTATTAAAATCACTTTTGCCAAAGCTTAGAATTTTTACTGTTTTAGGATCAATGTCATGCTCATTCATGTATTTTAATGCTCCCAAACCCACTGGATAGGTTACAGTAAACACGGCTTCCGGCACTCCGCTAGATTCGACTAATCTCTTGAAGCTATTGTAGCCAGCCTCTTCGTTATATCCTCCTTCAATAATAGCGTCAGGGTTAATCTCTATACCTGCTTCCTTCATAGCATCTTCATAGCCTAATCTACGATTTCGACCAATATCTACAGAATCAAAACCTGATAAGTGAGCAATATTAGTGCAACCCTGTTCTATTAAATAGGTAACTCCCTGCCGTGCACTGTTTCTATCTTCGGCTTTTATATAGCTAAAGCCTGAATCATTAAATCCCCGATCAAAGAATACCAGATTAATACCCATATCTTTAACCACCTCAAATCGTTCTAGATCTTTGGTCTGCTCGGTCGTGGATATAAGCAAGCCATCTACCCTCATCTGTAACATAGTTTCAATATGAATTTTCTCCAGTTTCTCATCCTCCAAAGAAACACCAATAATTACCTCATAGCCATGATCAAAAGCTGTTTTGTAAATGGATTCAACTACTGAAGCGAAAAAGTAATGGGCTATTTTTGGGATGATTAACCCTATAGTTTTCGATTTTGAGGACGTCAAAGAACGGGCAACCAAATTTGGCCGATACTTCATCTTCTTAGCCATCTCTTTGACTTTTATCCGTGTTCCTTCGGATATATCAGGATGGTCACGAAGAGCCTTAGAGATACTGACTTTCGTCAGATTTAATTCATCGGCAATATCCTGCAGAGTAACATTTTTCATTTCATAGGATTTAGTTCTGAGCTAATATATACCCACATAAAGAAGCTCGATACATTTATACTATCTGGTTATGGTACAAATTTAATAAATTCAAAACATTCATAACCCGCTGTAATTTATATGATAAGCCAACTTCACACTTGACTTCTACTATAAGTTACACCTCTAATTCAAATTGACTAAGACTATACTTCTAGGTTGCCTTAAAACCAAAGAAAGTATTAGCATTTTTAAAACTGATATCCTTCGCCATATTTCCAACTAAGTCAAAGTTGGACGGCAATAAGCCTTTCTCAATATCATCACCAAGCACATTGCATAAAACTCGCCGGTAATATTCATGTCGAGGAAACGAAAGAAAGCTTCTGGAGTCTGTAGTCATCCCAATAAGCTGACTCAAAACTCCCATATTTGACAGTGACTCGATGTGAGCTTCAATTCCATCCTTTTGGTCGAGAAACCACCATGGCGGACCATGCTGCAATTTTCCAGCTACCGAACCATCCTGGAAATTTCCAATCATAGTCGACATTAATTCATTATCTCTGGGATTGCTATTGTACAGTATCACTTTAGGAAGTTGATCTTCAGAATCCAACCTGTTTAAAAGATGTGCTAAAGGTTGTGCAAGATCAAAATCACCAATAGAATCAAATCCGGTGTCGCGGCCTAATTCTTTCATCATCCGGGAATTATTATTCCGGATGGCTCCAACATGAAGTTGATAGACCCATCCTTTCTTCGCATCCATCACACCGCAGTGATACAAAAAGGCAGATTTAAATTTTCGAGTTTCTTCTTCTGTTGGTGACTCTCCTCCCAATACCTTCTCGAAAATCGAAGCAATTTCTTTGTCGGTAAAGTCATCAGAATAAGGTCTGTCGGTACCATGATCGGAAGCACGGCATCCCATTTCATCAAAGAAGTCATGACGTTGCTGAAGAGCTTCCAGAAAATCATCGAAGCTCGAAATACTTACTCCGGTCACATCTGACAGTTTTTCAACCCAGCTCAGCCATTCCTTTCCATTTTCAATTTCCATTCCCCGATCAGGCCGGAAAGTAGGAACCATTTTAAAGGCATCTTCACCCTCATCTCTTAACTGAGTATGAAATTCTAATTTATCCGTTGGATCATCCGTTGTTGCTACAACCTTCACATTATTTTGCTTAAGTAACCCACGGGTAGAAAATTCTGGAGACTGAAGCATTTCATTACATTTATCCCAAATTTTCTCAGCAGAATCTCCGTCTAACAATTGTTCAGTAATACCAAACGGATTCTTGAGTTCCATATGAGTCCAGTGGTACAAGGGATTTTTCAATGTTTTAGGAACGGTTTCAGCCCACTTCAAAAACTTCTCTTTATCGGATGCGGAACCGGTAATAAACTTCTCATCTACCCCACAGGTACGCATTGCTCTCCACTTATAATGGTCACCATCGAGCCAGATCTTTGTGATATTTTCAAAGTTCTTATTCTCTGCTATTTCCTGAGGTGGTAAATGGCAGTGATAATCAATAATAGGCTGATCAGCAGAATAGTTATGATAGAGCTTTTTTGCTGCTTCCGATTGAAGTAAAAAATCCTGATGTATAAATGGTTTTTTCATAGGTCAGTTTGTTTTTAAGCTACTTTAGACGTCTCGAATTTTTTTTAAATATTTATGAGCCACTATCACACGAATAGTGACGCAGATTCTATTACTGATTTTAGATTGTTGTTGCGGTGAAGCCTCCATCAACGGTCACCATAGACCCGGTCACAAAAGAGGAAGCATTTTTTGAAGCCAGCCATACCACGGCTCCCGAAAGTTCTTCTGCTTCACCAAATCGGTCCATAGGAGTGTGACCAAATATAGACTCCGTTCGTTCTTCCGTAAGAATTTCCCTGTTTTGTTCTGCTGGGAAGAATCCGGGGATAATAGCATTAACCCTGATATCATGCGGGGCCCATTCGCGAGCTAAGAAGCGAGTCATATTATTCATTCCAGCTTTCGAAATGCTATATGTAAATACCTTAGAAAGAGGGATATCTGAAGATGCAGAAGAGATATTAATGATACTTCCCCCCTCACCCCTCTCAATCATATGTTCACCTACAATACGACTCGTCAGAAATGCGCCTTTCAAATTAATATCAAGTATTTTATTCCATTCTTCTTCGGTGATATCCATAATAGGCGTAGTGGAATTAACTCCCGGAGCATTCACTAAAATATCTATGTGCCCCCATTCATCAATCACTTTCGAAATAGCTGACTTTATTGAGTCCTCGCTAATGGCATTTATCTGACATGCCATTGCTGTTCCACCAGCGCTTTCAATACGGGAAATTTGTTCGGTAGCTCCTTCCTTATTGCCGGCATACGATACTGCAACTTTGGCCCCTGCCTGGGAAAGGGCGAATGACATTTCTCCCCCTAGTTCTCCACTTCCCCCAACAACAACTGCTACCTTACCTTTGAGTGAGAAAAGCTTTTCTATATAGTTCATTATTATCTTTATCTATTTTAAAATGATCATTCAATTCGGCTATAAAAAACCAACTGAAGGTAAGTAATTGAAAAGGGATTATTTTGTATTCGTTAAGCTGGTATGGGATTCCTTTAAAATAACTTTTGAGATCTGACAATAACGCATAATACTTAAACAGCTGTTCGTTATTAATGATCTGACCTCATTTCTTATCATCCTTAAATTACAGCAAGTGTTGAAGCAGCTCCGAAAGTAAATGTAAACCTTAATCCTGAAGCAATGGATTTAGCACCCCACTTTCAGTATTTGATTAACATCCACTTTTTGACTCCAACGGTTGCAAAACCGCTTTTTAATATATATAATTTAACCGGTAACTTAAAATTGGTTTAAATGATTAATCCAGTCTTATAATCTGATATTTCTTCAACCAAAAATGGCTCTTGGATACTTGATGAAGACATTACCTGAAGTCCAAAACCATTTAACCTAAAAGTCCTAACCATGCCCAACGTATTTACTATGAGTTATACCCACGCATTAAAAGAAGCTTTAACAAAAGTATCTATACTTTTACTTCTCATTATATTTCCAGCAACGGCCTTTGCTCAGATGGGAGAAAAACCTGAGAATATTGCGCCAATGGATGCACCTTTCGAAATGGCTGAATTGGAGCGCCCGGAAATACCTGATCAGGTATTTGACATTCGGGATTATGGCGCTCAGACTATGGATGAATCTTCAGACTTCAAAAATACGGATGCCATCCATCGGGCTGTTGAGGCTGCAGCGGAAGCTGGTGGCGGGCAAATTCTCATTCCAAAGGGAAAATGGCTTACAGGTCCTATTCACCTTAAAAGTAATATGGATCTTCACTTAGCTGAAGGGTCAGAAGTATTATTCAGTACTGATAAAGAAGATTATTTGCCGGTTGTAAGGCAGCGCCATGAAGGTGTAGAAGCCTACAACTACTCTCCTATGATCTATGCATACAAAGTGAAGAACGTATCGATCACGGGAACAGGGCTTCTAAATGCTCAGGCTGATCACTGGTGGGAATGGTATGAAGAGCATGGTACTCCACCCCGAGCTGCGGCCTCAAAAGTACCTTTATCCAGGCGAGACTTTGGAAAGGGTTCAGGAATGGAAGGTATGCGTCCCAGTTTTGTTGTTTTTTGGGAGTCCGAGGATATTTTAATTGAAGATATCTCAATGCTTGACTCTCCTATGTGGAATTTGCATATGATCTATAGCAAGCGAATTATTATTCGTGGAGTAAATATCAATAGTCTTAAAGCTCCAAATGGGGATGGTGTAGTTCTTGATTCCTCACAGGATGTACTTGTTGAGTATAATCATTTTGAAACGGGCGATGATGCCGTTGTGCTCAAATCCGGGCTCAATGAAGAGGCATTGGAAATCAACATTCCTACACAAAACGTAGTAGTTAGAAATTTTGAAGCCCGAAGAGTTCGCACAGGAAGTGGAGGCGTTGTATTTGGAAGTGAAACATCGGGAGGAATCCGAAATGTTTATGTCCACAATGCCCTTTTTGATGGAAGTGACCGAGGCATTCGATTTAAAACCGAACGTGGACGTGGTAATGTCGTCGAAAACATCTTCATCGAAAATATAAAGATGCGAAATATCACGTATCAGGCTATAAACTTTAATACGTTTTATACAGGCCCTGGAGTTACAGGTCCTTCTCCTCTAATGAGAAACGTCCATATTAAAGATGTGGAAATTGACGGTGTACCAACTGCGATTGAACTTGTAGGTCTTCCAGAAAAATGGCTCGAAAATATTCACCTCGAAAACATCAACGTCATTAATTCTGAAAAAGGAGCTCGAATAACGCGTGTTAAGGGACTGAAGATGACGAATGTAACCATTAACTCTGAAGAGCAAGCGATGATTGCTGAAGATGTATATGAAATATTCCTTAATAACCTGACTCTAAATGATGGAGTTTCAGGAAAGCCTTTTACTCTTCAAGGACGTCATACCGGAGCAATTTTCACAGATGACTTCCCTAATAATCAAATTGAATTTAAGGATGGCTTAACGAAAGATATCGTTAAAGAATCGCCAGAGGTTCAGGCCTGGTAAACTGTTTCCCATAGTAGATCCAAGCCTCAGGTGCTTAAATGTGCCTGAGGCTTTTTTGTGTGATTTGAATTCTGAATGAATACAATTTCACTCTATAAAACCCGATTCCTTAAGCCATGCCTCACATAAATCCGACCACATTTGTGTTGAACCGGGGTTTCCTACAAGCCCAATGCTGTGTCCTCCTTGCGGAAAGATATGCAGGCTGGAAGCCGTATTCCCGTGCTGTAGCAACGCTTCGTAAAAAATGATGCTGTTCATCGGGTGAACCGATTCATCATTTGCGGCGTGTCCCAGAAAAGCCGGTGGTGTATCCTTATCAACCTGCAGCTCTGTTGAATATTTGTTTATGAGTTGGGGTGACGGGTTTTCGCCCAAAAGGTTCATCCTACTCCCCTCATGCGCATACTCACCAAATGTAATTACCGGAGAAATCATCACCATAAAATCTGGCCGGTAAGAATATTGATCGAGTGAGTCACCAAAAGCGGAAACATCTTCATGAAAGGTACCGATAGTGGATGCCAGATGACCTCCAGCTGAGGTCCCCATCACTCCAATTTTGTCAGGATCGATTCCAAGCTCTTCGGCCATTGAACGTACTAATCGCATTGCTCTTTGAGCATCTTGTAAAGGAGCAATTTCTCGCTTAACCAGGTCGGGTGAAAGAGGTAACCGGTAGTTAACCACAAAGCTGTGGACACCGAGCGTATTGAACCACTTAGCCAGCTGAAAGCCGCCTAGATCATACGTTAAATGATGGTAGCCTCCACTGGGAAAAATCAAAACGGCCGCTCCACTATTTTCTTCTTTTGCGGGATGAAAGCTATACATCTCCGGATATTTATTGAGATATATGCGGTCGTTCTTCACACTATCCTGAATAGATAATCCTTTTGAGTTTGGAAGTTCATCTTCAGGCCAAAGTGAAACGGATTGTTGAGCTTGAAGAGAACCAGAATGAAGAGAAATACCTGTGGTAAATAGTATAGTTAGAAGTAGTCTGGTCGCTTTCACATCAGGCAAAGTTTAAGGTTTTAATTAGAGCGTATCGCCAGGTTATGAAAGTCACTGGCAGAAATTCGAGTAAATCCATTACCCTCTGGTAGCTCGCTGATTTGTCCCTCATCGTTTCGCTCCCACCCCCAGGCTACTAATGAACCATCCTCTTTAAGTGCTATGCTATGGGAATAACCCGCTGAAATAGATGTAAAACCGTTTTCGGTTGGTGTTGAACTTACTTCTTTTTTTAGGTCCCAGCCCCATGCCGCAATGCTTCCATCTTTTCTGAGTGCAAGGCTATGACGGGCTCCTGCTGAAATTGCGGTATAATTTTTATCCGTTGGCGTATCATCAACTGAACCAAACATGTCGTCTCCCCAAGCTACTACCGTTCCGTCACCCTTAAGAGCTAAGTTGTGGTAGGTACCTGCAGAAATAGCCACAAAATCATTTCCTTCAGGAGTATCACTTATTAAGCCATTTGTATTCCATCCCCATGCATGTATACTTCCATCTTCATGTAAGGCAAGGCTATGGTTACCGCCTGCTGAAACTGCTACAAATCCATTTCTTTTGGGTATGGTACCCCTTGCATATTCTTCATTTATCGAATAATCCCATCCCCAGCTAACAACGGTGCCTTCTTCAGTCAAAGCAACGCTATGATTGCTTCCGGCTGCTACATCTGTGAAATTTTTAGTTTTTGGAGCTTTTGAAACTTGACCATCACCGTCTGATCCCCAAGCATAAATGCTTCCATCTTTTTTTAGGGCAACGCTATGCAAGTATCCGGCTGAAATATCTATAAAGTCTTCTCCAGATGGAGTTTTAGAAACCTGTTCACTTCTATCCCCACCCCATGATACCAGGTGACCACCAGTGAAGACTCCAGAAAGAACTAAAGTAACAATAACGGGTAGTAGTAAATAAAACCGATAATCTAATTTCATGAGAAGATGTGTGATTTTTATTATTAAAATAATATGTGTTACTAAAAAAAACCCGTATAGCTTTTTCGAACTATACGGGTGATCTTTTTAGAATTGCTGAGATGATTAAAGCTCAACAACATCATGACTAAAGTTCTATTTAATCAGCATCATCTGTTGAGTAGAGACTCTATCTCCAGCTTCAAGCCGGTAGATATAACTTCCACTTGCAAAGTTTGAAGCATCAAAATTCACTTCATAATTACCTGCAGCTTTAAAGTCATTAACCAGAGTAGCTACTACTTGTCCAAGCATGTTGTAAACGGTAAGCGAAACAGTTGCTGCTTCAGGAATCTCGTATTTAATGCTTGTAGTTGGGTTAAATGGATTCGGATAGTTCTGTTGTAACTGGAACTTATTCGGGGTTCCATCATTTTCTACAGAAACCGTTCCACATGAGACGTTTGTTCTTGATACTGAATAATAGGCTATTGGATAGCTTTCAGCTGCAAAATCTGGAATTCCATCAATCCATGTTTCAAAAGCTCCGTCACTTGGCTCACAGATATTAGTTCCATCGTACTCTAGAACTCTCATGAAAGTAGCATCTGTCAATCCAATTGGCAGCTCTCCGGAGAGGTCTGCATTCCCTGAAAGCTGCAGAGCACCTAGAACGCTCAGGTCATCAGTTACTCGTCCTGCATCAGCAAGTGAGGCAGGTATGTCGCCCGATAGCTGATTGTTTGATAGGTTAAGGGAATCAAGCTGAATTGTATTTCCTAAAGAAGCAGGGATACTTCCTGTAAGGTTGTTATCATCAAGTGCTAAAGTGGTTAGATTTACAGCAATCAAACCTTCACCGAAAAATGATGGTATTTCGCCTTCAAGTCCTAATCCTCCTAAACCTAAGTAAGAAAGATTATCCTGGTCTCCTAACCATGATGGTATTGAACTGATCCCAATTCCAGTTCTGGAAAGTTCAAGTAAGCTCCAATTTTTAGTTTCAAACCAGCTTGGTAAAGATCCTGTTAATTCAGGATTATCACTCAGATTCAAGGATTCAAGTTGAAGGTTAATCAGGTTATTGTTAGAGATATCCCCTGTTACACCAACATCTTCAAGTACTAGCTCAGTTACGTTTCCAATGCTTCCACCGATCCAATCAGGAATTTCACCTACTGTCATGTTTGGATTGTCGATGAGTACGATAGATTGGATACTATTCACAACAGAAAATGCTGCTGGTAGTCCGCCTTCAATGTTAAGGTCTTCAAGGTGAATATTAATTAAATCGGCATTTGCCCATTCAGCTGGGATAGTACCTGTAATATTCATATTTGCGAAGTGGACGTCTTCAAGATTAGCAACATCACCAACCCATGTAGGAAGTCCACCTGTCCATCCACCGCCATAGAAGTTAATTCTTCTCAGGCTAGGCATCACTGATAGATCCGGTATATCGTCCGTTGTTTCGCCCTCACCAATAGTGTCTCCCTGGCCCCCAATAATAAATTGCTCAAGTGCTTCCATTTGGGCAAGTTTCGGAGAAAGAGAACCTGTTCGGTTGGTATTTTGAATTTGGAAACGAATCAGTGTTTCACCCCAAGAGTCAAATATCCATTCTGGAATCGGTCCTGGCTCAAGATCATTGTTCGCAATACGGTAATACTCCATACCTTCAAGACTTGACCAATCTGGAATCGGTCCGGTTAGCCTGTTATTATGGAAATAAACACGATTTAATGTGGTCAATTCTGAATGAACTTCAGGAATTTGTCCAGTAAAACGATTGTCATCTACATATAGACGAGTAAGTGCGGGCCAAGAACCATTACCACCTAAAGTTTGAGGTAAAGGGCCAGAAAAGTAGTTCTGACGAATTCGGAATTGCTGCATAGACTCCATTTGAGAAAACACATCCCAATCAACTGTTCCAGTGAATAGGTTGGTTCGCACCAATAAGAACTGAAGTCTGTCAAGAGTAGCTAATTCTGGTGGTAATCCTCCAATGTGTAAATTCACATCTGCCTTAAAATCTTCAAGAAATTCAAGATCTGCCAAGTCCGCTGGAAGTGGACCAGGAACCGTCATGTTATTTCTAGGCATATCAATCACTGTTACACGCCAGTCAGCAGGCTCTCCATCGCCAGCTACGTTGGCTACCTCTTCAATACCAACCCAAGAGTAAACGGGGGCATCAGTGAGCCAACCAGAGTTATCAATCCATTGATCACCATTTGTTGACTCATAATAAGCTACAAGAGCCAGTGAATCATCTTCGTTGATAACATAGCCTTCACCTGGCTGGGCAAATGAATCTACGGCCATGAATGTTGTCATCATTACTGCTAAAAAGATGCCACTAAAAGCTTTGCATAATTTTAAACGGAAAAGATTAAACATAACATCTCCCCTACCTTTTATTTTTGTCTTAGTATCGAATGTTTGCATAATACTCGCTTTAGAGTTGTTGTTCTTAGATTGATAAACTCCGACCCATACATATGGTGCTGATCATTGTATGATTGGAGATTATTTATTGCTTTAAATTCATTATTAAAGTCGGTAACGCAACCCGAGTGTAATTTCCCTTCCATTCAATTCAGATGTGTAAGGGTATAAATCAGGTTCGTAATAGTAGTCTCGCTCCAGGTTATTCAGGATGTTCGATGCGTCAAACCAGACTTGAAAATTTTCCGATAACCAATACCTGGCTGTGAAAGATAAATCCTTTGTTGCTCCATTAAATTGATCGTAGTAAACATTCCCGACAGAAACGAGAGTTTGGTCATTACTACCATAGGAAGAAATAGCCGCAGCCGACCACTGATACGTAATTTGAGTAAAGAAATCGCCTTTGGTAAAATCGAGACCCGCATTAACGATGTGTGGACGCTGTCCTTCCAGAGGAGTTATATATTTGTAATCGGGATCTACATTTCCTCCAACAAACTCAAATAATTCAGCTAAGCCGTGGGTATATCTTTCATTCACTGTTCGGCCAACATCTGCAATAGACTGCGAATAGGAGTAATTTACGTAGGTACCCAGATTGCCAAGAATTCCTGGTAAAAACTCCAGGTTCTGCTGCCAGGTAAACTCGGCTCCATAAACAGTAGCCTGTTCACCGTTTTGAAAGCTATTGACGTTCCATCGCCCGGTTAGTCCTTCATCATTATTGTCAGCAGAGTAATCCACAACTTGATTAGAGGAGAAAACAAAGTCTTTCATATCCTTATAAAAGAGACCTACCGTAAACTGCCCAACATTGAGGAAATAGTGCTCAAAAAGTACATCAAAGTTATTAGAGAGCATTGGACTTAGATCAGGATTCCCTCGCTGTATAGTTCGTGTAGCAAAATTTCGCTGTACATAGGGATTAAGCTGACCAAAGTTTGGACGTCCAATAGATCGGGAATATGCAAACCTTAGATTAGTAAAATTGTTAATGGAAAAAACGGTCTGCAAATTTGGAAAGAGATTGAAATAGCTGTTCGTCTCTGTAATATCAGTAGCGCCTTGAAACACTCCTGAGCTGCTAATTTCACTTTCCCGCCCTGTGTAACTATTATCCGTGTATTCGAGACGAAGCCCCCCTAAAACGGTGAACCAATCGATTTGAAAATCTGCCATTAAGTAGGTGGCGTAGGTATTTTCATTGGCATTGTACTTCGATGTTTCAGTACTTAATGCCCACTCATCAAGATCAGTTTGGAAACGAGGTGTTTGTGTTATATAAAATTCTTTTGCCTGATCCAGATCGATCAACCAAGGGATTTCGTAGGTACGTCCTGAGCGATTGAAAATACTCCAGTTCGCATTCTCAATTTGCTGAAACTTTGAGATATCAAGATTTGAGCTGTAGTTCCTAAGCAACCGCTCTCCAATACCGCGCTTATAGGTTAAAGAAGCATTTAAACCCGTTTTGAATGAACCGTTAGAGTATGGAATTTCAATATCGAAAGTCCCTTCAAAATCATTATCAACATTACTGTTAACGCGATGATCCATATCCTGAAAATCCATTTCGGTTGCAGGAGGATAACCAGGAAACCGACTCCATGGAGCAACCTCTACAGTCGGTTTCCACCGGTTATCAGTATTAAAAATAAATTCATGGTCTGAACCTGTCTGAAAACTCATCCGATACTCATCTTCACTAAATCTTCCGTGTCCCCAACCAAGCTTGTACTCAATGTCCATATTATCTAAGCGATGACGACCACCAGCCTGAACGGTATATTGATGGATCGTGGACTCATCTAAACGTGGGTTGTAACTTATACTGCCCTGGTTTTCAGCATCTGGATCGTTGGCTCCATTCGGGTTTCCGGTGTAGGTAGGCTCGGAGTAGTTAGCCATTCTGGGCTCATAATTAACCCCATATCGATACTGTGACTGATTCTGAATATTGAAAATACCTTCAATATGATAAGTACTCTCATTTGTAGGCTGGAACGTAAACTGTAAACCGGAGCCAATTCTTTCAGGAATAGTATAATTAAACTCATTTTGTACATCAGATAAGATATCTACTACTTCTGGAGCTGTACTTTCAAAAGTTCTGCTTGCCCATTCAGTTCTAAAAAGTTCACTCGCTGATGGATCTTTCTGGTAGCTAAAATTCACTCCAAATGAGTAATTATCAGTTGGGCTGTCACCATAATTAATAGAGGCTCTTTGCTGGGTTCCGGCATGACGGATGTATCGATCTTGAAAACCACCGCCAAGTCTGATATTCATGTCACGTTCCCCACCTACTGGCCGGCGTGTACTAATATTGATAACCCCAGCAAGGGCATCCGCTTCCATATCAGGAGTAATTACTTTAATTACCTCGAGATTCTGAACCATATCAGCAGAAATTGTACTCAAATCAACACTTCGGTCTCCTCCGGTAGCACCCATACGCTGACCGTTCATGGTAACGTTTGCTGAACCTGCACCCACACCACGTATATTGGTTCCACCATGGCCCATACCTGCGATTCTTGAAAGGGCACCAGTTACTGTGTTATCAGCAAAGGTTTCAATCTGCTCAGCTGATATTACGTTTTTAATATTCTTTGATTTTCTTTGCTCACTAAGCGCTCTTGATTGGCCTCTTTGGCGAGCTGTAACCTGAATTTCTGCTCCCTGGATAGTAGTACTGGAAAGCTCCATATTTAACTCAAGCGTTTCTCCCTCTTCAACGGTTACCTCTACTTCTTTAGACTCAAAACCTAAATATCTGAAAAGAATAGTTTGTGCACCTGCTGGTACTCCTCGTACGATATACCTTCCATCGATATCAGTAGAGGCACCTATACTAGTTCCTTGAACTACAACATTTGCACCAATTAAAGCCTCGCCATTTTCGGCATCTTTAACTTCTCCCCTGATGATTCCTGTTTGAGCCAAGGCAATCATTGGCGATACAACCATTACAAGTAAAACAATAGAGAATTGAATCCAGTTAACTTTTAGCCTTAATACGTTCGAAGCGCTTTCAGCTTCTTTTAAATGAAACAATGTCTCTAAACTCTCTATAACACTTGATTTAATGCGCATATAATCCAACAACTTAACCGGTTAAATTTGTTACTATAATTAACAATTTTCTGTCTTAAGAATCAAAATTATTTCATCTAAAAGACCTTGAAAACAGTCTTTTAAATACTTTGAAGGGGCATTCTTATTTAATTAATGCCATTTTTCGAGTTAGGGTGTACATAATGTTTCCTGCTGCCTGACCTGAAACGGCGGTCAACCTATATACATACACTCCTGAAGCCAATGAACTAGCATCAAACTGAACAGTATGTCGTCCAGCAGACTGATTTCTATTCACTAATTCAGCCACTTCACGCCCAGCCATATCATATACTTTGATTTCAACTTTTGCTGCTTGAGGCAGACCATAGCTTATGTTGGTGGTTGGGTTGAACGGGTTTGGATAATTTTGTGATAGAGTGAAGTCATTAGGTTCATCAGTTCCGTTTTCTGTAGATGTTACCATCTCAGTCACGAAAAATTCATACCCAGTCCACAGCCCTGTTCCTGTTCCATTCTTTCCTCTAACTCTCCAGAAATAGGTTTCTTCACCCGCAAGTTGTGTATCGGCAGGGAATAAATACATGGTATCTGGAACAGTCGTTTTATAAATGATATCAGCAGAGCTGCTTGTTCCGTTTCGAATTTCTAACTCGTAGCTTTCAGCTAGTACCGCAGATTCCCAAATAAATTCAGGCTGAACTGAAACACTGGATTTCCCAACTGGAGATACCAGAGCAAGTGTTCCCGGGGCTGGAGTAAATTCGCCCTGAGTTTGAATGCTGTGAACATAATTTTCAAGATGAGAATACCCATTTCCGGCAATTGATTTACCGTCTTCAGCATCATCTGGATCTAGTCCATTTTCATTTTCCCAATCATCGGGAATGCCATCACCATCCGTATCAATCCGTACGGATGCAGATAATAATTCAGGCCATCCTCCTACGTCTTCCTGACTATCAATAATTCCATTATCTCCCCCACCATCATAGGAACCGCCGCCATAGGTAGCCGTTCCAGTCCTGGTTTCATGAACAATACGTGCATCTACAGTATCTCTTCTCGGTAGAGTTGCACCTGCAAATTCAAGTACACTAAGATATGCTTCTTCAGCTGTTTCAAATGATTCTAAAGCCGGAGCTTCAAAAGGTTCGATAGCTCTGATTAAGTCTTCTTCTAACTCTGTAATATTTTGAACGCCTCCGTCCCAGTTATCAGCAGTAATATCAGGATAGCCTTCTACGTAATTGTCTTCTATATACCATTCAGAACCGTCATTGGCATCAGCATCTAAAATTCGATCTGTATCATCTGTTGCTGGTCCTGCCTTGTAATAATTCGCCACCATATTATGGTTACCATCTTCGCCGCCGTAGGCACTATTGAAGCCCCAATTATAGATTACGTTGTTGCGGTAGTCTACTATTTCTGTCTCAGGACTTGTGGTATATCTAGCTCCGTTAAATCGTGGATTTCTGCTCGTGTGGTGAGCTAGCAAATTATGATGAAACGTTGCACCTGCTCCGCCCCAAATACCGCCATAGCCATGCTCGTCTTTGGAGTGAACCGAATTGTACATACTCTCACTAAGTATGCTCCACTGTAGCGTAAAGTTCGTGTTGTCATAGAAACTACCTACCTCATCTATCGACCAACTCATCGACACATGATCAATAATAATATCGGAGTTTTGTCTTCCCCACAATGCATCTAAACCATCAAGATCACCTGTTCCTATATCACCTGGGCGGAAACGTACGTACTGAATAATCACATTATCCGCACTAATTACAGTTGAACGGCCACTTATGGCAATTCCATCCCCTGGTGCTGTTTGCCCAAAAATTGAAATAGAATCATTTCGGATAGTCAAATCTGTACGAAGTTCAATCGTCCCGGAAAGAGCAAATACTATAGTACGAGCTCCTTCCATTTCAACGCCACGGCGAAGGCTTCCTTCACCAGAATCATCGAGATTTGTAACAGTATAAACTTCGCCGCCACGGCCTCCAGAAGTGTATTTCCCAAACCCTTCGGCTCCTGGAAAGGCCAACTGCTGGCTGACACCATCAGCCATAAAAAACATGCTCAAGGCCAGTGTCATAAACCCATAAAAGGCCTTCTTAAGCAAAGGCTGAAAAATATTGATATTCTGGTACTTCATAATTTTATAAATAGTAGAGTGAGTAATTGGGATATATTAATTGCTATAGTCTAACGCGAACACCGACATTAAATTCGATTCCATTTCTCTTGTAAATGCTAGTTGGGTAGTTATCCCGACTGAAAGCGTATTCAACCCGTTCTTTATTTAACAGATTGTAGATATTTGTCCATATTTCAACTTTATCAGATACATCAAATTTTGCAGTAGCTGATAATTCTTGAAAACCATCTTGATATCGATCCAAGTAAACCTGACCACCTCCAATAGCTGGTGCAAGTTGAGTTTCACTTTCAAGGCTGCTTAACATTTCATCTGACCATTGAAAGGAAAGTTGAGCAAAAAACCGATTTTGGTGATAATTAAGAGCTGCGTTTACAACATGCGGACTTTGTCCTGGAATAGCTGTTTCGTCACCTCTTGAGTTTTCAAACTTTGAATCAGACCAAGTATAGTTTGCATAGGTTCCAAAATTCTTTAGCAGCCCTGGTAAAAAGGATAACTGTTTTTGTATCGCTACCTCTACCCCATATACATCGGCTGAATTATCAGAGTTTTGATAGGTGGTTCTTGTGCCAGCAATCTGTGTTTGGCCGTCCTGAAATAGGGGTTCAAAATATTGATACTCTCCTTCATTGATCTGGATTTCAGAATCAACAGATTCAATAAATCCTGACATGGTTTTATAGAAACCCGCTATTGAAAAGGATCCACCGTTATCAAACATATAATCAAACATTAAATCGATATTGTCAGACATTACGGGATCTAAGTTTGGGTTACCCGCAAATAAAGAAGTGTCTTCTGGTGTGCTTAACTCGAATGGAGCCAACAAATTCAATTGAGGTCTTGAGATGGTTTTAGAGTAAGCAGCTTTCAGGTTAATCTGTTCACTTAACTGATAGTTAACCTGGGCATTGGGGAATACATTCATAAAGCTGTTACTGGCTGAAGTATCAGCTACCTCTTCAAACTGAGAGAATCTGTTATACTCTACAACCCTTCCCTCATAAGATGATGAGGTATGTTCAACCCTCGCACCTATGATAAGTGTGATTGGATCAAAGTCGAGGTTCGCCATAGCGTAACCAGCATAAATATTCTCATCACTAAAGTAGTTGTAGATTTCTGAATCCCGGTAATATGCCCGGTCATCCAATCGCATATTTGGAATACTTGATTGGAAAAAGGAATTAGCCTGCTCGGGATCAACCAGTCGGTCCAGATCGTACGTATTATCAAAAACGCTTAGACGATTCAGGTTTCCTTCTTCAAAGCCTTCCAGGTTTAAGAATCCCTGAAACTGATAATGATATTCGCTAAATGCACCTCTTTCATTAGCATCTTGCTCTTTAAATAGTGCACTCGCACCAGCTTTCACAGAACCCACACTAATAGGGATTTCAACATTTACCCTACTGCTTAATTCTTTATCTCGATAGTCGTCAATAATATAGTTCATCTCCTCGAGATCCATATCCGCTGGAACTGGTTTACCTTCCATAGGGGAAGCCGTTGGGCGGAACGGATCAGAGGCATCAATAGAATATTCAACACCGGTTTCTAAAAAAGGATAGAGGTTCTCTGTTCGGTCTATAATACTTTGAGACAACCCCACCTGATAATCAAAAATAAATGAATCAAAGGTGTTTTCACCGCCTGCCTGGAAAGTAAATTGAGCAGTATTTCGCTCTTCATAATTTAAATCATAGCCAAAATCGGACTGACTTCCGCCAGTAGTATTAGCATCTGCCCAGTCTCCATTGGCTAACCAACTATACTTGTGATCAGACATCTTCAACTGATTCAGGTTTACAAAACCATTGAAGTAATAGTTTGAAGATTCAGATGGATAATAGCCTAGCTGAAAATTCCCGGCAAAACGATTTACGCCCTCACTTTGAAAGCCTGGAGAAAGCCGGTCAATAACATCAATCGGACCTGAACCTAAATCGGTAGTTCCATACCCCATCTCCAGAGATTCCCATGCCCGCTGATCTCTTTGATAATTTGCACCAATGGATAAACTCAGCTGATCGCTTACGGGCCCTGAATAGCGTAACCAACTTCTTCCTGTGGCTCCGGTTTCTTTGCTATATGTAGGATTCAATCCTCCACCAATACTTCCCGACATCACCGTTCGGTCTCTCAAAGGGGAAAATGTTTTAAGGTGAATAGCTCCTGCCAACCCGTCCGCATCCATATCAGGTGTAAGTACTTTAACCCATTGGATTTCTTCAATTAAGTCAACAGAAATAGCTCCTGCATTAGCTACACGTGTATTTCGACCAGTAGAAGACAACCGCTGACCGTTAATGAGCATGTAATAATTCCCGTAACCTGTTCCTCGTAAACTAATTGACCCATCCCGGTTCACATGAACACCCGGAAAGCGAGCAAATGCATTCTCAATAGTATAGTCGCCAAAATCCTGTACCTCAACATTGCTAAGTGAGTCCGTAAATATTTGGTCTTCACTATTCGTTACATTTTGGGCTGTAGCGGATTGCATGCTGGTTATCCCAAAAATTATGGTCAAAACCATGAATAGGCCTGAGATGTAATTGCTTCTTGCTTCAACCATAGTATTTAGAAAACGATTTTTCATATTGATCTTTCTGATTTTAGCCGGGTCTATGTCGTTAATTTTATATATCAAACCTTACCCCCACCCTTAAATCAAAACCGCTGCGAATGTATGTGCTTGTTGGATAAGCACTCCTGTTTCTGAGGTACTCAATCTCCGGCGAGCTCATCAGATGGTTCATATTTGTCCATACACTGAATCGAGAAGACAATTTATAACTCGCTGTTAAGGAAAGCTCTTCATAGCCGTCTTCATATTGATCTAAGTAAACGTTGCTCTGAGCAATCTCTGGAGCCAATTGTTGTCCGGATGCAACCCTTGTAAGTGCCTCTGAACTCCAATGATAGGATACCTGTGCTTTGAATCGATCTAATGTATAATTCAAGGCACCATTCAGCACATGAGGACTATGCCCTGTAAATGCTTGTTTATCACGACTTGCTACTGACCTGTAGCTGGATTGAGACCATGTGTAGTTTGCATACACTCCCATATTACGTAGGAAGCCTGATAGAAAGTTCAGCCGTTGATCAACCGAAAGCTCTACTCCGTACACTGTTCCGGTTTCATCACTATTCACATAAAGAACGCGCTGATAGCCATCGTACTGTGTGTTTGGCTGACCCACAACTTCCCGCTGTTCAATAAAGTTGTTTATTAATTTATAGAAACCTCCTACCGTGATGAATCCACTATTTCCAATCCTTTGCTCGAACATTAAGTCAAAGTTTTCGGAGGTAATAGCTTCCAGCGTATGATCTCCACTAAAAGTAGTTGAGTCTTGATTATCAATGCGGGTAAACGGGGATTGCGGGAAGTAATCGGGGCGATCTATGGTTCTAGAATAAGCGGCTTTAATGTTGTTCTGCTCTGTAAGCCCATAGTTGATTTGCAGATTGGGAAATAGGTGTAATGCACTTTCGCTTTCGCTTTGCTCCGTAACAGGTTGGACATCGCCGTCTTCATTAAAGGAAACGGAATTACCAACAAGGTCAGTAATAGCATATTCGACCCGTGCACCAGCTTTGACTTCCAAACCAGCAAATTCCATATCGGCCATTGCATAACCAGCATAAATTTGTTCATCTGTTGTGTAGTTCCGTATTTCTGACTGATAAGCCGCATAGTTATCATCACCGGTAAAAAGAGGCCGCTGACTTTCAAAAAATGCTCTGGCATTCTCAGTATTTACAAACCATGGAATATTGTAAGCATCATTGATTACATCAATATTTCTGTTTGGCTCACGAAGCATATTAAAGCTGATCATTCGTAGGGTTCGGTTATACTCAAACCGGTTCTCATCGTACTCACCCTCTTTCGAAGACCATCGTGAACTCAAACCTGCTTTTAACGCGCCGGAAGAAATTGGAAACTCTAAATCGGCTCGAACAGCAATTTCATTATTTACATGTTCTTCAACAATCCGGTCAAAATCTTGTCCTATCATAAATTGACGGTCAACAGTACCATCATCTAAAATCTGGACTTCACGATTAGTAAATTCAAATCTGGGTCGATTCTCATCGCTTAGATCCAACGCATAGTTAAGCTCATCAATTTGAAATGGAAAAAGGTAATCCCTGTTATCTGCTCGGCCCTGAGTCCAGCCGGCATTATAACTCAGCGTGTAGGAATCCATTTCATGTTCTCCCCCCGCCTGGAAAGCGAACTGTGAAGTATTCAATGCTGACATTCCTGCCTCATGAGAAAAGGAGCCTAATTCTCCCTGAGCCCCGGTTGTAGACTGGTCAATCCAGTCGCCACCTGTAATCCAGCTGTCTTGATGGGTGGTGTAAACCTGATCATTACTATTAAAATATCCTTTAAAAAAGTAGGAATTCACTTCATCGGGAGTGAAATACACATCTGCAGAAGAAGTGAACCTTCCATTTTCTGTAATATTAACTGACGGAGATACACGGTCAAATACATCTACCGCTCCATTACCAAAATTTTCCGTACCGAAGTCGATTTGTAACTCTTCAACAGATCTTATAGCCTGATGGTAACCAAGACTTACCGAAACAGCGATTTCATCCGAAAAACTTTCTGCATAATGTATCCATGCCCTGCTACCCGGACCGGTTCTGCTGTTGTACTTAGTATTCGCTTCTCCTCCAACTAAAGCGCTAAGCGTGCGCTTTTTCCCAGCGGGAATAACACGATTTGTGTTGAGATTAATTAATCCTGCAAAAGCATCTGCACTCATTGAAGGATCTAACACTTTAGTCACTTCTACACTTTGAATAACGTCCATTGAAATATTTCCGGGATCAATATTCCGTGTACCTAAACCTGTGTTTGCAAGGCGTAACCCATTAAAAGCGACTCCATATGAGTTATAACCTACTCCCCTGAAATTAATTTCTCCATCTCTTGAAGCCTGAACTCCGGGAATTCGGATTAGTGCTTCTTCTAAAGAGATATCTCCAAAAGCGGCAAATTCTGAAAAATTAAGGCTACTGGAAAAATCTGCGTTCTCGGAATATGAGATTGGGGCTTCGAGCTGCACTTCAACACTGTCAGCATCAGTGGCTTCCTGAGCATTGACTATTCCTGGAATAAACGTAAGTAAAGCTATCAATAGAAAAGACACTCCATTCAAAGCCGGCACTGAATCAACACGGCTTTTCGTAAAAGCTAGTGTACAACTTCCAGATAAAAATTCTTCCCATTTATTGATCATGACATCCAATTTCTTTTTATAAACTTATCGGCTAAAATCGTCAAAGCGCTTCCAGTTTATCCCGCTATTCTCTCCTAATAAATATCAGTTATAAGCTGCTTCAAGTATTCCGCCTTTTTGTCTCTAAAGCTAAGCTCAGTTTTCTATATAAAACTGCTTCTTACTTAACCGGTTAAACTGCCTATCAAATAACGAGATATTCTCTGAATAATCAACTCTAAATTGATAATGATTGAAAAAAATACAGCTGCTAATTCTCAACTTTCTCAAACGGACGTAAGTGTTTATCAAAGTGTGCTTTAAGGTTTGCATAGTGCAATTCTTCGTTCTTCTCCAAGGCTGTAATTAGCCGTTTTTTGTAGTCTTGAGCTTCCACAAAATCCTCTGAGAGAATAGAGCCATACGCGACATGTAAAACCTGCCGTGCGTGATTATCGTCCAAATACCCTGTCAACTCCTCTTCATTTGCCTCAAAGGGATCTTTAATTTTCGCAGGTTCAGCTGATATGTGATACGTCTTTTTATCTTCATCAAATCTCTTTAAAGAAAATGCCATGATTTCCCTGAATAAATGGGGTTCACTTTCGGCTATGGTTCGTAATGCTTCCAAATAACTGGTCCCCGCTGTTTTAACGTGAACTGCTCCCATATCGAGTGCCCCAATAGCCTCATAAACGGTAAACTTATCGCTACCAGAATGAACGCTTAACTTATATCCGCCAAATTGCTCGGCGATGGCAAGGTGTTCTACATACTCATCTTTGAATTGCTCTATGTTGCCTTTAAAGTCGATGCCCTTTTCAAAATCCCCGCAGAATCTGGGGGCCAAACTCACCAGTTCAACACCCAACCGATCTAGTTCAGAGGCCACTAAATAATGCTCGAAAAGTGTAGTTGGAGCATCAGTTTCATCTACCGAAAGTTCAAGTTCCACGGGATGATCCGGATAGGTTTCAGCTATATATTCGGCCATCATCCTGGTGTGAGTAATAACTCTGCCATATTTCACCATTGCCTTTAGAATCTCTGTCTCTGAAGCAGAAATTTGCAAGCCTGTTTCTAATTCGACCTTAGTATCAGTGAGGCGATTAAGGAAAGCCTTAGGTTCATCCTTTAAGTCATTCCATGGTAATTTTTTGTACATGGATTTCAGCTCATTCTCATCCATAGTCTTCACTTCATTTACCACAAAATCACTAGGATCGATGGTAAACATGGTGAAACCGGCTTCTACCATCCGGTCAATATCTTTAGTTGTTTTCAGGTGATCGGCATCTGCTCCAAATCCTTCATGGAAACCCTCTTGGAATACCGCCCATGATGCCGCATCCATTACTTCCTGTGCAGTTCTTTTAGTACGCTCGAGCTCCCGAATGGATTGCTGCGCCATCACTGGCATGAAGCCGGTTCCTTTAACAGCTTTCAGGTGCGCCGGACCTGCGTTACCAAGTCGATCGCCAAATCCATATGAGTTTTTCTTTCCAATTAACTGAGCATTTGTAAAATTAAATTTAGAACGGAGAACAACAGCATTTTCAGGTGATAGCTCACACTTCAACACATAAAACGAACCTGCCTTCACTTCTTCTCCTTGAAACCCTGATTCTGAAAAGCCTTTTTCCTCTGATACTACCAATAAATACTTTTCTATCCCCTTCCTCACTAAAGCCAGGAAGTCATTTCCATCTTTATGAACTGAAGATTCATATAAGCTAAAACCTTCCAGCTGGTCTATGGCATTCTTAACTTTTCTGACTGAATTTTGATCGACATTTTGATGATAATCCACAGCTCAGTCCCTGGTTATTTATTGACTCTCGATTTCAGGATCCCAATTTCCAAAAACTCGCTCTTTGGTGTAATTTTCAGCCTGTTTTTTAGTAAGCTGATGACTCCAATCTACTCTTTTGCCTGAATTAGCACCGGGTCCTTTGGTACTAAATTCCCCATAAAAAGCACTTGATTCTGCTTCTGCCTTACCCCAATTATCCCAGCCCTCAGGGAGGATGTGAGAACCCATCCGGGTATTCAGAAATACTGTTTGTGCAAAATTTCTCCATGGGCGTCCTAAGTAAACTTCATCTATACCTTCGGCAGCAGTTAGGCTGCAATTCTGAAATACAAATCCGTATTCCTGATTTTCTGGCGTGGAGGCTGCGGTGATGTAGGAGTTTGATTTACTGTAAATTTCGGAGTCTTCAAAATAAGCGGTTGCTCCACCAAAAATAAAGTCAGTAGTGCCTTCTATATAGCAATTTCTGAAATAATTACGATTCCCCTCACCTGCTAAATACACGGTGTCCTGATTTCCCAGCAGGTTGCAGTTTTCAAAAGAAACCCGGTCACCTTCCACATGTAGCGCTACTGCCTGACCCACTTCTCCTGCACTATTTTCTATGGTGAGGTTCTCAGCATGAAAATCATTCGCATCAACCAAAAAAGTGTAGGTATGAAAGGTGCTATTTCTGCCCCGGTCAACACTATCAAAATAATCGGAAAAAGTAATAATTGTATTCTCTTTACTTTCCCCGATTATGGAAAGCTTGGTATTCCAGGCGTGCACCTTCACCTTTTCTTTATACACCCCATCCCTTACATAGATTGTGATGCGCTCGTATGGATATGATTTAGCACCGTCAATGGCTGCCTGTATACTAGTGTAGTCACCACTTCCGTCTTGAGAAACTATAAACTCGGTTTCATACCCTTGTGCAAATACCTCAGTGAATAAAAAAACCGATATCAAAGTCAGGAGAAAGCTTGTTGTCCTATTACTCATTCTTTTAACCTTCATCAGTTTAGACTCCAATATTGTTTTCCGAATTAATTCACTTTAAAAACGTATTCCCCACTGATTATCATTAATCCTCGCCTTCAACAATATATTTGGCCAGTTCATGGTCCAGTTCTTCTAAACCTTTAAGTACCAGTTCAGCCATCATGCGGGCGCCGGTTTCACTGAAATGGGTATTGTCCGTAACTCCATCAGGGTAGTTGGGGTTCTGTCCCGGTTCTAGCTGCAAAAACAGAAGCTTTGATTTTTCTTCCCCGATCTCAGTCAGCATTGCCTGACTTTTTCTATCCATATCAATTAACGGTACTCCTTCTGATTCGGCTACTTCCCGCATCAATTCAGAATATTGCTCATGCGTTTCTTTCACTTGCCCGTTTTCATCAAACTGCCTTCGTGTGATTGGGGTCAATAAAATTGGATGTGCATCAACCGCTCGGCTCTCACTTATATACTGGCGAAGAAACTGCTGAAATTGCTCTGGAGGAGTATATCTTGTTTTGGTTGGAACTTCATCATTGTGCCCAAACTGAATCATCACAAAATCGCCTTCTTTCAGGGTTTCTTTGATGGTTTCCCATCGACCTTCTTCAATAAATGTACGAGTACTACGGCCGTTTCTTGCGTGATTTTCAACTTCAACTTCATCCGTGAAATAATACTGAAAAGGCATTCCCCAACCCGTTTCCGGATAAGAAGAAATCCGCTTATCCGACATTGTCGAATCTCCAACTAAATATATGGTTGGAGTTTGTTTCGGGGTGAAGGCCATCGTAACCAAGATTACCGAAACTGCTATTAGTAAGCTTCCTGTTATAACCCTTCTATTCACTTTAATACTCTTCATAAGTTCGTTTTTATTGTGAAATTCTAAACCAATCAACATCAGCAAAGCCTGAGTGCTGGCTCGAGTAATCCAGATAGTCATCAGAATCTCCATCTCGGGGTTGACTGGCAAATATGCCCACTTTAGCCCCAATCCAGCGCCCTTCTTTAGCCTGAAATTCTTTTCCTAATGGTTTAAACATGTTCCCATCGGTGCTGTAGCTAAATGTGGTAAGCCCACCTTCCTGAACTTCTGCACGAAACCAAACGGTATTGGTTTCTACCTCAATACTTTCGTTAACTTCTTCAGGTTCACCTGCATCGGCTCCGGTGGTATTTACCTGCTTAACTTGCAAACCACTCTCTCCTCGCTCAATAGCTATATAGCTGTAATCTTCGCCCATCACTACTAAACCGGATTTTTCGCCAATCATGTGTGGGGTGAATTTTAATTTCGTTGTAGCGGTAAATTCAGGCGCCGGGAATTTCTGCAAAAGCAGATTCGGGACATCCCAAAGATTTCGGGCCCCTTCAGGCACAGGTCTTCCATACAAACGGATGAACCCAAAGTTGGATGTCAGCGCCCAGGTTGATTCTGGATTCCCATGCCATTGCCACTGTAATCCTAACTCTTTTGTGTCAAATTCATCTGATTCTGCCGGTGACTGAATGGGATAGTTCTTTCCTACATCCGGTTTTTTGTGAGTTAAAACAGGTACACCTACACCATCATTATTACTATCCACGCCCATCATTGGCCAGCCATCTTCCCATTCAACAGGGTTCAGATGTACAATTCGTCCATATACTCCTTTATCCTGAAAGTGCACAAACCATGATTCTCCCGAATCAAGTTCTACCAATCCACCCTGATGTGGGCCATTCACTTCCGTGTCTCCTTGCTGTAAAACTCGCTTATGCTCATATGGACCAAACACATTTTTTGAGCGCAACGCCAGCTGCCAGCCTTCCGTTACACCACCAGCAGGAGCTAAAATGTAATACCAATCGCCCCGCTTCTTGAATTTTGGCCCTTCTACAACGCGATTACCATTTTCATGACCATCAAAAGCCAGTACGGGTTTGCCAATCATCTTTGTACCGTCAGCTGCCATTTCCTGAACCACGAGTACTGTATTTATTCCTGAACGGCTTCGGGCAAATGCATGGACCAAGTATGCTTTTCCGTCCTCATCCCAAAGCGGAGACGGATCGATCAACCCTTTACCGGGCTTAACTAAAACAGGCTCTTCCCAATCCCCTTCAGGGTCATCCGTTTTCACCATATAAATTCCGAAATCAGGGTCGCCCCAGTAAATATAAAATTCTCCGTCATGGTAGCGAATACTTGGTGCCCATACTCCATTCCCATGCTGTGGGGTTCTGAAATGTTCTACGGGCGGAAGTTCTTTTACGGCGTGATTCACTAATTCCCAATTCACTAAATCTTTGGAGTGAAGGATTGGAAGAGCTGGAACAGCATTGAAGCTAGAGGAAGTCATATAAAAATCATCCCCCACTTTTACCACGTCGGGGTCTGAATAATCTGCATGAATGATGGGGTTAGTGTAGGTTCCATCACCATTATCGGGTACCCATACATCTGATACTTCTTGATTCTGAGCTAACACCGGATTGCTTTGAAAGTAACCCAAAAAAACGATGCAGCTGACATAAAAAAGAATTCGTCTCCCTAATATTTTCATAGAAAATCTATTTTTTTGGGTTGATAATATCTTGCACCCGTTCATTCAAATACACTTCAATATTTGTGTAATCCTCGTTGAGGGTATATAAAATAGCATCCGATGGTTGATTCATATTTAAACCATTTTGTTGTTCCCAAATATCAGGCATACCATCTTTGTCCGTATCTTTTTGGGGCTCACCTTGCTCTAATTCCGGCCAACCGCCCACATCTTTTTGCGAATCGATAATTCCTTTTAACCCTCCAACTGAACCGGTGTAAGTAGCCGTTCCTGTTTTCACTTCTCTTACAATTCGTTCATCTACAACGTCTCTGTGCAGGCTAGCTCCCACTGTGGGTAACAAATTATCCAGAATAGAAGAAGCTGGTTTTGCAATTCCTGAATCAAAACTGAACGGATTAACTGCCTTGGCTTCTTGGGCATTTTTAGCTTGAACACCTCCCGACCAGTTGTTCCCGGTAACTTCCGGAAAGCCTTCAACAATATTTCCTTCCACAAAAAACTTACCATAGGGTGTTGATGGATTTACGATACGATCTGAAACATCATCATCGGTAGCGGGCCCCGCTTTAAAGTAGTTATTCACGATATTATGCTCACCCATCTCGCCACCATAGATACTGTTGAATCCCCAGTTGTAAATCACATTGTTATAAAAATCTACCTGGCGGTTAGTGGGGCGAGAATCGTAATCAGAATCTGCTAAACGAGGATTTCGGCTGCTATGGTGGGCAATCAGATTGTGGTGGAACGTCGCTTTTTGCCCGCCCCAAATACCTCCATATCCGTGCCGTCCTTTAGGATGATATGAATCTCTCAGTGATTCAGAAATAATGCTCCATTGCAGCGTAAAGTTTTGGTTTCTATAAAAGGAAGAAACTTCATCAATACCCCAGCTCATTGAACAGTGATCGATAATGATATCCTTAACTTCAGTAGCGCTGAAAGCGTCGGCTGCTAATTCATGAATATCCCCGAGCCGAAACCGCATAAACCGTACAATTACATTATTTGTTTCCAGTTCAACCGTATAGTCTCGAATGGTGATGCCTCCGGCGGGAGCGGTTTGTCCCGCAATTGTCAAGTCACCTGAATAGATGATGATGGGAGACTCCAACTTGATAGTACCAGAAACTGAAAAGACAACGATTCGGGGACCTTCTTTTTCCACAGCTGCTCTGAAGCTGCCCGGTCCGGAGTCATTCAGGTTGTCAACGTAAATAACCTCACCACCTCGGCCCCCTGTTGTATATTTCCCATACCCTTCCGCTCCTGGAAATGCGAGTGTTTGTGCGGCCAAAGGAATTGTTGAGAAACAAATGACCCCAACTAAAAATGTCTGAAAAATACAGGAGGCTTGTTTCAACATCATAATAAATAACTCCGGTTGATTATCGATCCATCTCTAGACTTAATTTTATAAATGGACCTGTGGCTTTGGTATCGTTTACCTGAATTCTCTCATTCACATAATACTCATAGGTACCGTCTCGATATGGATCTCCACCCAAACCAGCTACCGCACAAACATGATTTATATTGACAAGGCCGTCCTCATCTACTTCAATAAACTCATCCAAAATGCCCTGAAAAGCTACTTCAGCAAAATCGTGGTAAGATTCATCCAGATATCCTTCATTTGCTCCTTTCTTGATGGCATAAGTAAACATTATTGAAGCAGAGGCTTCTAAATAGTTGCCTTCACGGTCTCCCTGATCTACCACCTGATACCACACTCCAGACTCTTCATCCTGATATTTCTCCAGTGCTTCAACTAGCTCTTCCAAGATGATTGTCAGATCATCATGCTGAGGGTGGTTTTTTGGGAAATAGTCCAGCACATCTACAATAGCCATTGCATACCAACCCATTGCACGTCCCCAGAAATTGGGCGAAAGTCCCGTTTCAGGATCGGCCCAGCTCTGCGTTTTACTTTGATCCCAGCCGTGATAAAGCAGACCAGTTTCAGGGTCCCGCATATATTCAAACATCAGTTTAATCTGAAGTGCTACGTCATCATAGCTCTCGTAATCCCCATTTCTTTGATTGTACTCAGCGTAGAACGGAGCTCCCATATAGGCACCATCCAGCCACATTTGCCATTGATAGCGGTGTTTGTGCCAAAATCCACCCAAGTGGTTTCTCGGCTGATATTCAAGGTGATACCGAAGCTGTTCAATAGCGTCTTTGTACTTCTCTTTGCCCGTCTCATCATAGAGTGCAAACAAAGCCCTACCCGGAGCAACGCGATCTATATTAAAATTCTTGATATCATATTTTTTGATGGTGCCATCTTCCTCAATCATGAAATCGTAGTAGGCATCAATATATTCCAGATACTGATCATCACCTGTTGCCTTCCATACTTTTTCAATAGATTTCAATACTAATCCAAAGGTATACTCCCACTTTGGTTCATCCCTGAAATCCATATAAACCGGATCAGGATTTCTTTCCATAATGGATAACGCCATGCGCTCCGACCATTTCTGATCTTCAGATATAATCTGACTGGTTACTGGCGAACAGGCCGTTAATAATGTGAGAACGGATAATAAGAGAGTCTTCATGTTTTATGCCCAACAATTCTAATTAAGTGATAAACTACAGTGCTTCTATATACTAAATACTAGTTATTTTAACCGGTAACTTAAATACGAAAATTTTTACTCTTTTTCAGTAATCATATTCTTTGCTCGCTTGCAAAACTGTATCGCAAAACCCCAAGGGTCACGGAGCATAACCAAATGAGAGCCATCTTCAAGTATCTCATCAGATACCAGGGTGGCTCCTGCCTCCATTAACCTCTTCTTATCTTTGGCTGGGTTTTCAGAAACGAAGGCAAGATGAAGTAGCAAAGGATTCATACTCTTATAATCAGGTACTTCTTCTGGTGGATTATTATAGACTTCAATCATCACCCTTCCGCTGCTATCAGCCAGAAATACAGTAAAAGGAGCTTCTTCTTGTTTTCTGACTACAGTCAATCCTAAATGGTCTACATACCAATCGCACATTTTTATAGGATCGTCAACATTAAAAGCAAAGTGCTCAATCTTCATTAAAATAATATTTTTGAGTATTCATGGAATAATTAATTCAATCGATTGCATTTACTCAAGTATAATCAGTCACTTCATTGTACAAAAAAGTAAAAGCGCTTTTGCAACAGTTTGATAGCATAATTATTCAGTTACCGTTGAGAAACAATAAACTCTGTCTCTGGTAAAAAGGTATAATTTTTATATATTCAGTGCAATCGATTACACAAAATTAAAAACTAACTATTATGTCTGTTAATTATTCTGTCAGATACGCTGCAAATCCAGAAGACGTCAAGAACTATGGTACCGATCGCCTTCGTGAAGACTTCCTGATTGAAGATCTTTTCGTTGATGGTGAGATCAATATGGTATACTCGTTTTATGGGCGTCAAGTTGTAGGTGGTGCTAAGCCTGGTTCTTCTCCTCTTAAATTGGAAACCATTGACCCGCTTAAAGCAAACTTCTTTCTAGAGCGACGTGAACTGGGAGTAATTAATGTAGGTGAGCCGGGTATTGTTAAAGTTGGCGACACTGAATATGAAATTGATTTTAAGGAAGCAATATATGTTGGTCGCGGTGAGGAAGAAGTCACTTTTCACCAAAAAGATGGAAATCAACCTCTCTTCTATTTCAACTCTGCACCTGCTCACAAAGCCTTCCCTACTAAAAAAGTATCACAAGCCGATGCGGAAGTTGTTGAGCTTGGGTCTCTGGAAACAGCCAATCACCGAGTAATTCGCAAATTAATCGTAAATAGCATTGTTGACACTTGTCAACTTCAAATGGGAATGACCCAGCTTGAGACCGGTAGTGTTTGGAACACCATGCCAGCTCATGTTCATGACCGACGCATGGAAGCTTATTTTTATTTTGAAGTTCCTGAAGAGCATGCTGTTTGCCACTTTATGGGGGAACCACAAAATACCCGACATATCTTTATGAAGAACAATCAAGCCGTTCTTTCTCCCCCATGGTCTATTCACTGTGGATCTGGAACAAGTAACTATACTTTTATTTGGGCTATGAATGGTGAGAATCTTGATTATGGCGATATGGATCATGTAAAAATTCAGGATCTCAAGTAAGTAGATCACTAAGAACGCCTTAATGCATTTGAAAGCAATATCTAACTAATTAGTAATACTATCATGAGTTCACTATTTGATTTAAGCGGAAAACGAGCTTTTGTAACTGGTGCAACCCACGGCTTGGGTATGGCTATGGCTAAAGGATTAGCCGAGGCCGGAGCAGAATTAATCATCAATGGTACTACTCCTGAAAAAATGGAGAAAGCTCTGGAAGAATACCGATCAGAGGGTTACACCGTTCATGGTTTTATCTTTGACGTAACCGATGAAAAGAAAGCCAAAGAGCACGTTGACAAAATTGAGGATGAAATTGGACCCATAGATATCCTTGTAAACAATGCGGGTATAATAAAACGAGTCCCCTTAGAAGATATGGATGTCGAAGATTACCGCCGGGTAATTGATGTAGATCTGGTTGGACCTTTTATCATGGCTAAGCAGGTTGTAAAACACATGATTCCTCGTGGAGAAGGTAAAATCATTAATATCTGCTCAATGATGACGGAATTAGGTCGTGATACCGTAGGAGCTTACGCAGCTGCTAAGGGTGGATTAAAAATGCTTACCAAGAATATGGCTACTGAATGGGCTAAGCATAATATTCAAACAAACGGAATTGGTCCGGGATATTTTGCGACTTCTCAAACAGAGCCTATCCGAAAAGACGGGCATCCTTTTAATGAATTTATTATTCAGAGAACGCCAGCCGGGCGTTGGGGAGATCCTTCTGATCTAGCAGGAACTGCAGTATTTCTATCCTCTAAAGCCAGCGATTTTGTAAATGGACAGGTCGTATATGTTGATGGCGGTATTTTGGCTACCATTGGAAAACCTGCTAACGAATAAATTTATGACTATGCGATTCAAAAAATACATCACTTCTGTATTCATTCTTTCTTCGGCAGTTTTAATTTCAGCATGTACTGCCATGCAGGAAGATTTCACGCTAACCAATAATTCTGAAATTGATCGTTCTAACGAGCCTATCGTCCTCTCTCGGGATGCAATTATAGATAAAACCGGAGGCATCCAAATCACCGAAGGTCAACTTCCTCTTCCAGTTGTGGGAGATCAGCCTTTACCCGCTCAGGTAGATGACATAGACGGCGACGGTGAATGGGATGAGCTGGCCTTCACCATAAATATTGCAGCCGGAGAGTCAAAAACGGTATCAATAGAATATGTGAATCCAGGTGATTATCCCGAATTCACGCAGCGGACCAATGTGCGTTTTGGAGTAGTTGGCGACAATGGAATCGAAGCCCTGAAAACACTCTCAATTCCCGGAGAAGAATTACCCGTCCCTCTTTTCACCCGGTTCCAGATGGATGGACCCGCATGGGAAAATGATAAAGTTGGCTTCCGTCAATATATCGACGGACGAAATGGACGTGATTTGTATGGGAAGACACTATCTACCATGGCATTAGATACGGTAGGCATTTCCGATGAAAACATGCCGGTTGATGACTACCATGTTATGCTTCCCTGGGGGCGTGATATACTGGCCGTCGGAAATTCATTAGGACTGGGTGGTATTGGCATCATTGAAAACAACAACCCCGTTCGGCTCGGTGTGAGATTGGATGCTGAGCAAAGCAATGTAGGCATGACTTCATATAATTTAATTACTGAAGGCCCGGTTCGGTCAGTCTTTAGCATTCACTATGAAGATTGGGATACAGGTGAGAACAGCTATAATCTTGAGAATACGGTAACGATTTGGGCTGGAAGTTACAGCTACAGAAACGATATCTCCTTAAGCAGTACTAATGTGGCAGATACATTAGCTATTGGGGTGGTAAATATTCACAATGATGAACAGCCTGTTCTATTAAATAAAGATGATAACCCACTTAGCGCTTTCTACACCCACGACAAGCAGACGTACGACGATGAGTGGTACTTAGGAATGGGTATTATTTTTCCATCTATGCACTATTTAAGTTATACGGAAGCTCCGGAATCAGGTCCAGGAATTACCACTAGTTACCTTAACCTATTTGAGCTGGTTGACCAGAAAAGCCTGAGCTATCATGTAGTAGCAGGATGGGAATTAAGTGACGAGCGTTTTGCTGATGCTGAATACTTCCGATCTTTTATGGAAGAAGAAGTACAAAAAATTTCATCTCCAATTACTGTAGAATAATTTTTTATATCCGTTGAATATTCTCAGATCATATTACCACCATAGCATTATTCATTCTAGTATGTGAACTTAATGGCTCAGAAAAGAACCACCATTCATGACATAGCAAAAGAGCTGGATATCACAGCTTCAACGGTTTCGAGGGCGCTAAAGGATCATCCCAGAATTAGTGAATCTACCAAAAAGTCGGTAGTGGCTATGGCTAAAAAGATGAACTACCAGCCTAACAGCATTGCTGCTGCGCTGAGAAGAGGAACCAGCAATTTAATTGGCGTAATCATACCAACCATTGATCGAAATTTCTTTGCCTCTGTTCTTCGTGGCATCGAAGATGTGCTTAATGACACGAACTATAACGTCATTATTTGTCAATCCAGTGATTCGCTTGAAAAGGAGAAATCAAATATAAAGGCTTTACTTGAAGCTCAGGTAGATGGAATTTTTGCCTCTTATGCAAAGGAAACCACCGATTTCAGTCATTACGAAGAAGTGCACGACCGGGGAATTCCCCTCATTCTATTTGATAGAATGCAAGAATCTTTTGATGTAGATGCGGTAGTAATTGACGACTACTTAGGTGCTTTCAAAGCAACTGAACATCTTATTGAGCAGGGTTGCACGCGTATCACTCATTTTTCAGGACCTCAGAACGTAAGTATTTATCGGGATCGCAAAAGAGGATATGAAGAAGCTCTCAAGAAACATGACCTCCCTGTTGAAGAAAAATTCATCCTTAATAGTGATTTGAAATTAGAAGCCGGTAAATCTCTGGCTGAAGAAATAGTATCCTGGGAACAGATGCCTGATGCTATTTTTTCATCGAGTGATTATGCCGCCATGGGCGCCATGGAAGTTTTCAAATCCAATAATCTTCGTATACCTGAAGATATTGCGATTGTGGGCTTTAGTAATGAGTCTTTCACTTCTATTGTTGATCCAGCCCTTACAACGGTTGACCAGCATAGCAAGAAGATGGGCCAGTTCACGGCAAACTTATTTTTGGATCGTATTCAGGAGAATGACATCCCACATACGCCTTCCAGAACCGTATTGAATCCTGAACTTATTATCAGGAAATCATCACTCAAAAAAAGCACCTAAAACAGTGATTTCAAGTTGATAAAATCCTGTTTAATTAGTTACTTGAACAATCGATTGCACAATACTTTTAATGAATCTGATGTTCAGTTGTTTATCAGCTATAAAAGAACACAAATCAAATAAACCTAACCTTCATTATGAAAAAAGTAGTCACCTTCGGAGAAATAATGCTCCGACTATCACCCCCCGGTTTTTTAAGATTTTCACAAGCTAATTCATTTGAAGTTATTTACGGAGGCGGAGAATCGAACGTAGCCGTTTCTTTGGCCAATTATGGCATTCCTGTAGACTTTGTCACGCGCCTCCCTAACAATGACATCGGAGAATGTGCGCTTCAGGAAATGCGTAAGCGAAACGTAGGCACAGAGCATATTGCAAGAGGCGGCGAGCGACTTGGAATTTATTTCCTTGAAACAGGAGCTGTAAGCCGTGGAAGTAAAGTTGTTTATGACCGTGCGCATTCAGCCATTTCAACCATTCAAAAAGGCGATATCGATTGGGAGAAAGTTTTTGATGGTGCGCAATGGTTCCACTGGACGGGTATAACTCCGGCTCTATCTCAAGGTGCAGCAGATGTTTGCTTAGAAGCAATCAAGGCCGCAAATGATTTAGGTATAACCGTTTCTACTGACTTGAACTACCGTGCTAAGCTATGGAATTATGGCAAAGAGCCCGGAGAAGTTATGCCCGATCTCGTAGAAGGTTGTGATGTAATCCTTGGGAATGAAGAGGATGCCGAAAAACACTTTGGCCTGCACCCTGATAATGTGGATATCACAAAAGGTGATTCTATGGATAGTCAGGCTTACCTCTCTGTCTGTAAAAAACTGAAAGAACGTTTTCCACGAGCTAAAAAAATTATTACTACTCTCCGTGGTTCTATCAGTGCATCCCATAATTCATGGTCTGGTGTTCTTTATAATGGAGATGAATTCCTCGAAACCAATACTTATCAGATCACGGATATTGTAGATCGTGTAGGTGGCGGTGATTCTTTTATGGGAGGTTTGATTTATGGCCTTCTTACATACAAAGATGATGATCAGAAAGCCCTAGACTTTGCCGTAGCTGCTTCTTGCCTTAAGCATACTATTTATGGCGATGCTAACCTGGTTACGGTTGATGAAGTTGAAAAACTAATGGGCGGAGATGCATCTGGCCGTGTTTCCAGATAGGAACATATGAAATTAGAATACACATGGCGTTGGTACGGTCCTGATGACCCCATTACTCTGGCGGATATTCGCCAAACAGGAGCTACTGGGATTGTATCTGCGCTACATCATATTCCTGCTGGCGAAGTATGGTCTGTGGATGAAATTCAGAAACGGAAAAAGGAGATCGAAGCCGCTGGCCTCAGTTGGTCTGTGGTTGAAAGTGTTCCCGTTCATGAAGACATTAAAAAGCGTAGCGGGCAATATGTGAGTTACATCCAAAATTATCAGCAGACCATTCGAAATCTCTCTCTTTGTGAGGTCAAAACGGTGTGCTATAATTTTATGCCTATTCTTGACTGGACCCGGACTTCCCTTGATTATCCAATCCAAAATGGAGCCTATGCCCTTCGTTTTGATGCAACAGCTTTTGCTGCATTCGACCTTTTTATTTTAGGCAGAGCCGGTGCTGAGAAAGACTATAAAGATTCCGATATCCAAAAAGCGGAGCTCTTTCACAATTCTATTAGTGAATCTGCCAAAACCCAGCTTACTGATACTATCATAGCTGGTTTACCAGGTGGCCATGAAGGATATTCTATCGAAGAATTCAAAGAAATACTGCGTCAGTACAAAAATATTAGTAGGGAGGATTTGGAGGCTAACCTCCGGCAATTCCTTCAAAAAGTAATTCCTACGGCCGAAGAGTATAATGTAAAGATGTGTATACATCCGGATGACCCGCCTTACCCTATTCTTGGGTTGCCTAGAGTAGTGAGTACCAAAAAGGATATTGCCCGGTTACTGAGTGATGTAGATTCACCTTGCAATGGAATTACCTTTTGTACGGGTTCCTATGGAGTGCGAGAAGATAATGACCTCCCTGCTATGGCAGCAGAATTTGCAGATCGAATCCACTTTTTACACCTTCGCAGTGTGCAAAGGGAAAATGATGGTAGCTTCTATGAAGCAGATCACCTGGAAGGAGATTCAGAAATTGCCGGAGTAATGAAAGCCATCCTTGAATCTCCCAAACTAGATGAAAGCATCAGTATTCCGGTGCGCCCAGATCATGGCCACAAAATGTTAGACGATATTGATAAAGAAACAAATCCAGGATACTCGTGCATTGGAAGGTTAAAAGGCCTTAGCGAGCTCCGCGGATTAGAACAGGGCTTACGCTTTAACTTGAAAAATTAATTCCTTAAAAAGATTTTTGTTTAAATCTGAAAGCGTTTTTATTTGTATTTAAATAAGACATCTCTTATTTCTTATAGAGAATTCACAACTGATTTCATAATTATATAGACCAAATTTTATGGCAAGATTTACACGCATACAGGTAGCATCTGTAATGGAAGAAACAGGATTAGTCCCTCTTTTCTATCATAAAGACTTAGATACCTGTAAAAAGGTGCTTACCGCCTGTTACAAAGGAGGAGCACGCATTCTCGAGTTTACCAACCGCGGTGATTTTGCTCACGAAGTCTTTGGTGAGCTCAATAAATTTGCGGAAAAAGAGCTCCCCGAAATGATACTAGGTGTTGGTTCTGTAACTGACGCCGGAACTGCTTCACTATACATGCAGCTAGGGGCGAATTTCGTGGTTACACCCGTCCTTAGAGAAGACATTGCCGTTGTTTGCAACCGCCGAAAATTATTATGGTCACCAGGTTGTGGATCACTCACTGAAATTGCCCGTGCTGAAGAACTTGGTGCTGAAATCATTAAAGTTTTTCCGGGAAGTCAGCTTGGCCCCGGCTTCGTGAAAGCTATAAAAGGGCCATGCCCTTGGACAAGCATTATGCCTACTGGCGGTGTTTCAGCATCTAAAGAAAACTTAGAAGGCTGGTTCAATGCCGGTGTTACTTGTGTTGGGATGGGATCAAAGCTTGTTACCAAAGAGTTTTTGTCAAATAAAGACTTTAGCGGGCTTGAAAAACATGTCAGCAGTACTCTTGAACTTATCAACTCCATACGTAATGCGTAAGACTTTAACTTCATTTCTAATTCTTGCTTGCTTTCTCTCTGTAACTTTAACCGGTTGTGGAGAAAGCGATGAAGGCAAAAAAACCATTCGGTTAGCCCATGCCTTAAGTACTTCTCACCCCGTTCACCTTGGGATGGTTCGTATGGCCGAACTGGTTGACGAAAAATCAGATGGACAGCTAACCATCAGTATATTCCCCAGCCAACAGTTGGGTTCAGAGCGAGAAGCTCTTGAGCTTTTGCAAATCGGCAGCATTGGGATGACCAAAGTATCCTCGGCCGCTCTTGAAAACTTTGTACCAGAATTACGAGTGTATAGCCTCCCTTATCTTTTTAAAGATGAGCAGCATATCCTAAACGTATTAAATGGAGAAATCGGAAAGGAACTGCTCTTGGCGGGTGAAGAATATTGGCTCCGGGGTCTCACTTATTACGATGCAGGACAACGCAGCTTTTATACAAAAGATCGGCCCATAGAAACTCCTGAAGACCTTGAAGGACTCAAGATTCGGGTTATGGAAAGCCAGATGTCTGTGAATATGGTAAACCAGCTGGGTGGCTCTCCAACTCCAATTTCCTGGGGTGAATTGTACACCGCACTTCAACAGGGTGTCGTAGATGGAGCGGAAAATAATCCTCCTTCGTTCTATTCCTCCCGCCATTATGAGGTTGCTAAATATTACAGCCTTGATGAACACACCATGCTCCCTGACTTACTCATTATGAGCACACACCAGTGGAATAATTTAAGCGAGCAAGAACAGGAATGGGTACAACAATCAGCAGATTCTTCTGCGGTATATCAACGGGAGATTTGGGCAAAAGCTGAGGAAGAAGCTCTTGAAATTGCCCGGGAAGCAGGCGTTGAAATCAACTATCCGGATAAAGAACCTTTTATAGAACAAACAAGGTCGGTTTATGAACAGTACAAAGAATCCGATCCAGAGTTTTATCAATTAGTCCAGCGAATACTGGACGCACAGTAGCAGACCGAAATTTATTATGAAAAAATTCAACAAGTACCTCGAATATTTCCTCGCCACACTGATGGCACTTATGCTAATAAGTGTCTGTTGGCAGGTATTAACACGCTATGTTTTGGCGACTCCAAGTTCCTTCACAGATGAGCTGGCTAGATATCTTCTTATCTGGATTGGTACACTTGGTGCAGCATACACTTCTGGCAAAAGGCTACATCTCTCTATTGACCTATTTCCAAGCAGCCTGGAAGGCCGTTCCAAATACAGGCTGGCTATACTCATCAATCTGCTGATTGTTTTATTTGCCTTAACCACCATGGTTATTGGAGGCTCAAGGTTGGTCTATATCACTTATACGCTGGGACAAACATCAGCGGCAATGCAGATTCCTTTAGCCTATGTGTACACCATCATCCCCATTAGTGGTGCTATGATTGTGTTTTTCAAAATTCGTGATATCATAATAATGGATCCTGAAAATCCTGATTTCACTCCCCCAGAAACTGCGGATCCTGAGAATACTGATCTCTCCTCTCAAAATAATCCCTCTTAATTAAGGCGACCTATGGTTTTAACAGAAGTATTGATTCTCGTTTTTAGTTTTTTAGTTTTCCTCGGAATTGGTGTACCTATCGCCTGGAGTATTGGTTTATCTGGATTATTAACCCTATTCGTTGGTATTGACGCCATTCCCGCTTTCACCACTCTTGCCCAGCGAATGGGTACGGGTTTAGATAGTTTTACCTTGCTCGCCATTCCCTTTTTCATACTGGCGGGTCAGTTGATTAACAAAGGAGGCTTGGCTCATCGGCTTATAAAATTAGCTAAAGACTTGATGGGATCCCTTCCCGGCGGGCTTGCTCACGTAAACGTGGTTGCGGCGATGCTATTTGGTGCTATTGCAGGTTCTGCCGTAGCTGCTGCATCAGCTATTGGTTCTATTTTAGGGCCACGCATGGAGGAAGAAGGATATACTAAAGAATTTGGAGCAGCTGTAAACATTACTTCTTCTACTACCGGGTTACTCATTCCTCCTTCCAACATTTTGATCATTTATTCACTGGCTAGTGGCGGTGTTTCTATTGCCGCACTGTTTCTGGCTGGTTATTTACCCGGAATACTTACAGGACTTACCCTGATGGTTGTTGCCGCCGTTTGGGCAAAGAAGAAGAACTTCCCGGTTGGAGAACGAACCTCAATTTCTGAAATATCTAAAAGCTTTGTTAGAGCACTTCCGTCACTACTTTTACTAGTTATTGTGATTGGAGGAATAATTGCCGGAATATTTACAGCTACAGAGGCTTCAGCAATCGCCGTAATTTATACGTTGGTTTTGGGCTTCATCTATAAAGAACTAAAAGTAGATGAGCTGCCCGAAGTGTTCCTTGAGGCAGTTAAAACAACATCTATCGTAATGCTTTTGATTGCTACTTCTATTGCCATGTCTTGGGTAATGTCGTTCGAAGAAATACCGCAAACAGTGACAGAGGCTTTACTTTCACTCAGTGATAACAAAATAGTTATCCTGCTAATGATTAACGTTATCCTGCTTTTTGTAGGAACCTTCATGGATATGACTCCGGCCGTACTCATTTTCACCCCAATTTTCCTCCCCATTGTTGTAGACCTGGGGATTGACCCGATTCACTTCGGAATAATTATGATTCTGAACCTATCGATTGGGCTTTGTACACCGCCAGTTGGTACTATATTGTTTGTAGGAGTTGGAGTTGCCAAGACAACCATTGTCAAAGTCATTAAGCCACTACTACCGCTTTTTATAGCTATGATTGTAGCGCTTATGATTATTACTTACTTCCCACAAATCAGTTTATGGTTACCAGAACTATTTGGTTTGAACTAAAATGATTAGCCCGCTGGGGTTTCATCAGACTCTGATATAAACTCCTTCAGTTTCTCCACGTTTTTGCGCGAACCAATGTAGATAGGTGTGCATTCGTGGAGTGAACTTGGCTTTATTTCCATGATCCTTTTCTTTCCGTCCGTAGCAAGCCCGCCAGCTTGTTCAATGATAAAACTCAAGGGATTACATTCATACATCAAACGAAGCTTACCATTCGGATACTTCGAGCTATCAGGGTACATAAAGATGCCTCCTTGTAAAAGCGTCCGGTGAACATCTGCTGCCATGCAACCTATGTACCGGGCTTTAAAAGGACGATCTGTTTTGGGATCAATCACCTGGCAATGTTTCACGTACTTCTTCAGCCCAAGCTCCCAGAAGTTATAGCTTCCCTCATCAGCACTATAGATATTTCCATACTCGGGTATTTTCACATCCTCACTGCTTAAAATAAATTCACCAATGCTTGGATCGAGTGTAAATAGTCGAACACCCAGCCCAGTTGTGTATCCCATTACAGTGCTTGAACCATATAGAACATAGCCCGCTGCTACCTGCTTTTCTCCGGTTTGAAGGGCATCCTCCTCGGTAAGCGCTTTATCGCCGTCCGGTCGCATATAAATCGAAAAAATACTGCCGATAGATACACTTACATCTATATTAGAAGAACCATCCAGCGGATCCATATACACAATATACTTACCAGACTCTCCGCTTAGACGTACAATTCCTTCATTTTCTTCCGAAATAACCATGCATGTAATATTTGAACGGCTTAGAGCGGAAATGAGCTGCTCATTGGCAAAAAGGTCCAGCTTCTTTTGACTTTCACCATGTACATTTTCCGATTTCTCGTATCCAAGGATATTAGTGATCCCTGCCTTATTCACTTCCCGTGAAATAATTTTTGCGGCAAGGCCAATATCTCTCAATAACTGTGATAGTTCTCCCGTTGCTCCTGGGAATTTGTTTTGAGCTCGAATAATGTATTCTTCAAGTGTGGTTAGTTCTTTCATAAAACACTGATTTTTTTGGTTCGGAAAGGTTCAATATATACAAATTGGAGGATTAAGTTACCGATTAAGTAAATCCTCATTTTTGACAAGTATCCTGCAAAAAACTTATATCCCCTGCCCTTTTGATTTATTATAGGCTGTTAATCGCTCTCTTGGAAAATTATTAAAGCAAAAAAAAATACACTCATTCTGGCTCCTTTTCACTTAGGAAAGGAAACCAGAATGGTGTATTAAATTTAAGCTAATTCCTTAGCTCTAATTTTGTGTCTAACTCTTACTTAATAAGTGTGAGTTTTCGAACTGCTGAGAAGTCTCCTGCAGTCAGGCGATAGATATAAATACCTGTTGCGAAGTTATCAGCATTCCAGTCAACTGAGTGACTACCCGCTGACTTACGTGTGTTAACTAGCTCTGCAACCTTACGGCCTGTGATGTCATACACTTGTAGTTGTACATCTGCGGCTTCTGGCACATCGTAGTTGATGGTAGTCGTAGGGTTAAACGGATTCGGGTAGTTTTGGCTTAGTGCAAATTCAGTTGGTAATTGATCTTCCGCTTCGTTTGAAACACCAATGTTTCGTGCGATACTTAGATCAAAGGATTCATCTGCAAACTTAACTGTTTCACCAGCTTGAGCTGTTACTGTCCAAATAAGGTCGATACTGCTTCCTACTTCAACTCCTAAATCAGCTACAACATCGTCTATTTCCTGATAAGTTAGAGTCAGTGTAGTAGCAGATCCTTCGTCGTCCGAAGCAAGGCTTACTAATGGGTCAGAGAAATCTCCGCCAACAGTATCAGCATGCCATGTATAGGTAGTTGAATCTGGACCACTTGGTGTTTCCCAACTTATTTCTACTTCGGTTGTTACATCACCTGTAAGATCTAATGCAAAACCATCTTCAGGAGAAGTAAGTGCAAATGTTCCAATTCTTGGAGCACCTAGCGCAAATAGCAAGCTACCACCATCAAAGTTTACGACTGCATCTTCACCTAGATTAAATCCAATTGTGTTATCAAACACACCTGCATTAAGGTTTAGGGATTCATTAATCGTTACTCCTCTGGATTGAGTTACTCCTGCTTCGTTATCAATAGTTAAAGAAGCTACCTGTAGCGGAAGGGCAAAACCTGTCCACTGAGCTTCAGTAGCATTGATTACATAATTTGCTTCGGAACTTAGGGAAAGGATAGTATCTCCGGAACCTCCTAACTCAAGGTTTCCTCCCCCCGCTGAAGAGAAGGCTGCAGAGTCAGAACTAGCAAGCGTGCCTCCCGCTTCTAAGGTGAAGTGTTCACCACTTTCGGACAAATTACTGTTGCCCATATCCAAATATGCACCTTCCTGAACTAAAATGGGCAAATGCGAAATTTCAAAATCAGCAGACACATCTAAATGTTGGACTACCTCTTCACCTGCAAAGATAAATGCGTTGCCAGCCCTGGCATTTGAAGTTTGAGTCTCACCGGCATTTAAAGTGAGATCACCTTCATAAAGGTACCAATTTACTATCGGGCCTGAACCACGAGATATCGAAAAGTTACCTCCATCTACCGTTATGTTTCCATAATGATGGATGTTAATTTCTGATGCACTACCTGTACCATTAGATGCGAACGCATCTGCATCCGCTCCCATATTGATATCACCCATTATAGTTATGCTGAGTGTATCAAAAGTACTAGGATTGGAAAGATAGAAGCGGGCATTACCCGTACTGATTACATCAATATTACCTCCGACAGTGTTATCTCTCATTCCAAGGTCATTGTTTTCAAGATTACCAGGAGCGTTAATGACGAGGTTATGAAAGTCCTGATTACCATTTCCAGGAGCAGATATTACGGTGCCACTTACCAAGGCTGTTGAGCCTTCAGCCCATGTAGCCGTTGGAAAGTCTCCACCATCTCTAGCGTGGTCGTACGTAGATTCTCCTGTAAATGTAAGCGTTGCATCACCATCTACATCAAATACACCATAGTTGGTGAATACACCTTCGTATGCAAAATCAGATCCTGAAGCCAGTAGCACTCCTGAAGAGTCTGCTATTTCAAAATATACTTCAGAGTCATAGCTCACATTATTAGCTGTAATAGTCTGTCCCGGAACTCCATCGCTTGCAGTATCTGCTGCAAAAACAAAACTACGGGTTTGGCCGTGTTTATCGATATCAGAGTCACCAATTTCACCACCATTAATGGTCATATCGCCATACAGTGTCCATACGGCTCTACCACCACTACCACGGCTAACAGATAGGAAACCGCCGTTTACAATAGAGATATCGCCCATAACTTTAACATCATAGTCAAATACATCTCCTGATCCGGTTGCTGTAAATTCGGATGTTTCTCCATCTACTACAACATCACCCATAATTGTGATACTGCGTGCAGGATCACCTTCATCACCAGCTGAGGATAATCGGAACTGATTTCCGGCTGTGTTAAGAACCGTCATATTACCTCTTAGGGTATAGTCGTCCCATCCTATATTAATGTTTTCAATCTGACCGGCATTATTCCAGGTATAGTTAAAGAAATCCTGATCGCCATTGTCTGGATCGTTGGTTTCAATACCTGTTAACAAAACAGTAGAACCATCAGCCCATGTTGCCGTTGGGATTTCCCCAGCGTCATGTGCATGATTATAAGTACCACCATCTGATACAGTCATTGTTCCTCCGTTAAGAACAACCGGGCCACCTGCTTCAAGCTCTCCATCGAGAGACAAAGTTCCATCCACTGTCAGAGAATCAATAGGAAATACGCTGCCTGCTGCTAGTGTTACATTAGAGGAAGCATTAATTTCGTAATAAAGCTCGCTCTCCGTTTCTACGTTAGAAGCAGAAATTGTTTGGTTGGTTCCTGCAAATACAAAACTTCTCTTCTGTCCATGCTTTTCAATATTTGATTCACCAATCCTGGCATCTGTAACGGTAAAGTCGCCATGTAGAGTCCAAACAGCAGCTCCACCACTACCCCGGCTTGTAGATAAAAAGCCTCCATTGATGACTTCGATGTCACCCATGACTTCTATGTTATAATTAAATATATCTCCTGAACCGGTTGAAGTAAATTCTGCATTTTCGCCATCTACAACCACATTACCCATAATTGTAATACTGCGAGCAGGATCTCCTTCATCACCAGCAGAGGAAAGTCGAAATTGTTTGCCGTTTGAGTTCAGTACAGTGAGATCACCATTAAGAGTATAATCATCCCAGCCAAAACTGATGTTTTCTAGCTGTGCAGCATTGTTATAAACCACATGGTGAAAATTCTGGTCCATCTCATCCGGTTCACCTGTTACTAAACCTGTAAACATGGCTGTAGAACCTGCTTCCCAGGTGGCTACGGGAATAGCACCCTCGTCTCGGTCGTGCTGATACATACCTCCATCAGCAAATACCAGTGTACCACCGTCTGCAGTAAGTTCACCTCCTGTTAGTGGTGGTGCTATCGTCCCTTCAACAGTAACTTGGCCAGTAATTGTTACTGTGCCCGAAGCAACATTAACAGAGTCACCATCAAGTATGGTTATATTTTCAGATCCATCTGGTGCTGCGGTTGCTGCTTCCCAGGTGGTCCCATTATAAGTTTGCCAGGTAGCTGTTGTACTCCAGTCGCCATCAGCAGTAGAACGAAAATCCCCGTTCTCTTGTGCCATGACTCCCGTAGTCGCAAAAAGCGCTACCAAAAGTGTCGTTAAAATTATAGTAGATGTCCGTTTCATTACTACTCCTGTTTTACTATGATTATTAGATTTGATGTTTTTATAAACTTGTTCATTTGTTATACCGCATAAACTTCAAATAGTGAGATAAGCCTTTATTCCTAAGTGACTCCATATCGAATATTTTAAATCATGAAATATGGTTCAGAATTACTGAATCATACTTTTTCGTGCTTAGCCCCCCATATTAAATCGCACCTTAAGTGTATTCGTTGATGCAAAAACGGCGACTAATTTCAAAGCTAAAATCCAGCTGGCATTATTTTAAGTTATCGGTTAAGTAACCTATTAGAATTTAACCTAAACTCAGGAAAAGTCAAGATTCTAATTACCGCTGATAGATAGGAGTTATGAACACACTACAACCACATTCATTAACCTCTTTGTTAATAACATCTTAATGAAAATAAGACCTGCCTTAAATTACTTATAAGGGAACTTAACCGGTTATTTAAAAATGAATTGAAACCGCTTCCGCTCCCCCTTTATGTGCGCATTTCTGGTTCAAATTTTTTATTCAGGCAAAGAAAGATTTATGCAAGCTGACTGGCCCCCTAATTCTAGAAGGGTTTATACCTTTTTCTTGAACCTTACTTCTGTTGTCCTTTTCAATTCCAACAGCGAGTATACTAGCCATCTGAGCAGTTAAAACTAAGGGTTCTGAACAATGCCTTATTTAATCAAAATCATCTTGTTGGTTTGAGCAAAGCCTGCAGTCTCTAGCCGATATAGGTAGACACCACTTGCTAGATTAGATGCATCGAAGTTAACAAGGTACTGACCCGCCTTCTGGTTGCGATTAACCAGTGTACCAACCCTTTTCCCTAACATATTATATACACTCATTTTCACATGCGTAGATTTAGGAAGTGAATATGCAATATTGGTGGAAGGGTTGAATGGGTTGGGATAATTTTGATGTAGTTCGAAATTATCCGGAATATCTTTTGAAGGCCTATTCACACTCACAGCGGTTAATTCAGGAGTAGGCATCCAGTCCCGGCCAAAGTTGGGGTTACTTTCTTTCGAAAAAATATTTTCCAGCGTGTATTCAGCGGCTTCCTGATCAGACAACTGAGTGGCAAAATCAACCCTGCTTTCAAAGTTTACACAGCCAGGTCCTGAGCAATTGTATTCTCCATATAGGCCTGGCTCTACGTTCCACGATAGCCACCCTTCTGGATTTAGGGATTCTGGATAGTAGGTGTTCAAGAATACTGTTCTTGGAGATTCTTGCCATGGTCGGCCAAGGTGAAAGCTTGTAATCGGTTCTCCGTTAAAGCCTATGGAATCTGCAGAGATGATATTATCGATGAACACAAACCCAAACTTTGATTCAGGTTCTGTTGCAGCGGCTGTAAGCGTGCCTCCATTCCTGTTAATATGAATTTGTGAGCTATCAAAGACCACAATATTTCTCCCAAAAATAAAATCAACCGATCCTTCTATATAACTATTCTTGAAGTAAACCCGGCCTGTTCCATTGGAACCACGGGCATAATATGTGTCCTGGAATCCTAAAACATTTACGTTGTAGAATGCCTGCCGGTCTCCATTGGTAACCAAAGCAACGGCTTGCTGGTTTGGTTCTGTTTTATCATTCTTAATCACATTTTGGAACGTAATATTTTTTGCCAGAAAATCATCTGCATTAATGGCGACGCTGTAAGACCGACTAGTACCTCCAGCAATATTTGCATAGTCATCATACCAAATAATAGTGTCGTCTCTGTCTTCTCCAATCAGTTGCACATTTACTTTGCCTTCTTCGAGTACGAGTTTTTCATAATACTCACCCTTTTTCACAAAGATGGTGTATATACCTGTATAATTATCTGGCACATCATCAAACGCGGCTTGGACAGTTGTGTAGTCTCCACTACCATCGCTTGCAACAACTTTATCCACATCTGGTTGAGGTGTTTGCGTTTTGAATATCATTTCCCTTCCATATCCTGTACCAATACTATTGGTTGCATAAGCCCTGACATAGTAGCGGGTATCTTGATCAAGAGGGTACATTCCACTTACGAACGACCCTAAACCGCTGCCGTCTTCAGTTTTAAAATCATCGGTGGTAGGTTCTCCTTCCGTATTCCACACAATACCTCGTACTGTTACGGAGTCTCCACCCCATGAGGTCACTTCTCCCCCACTTTTTGCTGACTCCACTAAGATATCAGTAACCGGAGCTGATGTAACTTCAGGGGCTGATTTAGAATCTAAGGTTGTAAATTGAATTTCACGGCCATATGAAGTCCCCGCCTCATTAGTTGCATAAGCACGCAAGAAATAAGTTGTTCCGGAATTGAGTCCTATCAAACGACTGCTAAAACTTCCAGACCCCGTTCCATCTGTTGTCCTTTCATCAGGTGTGGTTGGTTCACTCGAGGTACTCCAAACTACACCACGTGAAGTGACTTCCGAACCACCGTCCGTAGTTATATTTCCTCCACTATAAGCAAAAGTTGTTGAAATACTTTCTACGTTATAAGTGGCCACAGAAGGAGGTTCTGATGTTGCGCCAACCGTAGAACCTGAAATTGAAACACTGTCAATGACAACTAACTTTGCCCAACCCTCACTTTCAGTGTTATAGGGATACACTCTTATATAAAGCTCTTCATTAGTCTCTACTGTATCTTCTAAAGTTGCTTCCAGCAGAGCTGCTCCACCATTATCACCATCGTCAACAAATAGTGATGTATCTGGTATAAGTACCTTCTTCTCCTGAAAGGTGGGATCTTTTGAATAATATACTGTAGCCCTCAGGTTTTGTGAATACCATGCACCCATTGAAATCGCAAACTCATCAGAATAAAAAGTAGCACCAAATTTGGGAGCCACAGAATATTGTATATATAGACTGTCAACCGGGGAATCCGAGCCAATCCAGCTCTGGCTTTTCGTCTGTACAGTAGAGGCAAATGCAGTTCCGCCATCCGCTTTTGTAATTTCTTTAAAATTATATAGCTGCATTGCATCGCTGTAAGCCTGACTGGTTGCTGTGAGCGCTCCTGATATAACAGCATCCTCACTTTCATCAAGGGGCCACTCGACTACTGCTTCAACTGGAATACTTTGGGTTTCTCCACTAATAATTACATCCTGCAGAGCAAGATATTTGCCAGTTCGAATACTTGGATCGTTATCTACCCAGGGATAAATACGGATAAAAAATGATTCATCAGATCCCACTTCAACTCCTGGAGTTGCTGTTACATACAATAGACTATCGCGCTGCAAATAGTTATTTCCAGATTCATCTGCAGTTTCGTATTGAATTTGAGTTTTGTCGGTAAAAGCAGGATTGGTAGAGTAGTACACATTCGCTTTCATTGTATTGATACTAACTCCGGCAATACCAAAAGAAACGGAATCCACCCTCAATGAGGAACCCTCTTTGGGAGAGGTTTTAAATTCAACATATACCCCTTCAATTTCTGTGGTTTGATTTGCAGGCCACTCATTCCCTTCGATGCGAATCCGCTGACTCGAATTTGGTCCTGAGTAATTGTTAGTCTCAGTATTACTAAATAATTCATCTTCAGCATTAAGCTGACCTGCTGTTATTACACTTAATCCCGTTCCACCATTATCCGGATCTGTTAATGGCCAAGTTGCCGAAGCTGCATCCTGAGCCACGGCGTTCAAAGATAATATCAGCGATAAATAGAACGTCCCAATAACTAATTTCACCTTATACATATCATTCTCCAACAGATACAAATACTACTTTTTATTTCTACTATGATTTAAACCGATCAAAGTTACTTAACCGATTACTTAATAATGTAAAAAAACCGATTACAAATGAAACTGGTATTCAATAATGATGATAAACCTTTGATAATATTGGCTATTTAAAATTACACTTATCGAATAGCACGGGCGAGAAGGGAATTTAGGTGATGGTGTCGGCGTCTAAAAACCTTATCAAAGTAGTTACTTTAACTTTTTTTCTAGAAGAATGGAGATTGGTTACCAAATCAAACAGGCACTAACACTTTTCGAGAGTTACTACCTCTTTAATGTATCGTTTAAAAAGCTCACCACATGACTCATCGTCGGCTCAAACCAAGGATGAAAAAGCCAGAAAGAATGAGGCGCATCCAGCTTGTATGATTGATTGTATATATTATGTTTATCCAGTAGCGCAGACATTTCTTTCTGACCAGCCAGGAATCGTGGATAAGCACTACCAATAAAAAGGGTGGGAGGAGTATTCCGATTGACATGGGTAAGAGCAGAAGCGTCTATCCATGTATCACGTTTTTCTATTTGGGTTCCGCCCAGCCAAAGTCCAGCAACCCGCCCTTCTTCTGAAACTGGGTGAATAAAAGCCAGCACTCCATCAATATCTACCAATGCCTGAACTTTAGCTGCTGTGTTCGTGCTATCAGCAGGATCCTCGAACCGACCTTTGTTCTGAGTAGTTGCTACTAAAGCTGCTATTTGTCCCCCAGCTGACGTCCCCATAACCGCTATTTTATGGGGATCTATTTGATTGTCAGAGGAATGATCACGCATCCACTTTAGTGCTGACTTCACATCATAGATTGCTGCCGGATATTGTGCTTCTGGACTCAGCCTATATTCTACAGCTACCGCTACATATCCTTGAAAAGCGAGCTCCATTGCTATTTGCTTCATCATTGATTTATCTCCAGAGATCCAACCTCCCCCATGAACAATCAAAACAGCGGGCAGTAGTTCATTTATTTCTTTGGGGTGGTAAACATCGACATGGAGATTTCGATTACCTGTATTCTTGTAGACTATGTTTTTTTGAATTTTCAGCTGATCTTCCAATTGCTGATCTACAAGTGCAATATTGGGATACTCTTTTACATACTTCTGATAAGCACTTTGTAAAGTGTATGAAGTATCTCGTGGAAAATCTTGAGCAAGTAAACTTTGCCCTATAAAAAAGAGCATTACTGTCAAAACAAACTTAAACAACCTATGTGTCATGCTTAAATTTCAATTTTATTGGAGCTACTTAAATAGTTCTTCTCATTTTTTGTCCTCGATACTCAAGAGAAGAAGAACGTAATTAAACTTCTATAAGAGTAGCATGAAGCTTAACGAAAATCCATAATAAAAAGCCTTCGATTAATAATCGAAAGCTTTTGCTTCCCGGAAGTAACAAACTTACGAATTCTGTTCTCAATGAAATGATCTCTTAGGACTTTGAACAAAGGTCGCAACGGAATTAAGCTCGAAATTGACTCGCAAAAATTGCTTGAAATCTGCCCTTTTTTGGATCATGCGAACCTTTTAAAACCGGTTAATTCTGTTAACAAGACTGACAGGTATAAAAGTGATTGAAGAGTGCGGATAAGCCAGGCATTTTATTGATTCAATCAATGACTTTATATAAATAAAAAGGTTCCATTCGTAATTGAACGGAACCTTTCATTCATAGCACTATATCTATTTAATTTATTCAAACTCGATGATATCAGCGGTAATAGAAACCGATGCTTTTGTATAAACCATAAAGTTCGATGTGTTGGAGTCATATTGAATGTTAATAAGTGCTAGTGTTCTCCCTTCTATCGATTCCCCCTGTTTCTCGAAGTTATCCCAAAGCGATTCACGAGCTTCTTTATATAACATTTTATTTCCATCAAGAGGAATTAAGCCTACAGAATTAGTGGCTACGCCCCATGAATAACTGGCTCCAAATAAATACGCTGTTTCAGAGGTGCCCGTCACATTTTTAGCCACAATAGTATAGTTGCTTTCTTTTAGCTGAACCTCTGTACTATTAGAGGCCACAAACATACCTGCGTTTCCACAGCCAGTAAGCAGAAATGCCACGGCCGTTAGAATGATAAATGTATAAGATTTCATATTGATAAGATTATTTTAGATTGGATTGTTGTTTTATTTGTTGTACTTCCTGGTTGAAAAAATCCTGTAAACGATGATTGCCGTAGCGGGTTGCAATACTGTCACGCGCCATAAGTGTGAGAAAGAATTCAAGCGGTCCATATCTTTGCTCAGGTAGAAAAATCTTTGCTGTATTTAGCATCAATGACCTCATCCAGCCCGGAAGGTGAACAATATCAGCCGGTTTATTCCACGCGTATAAAGCCATTTCTGCTATCTCATTTTGAGTAAGGATATCTGGTCCGCCTACCGCTATCTCTTTATCTTTCTGAGCAATTGCTTGTACACACACTTCCGCAAGGTCAGCTCCGTGGATAGGATTTAGCTTTGACTCTCCATTCCCGAATAACACAACTCTTCCTTTTTCGGCCATGTAGAGTACGTCCCGCAGATCTGAAAAAAATCCACTGGTTCGAATGACGGTATATTCTAATCCCGAAACTTTGAGGGCATCCACAAATCGTTCTTTAGCTTCGGTGGCCTTAAGATGGCGTAGCTTGTCTCCGTCTATTACAGACACATATATAAATTTCCTAACCCCTTCTCGTTCTGCTTCCTTTAGTAGGTTTAAATTTGCCCGGTAATCCACATCCATATATGTGAGCCCATCTTTTTGGCGGGTGATGCCTACAGTTGATATCAATGTCTCGATACCTTTACAAACACCTTTTAATGTTTCAGGCCGGGTTGCTTCAGCCTTCATAATCTTCATATTCCGGTGATTCAAGCCTTTCAACTTTTCCGGAGCCCGAACAAGAGCTAAAACTGGTATCCCCCAGCTATCCAGTTCTTCCAGTATATGTTTGCCGAGATAGCCACTGGCTCCGGCAACTAAGATTTTTGTCATGGTGCATTCCTTTTTTAATTCCAGAGCCAAGATCAGCAGGAAACATCTAGTAATCGTGCGGAATGATATTTTCGGCGCTTTTTATGAAATCTCGGACTTTTTAGAAAAGAGAAAGGGCCGGTAGCAACAGAATGAGAAGACTAAACCACTCTGCACTGAAAATTCAGCGTTTTCAACCCCTTGGCTGGGACCAATGTAGGAAGTAATTAAAATGAGAGAGTAGGTAACTACTTATTCTGAGGCATAAGCTTTGACCTCTCTTCCCGAAAATCGGGACTCCTCCTCAAGGAAAGACTTTTTCCAGGCTTTTTAAAAAACTATTCCTATGTAAGTCTCTGATGTGTTATGTGCGTCTTTCTCCTTGTGAAGGAGAAAACAAATGAGGTCGGAATGAAGATTCTGTTGCAGATTAAGACTCCTTGCAGGCTTAGAATCAAGTCACCTACTTATGCTTCTTCAACCACTTGCGTGGGGTAATACCTGTTTTCTTTTTGAAGTAATCATTGAAAGTGGATTTAGAATTAAATCCACTTTCAAAAGCTAAACCCAGTAAGGTGAAATTCTTATTAGCGGGATCCAGCGACTTCTGCTTAAAACACTCTAACCGGAAATTATTAACATAGTCGTTGAAGCTTACCCCCACCTGATCGTTCAGCATCCATGATAATTTATTTGGATGAAGTCCGGCTTCATCAGCCAGGGTTCTCAAAGTCAATGCCGTATCAAGGTAACGTTCATCTTGTTGCATTAACTGATCGAGTTTTTTTATAGCCATGTCGATCTCTTCAGGCTGCATCAATAATCTGGCATCAACCTCATTATTCTTATGCGCATTTCCATTACTCAGCTCCTGCACTGATCGTTTGTTGGGTAACCGGGAAGGTTCGAATGTTTTTGTGACCAACTCTTTATAACCATCTGTTTCTCGAATTTTGTCAAGAAATAGGCGGCTTAGGAAGTTTGCGAACTGACCTCTTTTTCCAGCCACGGCATTTTGAAGAAGGTCCAGTGCTTTATCTTTGGCTCCAAACTGCGCATATAAAAACAAAGGCCAGGGCACAATTGAAAAACCTTCTTCTTCTTCTACGATCTCATCAATATCCTCACGCTTGATACCATGATCGGCAGGTTGATGAGTCAATGTATATAGCATGCTACATGATTTCGGAGATTGAGCCAATGGCGTATAACCTAAATAGGCCTCCAAGGCTTCCTTATTCTTTAACTTGATCAGGCTAAGTTGCTTCAAGGTGATGGCATGCGTGAAATTCGGATCGGTCCGGAGAGCGGCTTCTATACTTGTAAGGGCCGATTCATAGTCTTCCTGCAAATAATGAATGTTCGCTTTGGTAAAATGATGGTTGGGCGAAAGTGGATCCAGCTGAAGGATATGTTTTGTATGATCCATGGCTTCATCGAACCAACCAATGGCCGTATATAATTCAGCTAACCCTTCCTCGGCTTCCGTATAAGATGGATTTAAGGCCATTGACCTTAGGTAAAGTTTTTCGGCTTCCCGGTAATTCCAATGCCCCCAAAATTCAAGCGTTGCTTTGCTATAGTATCCCAGAAATGACTGATCATCGACCTCAAATCCCCGATCTATATAATCTGCTGCAATGTCAAGTGATGCAATATTTGGGGTCCAGGACCCAAACATTGAATGACAGTAACCAGCTCCAAAATATGGCCACGCAAAATCCGGAGCCATCTCTATACATTGCTGATAAAACTTCATTGCATTATCGATCCCTTCACGGTCCCAACGCAAGTGATTATATCGCGCCTTTAAATAGAGATTATATGCCTGAATATTCTGAGTGGGCACAGCCACCAGGCGTTCACCGATTTCCAGGTGACCAAAATTTTCCCTGATCTGTTCCGCGATAGCTAAGCTAATCTCATCCTGAAGCTCAAAGATATCCTCAATATCACGATCAAAGCGACCCGACCATATTTGAAATCCATCTGTCGTTTGTATCAGCTGAGCAGAGATCCGGACTCTCTTCTTTGACTTACGTACACTCCCCTCCAATACCGTAGACACACCCAGCTGATTACCAATATGACGCACATCCATATGCTGCCCTTTGAACGCAAACGAAGAAGTTCTCGCAGTCACCTTTAAACCCTGAATCCGGGTCAATGCATTAATGATATCTTCGGTGATGCCATCGCTGAAGTATTCATTTTCAGGATCTGAACTGAGATTCAGAAATGGCAGAATAGCTATGGATTTATTATCGATCAAAAAAAAGAAGGTGTTTTAGTACTACCCGATATTCATATATATATAGGAAGAAGATATAAAATCATGGGAATAAAGGAACAGAAATAAAAAGGTCAGACGATAGGTGTCATTAATATCCTTTACAGTAACTCAGACACGGGGAGCCGTCCTTGTTTTAATTCTAATTGGATTACCCCCTTTTATAATCAGTATGTAATGGGAGCATAGCCTCAGCTGAGCATCCGGGAACAGAGCTCCGGTTAGGGGACAAAGACGAATACTATAACCTATTGTATCAAATCACCAAATACCTCCGCTCTCATTTTAATCCCACCAATTATTCCAATTGATATTGAAGTCCATTCGGCACTAAAGAAAGAGCGTTAAGAAGATGACGAAATGAAGCGTGAAGAAACCCCGAGCATTCGGGGCGCATGGCACTTGATCTACAGACAAACCCGGCCGGGGAGCATTTATTTCTTTTAGCGGAATGTAGCCATCCTTAGCTCTTTTTTCGCAGTCGCCCCGATCAATCGGGGTTGGTTCTTTTGTCGGTACAAAAGAACAAGGAAAACAATGACAGGCAACCAAGTCCTTTCCTGCACGAGAAGCCGGAGCTTCCGGGACAGCATTGCGAAGATGGACCTTCGCAACAAGGTAAAAGCCACTGATCTAATCCCTTTCTCCATAAGCACCCTTAAAGTCCAAAATCTCATCAATACGTCCGCGATTTCATTTCAGGACGTTTGACCTGCTATTTCTTACGATCATTGATCTGTCGATTCGATTAAGTGGATTTTTAAGACTGAATCTATCGACAAATATCAAATCATTCATTTAATCATTTAAAATTTAGAACAATGAAAAACCTACTTATTATTGTTTTTACGCTTGTCTCAATTAGTGCTTTTGCTCAAACTAGCTCACCGGAGGGTAAAGAAACTGAAGTAGCCTATAAGTGGCGGGTAAGTATGCCTTATTTAGTTCCAGATGAGATTGCCTATGGTTATGGAAAGCGAACTAGTATTCAAATGGTAGAATTACATGTAAAACGTAACCTTGATGATAAGAGCATCATAGGTGTAAAGTTTGCCACCTGGCGCTTATTCCAACCCATGGGAATCACCTGGTGGCAGGGTGTTGTGGATAAAATAGAATCTGGGACTGAATATTACGATGGATACTTAAGAGAAACAGGAATTGGCGTCTCATACCAACGCATGCTTTGGAAAGGGCTTTTTGCATCTGTTGAAGTGCTACCACAAATTCAAACCTATACCGATCTAGACGGTAAAAAAATCAAAAATGGATTTAAGCTTTATAACTCGGTTCATTTGGGTTATCACGCAGCATTTGGGAAGAAAAAACGACTTTTCGTAGAACCTCAGGTTCATATCAACCAGTGGATGTTTGACAACAATTCTCCTGCAGGATTTAAAGAGTTTGATAACAAATATGGAAACGTCTTTTGGTTTGAGCCAAACCTTTACTTCGGGTTTAAATTCTAAAGCATATCTACCACCGAGTAGCTGTGGGATACGCCCAATAAATAACTCTGCTAAGAAAGACTGATAACCTGATACTATGTTTAAATCAAAAAAAGGAAAGGACGAAATACTCCAGCTCTACGATGTAAAACTGGAAAGCCTGAATATTGAATACGAATACTTAACGGTACAAAGCAGTTTTGGAAAAACCAACATCATAGCTACGGGAGATCCAGCGAACCCGCCGATCATACTTGTTCATGGTTCGAATGGTTGTGCCCCTATTGCTCTGGAGACCTATGCTAATCTGCATAAAACCTTTCGAGTTTATGCGGTGGATGTACTGGCTCAACCCAATAAAAGTGCCGATACGCGCCTGAGTATGAAAGATGAATCCTATGGAAAATGGATGAATGAAATCATCGCTGACCTAAAGATTGAATCAGTAACTATGGCAGGATTCTCTTTTGGAGGATTGATCATTCTTAAAACACTGGAACATGATGAAGCTATGATCAAAGAAGTGTACTTGTCAGCGCCTGCATATATCGTAAATGGAAATCCATTAAAAGCCATTTTCAAAGTTTTCATCCCTATGAAAAGATATATGAAAACTAAAAAAGTAAAGTATGTCGAGAAGTTTCTGTCCCACTTGTTCACCGATCGGGATGAGTTTGCTATCGAATTTCTTTCCAAAGTCTTTTTAGAATTTGAGATGGACTTTACCCCGGTTCCTGTCATAGATGCCAAGGCAGCCAAAGAAATCACAACTCCGATAACCATTTTCGCAGCTGAAAAAGACATCCTGTTTCCCGGAAATAAAATGATAAAACGGGCAGCTAAGATATTTCCGTCGCTTAAAAAAAGCACACTTCTTGAACATTCGAAACATGTTCAAAACAAAGAACAAAATGAAATGATCGAACGGGAGATCCTTAAATAAAAACGCCATGAACTCTATACTAAAAACCATAGAATTTCCCGAGCCTACAGTGATACCGGTTAATGGCATTGAACTGGAAGTTTTTGAAGCAGGTCAGCAAAATGCAGGTAAACCCATTGTTCTTTGCCATGGTTGGCCTGAACATGCTTTTACCTGGCGACATCAGATTCCTGCTTTAGTTAATACAGGCTATCATGTGATCGTCCCAAATCAGAGAGGTTATGGTAACTCTTCACGTCCGGCTGAAGTTACCGATTATGACATTACACACCTGACGGGTGATCTTATCGGGTTGCTCGATCATTATGGATATGAGGAGGCAACCTTCGTAGGTCATGACTGGGGCGCAAATGTTGTTTGGAGTCTGGCACAACTACATCCGAAACGGGTACAGAAAATCATAAACCTGGCTTTGCCTTATCAGGAAAGAGGTGAAATACCCTGGATTGAACTTATGGAAAAGTACTTAGGGAGTGACAACTATTTTGTTCACTTCAACAGACAACCGGGTGTTGCCGATGCTATTCTGGATGATCATACAGAGCAGTTTCTACGCAATCTTTTCCGAAAGAATGTACCACAAGTTGCGCCAGAACCCGGAATGATGATGATCAATCTTGCCAAAGCTAACGAGCCACAAGGGGAAGCCATCCTAAGTGATGAGGAACTAGCTGTTTTCGTTTCTTCTTTCCAATCATCAGGGTTTACCAGCAGTATAAACTGGTACAGAAACCTGGATCGCAATTGGCATCTCTTAGCCGACGTAGATCCAGTCATTCAACAACCCACACTCATGATTTATGGCGATCGTGATATGATTCCGAAGTCTGAAAGATTACCAGAATTTGTACCCAATGTGGAAGTGGCCAGTTTAGATTGTGGGCACTGGATACAACAAGAAGCACCTGAAAAGACTACGCAGGTTATTCTGAACTGGCTCGATAAAAATAGAAAAATATGAAAGCGATTAAATGTTTGAAATACGGAGGTTCTGAAAACCTGGTACTGGCAGATATTGAAAAGCCAAACCCAAAAAACAATGAGGTGCTGATAGAAATTAAAGCTACATCAGTCACCGCCAGCGATATGCTCATTCGAAAATTGGATGAGCCGCTTATTCCAAAATTTATACTTCAGATCATCTTCGGTTTTGGGAAACCACGCAACCCCATTTTGGGGATGGTATCATCTGGAGTAGTGGTAGCGAAGAGCGACAAAGTAACCTCCTTTCAGATTGGTGATGAAGTATTTGCCTACGGTTCTATGTCCCCTACCAATCACCGCTTTGGGTCTTATGCAGAATATATATGCCTGCCCGAAGACTGGAATATCGCCCTGAAACCGACCAACATCAGTCATAATGAGGCTGCCGCGACTCCCTATGGTGGCTTACTGGCTATGCATCTACTGAGCAAAACCTCCATTCAGAAAGGCGATGAAGTCTTAATCTACGGGGCTTCAGGCAGTATTGGAACCATGGCAGTGCAATTAGCCAAAATTGCCGGCGCGAACGTAACCGCTGTTTGTAGTGGCAAAAATTTTGACTTGGTCAAATCACTGGGTAGTGATCGGGTGATTGATTACACCTTGCAGGGCACTGAAAAACAGTTATCCACTTATAAATATGTATTAGACGCAGTCGGAAACTCAAAGTCTTCCCTACTTAAAGAGAAAAGCAAAAAAGCATTATCCGTAAATGGTAAATACATATCCATTGATACCGGTGTGCCCAAAACCCCCAGAAGTGCTTTTCTACAATTGAAAAACTACCTCGCAGCAGGGAAGGTCAAACCGGTAATTGATAGAGTCTTCCCATTAGAAAAAATGGCCGAGGCCCACGATTATGTTGAACTCGGGCATAAGCGAGGTAATGTGGTCATTGTAACAAGCTAAAAGTAAAAAGTATGAAATGTCTATATAGACTGTGGGCATTGGATTTTAGGCAAGAAAAACCAGAAGAAACCAATCAGGCTATTTTAGAATGGTTGGCAAACCCCGATGATTAAATCATTAATATCAAGGTGAAAATTATTAAAATGAACAAGAGCAAAGCATATAAATCCATTGCTATATATCTGATTTTGGTTATTGCACTAAGCTCCATATTTCACCTGGCCATTGTCAAACTATATCCTTCAAGTATTTATATCGGTGGGCTAATGTGGTGCCCCGCGCTTGCTACTTTTGTTACACTGAAATGGACTAGAAGACCCATTACTTCGTTAAACTGGAGATGGCCAGACTTGAGGCACATTAAGACTTCATATTTCGTTCCATTTCTTTATGTCACGGTCACCTATGTTCTTATTTGGCTATTTGGACTTGGAGGCTTTTCCAATGAAGAAAGCATAATTGAATGGGCCAATAATCTTGGCCTAATGGGGATTGGATCATTAAAAGCCGAGATAGCTGTGATCATCGGAGTGGTATTGCTGGCCACTGTAGGTGTTATCAAATCCATGGCCACTGTACTCGGTGAGGAAATCGGTTGGCGAGGATTCTTTGTTCATGAATTGAGAAAGGTCAGCTCATTTACTGGAACCTCCCTAATAAGTGGAATTATCTGGGCACTCTGGCACTGGCCTGTCATTGTTTACTATGGAAACAATGTACTGCTCGAGTTTACCACCTTTCTGGTCGTAATTATCTCCATGTCATTTATCATGACCTATTGCACCTTCAAATCAAAGAGCCTCTGGCCAGCAGTGATTTTCCATGCTGTTAGTAACGTTTATGTTCAAAAGATCTATCCTCCATTGACTTCTAGTACTGACACTACCGAGATATGGCATGGGGAGTACGGTATTATGTTCGCGATGGTCACCGTTGTTTTCGGATTATTTTATTGGCGAAAAGCAGTGCATGAAAAACTATAAAAAACACTTAACACATTCAAAATATGCCTAACATGAAAAATCAATTTTTAACACTCTTATCCGTGATCATCCTTAGTGCATGTAATGGTTCTTCGAACTCTGGCATAACTCAACAACCAACATTAGCAGATTATCAAATTGGGGAAACATGGGTCTGGAAATACAAAGGTGTAACGACTGAAGGCGAAGTTCGTTCAGATGGCACCGACAAACGAATGATCGTACAAATGAATGAAGGTTTGGGCATGACCATAGGCAATGACACCATTCCCCTCGTAGACATTGTAAAGGTGGATGAAAGCGAAACACCTAAGTATGACTGGCCGCTGGAAGTAGGTAAAAAATGGAAATATGAAAACAGCTGGACCAGTCAGGATGGTACTACGGGGGCTCAAAATCAAGATGCGGAAGTTTTGTCCTATCAGGAGGAAACGGTAGAAGCCGGCACATTCATGGCATATACCATCAAATACACCGGTAAAACTACAAACTCCAGAGGCTATAATGCGGATGAAGAGGAAATTTGGTTATATGCTCCGTCAGTAAAAAACTTTATTAAACTGACTCAGTCTCAAGGTGATTTTCTATACGTAGAAGAATTAATCAAATATTCAAAATCATAATAATTAATAATGAGTTCATCACATCAGTCACTTAAAAAAAATGCCAGAATTACGGGTATCTGGTATTTGTCATTAGCGGTTTTCGGAGTACTAGGATTTCTTGTTTTTCATCCCAAAGTGTTTATCACCGGCGACCCTGCTGCAACCCTTCAAAATATCATTGAAAATGAATCGATTATCCGAACCCGTCTGTTGCTGGAATTAGTGATAGTTTTATCACAAGTACTGGCTGCTGTTTGGTTTTATAAATTATTCAGACTCATTAATGAATGGGCAGCCTGGTCTTTGGCTATCTGGGGTACCGTTAATGCAGTAGCTATTATGATCAGTGCTATAGCTATGGGGTCGATGATTAATGTTGCTTCTTCTTCTCTGGTGACTGATGAGCAGATCCTGTTAATTGCAGTTTTTCACAACATAATCAGTAATGCCTGGGCTGTTGGAAGTCTCTTTTTTGGACTATGGCTTATTCCAATGGGATATATCGTTACCCATTCACGCAGAATGCCTGTTTGGTTAGGATATACCCTTATTATCGGTGGCTTTGGTTATATGCTGAGTACTTTTTTCCATTATTCGGGAATAGAGTCTTCTTTCACTGAATACCTAACCATTCCTGCTACTGTCGGCGAATTCTGGATGATCGGGTATTTGCTCATTTTTGGGATCAGGTCAGATACCTCAATCACTTAGTAATACCCGAGAAACAAAGATTTACTTTATGACCACCTTCAAAGGTTCTATGAAAAACTTAATCATCAAACTGTGATATGATGAACTCAGTTCACTTTACTCTGTTGTTACCAAATAAAGCAAACTATGAGAACTTTTACATTTGTAATTTTATGTATTCTTCTTTTCGGAGCACAAACGACGTTCGGACAGAATAAAACGGATATTATAACTGGAAGTCAGTTCATTATTAAATCTAATATTTTAAATGAAGAAAGAACTTGTTTAATAAGTATTCCTGATTCATATAATGATTCAATTGAAGTGGCGAAAAAATATCCAATTATCATATTATTGGATGGATATACTCATTTTAAAACAGCATCTGGAATAGTACATTTTATGAGTTCCAATAGAAACCGAAACAATTTAATGCCAGAAAGTATTATTCTAGCCATAGAAAATATTGACCGTGAACGAGATTTTACCGTTACAAAAATTAAGACGAAACGACCAAATACTATGGGAGATGGAAGGAATTTTTTGAATTTCATTGAGAAAGAGCTAATACCATATGTTGATGAAAATTATAGAACAGAACCGTCTAGAACTCTCGTTGGACATTCTTTAGGAGGTCTACTTACATTAAATTCTTATATGGATAGAAATAGCGTTTTCAATGCTTACATTTCTATAGACCCAAGTATTTGGTGGAGTGAAGAGATGATGAAAAACAAAGTTGATTCTATTTCATCAATATCATTGAATAAAAAACTTTATATAGCTACTGCCAATCAAGGAGAGGCTAGTTACGAGCGGAATAAAAAAAGACACGACTATCTCTATGAATTAATCACAAAGAAATCGGAAGAACCTCTAAATGTCGATATAAAGTATTTTGACAAGGAAAACCATCGCTCTGTACCATTAATAGCTTTGTACGAAGGTTTAATCTACATTAATCAAGAGAATTGATAATATTGTAGAAAATACCTTTGGTAACAACGTACATAGCTCATATACAAGACCGTTAGTCGCAATGTAACAAATTCATAATCGTTTCGTCTTCGATGAGCAAACCAATTGTTAAAAAATAATGCTGGAAAAATCTTCGGAACGAAAAGAAGCGTGGAAAACAATATTTTTGTTTCTTGTATTAGTTGTTGTTCTTACTTCGCCTTTCCATTATGCCATAGTAAATTTATATCCTTCACGAATATATGTTGGAGCTATCATGTGGTGTCCCGCAATAGCTGCATTTATTACCTTAAAAACTAAAGGACGTAAAGTCTCATCACTACATTGGAATTGGGGAAATTGGAAATATATCCGATGGTCTTATGTTATTCCTGCCTTATATGGTATAATTACTTACATACTAATTTGGACTTTAGGATTTGGAGATCTAGCCAACAAAGAAGCTATTACAGAATGGGGTAAAGACCTTGGTTTGTTTGGAATTGGCACTTTAAATACAACTTCGATAACGATTATTGCAATTAGTCTATTAGGTACTGTTGAAGTAATTAGAGCTTCAGCCACAACCTTAGGAGAAGAAATTGGCTGGAGAGGCTTTTTTATCTATGAATTAAGAAAGGTGCTTTCCTTTACTGGAGTATCTGTTTTTAGTGGGCTTATCTGGGCTGCCTGGCATTGGCCGCTACTTGTTTACTATAGTAATAATGTGCTATTAGAATTTATCACCTTCTTTATCGTAATTATTTCTATCTCATTTATTATGACGTATTACACTTTTAAATCTAAAAGTCTATGGCCAGCAGTACTATTTCATGCCGTCAGTAATGTGTACATTCAAAAAATAATGCCACCTCTAACCATAAAATTTGAAGGAACAGAGCATTGGCTTGGTGAAAACGGAATTATGTTTGCAATTGTAACTTCTGTTTTTGGGATTTTCTTTTGGATAAAAGCGATTAAAGAAAAATTATAAATAAAACACTGCACCTAATAGACCGTTCTGCGCCATAAATAATTGTAGGAATCAAATCCAATAGAATGGCATATATAAAAAGGTGTTTTAGTCTGTTATTGTTATTGATTGTAGCATTCTCTTGCTAACAACCTAAAGAATAAGAGCCAGCAACTAACATTATCAACTTAATGTGAAAATAACTCCAAAAGCGAAAAGAAACATTTCAAGGGTTATTCCCTTCGCAATTATCTGGTTAGTGATTGGATGGATAATTGATATAACAGTGTTCGATGTAACTCGTAACCGAAACCTTAATCCAGATACCGATATTACCTACACCATTCCAGTGCTAATTTTTGCCAGCCTTGCGAATATAATGATTGGACTAATTGTAGGGATTTTAGAAGTGGTTTATTTAGAGAAAAAATTCTCAAACCGAACACTGAGTGCCAAGTTTTTATACAAATTTTTAATCTACCTGACCTTATTTATTACCATTATAGGTATCTTATATCCTGTCGCATTTACGCTCGAAACAGGCATAAGTTTGCTAAAAGTTGATGTTTGGCAACAATTGGGTAGATTCCTAATAAGTATTTCTTTCCTTACCACCTTATTTCATTTGTCTGTAAAGCTTATGGTTAGTTTGATCTATTCTGCTGTAAGTGAAAACTTAGGTCATCAGTTGCTTTTGAATTTTTTCTCCGGGAAATACCATAAACCCAAAATTGAAAAGCGGATTTTCATGTTCCTAGACATGAAATCTTCGACTACAATAGCCGAAACTCTAGGCCATGTAAAATACTTCAAATTACTGGACACCTATTACAATATTATGTCAGACCCCATCATTAATTCATTCGGTGAAGTCTACCAGTACATAGGAGATGAAATCGTGATTTCATGGAAACCTGAAAAGGGCATTAACCAGGAAAACTGCATCAAATGCTTCTTTGACATAAGCGATTATCTCAATAAACAAAAAGAAGTTTTATTTCATGAATTTGGCGTTGAAATTGGATTCAGAGCAGGGATCCATTTCGGTGAAGTCACTATTGGAGAAATTGGAGCCTTAAAAAAGGAAATCGTATTTACTGGGGATGTCTTAAATACAACCGCTAGAATCCAAAGTCTTTGTAAGGAATTAAAATCTGACTTACTGATCTCAGGTGCAATTAAAGAATTATTACCCCATTTAAACTATCAATATAGCTCTAAAGGAGAAATAGAACTGAAAGGAAGAGATAAAAAAGAAGAACTGTTTAGCGTAACTTTAGAAAAGAAGCCGACAATCACTAACACTACGTAAAACTGCATTAAAACGCATTTTATATTAAACGTTATAGCAAAGAAAAGATAATCATGAACTTCAAACAGATTAAAGAACGAACAAGACTATTAGTCAACAAAGTGTCACCTGTATCGGAGGGGTCATTAGATCTCATGAGTGACTTGATTGTAATTGAGGATTATGAAAAAGGAGATGTATTTATTGGTAGAGGGAAAAAAATAACAAGGAATACTTTGTTTTCGACGGTGTTTGTCGGAGCTTTTTGTTAAGCCCAGAAGGTGAGGAAGTAACTATATCTTATTTTCTTGAAGGCTGGGTTCCAGGATACCAGAGTTTTGCAAATTATCACAAAGACCTTGATGCGGTTGTTGTTACGTTCTACAGTACGACTGATCCTGAACTCTACAATTGGAACTTGTTAGAAATCATAAATAATAGAATTGTCAAAATACTGAAGAGACAAAAAAGCTCATAACCATGTATAAATGGCATTAAAGCACACATTATACTAACCTTTAGCCCCTTCATAATTAAGAGATAGTCACCGTAAAGCCTCGGCATCAAGTGGACATGACTCAATGCTCGGTATTCCGACTACTGTTTTAGAATAGCATAATAATTTGCCATAGCCGATTCTTCATCAACCGACAAAAAGTCATCCACATAAAAAAAGATTTGCCTTATGTCCACCTTAAAAGATTCTATGTACATGGTTCAATATGATTAGTAATAATCTTAAAACTCTTCGGTAGAACTCTATTTGGGTTGTATAGTTTCAAACCGCAAATAAACGGCACTATTTTAATAACCCGTTTACATTCATTTTGTAAACCTTTCCGATAGGGATATTGTGATCCTCTTTCAGAAAAATACGATTACCCTGAACACTTTTAATATGCCCGACAGCCACCACAAATGATTTGTGAACTTGAAGAAACTCTCCCGATGAAAGTATGTCCAGCATTTCTGCAATCGTTTCTCTAACCGTTATCGTACCCGAACTGGTAATAACTTTCACATAATTCCCGGAAGCTTCCAGATACAGGATATCATCTATAGTCACCTGCACATATTTCTTGTTTTCTCGAAGGAAAACTGTGCCGGGCTTATCACCGGCATTTCCAGGATCAGAAATCACCACATTACTCCCGCTCCCATCCCCACTGGTTTTGGTGCTGCTTGTTGCTTTATTTACCGCTTTCAGAAAACGTTCGAAACTGAAAGGCTTTAATAAATAGTCTGCCACGTTGAGTTCATAGCCTTCCAAAGCAAATTCACTGTAGGCTGTGGTTACAATCACTTTGGGCGGCTCAACCAGTGTTTTCAGAAACTCGAAGCCTTTTAATTTGGGCATATTTAAGTCCAGGAATATGAGATCGACTTTATGCTCCCTGAGATACTCAGCCGCTTCCAGGGCGTTGTAACAGCTTTTGGCCAGCTGCAGGTAAGGCAGCATATCGCAATACTCCCGAATCACTTCATGGGCCAGATACTCATCATCTATTATCAGGTAACTAATCATATTATGTCAGCTCGATCGACAGTTGCGCTTTGTATATACCATCTGCTTTAGAAGTGTTCAACAAATGTTTTTTAGGGTAGGCCAGTTCTAACCGGCGTTTCAGGTTTTTCAAGCCTATACCCTGCTCTTTCTTTTTCGCATTCGCTTCCAGTGATTCTTCATCATAATTATTTTCAATTGAGAAGTTCAGCACCTTCCGGTTGGCGATCATATTAATGCGAACGTACGCATCTTCTTTCAGCTGTTCGACCCCATGCTTGAATGCATTTTCCAGTAGTATGATAAACAGCAATGGCATAACCTTATATCCCTCTTCCTGGATGTCTGTAGTAAATGAGACACTTATTTCTTTGTGATACCGCATTTTATGCAGCTCAATATAGTTTCTCAGGTATTCAACTTCTTGTTCCAGTGTCACCCATTCTTTTTCTCCCTCATATACGCTGTACCGCATCATATCGGATAGTTTCAGGATCATATTCCGTGCCTTTACAGAATCTTTTCCCACTAATGCATACAGATTATTAAGTGTGTTAAAAAAGAAATGAGGATTCACCTGACTTTTTAAATGCAGTAACTCCGTTTTTTCCTTTTCATGCTTCAGTTGAAGCAACGAGCGTATTCTCCAGATCAGCCAGGGAATCACCACCACTAACCCGAAAATCATCATGGCTACAGCAGAAAATGCTTCCAGGTCATCCCCGTTTTCCATCCCGCCGGATATCACCATCAGGATGAATAACCCGATATAGGTAAGTATGATTAAGAGTAATCCGCGCTTTTTTATAAATGAAATCATGTACAAAAGTAGGTATGAATACATCCCCAATCAAAAGAGTTGACAAACGGACGAATACCAGTGGTAAACATCCCATACAGTGTGATGAAGTTACTTCACATATAGATAACAGCTTTCCGGATGATGAACGGTATTGTTGATCCCAGTTTCTTCGGAGCAACGCATTGCTTTAATAGATTTGTTCAAAAACCTATTCAAAGCTATGAACACATTATCAATATCAAACCTATCCAAAACTTATCCCAACGGCGTTGAAGCACTTAAAGGTGTTTCAATCGAAATTAACAATGGCTTATTCGGACTTTTAGGTCCAAATGGAGCGGGCAAGTCAAGCTTAATGAGAACGATAGCAACGCTTCAAAAACCCGATTCAGGTTCAGTCATCTTGAATCAAATAAACGTGGAGGAACATCCACAGTATATCAGAAAATCACTTGGCTATTTACCTCAGGAATTTGGTGTATACCCTACTATGACCGCTGAGATCTTGCTAGATCATTTTGCAGTTCTAAAAGGAATATCAGATCGAAAAACTCGAAAAGAGCGGGTCGACTATTTATTAGATCAGACCAACTTATTTCAACACCGAAAGAAAAAACTAGGCGGATTTTCCGGGGGTATGAAACAACGCTTTGGCATTGCTCAGGCTTTATTGGCTAATCCAAGTTTGATCATTGTGGATGAACCTACGGCCGGACTAGATCCAACGGAACGTAATCGGTTTCATAATCTACTTAGTGAATTAGGTCAGGAAGCAATCGTAATTCTATCTACCCATTTTGTGGATGATGTGAAAGAGCTTTGTACCAATATGGCGATTCTTAATTCCGGGAAACTACTTTGGAAAGGAAGCCCTCAACAAGCTATTAATGAGATTGAGGGAAAAGTGTTCTCCCGGCAAATATCCAGAAGCCAGATTCATGACTATAAAGAAGAATATTCAGTAATCGCTGAACAGTTATTTCAGGGAAAACCACTCATTTACATTTATTCTGAATCTGATCCCGGCCAGGGATTCCTTCCCGTGGAACCCGACCTCAATCACGTGTATTTCAATAAAGTTCACTCCTGAATACTCGTCATTCTTCAACCTACCCTTTTTAAATTATACATCATGTTTACAGAAATTTTTCGATTCGAACTATCATTCAGAGCCCACCGCTTCGATACTTATCTATACTTTTTAGTCTTATTTCTTTTCTCACTTGTCGCGGTCGACTTTCTATTTGAAGGACAAGTTGTTGTAGTGGCTAAGAACTCACCTGTGATCATTGCCCGCACTATGGGAATTACATCTGCCTTATTTTTATTGATTGTCTCCATGATTGCAGGGACTTCTATTATAAGGGACTTCAGTAGCAACACGCATTCACTTTTTTTCTCTTTTCCATTCACTAAATGGGAATATTTAATGGGAAGATTCTTAGGATCTTTTGTAACAGTGATTATAATTTTCCTTGCTCTCCCCTTAGGAATTATGTCATCACCCTTCTTGCCATGGCAAGATCCGACTGACTTCGTCTCATTCAACTTCCTGGCATATCTTCAGCCATTCGTTGGGTTGATCATTCCTACGCTATTCTTTAGCAGTGCATTATTTTTTGTGACTGGATTATTAACCAGAAAGCTTCTTTTAGTCTATATTCAGTCCTTTTTCTTCCTGCTTATTTATTTATTGGCATTAAATTTTGCTGCAGGTTCAGATGATTTGTTTTTAACAACTTTGATAGAGCCTTTCACTTTTCAAACTGTTCGAATTGTCACAGGAACCTGGTCAAATCTGGATAGAAATACATTACTAATTCCCATTGAAGGGGTTCTCCTGGCAAACAGAATGCTATGGCTTGGCTTTGGCGTTATCACCCTCTTCATTGGTCATTATTTTTTCAAATTCGAGACCCAACAAAGTTCAGGAAAAAAGAAGACCCTTAAAGACACTAAGAACTCAATTACGCCAGATTCTGTAATCATTTCTAATCCGAAAGTAGTCACTACTTTTTCTACATCTTCTATTTTTAGGCGACTGATAAAACAGATCTGGTTTAATTTTCGCCTTGTTGTAAATGGCGTTTCATTTTGGGCAATTTTATTAGTTGCTGTCGGGATTTTGCTAATTAATGGATTCAGCCTCGGAACCAATTTTGGAGTTGATAACCTGCCAACAACCTATTTGATCGTTGGTGAATTGGTTGAGCTAACCATCATCTTCTTTGTTGGGATTATCCTTTTCTATTCGGGTGAGTTAATCTGGAAAGAACGAGATGAACGTGTGAACTACGTTGCTGATTCTCTTCCTACAGAAAATTGGTCGATCGTTGTAAGCAAAATTCTTGGCTTAGTTCTCCTATTAGTTGTACTAATGCTTTTGATGATCCTTTCAGGGATTGGGTTTCAAGCATATAACAACTATTTCGATTTTGAAATAGGATTATACCTGACTGCATTTTTCCTGGAAATATTCCCATTCCTCCTGTTAATGACTCTTGTCAGTTTCAGTGTTCAACTTCTGGTAAATCATAAATATGTAGCTCATATAATTACGGTAATAATATTAGCCACCACGACTATCGGATTCCAAGTAATGGGCTTGGAACATGTTCTGGTTAGATTTGGAGGATCTTTCTTACCCACTTATTCCGATATGAATGGCTACAGTAATTTTATGGAATCCTTTTTTTGGGTTAAGATGTACTGGATATCTTTCACGGTTTTCATTCTGATACTAACAATTTCATTAGCTCCTCGTGGCACGGAAACTAGTTTTAAACAACGGATTCGTGGAATATGGATTAACTTTAGTCCAAATCTCAGAAATGCCGCACTTTTCCTTTTTCTTATGACGGTCGGTTCTGGGGTTTTTGTGTTCTATAACACAAATGTGTTAAATGAATATCTCTCTTCAAAAGAGGAGTTGAATCTAAGAGCCAGTTATGAATTACAACTAAAGCATTATGAGGAGTATCCACAGCCTGAAATGGACGCAGTTTCCTTAGAACTAGACCTCTACCCTGCTGATCGTTCTTATCAACTTAATGGATCCTATGAACTGATAAACACAACCGATTCAACCATCGATACTCTGTTAATCCAAAAAACACCACATAACCTCGTAAAGTTATGGTTCCCACATCAATCCATTATAGAATCTATAGATAGCACAAATTCAGATTTCGGATTTTATAAACTGTTGCTGAGACAATCTCTACATCCAGATGAGACGGCATCTCTAAAGTTTCAGCAGAGTTTTAATCCAACGGGATTTTCTTCTGAGTTGAACCCAAATTTAGTTAGCAATGGGACCTTGATTGATAATTTTCAGTTTCCATCTATCGGTTATTTAGAGGATATCGAAATATCAGACCCAACGTTTAGAGATCAGCTAAGCTTAGCTGAAAAGAAAAGAAGTGCAGTATTAAGCGATGTTACTTTTGGACAAATTGGAAAAGCGGCTGGTGATGGCGAGTACATCGATTTTGAACTTATTGTAAGCACCGATTCCAATCAGATCGCGGTTGCTCCGGGTAAACTTTTGGATACCTGGGTTTCAGATGATCGAGCCTATTTTCACTATTCATCAAAGCAAAAGATCTCTAACTTATATGCTATAGTTTCAGCTGAGTATGAAACATTAACCTCAGCTATTAAGCTAACCAATAATTCTGACTCTATTGATCTTGAAATCTATTATCACCCCGGACATGAGTTTAATGTTGGGAGTATGATGAATGGTATGGAAAGATCTCTCAGGTATTTTTCTGAGCATTTCTCTGCTTTTCAATTCGATCAATTACGTATTGTCGAAGTCCCTCTCTATCATAATCGTGCGCAGTCGCTACCTGGTTTAATAACGGTTGCTGAAAACATGGGGTTCACTTTGGATATCAGGGATGAAGAAACACCTGATCTTCCCTTTTATATCACTGCACATGAGGTATCCCATCAATGGTGGGGGGATCAGGTAAATCCAGCCAAAGTTCAAGGACAAACTTTAATCTCGGAAACCTTAGCTCAATATTCAGCACTTTCAATATTTAGAAATACCTTCTCCAAAGACCAGGTCGATGAATTTCTTGAATGGAATATGAGACAATATTTTAAACAAAGACCACAGGAGTCTGTTGAAGAAATGCCATTACATCTTGTTGAATCCGGACAAGATTACATCTATTACCGAAAAGGTTTAATTGCGATGAATGCCTTCCAAAAATTAGTCTCTGAGGAAGCTGTAAATGCAGCTTTAGCGCAGTTTATTACAGATTGGAATTCGTTTTCCGGGGATAAGCATCTTGACTCAAATCGCTACCCTATCTCGACTGACCTTCTTGGATATTTCTATGCGGTAACTCCTGATAGTTTAATTAATGAGGTTAAAGAGATATTTGAGGAAATAGTGATTTATGATAATAAAATCGAACAGGTGGGCGCTCAGGAATTAAGTTCAAATCAGTTTGAAGTAAAATTAAAGTTGAGTCTAAACAAACTCCGCGTTGTTGGTATTGAAAATGAACAGGCCTTAGAATTTACAAGACCCATTGAAATCAGTTTTTATCAATTTGATGAATCCGGGAAAAAAACGCTCATCGAGAAAATAGAAATCAAGGAAAACTTCAAAGAATCAGACTATACCTACACCTTTTCTCAACGTCCCGATCTTCTGGTTCTCGATCCTGATTTAACGTTTTTGGATAAAAATATCTCAGATAATAAACGCCAAATAGATTGTGAGTAGATATAATTTCAAGTAAAATGCCATAGATTAATAAAGGGAGTGGTAGACTAGGAATAGATTATGTATGCAATCCCTGCTAATACTACAAGTAAAGTGACAACACCTCTTTAAATTTCTTATTACTTCCGCTTCAAAATTTCATCTCGAACGGTATTGCTGTAGGTCTGACCTATGGGGACTTCTTGTTTTTCTACCGTAATAGTATTTCCGTGAATAGTTTTAATTCTTTCTACCGCTACAATAAACGAACGATGCACCCGCATGAACGCCGGGGCCGGTAGCAGCTCTTCAAGATCAGAGATCTTTTCGTGAACCAGCAGTTCTTCTCCTTCCAAAAACAATGCGGAATAATTTCCTCTGGCTTCCACATATAGAATATCTTCCATATTCACCTGGTGGTACTCCTTATCACCCTTTACAAAAAAACGCTGGGGTGACATGGAATCTCCTTCCTGCTGATCATCTCCTTTACCAGCCAATAAAGATGATGTAGAAATAGCTTTATTAACAGCTTTCAAAAATCGTTCAAAACTAAATGGTTTAACCAGATAATCTTCTATGGCCAGCTCATACCCTTCAAGGGCGTGTTCTTTGTATGCAGTGGTTACAATAACTTTGGGTGGGTTTTGAAGGGTTCGAAGAAAATCAAAGCCTTTCAGTTTGGGCATGTTCAAATCCAGAAACATTAAGTCTGTCTTGTTTGAATTGAGCCACTCCAAAGCTTCCAGAGCATCATAACACTGTTTTACTACCTTAAGGTGGGGTAACCTCTCACAATACGTACTCATCAAATCCTGAGCCAGCGGTTCGTCATCTACGATTATACATTTAATCATCATTAATAAAGCTCAAGGTTTACGGTAAATACGCCCTCTTCTTTCACAATATCTAACTTATGTCGGTTTGGGTATAATAGCTCCAGGCGTTTCTTCAGGTTTTCAAGACCGATTCCCTGTTTTTCCCCTCCATCCTGATTGTCAAAATTGTTCTGGATTTCGAATACCACTTTTCCTTCTTTCGGTACCGTTTTTAAAGAAGCGTATATGTAGGCTCCTTCCCGCAGACTTTCCACCCCATGCTTGATGGCATTTTCCAGAGGTACAATAAACAATAATGGCGCTACTGAGACTTCACCATCTTCTGGTTTCTCGAACCGGATATCTACCTCTTTTTGGTACCTGATTTTATGCAAATCGATATAGCGTTGCAGGTAATCAACTTCCTCCTTCAAGGGTACTTTGTCTTTTTTCCCTTCATAAATAGTATAGCGCATCATATCCGAAAGTTTCAGAATTACCTCCGGTGCTTGATCAGATTGGTGTACCACAAGCGAATAGAGGTTATTCAATGTATTGAAGAAAAAATGAGGGTTAACCTGACTTCTCAACAGGGCAAGTTCAGCACTTGCTTTCTCTGCCTTCAGGCTTCGAAACCATTTCCATTGTTCAAAGAACCACAGCCCTATCAGAATGGGGATTGGAAGTAGAAACAAGCTCAGTGCCCAAAACTTGTAGGTACTTTCATAAAGCTCGAAGCTGCCAGTAAATAATCTTGCGTACAAAAAGAAGAGTGCAGAGCCACCATATAAGCCGAAGATGAGCAATCGATACTTTTGGAAAAACGCTGGCAAAATGAAATAAAACAGCAATAGCCAGAATGAAATCATAAGGAGAATCATCAGCGGATTATCCATAAGACCGCTGGTAAAATAACCTATACTGAAAATCACGATGGCCAGAATCCCAAAACCTGCCCCAACTCTAATCATCGACCCTCCCTTAGCCAGGTATTTGTGGATGGCCAATGAAATGAAGAAGGCGTAAAACAAGAAACCAAGCGTATTAGTTATCCACGCACCGGAGGGTATCCTGATCAAATCGATGTATTCCATAAAAAGTATCATTGCGTAAGTGATAGCCGGTCCTATGACAAACGCCTGATATTTCTTCAAATCTTTTTTCATGATTCAAAATAGGACAAATCCAGGATTCATTCTCTGCCTATGGATGAACGATATCGTTTTTAGTATGAATCCACCTTTTTGCTTCATCAACCTGATTCGTGTCTGTTTACTCACGGTCCATATCAAGAATACTGTTGTTCGTCCAATCCGGTAAACAAAGCTAATCTGGCTGCGTAGCTTCGCTCAAATTCAACAAAAATGAGTCGCTATGAACACCCTCCAAATTCAAAACATATCTAAAACCTATCCCAACGGAACCAAAGCGCTGAATGACGTATCCCTGACTATAGAGAATGGAATGTTTGGTCTTCTCGGAGCTAATGGAGCTGGAAAGTCTACCCTGATGCGAACCATCGCCACACTGCAATCTCCATCTTTAGGGAGTATTCTTTTTAATGGTGATGATATCCATTCTAACCCGGATACAGTGCGAAAGGGACTTGGTTACCTCCCTCAGGAATTTGGCGTATATCCCAAGATATCGGCGGTGGAATTATTACATCATATTGGTGTGCTTAAGGGACTTTTAGATAAGAAAGAACGCGGCGAACAAATTGAACAACTTCTTCATCAAACCAACTTATGGGAGCACCGGAAGAAACACGTACACACCTATTCAGGAGGGATGAAACAGCGTTTCGGCATTGCGCAGGCGCTGCTTGGAGACCCAAAAATTATTATTGTTGATGAACCTACAGCCGGTTTAGATCCGGAAGAACGGCATCGCTTTCTAAACCTCTTGAGTAAAATCGGTGAGAATATCATTGTGGTTCTTTCAACGCATATAGTTGCAGACATCTATAATCTGTGTCCAAATATGGCGATTTTACATCAGGGTGAAATTCTGGTACATGGAAATCCTTCAGAATTAGTAAAAACGCTAGAAGGAAAAATCTGGAGAAAAACGATAGATGATAATGACCTGCCTGGATATCGCGAAACACACCACGTCATTTCAACACGACTGATTGCAGGTAACACCCTAATTCATATAAAAGCCGAAAGTTCCCCGGGAAGTGAGTTTGAAGCTGTAGACCCAACGCTCGAAGATTTCTACTTTTCTGTAGTCCCATCCTCTGAGCTTCAAACTATGGGGGTATCATGATTACCGAATTACTCAAATTTGAATTCACCTATCAAAGAAAACTTTGGGCATTGCCCGCCGCTGTCATTTTGTTTTTCCTTACAGGATTTCAAATTGGTGGACAAGCGTTTGCACCTGATCTCGTAGACTATAATGCGCCCTATAAAATCAGCTATTATACCTCCCTGTTTACTCTTGGAGCTGTTTTTGCCATTATGTTCTTTGTAATCAATGGGCTATTACGGGATAGTACATACCGAATGCAGGAGATTATTTTCAGTACCGGCGTAAAAAAGCATCACTTTTTTATTAGCCGTTTCTCCGGAGTCTTCTTGTTTAGCCTGCTTGCTGTGAGCCCGTTGTTACTTGGAATGATCTCCGGGACTTTGATCGTCGATTTGGATCCTGAGCGTCTGGCTCCGATTAGTCCAACTCTTTATTTCTGGAATTGGCTGGTTTTTGTATTTCCAAACGTATTTATATGCTCAGCTTTTATCTTTACAGTAGGGTTACTTTCTAAAAACAGAATGTCGATCTACGCATCGGCTGTCCTGATTTACGTCCTCTACTTTGTGTGCTCTTTCTATTTTAATTCTCCAGTTTTGGCCGATTCTACCCCAACTCACACCGAGAACATGATGTTAGCGGCTCTGGCAGATCCATTTGGCATTTCAGCCTTCATGGAGCAAAGTAAATACCTCACACCTTTGCAAAAGAATAGTGTATGGGTTTCTTTAACCGGGAATTTATTACTCAACCGATTGCTGTGGATCACGATTTCCTTTTCCTTCTTAGGTTTTGCCTATCGGTTGTTTTCCTTCCGTGCCTTAAATCAGAAAAAACAGAAAGCGCCAGATGAAACCAAAACGAATGAAGAAATAACTAATAATATAGTCTATCAACCTATCGCACCATCAGGTTTTGGATTAGGGGCGTTTTGGCAAAGTTTCTTAGCACAGACTAAAATTGGGATCTCTCAACTGCTAAAAAGTCTGCCTTTCCAGGCTATGTTGGTGTTCATCACTTTCATTATTTGTTCCGAATTTTATTCCACGCTTGTTGAAGGAGGCAGTTATTCCGAAAGTTTATACCCTATTACCTCGATTCTGGCCGGGTTAAATAATGCAGCCATTTTCATTTTTGGCCTGCTGTTAATTGTTTTTTACAGTGGTGAGTGGGTCTGGAAAGAGCGAAGTGAAGATTTTCACCTTATCCTTGATGCAACACCTGCATCAAATGCCTCATTCTTTTGGTCGAAAGCTTCTGTCTTACTCAGCATCCCTTTTCTTTTCATCACCCTTGAGATTGGTATTGCTATTGCCTTCCAATTCATATTGGATTACGCTCACATTGACATAAGTACCTACCTCTCCTTGTATTACTACCAGGGAATTCCACTCGTTTTTTACATCCTGCTCACTCTATTTATCCAAACACTTTCTCCGGGAAAATATCTGGGGATGGCTATAAGCGGAATTGTGATTGCCGTTTTTGGAACTAACTTATCGGGCTATCTGGGTATTGAGCATCCATTATTAAGAATCGGCTATATGCCCTCCGTTACTTTTTCTGATATGTCGGGAGTCAGCAATAATGCATCCGCCTTTCACCTGCTATCTTCTAACTGGATAATTGCAGGCCTGATTTTATCCATACTTGCTCTGCATGGCTGGCAACGTGGTATTGCTGGGAATTTTCAGGAGCATATCAAACAACTTTTCCGAGGTTGGACAAGCCGGAAACTAGTCCCTCTTTCTATCTTTACATTGCTTTTTCTTTGCACTTCTGGAATGATTTTCTACAAGACCAATGTAGAAGCGGAGTACCTGTCATCTGATTCAGTGCTGGATCGCAGAGCTGAGTACGAAAGAAAATACAAACACTATGAAGAAGAGCACTGGTTATATCCCATCTCCATTTCCACCGATGTAGCACTTTTTCCTTTCGAGAGAACATACTCAGTTGATGCTGTTTATACGCTTTCCAACAAAAGCGATACCGTTGTAAACAGAGCACTTTTCATCGAGAAAAAACCAATTACTCATATTTCACTTGAACGAGCTATACTGATCAACCAGGATTCTACGCACGGGATCTTTGAATTCGAGTTCAATTCACCTGTCCTACCGAGGGATTCCGTTAAACTGACTTTTTCTGCTAATGGAGCTCACACCGGACTCCGTTCCGGTAGAGATTTGGTGGATAATGGGAGTTTTGTTCATTTGCGAGACTTCAGTCCGTATCTCGGTTATACCGACAATAAAGAAATTACGGATAAAGCCGAGCGTAAGAAACGCGGGCTTCCTGATCGGGAAGAAGAACAGCCCTCAGCAGCTGATTTCGAAATAATGGAATCAGGTTTTGGCAGAATCAATTTCGAGACCACTTTATCTGTCCCGGCTTCTCAAACAGGTATTTCCGTTGGAGAAATGAAGGGTCAATGGACTGAAAATGGCAGGAACTATTATCAGTATAAAACGCAGAGTCCGGTTGCACCTGCCATCACGTATCAATCAGCTGATTATACATTAGAACAAGAATATTTCAATGGAATTAGTCTGGAGCATTATTACCATCCCGGGCATGCATTCAACAACGCTGCCACCATGAATAGCATGAAACAAACCTTGGATTATGCTCAAAAGGAATTTGGGGAGTATCCCAGAAATCACCTTCGTATTACAGAATTACCTTCTTACTGGGGATTTGGCGGATTTGCTACGGCGGGAACTATCAGCATGGTCGAATATAATTTTTATCTGGTTGATGAAAGAGATCTGAAAGCCTTCAGCCTGGTAGCTAAACGTACTATTCACGAAGTCGCCCATCAGTGGTGGGGTCATATTCTAAGTACTCAAAGCTTGAGCGGAGGGGGCATTTTTGTGGAAGGATTTGCTAAATACACGGAAGCTGTAGTTATGGAGAAATACTATGGGATGCATTCTTTGTATCAGTTAAGCCAATCGGCTAATCACACCTATTTCAACGGCCGATCTTATGCTTCCACGCTGGAACAGCCGTTTTACCTGGAGCAAGGCGAACATTACATGTTGTATGGCAAAAGCTACATCGTGATGATTGCCCTTAAAGAACTGATCGGTGAAGAATCATTAAATGGAGTATTGAAAACGCTGGTTGATCGACATAAAAATGAGATCGATGCCACAGTCACCTCAGTCGAGTTTCTGGATGAGTTATATATAGTGACTCCGGAAGAATATCACTATTTAGTTGATGACTGGTTTAAGAAAATCATTACTTATGATCTTTCAATTGCTGAAGTGTCGTATAGCAAACAGCCAAGTGGTGTTTATGAAGTTACCATCCATATTGATGCCAAAAAGTATGAATCGGTGGATGGAATTGAATCAGAAATTAGCATGAGTGAACCAATCCCTATAGGGTTATTTTCAACTCACCCATCGGGAGCTTCACTGGATGATGTTATTTTTCTAAGCCCGAAAACTATCGTAGATGGTAAACAGAAACTAACCTTCCAGGCAGATAAACTTCCTAAGTATGTAAGCATCGATCCTTATGGAACACGTCCTGATTTGGTAAGATCAGATAATCATCTTGGGGTTGATTGATTTTTTGATATGGTCAGCCACAGAGTTGTTCCACTAATCCGGATATTACCAGTCCGGAATCTTTTCTCCTTCGGGCATATTAATAATCTGCGATTCCTCATCTTTGATGACAATCGCAGATTTCATTCCATCACATTAATCAAGGCCACAAATGGTCGTTTGCCCGGGGTCGTTAGCCTTATACTTCTTCTGTATCCCCAGTCATCCTGTCCGCCTTCCCATTGTACTTCCAAGAGTTCAGGTTCCAACCAGGTCAGATTTTCAATATCAAGCCATCGGACTTCCAGTTTTTCTGCATAGATCCAGGGATCAAGGTTTACCGTGAACCGGCCTGCAGGAAAATAAACTGCATATTGCTCCCCAATACGGGCCGAGGCATACGCCTCCATGGTTGAAGGAACAGGTACGCGAGCTAAAAGCAAGTCGTTATGAGGAGCGGAGGTAAAAATGTCAAACTCTTTAAGCAGCATATCCATAGCCTTTAGGTTCACCTGAACCTTCTCATTCAATCCAGAGCCCCAATGATCTGAACCTGCCGGACGGTGAAAGCGACTTGAAGCACTTCCTGCAAAAATATTGCGCCAAAACCGGTGTATAGCTTCTTTTTCGGAGCCTGCTGAATAGTTAACACCATCCACGCCACCATATACTTTCACGTTATTCATGGGCATTGGGCCGCTCGGAAACGAGGCGATTTTGGTTCTCCAATACATAATATTGTCCCAGTGCCCTTGGCCTCTTGCTCCCCGGGAATCCTGATTATTTTGAGAAATTTCGAAAAAGTCGAAGATTTCGGGATAGGTCATTACGTGACGCACAGAGGTTGAGGGATCGAACTGCATGGTGGTTACATAGATCTCGTGGCTTGATTTACTACCAAGCTCTTTTACAAATTGTGCCCAATAATTCTGCCACTCGGTACTCTCAGAACTCTCGTTGTTGATATTGTACAACACATGGCCGTATTCGAGGGTTTTGCCTAGTAGTTTTTCAATAAATTGTTGTTGAAAGTGAAGCCCTTGCTGATCATTATTGTCAACGGTTGCATAGAAATCCTCCTTACCTTCCCAACTTCCGGCCTCCATATTACTATTGTTTTCAGGATTCCAGGGATGAGTATTCCACCGGTGGCCACTAATATCAAACTGATCCCAAAGCGTAAGCTGAACGATGATTCCTCGTTCTTCCGTCTCATTCAGAAAGAATTCCAGGCGGTTCCAGTATTCTTCATTCCATTGGGTGAGATCATACAAGCCATCTTCATTCTGTGCAAAGGCAAACACATTGTTCTCGTCCCGGTCCGACATCGTATTACGGACATAGTTACCGCCCACTGAAATAAGAAGGTCTAGATGTTCGGTCAGCTGCTCATCGGTCCACTGAAAGTGGTTATCATCATCACTTCCACCACGAAGGAGTATAGGTTCTCCCTTATATTGCCAGTACCAGTTATTGTCGGTATAAGGCTGAATAACATTATCCGGATCAACCTGAAATGCATTAACAGACGATATAGGTAATACCATTAGCAGTAAAATAGCGATGATTTTTATATCCCTGAATATTCTGAATTTCATAATCTTTGAGTTTTATTCTTTTGTTTTGCAAGTCAGACTCTGAATCTGAGTCATTCTGCCAGCGTCTTTCCAGACACTTAGTATGGTATTACTTCCGCTAAATAGTACTAAATACCAAGGCAGTTAAAAGAGCTCTTGCAGGTTCTTATTTGCAGTTTTAAAAATGCACTAGTCTGTTTTATTGAGTTAGTCTATTTCTCACTCCGGATACTTTTCCAGCACATTATCATCAATAGTGGAAGCTTCTGAAGAATCATCAAAGTTTGACGAGTATTTGTCAAATAATTGGATCAGGACATCAACCACTCAGATAAAGTTGAAGTGATTTTACTTGAAATGCAAACACGGTTAGGTCGGTTTGCATCGATCCATGTGCCTGGGAAGCAAAGCCATTAAGATTCCGATTTCGGAGAACAGGTTGGGCTTCATCCCGATTATGGCAGTTCCGTTTTTAAAAAAATGAATGGCTGCACACCCAGAGAGTTTAGAAATAAAACAGGTTGGATAGCTTAAAAAAATAAAAAAGCCTGACTCAATTTAATGAATCAGGCTTTTGCTCCCCGGAAGTAGCAGACTTGCGAATTTTGTTCTCCATAAAATGGCCCCTTAGAGCTTTAAACAGAGGTCCCAAAGGTTATCAGTTTGAAATTGACTGGGAAAAATTGCTCGAAATCTACCCTTTTTTGAATCATGCGAACCTTTGTAAACCTCGGTTTTCTGTTAACCAGAAACTGCCTAAAAAGAAGAAACTCTCCCCTGCTGAGCAAGCTAAGCTGTACCGAAAATTATTGGACTCTGGGAAGGTTAAAAACAAGGCTGCTCTTGCCCAGAAATTTGGAGTCAGCCGGGCTTGGGTGACTAAGGTTTTGAGTTGACCTTGTGAAGGTAAGCTTATTCACTTATTTGTATTATTCATAAATCAAAGAAGAAGTTCCCTCATCCAACTCCACTTCAATCGTGCTGTGACTGAAGTTGTAAGGTTTCAGAATGCCACGAATTTTCTTTTTGGCTTCCAGAATGTCTGAGTAGCTCTCTACGTTTTTTAGAATGAGATGAGCAGTAAACACATGCTTTTCTCCATCCAGCGACCATAAGTGTAGGTGCCTGGTATCGGCCACAATATCCTGTTCAAGAAACTTTTCCTCCAGTTCATCAATACTTACATCATCCGGAGTTCCCTGCAAAAAAATATGCAGGGTTTCTTTGAGTCGTTTTACCACATTCCAAAGAACGTAGGCGGTAATAAAGAGAGATAGGGCAGGATCTAAGTAATGAATGTCTTTGATAAGTAATACAATAGACACCACAAGAACGGCAGCCCAACTCAATACATCTTCCAATAGGTGCCAGGAAATGACTCGTTCGTTGAGGGTTTTGCCGTGACTCACTTTCCATGCAGCATATCCATACACCGCCACACCCACGATGGCAAAGAGAAGCATTCCCTTGGCATCGGTATGTTCCGGCGATAATATTCTGGCAACCGCTTCATTGATCACAAAGATAGATCCAGCGATTAGTACCAAGCTGTTAATTAAAGCACCAAGTAGCGAGAACCGTGTATAACCAAAGGTAAAGGATGAATTCGCTCCCTCTTTAGATTTATGATCAAGAAACCATGAGAGTCCGAGTGAAATACTGTCACCTAAATCGTGCAGGGCATCGGAGATAATGGCAACACTGTTTACATATAAACCCCCAAAAAATTCAAGAATGGTGAACCCAAGATTGAGGAAAAAGGCAAGTTTGATGTTTCCATGCTCGTGTGAATGATCGTGAGACATGCTTTCAGGTTTCTAAGGTTATAAAAATTACTTCTAACTTACGCCATATGCGATGCACACAGAGCCAAAGTATTGATATTGAAGCGATACACCACTAAAGTACTTTTCTATGGAATTACAAGGGGTACGTTGTGTATGTTCGTACCGAGTTCCATAAGGGCTTAGTAATTTTACCATTAATTTTACCAGCCACTCAGGCCATCCATTTGGTTTTTGTAGTTCAAATATTGACAATCGCTTTCCCTTTTCTAACGTAGTAGCAATTTTTTGGATGATTTGATCATATTCCGGGGACATCGTGATTGCCATCGTCGAAAGAACTCCGTCCGTATCATCTGGAATTTGAAATTCAGCCATATCAGACTGTAACAGTTCTATATTATCCCAACCTTTCTTATTGGCTTGGCTTTCAGCCTGTTCTAACATCTTAACTGATAAATCTACACCTATGATTTTTCCTTCAGCTCCTACTTTTTCCTGAAGAAGACTAAAATTCAAACCGGTTCCACATCCTAAATCGACCACTGTATCACCAGGTTCGAGATGTAAATTTTGAATGGCCTTTTTTCGATATGTATCTACTTTGAATCCAGCAATTTTGAAAAAGAACATTGACAAATCATAGGATGAAGCTAATCCATCATACATCTTCTGAATTTCTTCTCTTGTGAATATTCTTTTGTTCATAATTTCAACTTATTAATACATTTATTATGCTTTCATGAAATGGAAATTGAGATAAATTAACCCTCTATGTTTGTTATTCTGAAAGCTTCAAAATTCTCAGGGCACCTCGCATTACAAAACTGAATACTATAGCTCCAATGAGTAAATCCGGCCACCTGCTATCCAGTGCATAAACAAGAATTCCGGCCAAAATTACACCACCATTTACAATAATATCATTGGAGGTAAAAATTGTACTCGCCTGCATGTGTGCTTCTTTGCTTTTCGCTTTATTGATAAGCCATAAGGTAAAAACATTTGCAACAAGAGCCGTTGAAGCAATAATGATCATCCACTGAAAGTCGGGCATTTCACCCACTCCAAGAAACCTCCGCAGTACTTCAAGAAATCCCAGTGATGCCAGACCCATCTGAAGATAGCCGCTAATTTTTGCTACTTTCTTTTTTCTTGCTACCGCTGCTCCAACAGCAAAAAGGCTGAGCGCATATACGGATGAATCTGCCAGCATATCTAGTGAGTCTGCAATCAGCCCCATAGAATTGATAATCCATCCGGCTGTCATTTCAATGATAAAGAAGAGAAAGTTGATCGCTAAAACCCACCATAGAATGTTCTTTTGTTGCTGCTCATCAGAAGCGAAAGGCGACATTTGAGCCTCTTTTGTTGAATTCAATTTAGAACCCAAACTCAGGGAGTCAAGGGCTTTCTCAATCTCATTAAGCCTATTTTCGTGATACACTTCTAATGTACGATTCGGGATATCAAAGTTTAGAGATTTAATATCTTCAAACTCTTCCAACCTCATTCGAATCATTTGCTCTTCGGCTGAGCAGTCCATTTGTGGAATATTAAATGTGGATTTTTTCATGGTTGAATATATGGGATTATTTTCATCTTCAACTTAACTGTGACAAAGAATCACCTGTTCCTTACCCCTCAAAAGGCTCACAGGTTTTAATCCTAAACGCTTTTTGAATATCTGTAACGTAAATGATGCCGTCACCGCGTTCCGGTGTTTTGGCATTGGCGCAGATAAGTTGAACAACGTTATCGGATTCTTTGCATTGACATACCAGCTCTAATTTTACGACTGGACTGTCCGTAAAGTGAAAATCCAGCGATGGGGACGCATCTTTCTGTTTGTATGCTCCGGTACCTTCTCCTTTGGAAAGCGTAACACTTTCATGTCCTGCTTCTTGGAGTGCTGCAACTACATTTTCTACTCTGTTTGGTTTTATAAAGGCTTTTATTTCTTTCATAATATTATGTGTTATGCATTAACCCCGGCAAAGCCATAAAAACATGAATATGGCTTTGCCGGAAAGTTTTTGTTAATCATCGTCGGAAGTCTGGCTTTTCTTCATTTCAGAGATCAGGTAATAGGCATTGTTCCAAGCTACTCGTGCTCCATCCGGCAATGGTTCTAACAACTTCACTTCAACCCAACCATCTTCCTCAATGCCGGTCATAATTTCTACCGGAGTGAAAGACCATTCGGTATTTCCGTTTTCCTCTTGTTGTTCTGCGGTGAATAGGTAGGTTTTACCCTCGTCCTCAACAATGGCATTCTCAGGCAAAGCAAAGGCTTTAGTCTCTGAAGTGTGAATCGTGCCGTTGATATACATCCCGGGAATCAGGAAGTTTTCTTTCTGATCAATTTCGCCGTGCACATGCACTGCCCTAGGATTTTGTTCGAATTGTTTGCCTACAGAGTAAATGGTAGCTGTAAGTATTTGATCCGGTACTGACTGTACAGTAAAAGAGATGGATTGGCCCCTTTTAACTTTGTGCACATCTTTTTCAAAGACCATCAAATCGGCATGAACATGTTCGTTATCCACAATTTCAAACATGATTGTTTGGGGATCAACGTACTGACCGATTTGAATCTGAACCTTTTCGATGTACCCATCAATAGGGCTTACTACCGGCACCGACGAATAAATATCGCCGTCTTGTATTTGTTCAACGTCCAGGTTAAGCTGATTCAGCTGAGCCTCATAACCTTTGACCTCCGCCTTAACTGATTCGTATTCGGCTTTAGTTTGTTGGTAAGTTTGGCCGGAGCCTACCTTTTCATCATATAACCTTGCTTGTCGCTTAAATTCATGATCTAAATACAACATGCGCTGATACAACCGTACGTATTCAGTTTGGACTTTGGTTAAATTAGGATGGGAAAGGAAGGCAATAGTCTGATTTTTTGACACCTGATCTCCCTCAATAACTTCTATGGAACCAATATTACCTCCCAAAACCGCAGTTACGCTTGCCTCATGCTGCGGGGGAACTTCCAGCTGACCATTTGCTTCTACGCTCTCTGAGAGAAAGCGCAGGGACAAAGTATCCAGTTTCATTCCAAGGCTGTTGAACTTCAGTTCCGACAGATGAACCATGTTTTCTTCTGCCTCAGCCACACCGGCAAGTTCTGTTGCTTCTTGTTCTTTTTCATCGCTATTGATCTCGCCGCAGGCTGTAAAAACAGATGCAAGGACAGCCAATAAAATTATATATAAATTAGATTTATTCATTTTTTTGTTGATTTAAAATCTGTTATTGAGTTTTGTTGAGGTAGTATTCTAATTGGAAATGGCTATTCAGATAATTGCCAAATGCATTCCATGAGTCGATTTCAATGCGAATGGCATCTCTGATGCTTTGAAAGAAAGCCACATAGTCTATGGCTCCTTCTTCATAAGAGGTGATGGCACCTTGCTGTTGTTCTTTGGCAAGAGGGAGTGCTTCCTGTCGATAATATTCCCACGAGCGCAACCATTTCTGATAATTTTCCCGGATACTGTTATAGGTACTGTTGAATTCTCTCTGAGCCTGGTCTAGGTTTTGACGGGCAATATTTCGTTCAATCCGGGCGGATTGAGTTTTCCCGGCCTTAGACCAGAAGAATACCGGAAGTCTGATCCCGATCTCATAGGAATTAAAGCCACCTTGCGCAGCTATTTCCTGCCAGCCATAACTGGCTTGAAAACTTGGTAAAAACTGACTTCTTTGTTCTTTAATCGATGCTTCCGCCACGTCAATTTTTTGTTGATATAAAGCAATCAGCGGATGGTCGAATGTAGAATCTACCTGTAAAGGTTGAACAAGCTGTTCGGCTGAAACACTTTGAACCGTGTATAACGAGTCCCCCTCAAACCATTTGTTAAAAGCTCGAACAGCAGCCCCATAATCGCGGAAGGCTTGTTCTGTTTGTATGGTAATTTGGTTGGCCTGATTCATGATATTAAGATATCCCAGCCGGGAAATTTCCTCCGTTTCAAATTTTATTTCCGCAGCCCTAGCAATATCCCTGAATTGCTGGTTCAGGCGATTATAGATCTCATATTGTTGTTTAGCGATGAAAACCGTTGACCAGTCCTGCTTTACCCGGAGCCTGAGCTCTAACTCAGACAATTCATAGTTCAGCCTGGCAAGTTCTGTTTGTTCATTCCGATGATTTAGCCTTGGTAAAACACCGAACAGATCAAACTGCTGCTGAATGCCAAATTTTGTAGTAACACCGTCCGAACCGTTGCCGAACTCTTCACCTCCGGTAAAGAGGTTCGTATCGCCAAAGTCCCAGGCTGTTTTTTGAAGAGCCTTCCTGTTGTCAATTCCAAGCCTGGCTGCCTCAAGAGAAGGATAATTTGCTATCGCTTTTTGAACGGCCTGATCCAGCGCAATTTGCGGGAGGGTATCATTCAGCACCTGTTCCTGAGCCTGTACAGAATCGGGAGAAAGCAGCAGGCTTCCACCAATAATCAGCAACACAACGGAGGCCATAGAAGTACTACCCGGCTTGTGTTTTCTCATTTTACGCTTTTCTATGTACGCATAAAGGATGGGCAGCACGACCAACGTAAGCAGCGTGGCGCTAATCAACCCGCCGATTACAACAGTGGCCAGCGGCCGCTGTACTTCAGCACCGGCTGTTGTTGAAAACGCCATCGGAAGAAAACCCATAATAGCCGCCGTAGCGGTCAATAAAATGGGGCGAAGTCGCTCTTTGGTACCTGTCAAAATTCGTTCTTGTAAATCCATAACACCTTCGATTTTTAATGAATTAAACCGGCTGACGAGCACAAGGCCGTTTAGCACAGCCACTCCGAACAATACAATGAAACCAACTCCGGCAGAAATACTGAAGTCCATTCCACGTAAAGCCAGGAAGAAGACACCTCCAATAGAAGCCAGGGGAATAGCCAGATAGATCATTACCGACTGTGAGAACGATTTTAGTGCGAAGTACAGCAGCACAAAGATAAGAAACAGGGCTATAGGCACTACAATAGCCAATCGGTTCTTGGCCCGTTGCAGATTCTCAAATTCACCCCCATAAGTAATGTAATAACCCGGCGGCAGATTCAATTCGGCCTCCAGTTTTTCTTGAATATCCAAAACCACCGATTCCACATCCCGCCCGCGTGTATTCACACCAACATAGCTCCTGCGAAAGGTGTTATCTCGCGAGATCTGCATAGGCCCCGGCTGATAACTGATATCCGCCACTTCTTTAACCGGCACCTGTGCACCGTTTTCCAGATCTACATACAGATTGCGAATATCCTCAATGCCAGTACGATGAGCTTCATCAAAGCGGATCACAAGATCAAATCGTCTTTCGCCTTCGAATACAACTCCAGCAACACCTCCGGCAAAAGCTGAACTTACGTATTGATTGAGCTTCGTGATATCCAGTCCATATTGAGCCACTTTTTGCCGGTCATACCTAACGGTCATTTGAGGTAGTCCAGCCGTACGTTCGGGACTCACATCACCCACCCCTGGAATAGTTTGAATAATTTGAGCCATTTCCTGAACTTTCTCCGCCAATACATCTATGTCGTCTCCGTATAGCTTTACGGCGATATCTTCTCGTACACCTTCCAAAAGTTCGTTAAACCTAAGCTCTACCGGCTGGGTAAAAACGAAATTCACACCTATCATGGTCTGATCGAGTTTACTCTTTATTTTTTCTATCAGCTCCTCTTTAGATTCGGCAGAGATCCAGTTTTCTTTATTCTTGTCCAGAATGATGTACATGTCGGCAATGTCCATGGGCATAGGATCAGTGGGAATATCAGCTACCCCAATTCGAGCTGTTACTGTTTCTATCTCTGGAAATTCTTCCAGCAGTGTCGTCTCAATTTTCTTGGATTGATCGATCGCCTCTGATAATCCACTGCCCGGACGGAATAGGGCTTGCATGGCAATATCTCCCTCATCCAGTTGTGGAATAAATTCACCTCCCATTCTCGAAAAGGTGAACATCGCACCGCCAAAAAGCAGTATGGCAGCTACAATCACAACAGGTTTTCGCTTTAACGACCATTGGATAACCGGATCGTAGCCCTTCTGAATAAAGGATATAAGTTTGTTGCTGACCCGATCGAGGCCTCGCTCGAACCGGGCAAACCATCCCTTTCTATTTTGTGAGGGTTTCATAAACAGTGCCGAGACCATTGGTACATAGGTAAGACATAAAATAATAGCACCTAATACAGCAAACCCAAAGGTGAATGCCATAGGACGGAACATCTTACCTTCTACTCCTTCCAGAAACAGGATAGGGGCAAATACAATAAGGATGATCAACTGTCCAAAGAAGGCAGCATTCATCATGGTGCTGCTTGCCTTGTAGGCAATTTCATTCATCTGTGTTTTACTAAAAGCACGTTTTCCGGATTTCACCCTTTTTTCAATTTCATGAACCGTGCCTTCCACTATAATTACGGCTCCATCAACAATAATACCGAAGTCGATGGCTCCAAGGCTCATTAGATTGGCCCACACCCCGGTGGCCTTCATCATTATAAAAGCAAAAAGAAGGGAAAGCGGAATAAGTGAGGCGGTTATTAACCCTCCGCGTAAACTTCCTAAGAGTATTACCAAAACGAAAACTACAATCAATGCACCTTCCACCAGGTTTGTGGTAACTGTACTGGTGGTTCGTTCAATAAGAGCACTTCGATCAAGGAAAGGCTCAATCTTTAAACCTTCAGGCAGTGACTTTTGAATTTCAGCAATTCTATCCTGAACGTTTTGAATGGTTGCATTCGGGTTTGAGCCTTTCAGCATCATAATAATGCCACCTACTGCTTCCTCACCATCCTGAGTAAAAGCTCCATAACGAATTTGAGTTCCAAAGGTAACCTCTTCTGCTACATCTCTGATTAGGATGGGTAGTCCGTTTTCGTTCTTGACTACAATGTTTTCTATATCTTCAAGGCTGCGTATCAATCCTTCGCCACGAATAAAATTAGCCATCTTGTTTTTCTCGATATAGGCCCCGCCGGTATTTACATTATTCCTGGACATTGCCTCATATACTTCTGAAATACTAACTCCCATTGCATTTAGTTTATCAGGACTTATGGCTACTTCATATTGTTTGATGCCTCCACCGAAGGAGTTGACCTCTATAACCCCTTCCAGGAGCACCATTTGGCGCTTAATAATCCAATCTTGTATTGTGCGCAATTCATCAGGCGTATATTGATCTTCATATGCAGGGTCCACCTGAATGGAGTACTCGTAAATTTGGCCTAATCCACTTGAAATGGGCCCCATGGATGGACTTCCAAAATTCTCGGGGATCGTTTCGCCCAGTTCACTGAGTTTTTCCTGTACCAGTTGCCGGGGTAAATAGGTACCCATATCATCTTCGAAAACGATGGTAACCACGGATAACCCGAATCGGGATACCGAACGGATTTCAGTTACTCCTGGCAGGTTACCCATGGCAAGCTCCACGGGATAGGTTACAAATTGTTCAATGTCTTCGGTAGATAGATTTTCCGATACCGTAATCACCTGTACCTGATTATTTGTAATATCAGGAACCGAACCTAGATTAATGGTCATCATAGAATATAATCCTACTCCTATTAGAGACAGGATAAACAAGCCGATGATAAACTTGTTCTTAATCGAAAAGGCAATAATTTTGTTGATCATGTTTACAGCTGTGTGAATATAGATTAGTCTTTGATGCCGATCTTTTTCAAATACTTTGGCTGAAACCACAGAATGACCAGAGGTTAAACAGCTCGTTGAAAAAAATGGATGGGGCAGAATTTGTTTCTGCTAAATAGAGAAAGGCAGGTATTAAATCAGAAGTTGTGTGACTTTAATAACTTTAAGAGTTATTGGAGGGGATAAGTTGTCTTTTAGATATACAGGTAACGTAATTTGAAAAACAGGTTCACCATAGTTCCCAAACAAATAAGGAATGATTGGAAACATAAACTTACAGTCCGGGCACTCATTTCTTAACAGTGCATCATCATAGCAGCACTGATTTTGAAATTGATGGTGCTTTTTTTCAACTGTTTTGTACCCTGAATTAGTCTCTTCTGAATGTTGTAATACAATTTCAAAACAGCCTTTATCTAAGTTGTAGGTAGAGGAAACATCATGAGTACTTGCTAATACAGAAACACTTAAGGGTAGAAAAAAGAAAAACCCTGCCCATGAAAAAAGAAAAGATGCGATTGTCGCAACATTCAGATTACGTATATATGCTCTGAAAAAATACAATTCTTTAAGGGGAAATATTGTGATTAAGTAGAATGCAGATAATAAGGATTATTTGTAATGCAACTCAATTGCAAAGATCAGGAAGAACAGGAAGGACAACTCCCGGTTATCACAAAATTGCCGTTGGATGGAGTAAAATTTTCGGGCAGATCGTAGTTAGGAATGCCAAGATGTGGAAAACAAAATGTTTGTTCACAGGATAAACAATAAAAATGAACGTGCACATCATCCGGGTACGAACAGGTACAGTTTTCAGAACAAAGGGCATATTTAGTTATCCCACTTGCATCGTTTATTTGATGCACCAAACCATGTTCTAAGAATGTTTTTAAGGTACGATAAAGCGTTGTTCGATCTGCATGGGTAAACTTTTCTTCAAGATCTGATAGGCTTATTACCGACTTTGTTTCAGCCATGAAAAGAAGAATCCGCATGCGCATAGCGGTCGGTTGTATATCTCTGCTCTGCAATCTTTTTTCATGAATAGTCATCTTTATTGAAATAATATTCGTTGATTAATGTGTACAAGTAATATTTATACAAAGGGCGAATCGCCGGTATAAATCATATCAATTCTATGATAAACTACCACTAAAATCTTTGAAACTCATATTTGGTAATTTTGATATAAATATATGGGTTCGGGGCAGTTATCTTTCGTTTCCAAAATTCTAAATAAGTGAAAGATTGGCAAGCTATAACACATTGACCATTTCCTGATTTACTGATTCGGATTGCTTTTTAATACTCCGAAATCCCAACAAAAAAAGAAGAGGCAAAATTGCAGAGGGGATCTGTTGAGGAATAAATGACCAGCTTAGGAGAAAGAGCAGAAGAATAGCTGCATATAGTACCAAAAACACTTTATAATTTTCTGAAAGTCGTTTTCTGCCCATAAAAGAAAATATAAAGGCCGACAAAGCCGGGGCAGACCACACTATATTCCAATTCCATTTGGTTGAGGGATACGAAGAAAAAAACCACAAAAAAATGATCAACACTCCAATCAACCCAATTATCCCGAATAACAGACGGTCGAACCAAAACCAGAATGTGTGATTAGTTCTATAGAAAAACCCGGCAAGCAGGCTTGTAATCAGCAAAAACCAAAAGCTTAAAGTGGGGCTTACTCTCGCAGGACTAATGACAGACCGTTTCTGAGGAGCATAAAATCTCTGCTCTGAAACCAAGGCAAGACTTGTATCAGCTTGCTGTATCCGAGCGTGTGAAAATCCCTCTTTTAACAGGTCGGGTAAGAACAGCGTTTCCGACTCGGGTGGGTTGCGGTCGGCGGGAGTACCCAACAGCAAGTTAATCCCAAATTTTACCCAGGAAACGGATTTCACGTAGGGATTAATAAACTGCCGAAAACTATTCTTTGCCGAATTTTGCGGCTCTTGAAAATGGATTGAATCCCCAGCTACTGCCTTGACAGCCTCATAGATCCGGGTGGTACAGTTATCATAGAAGAACTCATAGGAATAATATCGATTTTCGGGCCGGGCGTTATTCTCCAAAAAATCATACAAGCGTTTGGTTTGATTCTCTGTTAGATTTAATCGCTGTTCAGTAATAATGCGGCCGTCATTCAAATATGCTTTTTTTGCATTCTCAAACTTGTTCACCGAAAGAAAATATCGCAGATCGCCGAGGGCAAATTTCCAATAAAACCCTGGAGCGTTGAAATCAAAAGTACCATAATTATATGCGCGATCTACACCTGCTTCCGGGTCGTAAATGCGCAAGGCAGTATGGCCAAACAAAGTGTACAATTCAGCACCGGAAGAAGTCGTAAGGAGACTGACCTGAGCTTCCGGCGAAAGTTTAGGTTGCCCGGCGTCTACAGAAGAAGTTGCTGCAATAAATAGTATCAGGAAAAAGCTTACTGCTTTAGTTATAGTGTGCAACATATTGGCCGAGCTAATTTATCTTTGAATAGGTTAGGATTTGTAAGCTAACAACCTCAACGCATTAAATACCACAACTACTGTTGACCCTTCGTGGCCGATGACTGCCCAACCCATGCTCAGGCCAAAAATCGTAGCTGGCACAAGCAGAGCCACCATACCCAGGCTGATCCACAGGTTCTGCTTGATGATCGATTTGGTTTTGCGGCTCAGTCCGATAGCAAACGGAAGAACGGAAATCTTGTCGGCCATTAAAGCTACATCGGCTGTTTCAAGGGCCACATCTGATCCGGCTGCTCCCATAGCAATGCCCACTGTGCTGTTGGCCATGGCCGGAGCATCGTTGACGCCATCGCCTACCATCGCTACGTCGCCTTCCTCTTCACGAAGCTTTTTGACAGCTTCCACCTTGTCTTCAGGCAGTAAATTACCTTTTGGGTCGTCGATACCGATCTCTTTAGCAACAGCATCGGCCACCCGCTGATTGTCGCCCGTAAGCATGATCAGGTGTGTCAAGCCCATGTCCCGCAGTTTTTGAATAACCTCCTTGGCATCCTCTCGTGGGGTATCCATGAGTCCCAGCATACCAAGATATCGATCACCATGACGAACAATCATGGTCGTTTTACCTTCTCCTTCCAATTCTTCTACCCTTCGTCTAAGGTCTTCTGAGAGTTTAATGCCATCGGCCTCTTCAAATAGCTCCGCATTCCCGATATACACTGTTGTATCTTTAATCGTTGCTTTTACTCCCCGCCCTGTAATGGATTCAAGATCTTCGGCTTCGGGAAAATCAGTTTCCCCTAACTTCTCTTTTCCATCACGTACTACGGCAGCAGCCAGCGGATGGTCGCTCAAACCTTCAACCGCTACAGCCGTTTGCAGCAGCTCCCGCTCTTCGACGCCTTCAAAGGTGATTACATCGGTCAGTTTGGGCTCGCCTTCGGTGAGGGTGCCGGTCTTGTCAAAAGCCAGTGCTTTGAGGTTGCCCAGGTTCTCCAGCGGACGGCCTCCTTTGATGAGCACCCCGCCGCGGGCTGCCCGGCCTACACCACTGAGCACCGCACTTGGTGTAGAAATAGCCAACGCACAGGGACTGGCGGCAACAAGTACAGCCATCGCCCGGTAGAAGCTGGCGGAGAACGGTTCATCAATGATTAAAAAAGCAAAGTTCAACAATATCGCCAGTGTTAATACAGTGGGCACAAAATATTTTTCAAATTTATCGGTGAACTGCTGGGTGGGCGATTTCTGAGCTTCAGCCTCATTCACAAGTTTGATAAGCCGAGAGAGCGTGGAATCTTTGGACAGTTTAGTCACCTTCACCTCCAGGCTGCCGTTGCCGTTAATGGTGCCGGCAAACACGCGGTGCTTATCGTCAATAGAATCTGCGTCTTCATCGATGGATTCAGGATCGTCATATTCCATCTTGTCCACGGGCACGCTTTCGCCGGTGATGGGTGCCTGGTTGACACTGCTTTCGCCATTGATAACTACCCCGTCGGCGGAAATTTTGCTGTTCGGTTTGATAACAATAACATCCCTGACCTGCAACTCCTCAACAGGTACCTCTTCGGTGGTTCCATCTTTTTTTCGCAGAGCGGTTTTTGGCGCAAGGTCAGCAAGCCCTTTGATGGCATCTCGTGCCCGACCCATAGCATAGTGTTCCAGGGAATGTCCAAGGCTGAACAAGAAAAGCAGAAGCGCCCCCTCAGCCCACTCCCCAAGGATTGCAGCTCCAATCGCGGCAACCAGCATCAGGAAATCAATCTCGAAATTTCCGGCTTTTACTTCGGTGTAAGCTTCCTGCACCAGGTAGAATCCACCAAAGAAGTAGGAGCTCACATATAGTGCAAGCGATACCCAGCCGGGCACCGTGCTCACATAGGAGAGGCCGAATCCTATGCCAAGCAAGCCACCGCATATCAGCGAGAAGATCAGCTCGGTTTTTTCGCCAAAGATGCCACCGTGATCGTGGGTATGATCGTGCGATTCTTCGTCTTCATAATCCGAATCGTGATCATGCTCATGGCTATCATCTTCATGTTTAGCCTCACTTTCCTCATGATTCTCTTCATTTTTGGCAGGTGGTTTTTCTATATCATTATTCATTTCATAGCTTCTATCCCGTGACTTAGATTCCTTCTTAAGAAGAGTTTCAACCTCTTCATTTCGGTGTTTGATTGATGCGGGCTTAATGCTGAGCCCCATATCTTGAAGAGAAATTATCAAATCTTTAATTGTAGTCTTGCTTTTGTCGAATTCCATTCGAATCCATCCGCTGGACCCGGCAAAGGCATCAACTACACCCTCCAATTCATTGAGCATACGGGTAATGCTTCGGGCATGACGGGCATGTCTGTTTCCAACTACTTCAACCAACAAGTGGCCGAATTTATCGTGCAGTTGAGCCCCGGTCTGTTCGGCAATACTTTTTATTCGATGCAGTGTAATGAAATCAGGATCAAAATGAATGCAAAGCTGGGGCGGATTTTCTTCGCTTTTGACATGCACCCGAAAAATACCTTCCCGCCCCTCTAAGGTTCCGGTTAACCGGGACACACATTGATCTTTTAAATCAGGTATTTCAGGCAATAAAACAGGTAAATCAAGTTTAAGTTTTTCCATAATGTCCTAATTTGAGTTGAAAAAGCTGAACCAGGATTCAACCTAATCCAGCTTGTGAATAGCTGTAACGGTGCATTCTTATGTACTATTCACATAATTTTGCATAGGTACTTTATTCGTGTGTATTGTTAATCCACTTCCATCCCTTGTAGGCTTCTTCTGTATAAAAGTATTTAAGTTCTTCTTTGCTTATTGCATCGATCAATTGTGTTCCCCATTCCTGCCATTTCTTTTCACCAACAATAGCAATTCGGTCGAAATACCCAATGTAGTCCGCATCAAGATTTAAATCTTTCCAGGCAGCGGCTACACTTTCCCACCCTTTAAAGCCCTGCATACTAATATAAAGATGAGGATCGTCAGATTGAGAAATATGATTTTTTAGCATGGGAATAAGTTCATCAAGATCCTGCATTGTCAATTTTCCTGAAATATTCAAAACCAAAACAGACGAATCACTAAGTTCACTAACTTCTATCATAATAGTTTTCGATCATTCCTGTACCGTTGTTAATTATTTACCATAATGTACAATACTACCTCTGTTGAGTCTTGCAGATTTATGTGGTACTTGTGCAGGATTTTGCTGTTAAGCTGACTTCACGAAACTTAAAGAGACTACCACAGGTTTAAGGTTTACAAGAAAAAGTTAACAGTAAAGACTTCAACTTTGAATTATCAAAACGATCAATATCAACCAAACTCACAATTTTCTGTATTCCCAACCGCGGTTAAAAACTTACTTATCATAAACGCGTTGGTTTTCATAGGGTTGAATATTCCGGGTTTAGGTAACTTTCTATACCAATTGGGGGCACTTTGGCCTCTCGAATCCGGAAAGTTTGAAATATGGCAGCCGATGAGCTATCTCTTCCTGCACGCTGGGTTTGCACACATCTTTTTCAATCTCTTTGCACTATGGATGTTTGGTCAAGCTATTGAAAACTATTGGGGTTCTAAGCGATTTACTATCTATTATTTTATAACAGGAATTGGGGCTGCAATTATTCAATTGATATTTGTAAATGCCAACGTTCCTACTGTTGGCGCATCGGGGGCGGTTTATGGAATTTTGCTTGCCTTTGGCATGATGTTTCCAAATCGTTATATCGTTCTTCTTATTCCTCCTATACCCATTAAAGCCAAATATTTTGTAGCCATATTTGGAGGCATTGAGCTAATGAACGGAGTATTTGGCACACAGGCCGGAGTAGCCAATTTTGCACATCTGGGTGGAATGCTATTTGGGTACGCCTTAATTAAATTTTGGGGACTAAAGAGGCCAGGGTAATAGATAAAGCTTTTATATTCAAGCTGTTCCGGAACAAACATAAACAGCTCCGAAGTAATACTCCTTCATTTCTGATTGCTGAAAATGCTGTTCCATAGATTTCCATGGAGTTCTTTTCGTGTGAGCCTTTCGTACTCCATAGGTTTTCAGTAATGAAAGAGTGACATCTACTAACCATTCAGGCCACTTTTCCGGTTTTTTGAATTCAAAAATAGACATCCGTTTGCCCGGTTTTAATTCATTAGCAACGTACTGTATGATTTGATCATATTTTGGCGACATAGTTAATGCAGCAGTAGAAAGCACAGCATCCGTATGTTCTGGAATAGCAAAATCAGCCATATCTGACTCAACCAGTTGCACATTTTTCCAACCGTGTCGTCTTACCCGTTTCTGTGCTTTATCTAACATCGATTCCGATAAGTCAACTCCAATGATCGTGCCTTTGTATCCAACCATTCGCTGGAGTATGGAAAAATTTAGTCCTGTACCACATCCCAAGTCAATAACAGTATCTCCCAGTTTTAGCGATAATCCTTTAATAGCTTCTCTTCTGTAAAACTGATACTGAAAACCAATCAGGTTGAACAACCAAAGTGAAAGATCGTATCGGTCCGCCCAATCACTGTAGATTTCTTTTATTTGTTTTTTTGAAAGTATTTCATAGTCCATGATAATTGTGCCTTTTGTTCACAAAAGTACCCACTCATTAAATTTAGCTTAGTACATTTAAGTTCTTAATTATCTCATTTAGAATAGACTCTTGGGTAATATATTTATTGAATTCAACAATCAGGCTGCCGGTTGGTACGATCAAAACATTCATAACTCCTTTCATATTTTTCAGAACAGAAGTAGCAGCCTTAAGTTTTTCGGAATCTGTGAATTCTTTTAATCTAATTTGAAAGTGGCCAAAGGTTTGATCGAGCGAATTGGCAGTTTCCTGGACCATCCTTTTTACCTGATGTTCACTAATAATTTCTGGATCAAAAGAAATGGTGAGTTGAGGCTTATCTGTAACTGATTCACTTTTTTTTATGTTTAAAATTCCTTCCCGTTTTTTTAGGCTGCCTAACAGCCGGTCAATGCAAAAATCTCTTGAGTCAGAAACACTTTTCAATAATTTTCCAAGTTCGATTTTCATTATTTCCATAGAATTTATTGCTCCCTTTTTAATCAGTAATGATATTTTCTTATACCAATATTCAACCCATATACTATCTATTTCCGCCAATAAAATCTTGCAGATGTATGATATCTATATGCAATTTTATGTTACAAGCGATCAATGGAAGTTCTTTTTTGTTCTTTAATTTCTTTGAAGTGAGATGGTGATAGTCCTGTTTCCTTTTTGAATTGACGAGAGAAGTGCTGTTGACTGCTATAACCAAGCTCGAAAGCAATCTCACTTAAATTTTGCTCTCCATAAACAATCAATTCTTTAGATCGCTCAATCTTCTGTAAAATAAAGTATCGTTCTATAGATTTTCCCTCTACACTGGAAAACAGTCTGCTAAGATGTTGATAGTCTTTGTGAATGTTCTCCACTATATACTCCGACAGATTACCCTCCAGTTTATTCCGGCCATAAATGATCTCAAGAATCAGATGTTTGATTTGTTCCACCAACTGACTGCTTTTATCACTTATAATTTCAAATCCATTTTGATGAACAATATTTGTTAGTTTGATAAACTGTTGCCGGTTCACCGGTTCTTGGAGCTTTATAGCACCCAACCTCATTGATTCTATTACAAAACCAGCTTCGTTTAATTTACTCTCCAGTACTTCTCCGCAATGTTCACACACCATATTTTTTATACGAAAAATTTGTTCTTCCATGGTCAAAGTTATGTTTAAAAAGTTGCTGTTGTAACAACAATTAAGCGGTGCATTTCAAATCGCAGTTCATTGTTATCACGAATATAATTTCAGATGACTACTGCCACGGTCAAATGGCAGCAATCTTGGGGTATAAAGTGATGTAATCTTAGCCTATCGAATCACTTCATCGTCGATTTCCCCAGTTCGAATTCTTATAGCTTTATCTACTTCGGATATAAATATTTTGCCATCACCCGAATTGCCCGTTTTTCCTTTTTGGATGATCGTATCAATAATTTCAGCAACCCGTTCATCGGGAACAACGGTTTCCAGTTTTATACGGTTGGTGAGCCGTGCTTTATCTTCGGCTTTAACGTGCCCCCATCCCCGCACATCCGATAAGGTTATACCAGGCGGTTCTGGTAAGGCTTCAAGGCCATCAATGACGTAATCAATCATGTTGGTACGAATAAATGCTTTAATCTCTTTCATAGTAAGTTGGTTTTAATGAAACCTCCAAGGTTTCAAATACCTTGAAGGTTTGTATCTATTTATAATTACAGTTCAACGTGTTCTACTGGTTCAGCGAACCACTTGTAGATAGTGGGTAATACCACCAGTGTAAGCAGAGTCGATGTTACCAGACCACCAACTACCACGGCTGCCAGAGGACGTTGCACATTCGAGCCGATATCGTTTGCCAGTAGCAACGGAATCAGTCCGAGACCGGTGGTCAAGGCCGTCATGAGTACAGGGCGAAGACGTAATAACGCCGCTTTAACAACGGCCTTGTGGGTTTCAAGTCCTTCCTCCCGAAGTTGGTTGATGTAGGAAACCAGCACCACGCCATTGAGTACCGCGATACCAAAGATGGCGATAAAACCCACGGCTGCCGGCACGGACAAGTAGAGACCGGACACCCAAAGCGCTACAATACCACCGATAGTGGCAAAGGGTATATTCAGGAAGATGAGCACAGCGTATTTCCAGCTACTGAAGGTGGAAAACAGCATGAAAAAAATGAGTCCCAGCGTAATGGGAACCACTACATACAACCGCGCCATCGCCCGCTGTTGATTTTCAAACTGTCCGCCGTATTCGGTGAAATATCCTGCCGGTAGTTCGACCTGCTCAGCCACCTTTTGCTGAATTTCACTGACTACGCTTCCCATGTCTCGTCCTCTCACGTTAAGCTGTACATAGGTTCGGCGACTGGCTTTATTTCGGGAGATCTGCTTTGGTCCGGTAAAGACTTCCACATCGGCTATTTGTGACAGCGGAACCAATGCTCCTTTAGCCGTACGGATGGGTAGATCGCGAACCTGGTCAATGTGGGTTCGCTGAGATTCCTGTAGGCGAACAAAGATATCGAAGCGTCGGATGCCTTCGAAGACTTGCCCGGATACCGATCCACCGATCCCGGTTTCTACGGTGTTAAGGAAGTCATCCATGCTAATTCCCAGCCGGGCCAACTGCTCACGATCCGGACGAACCAGGATTTGCGGTTTGCCGCCTTGTTGCTGGGCGCGGACATCTACAGCTCCTTCCACACCTTCAGCAATGGCCTGGATTTCACCTGCTTTTTCAGCCAGCACATCCAGGTCATCGCCATATAAACTCACAACCACTTGGGCCCGAACGCCGCTTAGCAGCTCATCAGTACGAAGCTGAATAGGTTGGGAGAAATTGGAAGAAACGCCGGGTAGATCCTCGGATAGTTTTTCTGCCATCGCGGTCTGAAGTTCTTCGTAATCACGTCCCCATTCCCATGCGTCCAACGGTTTCAAATTCACCACGTTGAAGACCACGTTCACCGGCTCAGGATCTCCACCAACTTCAGCACGACCAACACGCGAATAGACGCTTTCTACTTCAGGAAAGGTTAGCATCGATTCCTGAAGCCGCTTGGAGTATTCGGTAGTGGTTGGAAGATTGGCCCCCGGTGGTAATACCGAACGAACGGCGTAGGTACCTTCTCGTAAAGTGGGCTGAAACTCGGTTCCTAAAAACGGAAAGATGGCCATGCTTCCGGCAAAGAGAACAAGAGCGGCACCAAATACCATTTTAGGATATTTGGAGGTCTTCTCGATCAACGGTTCACTCCATTTTTTGAGCGTACGTACCAACCAGGGTTCCTTGTCCATGCCTTTTTCGGGAAGGATGAAGCTGGAGATAATAGGAATGTACGTCAGCGCTAAAAAGATGGCTCCGAACAGCGCAAAGGTAATGGTATAAGCCAGCGGTTTGAACATCTTTCCTTCCACACCTTCAAGCGAGAAGAGTGGCAGAAATACAATGATGATAATGCTGGTAGCGAAAAAGACCGGTCGAATGACTTCACGCGCGGCTTCACTCACAATCCGTGTTAGGGACACATTTCCTTCTTTTCGCTCCTCAAGCAGCCTGTACGTGTTTTCCACAATTACCGTGGCGCTGTCACCAATCATCCCGATGCTTATTGCCAGTCCACCAAGACTCATTAGGTTGGCCGATATACCCAGCCATTTCATCCCTATGAAAGCAATCAAAAAGGCGATGGGAACCGTGGAAATAATGATCAACGTGGATCGGATATCTCCCATAAAAAAGTACAGCACGATGAGCACCAGAATGGCTCCGATGTAGAGGGCATTGGTAACTGTACCCACGGCTTTTTCTACGAGTTCACCTTGAGAATAAAAGGTTTCCATGATCATCCCTTCGGGGAGGGCGCTATTAATGGCATCCACTTTATTATCCATTTCGGCCAGCAAGTCCTGTGTGTTGGTTCCGATGAGTTTCAACACAAAACCGCCCACCGATTCTTCCCCGTTGGCAACCAGTGTTCCTCGCTTGATTTCCGAGCCAAATGCCACTTCAGCTACATCTTTCACATACACCGGAGTGCCGTTTTCGTTAGATACAATCACATTCCTGATGTCGTTGATCCCGGCAGAATCGGGTTGAATCCAGCCATAACCGCGCACCAGGTATTCTTCTCCTCCGCGTTCCAGAAAAGAGGCTCCAACTGTACGATTATTTTTATTGAGTGCGCCTTCGAGATCTTCAAGGGTAAGACCGCGGGAAACCAGCGCGTTCATATCAGCTTTGACCTGGAACTGTCTAACATCCCCGCCAATTGACAGCACGCCGGTTACGCCAGGTACTGTTCGCAGCTGCGGTTTTACGATCCAATCCTGAGCGGTACGGATATCCATCAGGGAGTGGTCGTAGCCTTCTTTATTCTTGACCTCATACATCAACACCGTTCCAAGGCCGGTGGTGATAGGGCCAAGTTGGGGTTCACCAAGTCCGTCCGGTATCTCGTTTTTGGCCTGCGACAGTCGTTCGTTGACTAATCGCCGGGCAAAGTAAATATCGGTTCCTTCCTCAAAATAAATATTCACTCTGGAAAGCCCGAAAATGGAGGTGCTTTGCACCCGGTCCAGCTTCGGCAATCCATACATGGAGATCTCGATGGGGTAACTGATCTGGGTTTCCACATCTACCGGAGAAAGTCCCGGACTGGAAGTAAACACCTGCACGAGTGTGGGTGAAACGTCGGGAAAGGAATCTATGGGTACATCCCGAAAGGAAAAGTAGCCATAGAGCGCTACCGCGGCTACCAAAATAAAGATGGTTAGCCGGTTCTTTAATACTTTATCAATTATTTGTTCAAGCATAGGTCAAATATTCAGGGTGATAATTTTGTTGATCTGATCTGCATTAGTGGCCATGATCTGCACTCCGGGTTGCGGCGGTAAGAGCTGATTTCAGGTCAAAAGCCCCGGAAACTACGGCTGCTTGTCCAGGTGTTAAACCGGAAAGCACTTCCACGAAACCATCTCGTTCATTTCCAAGGGTTACGGCTACCGGACGAAAACTTCCGGGCTCTTCACCAGGCACAAAAACACGGTCGGTGCCTTCGATTTGCTGAACAGCACCCACCGGAATGAGCGCAGCGGTTTCCTTTGAATTGGTGTAGATGCGAGCGGTACCAAACATACCGGCACGGAGCTGTCCCTCAGGATTATCAAAAAGCGCACGTACGGGCATGGTTCGGGTTTCTTTTTCCAGCTCGTACGAGATCCAGTCGGTCGTTCCCTCAAAGGTGGTTCCAGGAGTGCTTCGTATGGAAAGCTCAACACCCTGTCCGGTTTCCAGATAGCGAATATCTTGCTCATATCCGTCTATCATCACCCAAACCTTAGACAAGTCGGCTACATGAACCGGCGTTTCACTGGGGCTGATAGTCTGTCCGGGAGAAAGGTCTCGCTCCTGAATGGTACCACTCAAGGGACTGCTCAGGTAGAAATAAGAAAGCGGAATCTCACTTCCGGCCTTAATATTTTGGATATCATTATGGGATAATCCGTATAAACGCAACGCTTCAGAGGCGGCATCAAGCTCTGCTTTCGCTTGTTCATATTCCAATTCGGCCTGCAACAGCTCAGCCTGACTGGAGATATCCTGTTCATACAAATTTTGCTCACGCTTAAAGTGGGCTTCCTCCTTCTTCATGGCCGCTCTGAGACGAATGTAATTGGCTTTGATCTTGCCAAGTCCAACGCTGCTCATTTGTGCAATGGGCTCGCCTTCTTCCACGTAATCCCCCAAATCTTTAAGCACTTTAACCACTTTGGCCTCAATACGCGGACCCACTTTTGCAATGCGATCCATATCGTACATCACACTGGCAGGCCGTTGAATTACGGAGCTTGCACTTCCGGCTTTCAGGGTATCTACATTTATATTGAGGGAAGCCATTTGCTCTTCAGAAAGGTGAACTTCACCGGGTCCTTCACTCTCTTCCTCCGAATGTTCACCTTCTTCCTCTGTATGTTGTGTTTCTTCACTACCGTGTTCATCAGCAGTGGCATGGTTTTCTGTTTGAGGAGTGGATTCATTTTGAGAACTACAGCCGCTTATAACGACTCCACTCAAAAGCAACATCCACACCGGAAGTAATACGTTAATGATCTTCATTGTTTTTAGTCTCTGTTTCATGGGGTTCAAATAATTAGTTGGTAGAAATTTCATTCAAAGGCGTGCCGATTAGTCGCTCAACTTGTGCGATGGCACGGTTCAGTTCAGCCAGCGCTTGTACGTAGCGGGTCCGGCTGGTAAATAAAGTTCGCTGGGCATCCAGTACTTCCAGAAAATCAAACTTGCCCTGCCGGTAGCCGGCTTGGGCAGCTTTATAAGCCGTTTGGGCTCCGGGCAAGACTTCAGCTTGAAGTTGTTCGGCCTCATATAAAGCAGCTTGTAACTTGTTATAGCTATTTTGAAGGGCTTTTTGCACCTCAATCCTGGCAGACTCCCGCACCGTTTCCGCAAGGTTGAGCTCATAACGAGCCGCCTTTACATTCCCTTGGTTGCGATCAAAAAATGGAAGAGGGATAGAAACACCAACCAAAGCAGCTTCAGCTCCAAGATCTTCCATCCAGCGATACCCGCCGCTGATTTTTATATCAGGAATGGCTTTGGATCGCTCATACGAAAGGGAAGCTTCCCGTTGCTGAATCTCGGTAGTCCAGCGAGCTACATCCGGGTTTTGCTCTATAAATTCGGCCACGTATTGGTAGTCTGGAATAGAATCCGGCATCCCTAACTCTCCTGACAATACTGAGAATGATACCTGATCACTTCCCCAAAATGAGGCCAGTGTGGTAAAAGCGGATTGCATCGAATTGCGCCTGTTTTCCAGATCTATGCGTGCACGAGAGAGTTCCACTTGGGCTTTGGTCTGCTCCAGTTTTGAAACTTTCCCGGCTTCGACTTGCGCCGACACGCTTTCATAAAATTGTCGGGCAACATCTAATAACTCTTTTTGTTGTTCCCATTGCAGTTGGGCTTCCAAAGCGGACGTATAAGCTTGTGTGAGTCCGGTGAGCGTATTTAAACGCTGGGTTTCGTAATCCCACCCGGCGAGCTCAGTGCTTAAACCGGCCAGTCGTTTCCGTTTCATCCGATCAGCCCCTAAGAGAACTTTTTGGCTGAGCCTTATTGTGGTTTCCCTGGAATCATAGCCTTCAAAAGGGCCGGTTCCTCCAAAGTTTTCCATTTCGGCTTCCAGTTCCGGATTGGGCAACAAAGCAGCTTGAATGCGCTCGGCTTCCTTAACCCGAACTTGCCAGGCATAACTTTGCAGACCGGGGTTTTCGAGGAGCGTTTTAGCCAGTGCCGTTCGATAGCTCAGCGTGTCGCCAATAGTAATCGAATTGGCCGAAGAGTTTAAATTTCTGTTTAGAATCTGAGAAGAATAGTCCTCGGATTCATGTTCTATAAGCGTGCTTTCAGATGGTGTTTGAAGTACCGTTCGTTCGCTGGCGCAACCGGCAGCAAGCACGAGCGTGCCGATGAGCAGCATCGTTTTGATAAATTTTGACATGTAGTATTCAGCCTTTTAGCTGTTGTAGATTGATGAGAAATGCGCACGGGATACTATGATCCTGTGAAGTATGAAGGGCATTCTCAATGTGAATTAGGTATAGGAGGGGCTGTATGGCCTAATTCAGAAGTACTACGGTCTGTAGATTGGTGGTGATAGAATTTTCTATAACCGGCGGTAAGAAAATAGTTTGCTGAAGGGAACGGGAGGCCGGAGTGATCTCACTTTTTTGAAAAACAGCTCGTTTAAGATCAGCAACTGTCTTTTGTTGGTCAAAGCGATTCAGCTTGTCTTCTTTGGCACAGAGTAACGAAATAGGAACATCTCTGTGGTGATCACCATCTTGGTGAAATATGGTTTCTTGTTCGTGATCATGACCATCATTTTCGTGAACTTCAGCCTCACTATTGAAGAATAGTCCAAGCTCTGCCTTTGATTCAACATTTACATCGCCATTATCTTCAAAACAATACACCAATGACTCTGCCAGACTATGCACACTTAACACATGCATAGCAAATATGATCAGCAGAAGTCGGGCTGAGATTTTATAAATCTTTGTTTTGTGGATTTTTTTAAGCAAAGCTAAAATTTTGTGAATACTAATAATAGACTATCAGCTACAAAACATCTTACATAATTATGTTTTAAAGATATCAAATTTTGCAGTTAAACTTAAAAACTGAACCTTAGGTAGTTATTGCCCATAAGTTTTAGAAGCTTGTTTATTGTTTTATACACGTGAAATTTTAGCTTTGCTTTGAAGCAAGGTAAATGCTCAGAGCGGGAAGAACCGTAATTTGAACAATCGGCGATAAGCCAACCTCATAAGAAAAAATATTTAGCACAGGCATCGCAGAAGTATATTCCCACAGGTTAAGAAAAATGGCAACCCATTCAAGAAAAATACTTGCTGCAAAGCTCAAGCCGAAAAGCACAAAATATCCTTTGCGACCAAGATGAGGTTCCAGATGCACGGATGAAGTCAGCATTGAGGAGGCTCTCCAAAGCCCTAATACAATGATGATATCTTGAAAACATTAGGCAAAGAAATGCAGAAGATTATGGACTCAGTAAAAGTAAAAAAAGCTGCTATTCCCCTAAAATTTGGCATGAGACGGGCTTTTGTCACTAAGCTTTTGAGTTCATAATTATTTGAACTGCATGGTCGAGAGATTCTTCATCAGATAAAAATCGATAAAAACTATTCATGAACTCGTCTACAAATACTTTCATTACTCGCTCTTTCTCATCCGATGCATGAAAAATTTCATACTCTATCTTCTCAATCATAGTCTTTATACGTCCTACTGTCATAGCATCAGAAGAGTACACTTCGAGATATTTTGATTGCCTGGTTAGTATTTTTTTAAATGTTTCCCAATCTGCTTTAACCATCAAGTCATTTCTTTCATCCAATATTCGATCTATTAAATCCAAATAATGAACTCTCTTATGGGTCCGCAAATCTTCGACATCAAGTGATTTTAAATATCTCTTGCCTTCTTTTATGAGTTCATTTCTACCTAATCTATTTTTTTGGGCCTGAACGATGAGAAAACGATATATATGCAATTTGATAATTGAATCATCAGTTTCATCTTCAGCAGCATTCTTTGGATCATCTTCCGTTGAAAAGCCGGACAGATCTGGAAATCTTGAATGATCCAGCTCCTCTATTAAATCCGATACAACTGAAAAATCTAGTCCATATAAATCTTCCGGGTTTTTTGGCTTTGACATATACCTGAAATGATAGAGGTGAAAAATTCAATTTTAAAATAGGTTAAGATTCTTTACTCTGCTCAAAAACTTTTTCTAGTTATATGCAAAACATACGATTACAAGTAGATTTCGATCCAGACATCGATGGCATTGGTTCTCCTCCAAGACTTATTAAGTATCTCGGATCAGAATATGGAAAAATCTTACAACTTGAATTTCCAGATAATACGGTACTCTCTGATCGGCTGATTCCAGTACCCGCCAGCTTTCATGGAAGCTCTAAACTCGTTCTTCCTTCCGAGTGGAAATCCCTTTATATCATTACCTCTGATCATGCTATCTGTACTGTAATTGAACCTGAATTTGCACGATCGATTACCATTGCTCGGGTAAGAGAAGAAGTAACGAAGCACATACCTCCAATACAGAGTGTCATTGAAGATAAGTCCGTGCTTTTCTCGAATAAATACATTCGATTTAAAGACGACCATATTTATCAGATTACAACCATTGGCAAGGGCAACAAGATTGCCATTGCCACCAGCGACACAATTATTGATCGATCTTTGGACAAAGGTGATACTGACGGAAAAAGCATAACGGTATCTCAAATGAATGATCATGTTGAAGAAAATGGTGACCCGCTAGAAAGTGGCTCATCTGCCAATAGTAAGCAGCAAATTGCGAAGGTTTCTTTTAGCAACTTACACAAACTAAAAGGTATCGATGAGGTAATAGACCGGCTTAAAAAAGAGGTGATCTTCCCTTTTATACAGCAATTAAATGGACAGAATACAAATCCTATCCATACCGGAGGAGTACTTCTTTATGGCCCACCTGGAACTGGTAAAACAGAACTTGCTCATGCCGTTGCGAAAGATCTTAAGATTAAATTTAGCCCTGTAATGATTGGTGAATTGGCATCTCCCTATATTCATCAGTTTTCAAAAAATCTCACTATCGCCTTCAATAAAGCTGCCAAGGAAAAAAATGGAGCCCTTATCTTTTTGGATGAATTTGACTCCTACGCAGGAAAAAGATCTGAACGATCTGATAAACATGACAGAGAAGAAATAAATAATCTGCTACAACTTCTGGATCCAAAAAATATCCCATCTCATGTTCTTGTCATTGCTGCAACTAATTATATTTCTGACTTAGACTCCGCCGTAATCAGATCAGGTCGGTTTGATACAAAAATTCCCGTATATCCACCAGATAAAACAGGTCGAGCTCAAATTTTAAGGCAGAAGATCCAAGAAACCGGTGTTGAACTACGTGGTATTACAGATGCCTTTGTTAACGAAATAGCTTACGAATGCGCTGGTTATGTCGGTGGTGACCTCAATACACTTGTCAAAAAAGCACATAGCTTTGCCCGAATAAAAGCTCTTGACCTAAAGACCTCGGTAATCCTAGAAAAGGCTCATATCAGGCAAGCAAAAGAAACGATCCTTCCTTTATGCCACACTGAAATGGATATCAAAAAACCTACCCTAAAAAAATCCGATTTACCTGGCTCAGAAGGCGTTATTGATGCCATTTGTCAAGAAATTTCATTTTTACTTAACCCAGACACCTTTCGAAAAGACTTGAATTATAATCCCGATCAAGGCTTTCTGCTTTATGGCCCCCCTGGAACCGGAAAAACCAGCATAGCTAATGCAATAGCAAATGAACTTGGGGTACTGTTTAAGGTAATAAACAGTAATGAACTGGTCTCGAAATACTCTGGAGAATCGGGGGCAAATATTAGGTCTTTGTTTGAACAAGCCCGTCTTTTCCGGCCAATACTTTTATTCTTTGATGAGATTGATAGTATAGCTACTAGTAGAGACCAAACCTCCCATTCAATTGAGAACAATAGTCTATACGCACTCTTAAATGAGATCGACAGTGGAAGCAATAACGATAACGTAATAGTGATTGGTGCTACCAACCGACGTGATGCCGTTGACCCGGCCCTACTTCGTCCAGGCAGATTAACCCAACAATTTGAAGTCGCTCCCCCTGACTTAGATCAAATAAAGCTTATTGTAGAAAAGAAGCTTGAAGAGATCCCTCATACCCTTAAAGCAAAAGATATTGAGAGCCTTACTGAATTAATCCACGATAGGAGTTCAGCAACCGCCAGTAAAAAGGCGTTAGCTCAAACTGATATTGCGCGAATTTTTAATATGGCAACACGTCAATTAGTCCTTCATACTAACACCGGTGACAAAGCTGACCTTAATCTTTTTAAAACTATTATAGCGCAATGAAGAAGGCAGACACATTAAATTTAGACAGTTCCAGATTCAAACAGCATAAAATACTGGCTCTTGAATTGAACGTACCACAATTTTCAATTACCGAGTTTCAGGATGAAAACTTTCCTCTAACATTTGAAGTTCCTACTTGGAACGGGAAACTCGTGCCTATACAGGTTGAAAGTGATTTAAGTGTACAGTTTGGACCCAAAAAGAAGAAGGGTGAATTTAGTCAGCTTTATACGTTGATGTACAACATAGACACTGATTTTGGTGCTCAGCAGGCTTTTTCCTTTGAATCAAACCTATACGGGGCTGCTAAGCTTGATGTCCTTTCAAAGCCTTCCACTACCTCCGAATTAAAAGATCATCTCCACTCGTTTTCTTTTGACTACACGTTTAATTCCATACGAGTTGAATGGCTGCCTCATCTCAATATCCTTAGATATCATTGCCTATCTCCAGCCGGCCACTCTGTTGCTTTAAAAGACTATGCTATTTCGGGAGAACGTAGTAGTTGGGACAGCAGAGGTGTGTTCAGGTTGGATAAAAGGCTTTTTAGCGAGAAAACAGAGCAGGTGCTAGTAGTAGACAATCCGCTTATCGCAGATTACCTAAATAGTCGGGATATAACAGCTATTAGCATGCCCTCTGAATCTGAGTTAAAGCATTATGACTACCCTAAATTATTAGCCGACAAAAAGATTTATCTGTGTTTAGGTAGTTACGGAAAAAACTATGCGTTCTCCATGTATCCATTTGTGGTTACCATGCTTAATAACGGGGGTGAGCTCTATAAAATAAATCTCCGAAATGCCCTTAAAAATAAGAGCCTGCCAGACTGGGTACATGAGAATACCCCATCCGATATTGGCAACGTACTCGATGAATATTCGATGCGTGTGTATGCCAGCGATATACCCTCCCAAAGCGTGTATAACGATGGGATTTCTGAAGATTTCACCATGTATTTTCACCCGGCTCAGGACTTTAAAAATATGTCCATGATCTACTCCACCGAATCTAATGACATCCTATTTACTAACCCCTCTCGCTTGTTTCCAAGAGATCATGTAGAGAACATGGAAGGAATGACTCCCAATCATGTTCAGGTTATTGAATCTCCCCTTTCCAATACGTATCTGGAAAAAATTCGTAATAATGATTACCTATCTCCCCCCGTGTTATATACGCAGATACGATCTTTTTTGAAGCAGTTTATCTACTTCAGGAAAGACGCATACTATGATATTCTAACTACCTGGATCATTTGCTCCTATTTCTACCGTATATTTAATGCCTACCCATACATTCACTTAGCAGGGGAAAAAGGCACCGGAAAAACCACCGTATTAGATATCGTCTCTAAGCTCGCTTTTAACGGGTTCTTTTTAACAAAAGCAACGCCATCTACCCTTATCGAACAAGCCCACGTACATGGAAGTACGTTATGTGTAGATGAATTTGAAGACTACTCATCATCACGTAAATCACACGACGAGTTATCAAAGTTCCTCAACGGCGGTTACAATTATAGGGGCTCGGTAACTAAGCGGGCGGGCACTAAAAGTACAACCTACTCTACATACTGCCCGAAAATTTTTGGTGGAACCGGAAATATAGAGCTGGAAACATTGAAGTCGCGAACCATCCCATTACAGACCTTCAAAAAGCCCGATCATATTGATAAAGATCAATTTTTAGAATTTGACCAACAAATATTGTCCTCTATGCAGCTCTTTGAAGTTTCTTGTTACGCAATAGGAATACATAACGCAGAACAAATTTTTAATCTGTCTCTTAGTTCTTTTGAAAATATTACCCTTCCCGTTTCGAAATCAAGCTTGAATAACAGACAATTAGAACTATCCAGACCTCTCCTGGCCTTTGCAGAATTCCTGGATGATGAAACCATAAAAACCTCCCTCCTTAAAGGCTTAGATATATGCTGGAATCAACAGGCTGCCTTCCAAGATGAAAGGGAGAAAAAATTATTCGCTATGCTTCACTCTTACTTTAGTTCTACAGAACCTGTGAAGACCGCGAATGAACCCCGTCACCTTGTCTATGAAGCTGAACATGTATTGGAAGACGCGAAAATCAAGAAATTCATGAGTAGCTTAAGTAAGTCATCTTCGGGAAAGCAGATTTTTAATCGTTTATTGGCCGACTATTTCAATATTGAACGTAAAGATCTTTATTTGCCTGAAAAGGGAAATACTAGTTGCTACCTGGTTCCAAAGAGTTTTCTGGAATAAAAATATGCAATGTTTTGAAGTTATGAATCCTTATTACCTCTACATAAAAATCAGTAAAAATACGTCATTAAAATCATACTGACACCTTTTTTACGAATTATGCATTTTTGAAGTTTTCAAAGTAATTTACATTTATTTTAAAATTCACTTGATTTTCCCCACGTAATAGTTTAGAATTTAAGCGGACGTGTAAACGCCCTTAAATGAAATCTAAAATTCAATATAGGAGAACACTCAAATGAAATGAGTACATATTCCAACGACACTACAAGACAGAGACCAGTGGGTACTCTGAAAGCTCGCCGAACGTGGCGGGAAACCCACCAAAATTCCTTTCCAAATAAACGGCTCTCCTGCCAAGGTTAGCGACTCTGCAACCTGAACCTCTTTCCAGGCAGTTAAAGCCCATTACGAAAAACAATCATCCACGTATTCCGGTATTGGGTATGTACTATCGGGTGATGACGGAATCGTAGGCTTTGATTTCGATTATTGTATTTCTGGTGACGGCGAGTTGTCCAAAGACATCGAGGCCCTGATACAAGAAATCGACTCTTACGGGGAAATATCTCCATCCGGGAAGGGCATTCGTATTATCGCCAAGGGTGCTATTGCTGAAGGCATTAAAAACCGACGCAATGACATCGCCGGAGCCAAAGGAGTAGAAGTGTATGACAATGGCCGCTACTTAACCATTACCGGCGAGGCGTTATACGGGGAGGCTAAACCAGTCAAGGACCTTTCTGATGGATTCTGGAGCTTTTATCAGCAATTGGGAGGTTCTACGGCGACCACTACCCTTTCGGGAATTAAGGGCGCAGTAGTACTAACCGATAACGATCAGTGGGTCATAACCAAATTACTGGAAGACGACCAGCATGGCCCGGAGTTCCGGCGATTATACGTTTATGGGGATACCTCCAGCTATGAAGGCGATCAGTCGCGGGCTGACCTGAAGCTGGTGCATTTCATATCCTACTACGCCGGATTTAATGAGGAGCAGATAGACCGCATATTCCGGTCAGGTAAACTATTCCGAGCGAAGTGAGATACATCACATCGATTAGATGGAGCTACGTATGGGCAGATGACCATTGAAAAAGCACTCGAAGGGCGGTTTATACGCGGTAAAAATGAAACCGAATCTTTTCTGGGGTATCACTACGACTTCCGCTATAACGTAGTATTAGGACGAAAAGAGTACCACAAGCGAGGTAAAGCCGAGTGGAAAATAATCGACCGGCGAGCCTTTGCAAGTATTCTAAGGCATATTAAGAATTCTAAGGGGAGTTGCGGAGAACAGTTTCTTCATGTAATACTGGATTCCGACTTCTGCCCTACCTTTGATCCCTTCAAGGAGTACTTTACTAGCCTGCCTTCTGTAACCGGCACGAAAGAGCTACAAAAACTCATGGATACCGTGCAAACAACGGATAAAGCCTATTGGGAATGGACGTTTCAACGGTGGCTGATAGCCATGATTGCTTGTGGGATAGAAGAAAAAATAAGCAACCATAGTGTACTTGTATTTGAAGGTAAACAAGGAATGGGTAAGAGTACCTGAAATTCGAATCTTCTTCCCGAACCTTTAAAAGAGTATACCTATCCAGGTGAACTGGATCCATCTAATAAAGACACGATGGTGTACTTAAGTGAGTGTTTGATCATAAATCTGGACGAATTAGCCTCCCTGAATAAAGGGAAAGAAAGCGCACTAAAAGAGGTGATTACAAAAGGGAAAATAAAGGTGCGTAAAGCGTACCGCCGTGATCCAGAATCCCTTGTTCGCCGGGCCAGCTTTACCGGATCCGTCAACGATCCCCAAATTCTTACCGACACAACCGGGTCCCGAAGATTCCTTATCCATGAAGTCACACATATTGATTATCAAAACGAAATCGATATGGATCAAGTCATGGCCGAGGCGTATGGATTATACAAGGCTGGAGAAAAGTACTGGTTTGATGGGGCAGATATTGACCGCATAAACCTTCACAATAATAGGTTCAGACAAGTGACCGCTCTGGAAGAAATCCTGCTTCGAAACTTCGGGCCAGCTGATGATACTACACCCAAGCATTCGTTGCTACAATGGACATCCACGGAGTTGATGAATCACATGATGGAACGGAAGTTACTGCCAAAAGCATCCTCGGTATCGTATCTGGGTAAACTGCTTCAGAGGCATGGGTTCACCTACAAAAATCCACAAAACATAAAGGTCTATAACATTGCAAAAAAAGAAGCAAATAGTCATAGAATGCAGCTTTTAAATAATAACTAACCAATCAGGTTGGAGGTAGTCCATTTTAGACTAAAAAAACCCAAAAAGACTTTTTAGAAAAGAATTTTTGCAAAGTTTGGGCTGAATTTGACTTACCTCCCACCTAAAATACAGGAGAAATAAATGATTAAAATTAATGACATACATACCGGGCCACGCGGATGGATGAACAAACTTATAGAAGTTCATGGAAAACAGCAGGTGTTTGAATTCTGATATGAACACGGAATACGAAAGACAGCCTCGCATTTTGGCGTGTCACCGTGGGTAATTCACTATATGGCTACAAAGTTTGAATGAATACGGCCGGCTGAAAAAGCCCCCAACATTCAAAAAGCTGTGTCATCAGGAAAATTAAGCCCTGATGACTTCAAAACACTAAGCTTTACAAATAACAATAACGCAGGGAATGACACCGAACCCGGTGCTGCCCTAGAAACTAATAACAAGAAAGAGGAATCATATAATGAGCTCTAATAATAAAGCAAAGAAAATGACAAGAAACGAAAGCGAATTTTTACTCTGGATTAAGAATAATCCGGATGCTAAATGAACCTACAATCGTGAAATAGCAGAGTGGCTGGCAGAATTTCCACAAGTAGATAGTCTGAGCAGCTTGTTTCAGATCATGTATCAAGACGGGCATTTCGAAGACCGGCATTATGTGCAGGTGATGACTACCTGAGAGTATTACTGAAAGCACATTTCTAATTAAATTCGTGGCTAAAGAGCTCTGAATACATCAGGGCTCTTTCTTTTTAATAATTATTCTGATTCTTTAGGATTAAGGTTCCATAACCCACTCCCCGGCAAAAGACCTACTCCAAACACGAATTAAATTCAATTTCAGGGTTTTTCAAAAACCAGGCTCAAATCCAACCCTGAATATTTTTTGTCCAATTTTTTGAAATCTGCCTTATAGGATTTTGAGCTAAAAAGAGAGCGCACTGCCCTCTTTAAAACAGTCCAAGCTCCTTCATGGACGTGTAGGATTCTTTAGTCAGGATAATGTGATCCACCAAGTCAATCCCCAAAAATTTTCCAGCATCTCTAATCCTTTTACTGAGATTGATGTCTGAATTTGAAGCCCTCAAGCACCCTGAGGGGTGTGAATGTGAGATCAAAATACTGTGGGCGTTCCCAAGAATAGCTGTTTGGAAAACCGTTATGGGTTGAACTAAGGTACCGGTCATCGTCCCAATCGAGATCTTACTATAGCCAAGTACTTGCTTGGTATTGCTAAGAAGTACGACAAAAAACTCTTCTCTAAGTTCAATTGTGTCGGGGTCGAAAATTCCACGAAGAAACTCGGCTGCTTCCTCTGGTGAGGTTATTGTTGGCATCTCGTCATAGGACTTCTGGGAGGAGTATCTTAAAGATACTTCTGCTACGGTTGCTTGCATGTTGGTAGGGTTGGTTAAGATTTATGAGCCTTTAAAGGCCTTCACTGTTCTTATACCCAGATTTGCTTAATTTATATCCTAAAATATAGAATGTTTATTCTGCTTCTATAATATTTCGTCATTCATAGTAATACAATCTCAATGACCCCAGCTCACTATAAAAATGTTCATAATGGATTTTGGAGTGACAACAGCTTTGAAATATCTAAGAGTGCCCAAAAAAATTTAAGTATCGTTGCAGATCACTTTAGTGAATCTGTCTATCACGCTAAGCGGGCAATATCATTTCGTCCAGATAAAGAAAACCTGAAATTTGTGAACTGGTACAGCAGTGCTCATATTGTTGCATATATAAGTGCAATTGATGCTATAAGAATAGAAGTTAAACAGAAATACCCGGATGTTAACTTTAAACATACTCCATTAGGAAAAGAATTTGTTGCCTCAGAAACATCAGAAGATCCTTTTTACAAAGATCCACTCAATGCAAGTCATCTGTATAGGGTGAGAAGAAATATGAGAGTGCATCTTGGAGAGTCTATTATAGTTTTTAAGAAATCTGATTTTTTACGTTCGAAGGAGTCTCATTTTTTATTCAAAGAAATTGAGTTCAAGAATTATGAGCAAACAAGAAATCGACGTTTAAATAAGGACCAGATCAAGAAATATAATGGAGATCTTCAAATGGATACTATAATTGATGTATTTGGAAGAATGCTGGGTATTCTGGCAGAGAATATCGAAGAAACCAATAAGGTCATATGTAATAAACTATCAAAATAACCAAGGTATTAGCTAATGTACTCTATGAACTTTACCCTAAAATAGGTATTCTTGTGCATTCATATTGTGTTTTAGCATTGCAGGATACAAACTTGCAAATGCAAGTTTGATTAATTTCAAACTAAAAATCACATAACATGAATCAAAAAAACATTTCAATTCTAACTGAAAGCCACATAAGTTTACCCTCTATACAGGATTTACTACTGTATATAGATTTGTTTGCTGACACCTATGATAATAGGTTTCAGCTTTATAATTCTGATTACAGTTCACTTCCGATGGTAGGGGAAAGACTACTGAAATCTATAGATACATATCTAAATGATGAATCAGTTTGGCCGAATGGAGAAATTGAAGAAGTTCCATACTATGATCTCATCATCTTTAAATGCAAACTGGGTTCTATATTAGAACTCCTTGAGCGTGAACAAGGTGTTGGGTAAATGTATGACAAATGATTTAATTCGTTTGGAGGCAGAGCTAAATGCTCTGCCTTTTTTGGTATAAGAATAGTGTTAACAAAACACTAATTCTTAATCCAAGACCAATGACCAATCAACTACTCACCCAATGCGGCTCCAAACACTGTTCCCTCGAGCAGCTCTTAACTATCCCAGAGCCACAGAAAACCAACACCTATACTCCGCTTAATCATTACGATTTTGCCCTTAATGTCTATACCGTAGCCTCTGATATTCTCAAAGGATACCGGTTTGATGGAGACAGCTATGCCCTCAGCTCTGATGGGCAAAAGATGTTCGGAGTCATTACCTACCTCAAAATCAATCCCAATGCTGACGAAGACCTTAAGGTCGCTATCGGCCTGCGTAATAGTTACGACAAATCAATGTCTGCCGGGCTAGTTATCGGAAGCACCGTTTTGGTGTGTGATAACCTGGTCTTTTCTGGCGATATCAAAGTCATGCGGAAGCACCAAGGGGACGACATGCATGAAGATCTCCATGATCAGATTGTTACGGCAGTCTATAAAAGCCAGCATAACTTCCACCAAATACAGGAAGACGTGCAGGCCATGAAAAGCCGTCCCATGAGCCAAGATCAGAAGTACGAGTTCATAGGTCGACTTACTGGTGAAGGTGTGCTCTCAGCTACACAATCAACAGCTGCTTTTAAAGAACTCTGGAAACCCTCTCACCAGGAATTTACAGAGGACACTTTATGGGCAGGATACAACTGTGTAACCGAAGCTTTAAAAAGCTCACCGGTTCATCAGATCATCCAGCGCCATAATAAGCTTCATACCCTCACTAAAAATATATATCTGAACTAATATGTGTCTATCAAAACTCGTCGTAAAGATAATAGTAATCATAATGCGAGGACCGGCACCATGAGTACGAAAACAGAACTCATAGAAGCCGTCACCGAATCCATCAAGCAAGGCCTGAAGCTTTGGCTCTTGGGAGATGATCCGGATGACCCGCCTCCTCCACCACAATACGAATCAAACCACAAGCCTGCCGGATAACCGGTGGGCTTTTTTATTACTACCAACCCTTAAAACAACCAATACTATGTCTATGAAACTATTAGATAACATTCCCACCCAAGAGTGGGTAGATGCCCGACAAGAATACCTGGGCGGAAGCGAAGTTGCAGCAGCACTTGGTAAGTCTCCCTACCAGACACCCTTTCAACTCTGGCTGCTGAAAACCGGTCGTAGAGAGCCTCAAGGCTCCACGCCCATCACAGAGATGGGGCATATACTAGAGCCCGTCTGCGCGGAAAAATTCACCGAAATAACCGGGCTGAAAGTCCGCAACATTTCTGAGCCCTATGAGCATCCGGAATATCCATTTCTGAGGGGTAATATCGACCGGCAGATCGTAAGCTCCGACAAGCATCCGGGGCCAGGTGTGCTCGAAATCAAGACTACAAATTCGTTCCGTTTACGCAATGAGCCTAACGAGTACCCTATTAGCTGGCATTTTCAGCTGATGCATTACCTCATGCTGACAGGCTACTCCTATGGATATTTAATGATTCTAGAAAGGGACACCGGCTACTTTCACGACCCGATATACATCGAACGCAACGAAGAGCTGATCGCCATCAACACCCAAAAGGTGATTGAATGGTGGGAAGATCATGTGATTGCAGATGTACCACCGGATGCAATGACGGATGAAGATCTGCTCATACTCTACCCGGACGCGAAAGAAGGAGAAACCGTAGAGGCCAACCCTAAGCTCTATGCCTACTTCCAGCAGCTCCAGAAAGTAAGAGACCGCCTGAATGAGTATAAAACCCATAAGGAATCCCTTGAGCATTTGCTCAAAGAAGAACTGGGCAATGCGGAGCATATGACATTAGCTGGCCGGAGGCTCTTAAGCTGGAAGAACTCTACCCAACGCCGGTTCAATACCACAACTTTCAAGAAAGAGCACCCGCAGCTCTACAAGGAGTTTCTAAAGGAAACCACAACCCGACGTTTTACCATTAACACTTAAACCCAATAATCATGGCACTAATTATAAAAGAAGAAAAAATCGAATACCCCCTTGCGCCCGACGGCCTTTTGGATGCCCTCCTTGTGGATGTGGTAGATCTAGGCGAGCTGGACACTCCTTGGGGACCAAAACACAAATTGTCTCTCGTCTTCGAACTGGAGGACACCGACTCCGAGGGAAAGCACTTCATCGTTACCAAACGATATACGTGGTCTCTCAACGAGAAGTCCAATCTTCGCAAGGACCTCGAAAGATGGCGCGGTTCTAAGTTCTCTGGAGATGAGTTGGAAAGCGGAGTAGACATGGAGGCCTTCATAGGTCTGAATGCCACGCTGTTTATCAGTCATAACGAATCCGAGGAGCACGGCAAAACATTTGCCAACATCGAAACCATCCTTCCCCGGAAGAAAAATAACAAGGTCGTCTTCTACGACCTTAAAGCATCTGGTGATTATACCCGAGTAGTAGAGCGGGAGAATTATAAAGAGCCGGAGGAGTATGCTGCGGAAATGAATGGGGCTTCCTGAGCCTAAAAGGGAAGCTTATGCTTCTCTTTTTAGGTTAATTTTGGGAGTGTAATTTTAATCAGTCCATTTTTTATGGAGTCTAATAATATGCTTACATAAAAAATCTATAATCATAAATTCTTTTATTGATATCTGGAACATTCTTAACAACAGATGCAAATAATTTTGAATAAACAATAGTAACAGGCATTGATTTATAAATCGTATTATTGTTCCAATCCATTTTGCTCAAACCTACTATACTTGAGCATGTTTCATGCCAACCTCCGTCCCCTGAGAATCTTCTTAATAAAACTGGTTTAGGCATGGGTTTTAGTCCCCCTTCTTTAAAAAGCTCTTTTCCACTTTTAGTAATTCCTTCGAGAGTACCTTGTATCCATAACAAGCATTCATTTTTGCTTATTGGGAAATAACTACCTCGCTTACAAGGATAATTTGCAGCCTTTTTATTGTCAAAGCGCACTCCTTTTATTTTAGGATGTCTTACTATTTGTAACAATTCAACTTCAGTATTTTGACCAAAAGCATCATAACAACCTTCGATTTCCTGATCTGTAAAAGGTGTAGTTTTATGGACTGTTATTTTGTTAGGTATATTCCCACCATGATTATCTTGGTAAATTTTTAGACTTTGAGACATGACCGCATGCATTTCATTGTAAGTAAGATAAGGGTTTCTCTGTCTATCTTGAGTGAACTCATGAGTATCAAATGCTATGAATTCAAATCCAGTACCCTCGGGATCATATACTTGACTACAACATGTAGTGTATTGAGTGCCATCTTCTTTACTGGTTTTCATTGCATAGCTTAGACCAATATAGGCATGGTCTTCATTTAAGGCCTCGACTTTCCAAGGAACTCCTCCCGCTTTGGAATAAATGGCTACACTTAATCCCCACATTACATTTGCTCTACATTTTGTTTGAATTGAATTGTCATTAATTATTTGTATAGGAATACCTAGAGGTGCGGCTTTGGCTTTTAATTGATCATGAAGATCAAAGTTCTCGTCAGTAAAGCATTTTTCCCAACTGGAAGGCAAGTATATAAATACGACACTAATACTAGATTTATGGGCTACTAATTTTGATATTGCGTGTAATAAATATTTTGTAATGGTCTTGTAATCACCCGATTGAGCAAATTGATTAGCTTCCTGTGGTAATTCAATTGTAAGGTCTGACTTAGGAGTTAAAAGTTTAGTCTCAAATAAGTTTTCAAAGCCAGGATATTCTGGATAGTAATCAGGAGCAATTTTTGGACTGGCGGATTTATTTAACTCGCCAATTAAATTGATCAATTTAAAATTGCTTTTGAAAGGAGAAATAATCGCTACCTGAATATCTTGCAGGTAATTTAACGATTTACTAAATGGTCCATGCTCACATAACCCTCTTAAAGGATGAATGTCTCTCTTGTTATTTGCAAATATTAAGCTAGGCTCATTAATTCTTTTGTGGCCAGATAATGTTGATAATTCACGCATTTTTGATTCTTTTGCTATAGGCAGTCGTTGTCACAATTTCAAATTCAGGGTTACAGCTTATTTCCTCTTCATCATTAAATGATTTTAAAATGACAGTATCGTTATTACCTAATAATACTTTTTTCCAAGCATCAATCAAGCTATTTTGAACGCTATTATATCTATTTTTCTTCATATTTCTAATAAAATCAGTAACGTCTTTTCTCTTAGAACTTGGTTCAATCCAGACATCAGGTCTTATTGCCAACCAACACATTTCATCAAAATACTCCAGTGAAAGTTCAATTGATTCCATATAAAATATACCTCTTGCGATTCTTTTAACGATATGTTTTGGAGGTATGTGTTTTCTTTGTTCAAAGTTATAGCTCTTTAAGGAATTTCTAAGTATTGACTCTATTCCCTCAAAACCATCGCTTTTTTTACTAATTACAGCATAGTAATCTCCAAATCTACGCTTTAATACCAAAGGCTTATTGTTTAATAAAGAATAAATGAGAGCCCTTGTAATAAAAGATTTTATAAGTGAATTTTTTGAAAGATCATTTAAATAATTATCAAGCTTTTCTTTTTTTATGGAAGCTATTTCTTTCTCAGGTATTATTTTAAAATAATCCTCCTTAGATCCCCAAGCTAAGAACTCATTTTCGTTTATATGTGTAAGTATTGCTCCTGAGCTTTTTTCTCTTAAACGGCGACTAAAATCAGATACTGAAATTTTTATATTCGTAGTAATCAAATCGCTTTGATTGGGAAGTGATTTGATAGGAAATAAATTTGTTCTAATCAATGGATAGGAGTTTCCATTATCAAATTTGGAAATATTTGGTTTAGAAGAAATTGATTTACGTATTTTTCTGTGATGTTCACTTGGTTTATTTTCAACAATCTTCCAAATTCGACTCAACAGCGAATCAAATGTTTCAATTTCAACTATTTGAGCATTGACACCTTTCTTTTTTGCTTTTTCTAAAAATGTTTCAACACCTGAAAACAAATTTCCATTAATTGGTTTTGTCCAATAAATTCCTTTTGGAAAAGGATTGGTTTCTTCTAAAACTTTATTAAAAGCGTTCATCACGTTTTGATCTCGTCCACTATATCCACATACTACCATGCCAAATCTAGTACATGCAGATATAAAGCTTTTCTCAATTTCTTGATCATTCTCTATTAACTGGTCAGGCAGGTTTTTTAAACTTGTATATTTAAAGTCGCCATGCATTTTGGCATAAATTGGATATTCTTCATTAACTAATGCATTCAAAACTGCATGTGAACCTTCTAAATTAAAAGCGTGTAGACTTCTTTCATTTATGAATGAAAATGCATTTTCTAAAACATGGTCAAAATTAGTTGTATAAACTATTCTTGCAAGATTCTGTCCCATAAGAGATGCAAGTATTTTAGAGCCAGAAGTGAGTGAAATATTGGATTCATGCAACTTTTCTTGCAGATAACTTTGATGCATTTCCTTATCATTTCCAAGAACCAAATTAAAATAATAGCTGTATTCATTCTCAGACCATAATTCTGGAGCGCCTGTAGAATTAAAGTAATTTTGTATAGTCTCCTTCACACTTTTATTACTTAAATCATTATCTGTGATATCTCTTTTTTCTTTGAGGCAATAATATTGCCTTTTCAAATCCCAAATTATATCGGTAGCCGATGGCATATTAGCTGATCTAGATGCACCAGCACCAAGAAACCACCCAATTTGTTTTGCATTTTTAATATAAAATTGAATGAATTTATCTTGTTCCATTATTGGTCGATTTATTCAAGATATTTATAAGACTATTTCTTCCCATTCAATAAAGGCTCCGTATATTCCTTATACAGTTCAAAGAGAAACTCAATCCGATTGGTTTCAGTGGTGAAGGGTTGTGGGCGGTAGCAAAGATCTACCGCTTTATCTAGTTTTTGGTGGGCTTTTACCAATTTTGGTGGCATAGTTAACGGGTCGTATAAATCTGCCAAACTACTGTCTTTAAATTCCGCCCTAATGTCTATTACCTTTTGTGCCCGCTTCTCTACCAACTTCTTATTTTTTGTACTGGGTTCTCTAGGCCAGGGGAAATTATTGTAGACAATAGTGTTTGAATAACTAATTCGTGATTCTAATCGCCCACAAACTGATTTTGTCCATACCATGTGCATTAAAGAAGTCAATACTCCAAACACATATGAACTTGCATTTGGAACCATTTGAATTTTATTACTTGCAATAACCTTAGAGGGCATATAAGCCATAGGTATATAAATTCTATTCTCTGAAGAAACTTCAGGAATTGCAACATACTTGGTATCGGGTTGAGCTATTTGGACAAAAAGTGTTGGGGTTTGCGCTTTTTTCCTTGTAATGGCTGCTTTACTACTTAACCGACTTTGTTTTACAGCTTTAACTCTTTTTAATACGTGTGGGAGTTTTCTCAATTCAGACGGACTAATATCTTTCAACCACAGACAATATCGATAATGATTATTAAGAAAGTCACGGCCACTTATATAAGGGCGAACCCATGGCTCAGCTGCGGGTTCAACCTGTAAAAATTCATCTCTTTCTTTTTTATCGGAAAATAGTAAATGACCTCCATCCGTTGGTTTATTTCCCCAAATCATTCTTGGTACATCACAAATTGGGTTGCTCATATTAGAGATTATTAGGTCCGGCCCTTCAATCAAATAAGGGTTTATGTTTTTCACTTTCCGGGAAAGAGGATCACCATCAATCTCATTGTATTCATACAAAGTTTTAGTTGAGACATCATAATTGGAAAAACCAACAATTACCACATGAACTCCAGCTACACCTTTAGCTGCATTTCTCCATTTAAAAGTCTGATGGGCAAAATGAATTTTTATATTATACTTTTTAATAAGATCAGACCATAACAATGCCACTTGTTCTCCTTGTACAATCGAATTTGTAGAGACAAAGGCTGCAACAATTTTTTTATTCTTTTTACCTTCTAAATAATGTGCTGTTTTCATGTACCAACAGGAGACATAATCTAAAACTTTTATACCCTTCTTACCTCTAAAAACTAAATCCATATCCTCCTTTTGTTCTTCACTTTGGTAATGGTGACCACTAAATGGAGGATTACCTAAAATAAAATTTAGTTTCTCTTGTGGTATCACATCTTCCCACTTTATTCGCAACGCATTTCCATATACAATAGTAGCAGATTTTTTTAATGGAAGTCGGGCATAGTATAAACCAAAAGCTTCAGAAACAGCCAAGTTCATTTGATGGTCCATAAGCCATAAAGCTACTTCGGCAATTCGGGCTGGCCATTCATCATATTCAATTCCATAAAACTGGTCCACATCTACATTTACAATAGCCTCAATCGCTGTAACCTGTTGGTTCTTATATAATGCCTTTAATACTTCCAGTTCCAGCAGGCGCAGCTCCCTGTAAGTAATCACTAAAAAATTTCCACATCCACAAGCGGGATCTAAAAATGTAAGCTCGGCTAGTTTCTTATGAAACTCCTTAAGCTTTTTGGAGTTTCCTTTTACCTTCTCAAATTCTTCTTTCAGTTCATCGAGGAAAAGGGGATTGATAAGCTTTTGGATATTTTTCTCAGAAGTGTAATGCGCTCCAAGGTTTCTCCTCTGTTCCGGGTCCATAACCGACTGAAACAATGAGCCAAAAATGGCCGGAGATATTTTTCCCCAGTTAAGACCACTACATTCCAGAATAATGTTTCTCATTTCAGAATTAAAAGCAGCAATCGGAATGGCCTCTTCAAACAATTTGCCATTTACGTAAGGAAAAGCCCTCAACTGTTCATCCAGAGTTTTTAGCCGGCTTTCTTTCGGCTCATTCAGTACCTGGAAAAACTGGGCGAGAGCACTGCCAAGGTCAGAGCCATCCTCTTTGGTTTTAAGCTCTATATATTCTTTAAATATGTCACGTTCAAAAATTCCTGTGTCATCTGCAAACAAACAGAAAAGAAGTCGTACCAAATACATTTCAAGATTATGTCCGGTGTATCCACTTTCTTGCAACTCATCATGAAGCTTACCCATGAGTTCAGCAGCTTCAATGTTTACAGGGTCCTGCTCTTTAAACTCCCGTTTTTGATAACCTGCTATAAACCCGAACAGCTTGATGTATTTATGGAAATCCTTGAGCTCAAATTCCTGTTCATCGCCTTCTTCTAAATCATAAAACTTAAAATGCTGGAAATCAGAGGTGATAATGTAGCGGGGGACTTCATGTTCGCTTAAGCCAAAAGTATAGTCAACGGCCTGTTTAAAAGCTTTATCCAGACTTTTCCCCAAAGATTTATGTTCCGCCACTAATTGTCCGGGCCAGAATAAATCAATAAAACCTTTATTTTTATCAAGCTTTTCCACCTGTTGTTCGAAAGTAGCTACTCTCCTGCGGCTGATGCCAAACACATCAAAGAAGTCATTCCAAAAGGTTTGCTTATCCGATTGCTCACTCTTAGCATCTTCCCATTCTTTGGAAAATTTCAGTGCCCGATCCTTTATTTCATTCCAGCTTAATGCCATCTGTGTATCTTATTTTATTAACAATGGATTATAGGAAAAGCATGTAAGGATTGCTAAGCGAATCTAAGTGAATTAGTCCTATTAATTCTGTTAATTGCAGGAAAGAAAAATTGATTTTATTTCGCTCATATGCCCAAAAAGAATAAAAAGAAATCCCTCAAAGCCGCCGTCTATATCCGTGTTTCAACCGTAGAGCAATCTGATAACGACTTCAGTTCTTTGGATGGTCAACTAAGCCAATGTAAAACATGGATCGACCAAAAAAATACGATGGGTGGTATTGAGGGCAAAAAGATCAATGACTATGAAGTGTATAAGGACACAAAGTCTGGAAAAGATCTTAAGAGACCCGGTATAGCAAGACTTATGAAAGATGCTTCTGAGGGTAAATTTGATCTCCTCATCGTTACAAAGATTGACCGGGTTTCCCGGAGCCTTCAAGATTTTTTGAATTTTTTAGAAACACTTGAAGAACATGATGTAAGTCTTGCTGTAGTTACACAAGATATTGATACGACTTCCCCAGCCGGAAAAGCACTCCAAAGAATGTTGCTGGTATTTGCAGAATTTGAGAGGGATATGGTTTCAGAACGAACAAGTGAAAAACGACTTGAAACAATTAAAGCCGGCTTATGGCCCGGTGGTTATCAAATATTAGGGTATGATCTAAAAGATCGGAAATTGGTTGTTAATGAAAATGAGGCTGGAATAGTCGGAGACATTTACAAACGCTATTTAAAAATGAAATCAGCAAGTAAAGTAGCGAGAAAACTGAATAAGGACGGGTTCAGAAATAAAGAGTGGATTACTCTAAAGGGAAATAGTCGTGGTGGAGGAAAGTTTCATAAGAAATCGGTTTTGACCATTCTTAAGAACCACACTTACTTGGGTAAGTATGAGTTTGAAGGGAAAGTATATGAAGGGAAGCATGAGCAAATTGTAGATCAGGAAGTTTTTGATCAGGTTCAGACAATCATAAGTCAAAACGCTGCAGAACCGAAATCTAACATAACAAGTGATACCCCTGCCGTTCTAACTGACCTTTGTACTTGTGGGTTCTGTGAAAGTGGGATGACCGTCTCCAGCACAACCAATCGACACGACAAGAAATACTATTACTACAAATGTGTCCAGAAAAATAACGAGGGTAAAACCAAAGACCACAATCCAAAAGACCTCCCGGTCCATACCCTTGATGAATTTGTATATAAAACCTTAGTCGTACTACTCGAAGAGCCGGAATTGCTCAAGGCAATGAAGAAGAGAATTAAGTATGAAGGGGAAGATCGAATCAAAGAGATCGAGAAAAGGATTAAGCAAATTCAGGACTTACTGAAGTCCAAAAAGAAAGATAAAGTCAATGCCCTTAAACTTGTCACAGATAACGCAGCCTCTTCCCTGAAAGAAACCTATGAGTCACAGCTTGAATCAATAGTGCTCGAAATTGAAGAAAAGGAAAATGAAATAGAATTCCTGAGCGAGCAATTAAAAACCCTGAAACAACAAAGTCCGATTTCAGCATCGGAATACAAAAAAGTGCTCAAAGGTTTTGTGAGCCTGTATGATTACAACGATGTCGATACCAAGCGTGATTTAACAAAAGTTTTGGTAAAAAATGTTGAGTCTCTAGTTAACCAGAAGACAAATGACGGAACTATCGAAGTTCAATATATAGCCGACAAGGCCCTTGAGATGGATTGGCTGGACATAAAAAAAGCGAACCCGAAAGGTCGGGTTCGCATGAAAGGAACGCTTGGCTCCCCGGGTAGGATTCGAACCTACGACCAATTGATTAACAGTCAACTGCTCTGCCACTGAGCTACCGAGGAATGTGTGTAGCTTTTGCTAACATCAATAAATAAAAAACCCTTCTTGAAGGGGCGACAAATATAAACACATTGTTAACCTACTTTCAACACTTTTCTTCAATTTTTATAGAAAACTTTCTGAAGCACTAATCCCTGAGCAGGAGCTGTAAAGGTAGGAATTTTTGAATCAGGGTTTTGCAGCACCTCCTTAAATTCTTCTATTGTAATCTTTCCTTGTGCTACGCGCACCATAGTGCCTGCTAAACGACGGACCATATTTCGTAAAAAGCGATTTGCCCGAACCTGATATTTTATAACCTCGCCTTCTTTTTTAAATCTGGAAAGCTGGATATCACAAAGAGTAGTATAGTTGTCTTTGTTGAATTTCGAAAAGCCTGCAAAATCAAATTCACCACTTAGCAATTCAGCACACCTTTCGAGTTTATCATACTCAAGGGGTTGATTCAGCTGCCATGAGTAGCGCTCTTTTAGCGGCATCCACCTCGTAACGATGGTATATTCATATTGACGACCGGTAGCATCAAATCGGGCATGAAAGTCATCAGATATGGCTTCTGCTTTTGTTATCTGTACTTCCTTTCCAACCAGCTTATTGGTTTTATGGAGCAATTCCCCAACATCGACTTCTTCAGGTAAATCGACATGAGCAACCTGTCCGGTAGCGTGTACTCCGGCATCCGTTCTACCCTGTCCTATTAAATCAATTTCAGACTGAAGAACCGTGGACATTGCCTTCTCAAGTTCTTCTTCAACAGTTCTGTCGGTGGGTTGAATTTGCCATCCGGAGAAATTGGTACCGTCAAATTCAATGGTAAGTTTATATCGGATCATTTATCAATATAAAAATCATACTTGTTCGCAAAAAACTATTACTCATTCTTTAGCAATCTGAAGATAATAGCCAGCTGACCAATGTGGTATGCGTTATGTTCCAGAACCAATAAAGCTTCTCTAAAGAGTGTTTGTCCATCTCCATGCGGTATTTCTTCTTGCAAATTGTTCTTCGGATCCAGAATGAAATTCATGAACTCATTACGTTCATCAAAAAACTGCTTTTTCAGGGATTCCCACTCCTCTTCACTTTCAGGAGCCTGCTCTACCGGCCAGTAATCTTCCGGCCATTGCTTTGGCTCGTATTCGGAGTTTCGGGAGAAATCAAGGATATCAAACTGAGCTACACGTAGGTGAAAGAACTGCTCATAAAATGAATAGGGCAAACCAGCCGGTCGGACACCCAAATCTTTAAACTCAATTTCATTTAGCAAATCCTCAACTTTAATAAAAGCTTGTCCGCCTTCCAGTTGATGTATCAGTTGTTCTCGTGTAACTCTTTCGGAGTGCTGTTCCATAATTTTCTTTTCTTATAATTCACCATCATAAACATAGCGAAGTTAAAATCATTCAATTCAAAATTTTGCAATTTATATGGCCTGCAGATTGTTTAATTTCCATCTCTAACACAAAACGACTCATTCTGCATGAATACCTTTTTTAAGCTGCTTCTCTTTCTAGTGATTTTGTTCGTTGGCTTCGCTGGCCTGGCCTTTTATTGGACCTTCTACAAACCTCTGCCAGATTATGAGGCTACCATCACTTTAAACGGAATTTCGGAAGATGTCGATATTAACTGGGATACATACGGAGTTCCCCATATTTATGCCTCTAATGAGCAGGATTTATATTACGCATTGGGTTATGTGCATGCACAAGATCGCCTGTGGCAAATGACTCTTACCCAAATTGCAGCTGAAGGTCGTTTTGCTGAATTTTTTGGGGATGATCCTGAACTTATCAATCTGGATAAATACCAACGCACGCTTGGCTTCTGGAAAATTGCTCAGCAGCTTATTGATACTCTTGGTCAGGAGGAACGGACGGTTTTAGCAGCTTACTCAAACGGAGTGAATGCCTATATTGCCAACAATGCCAATCGGTTACCGGTGCAATTTTCTTTAGCTGAAATCGAGCCCATCAAATGGACGCCCGCCCGTTCACTTGCCGTAAGCCGACTGATGGGATGGGAACTGAACATGGGTTGGTGGAGTGAAATCACCTACGGCTATCTCAAAGAAGTTTTGCCTCCCTCCCAATTTGATGATCTCCAGCTCCGATTTCCCGACACCGCTCCAACCTCACTTGATGATGCTGAATCCTTGGGATATTCCTCTGCGTTGATGCCCATGCTACAACAAGAAATTAAGAAGCGTGAGCTAATGGAAATGGAAGGAACCCATGTAGGAAGTAACGCCTGGGTTGTAGATGGTTCAAAAACAGAATCAGGATATCCCCTTTTAGCAGGAGATCCTCACCTCGGGCTTGATATGCCCGGCAAGTGGTACGAAGTGCATTTAAGCCTTAATGGGAAGAATGTATCCGGAGCTACATTGGCAGGTGTTCCTGCCGTCATTATTGGCCAAAATGATCACATGGCGTGGTCTTTCACAAGCATTATGAGCGACGATACTGACTTCTTTTTAGAGCAAGCAGATCCTTTGGATCGGGGCCGATATGTGGCCGACTCATTGAGTGATTCAACAGCTTCTTATGAGCAATTCACTACTATCAGGGAAATCATTAAAGTGAAAGATGCTGATGATCAATCCTTCGAAATTCGTTATACCAAACACGGCCCGGTTATTTCTGACATCTATCCTGTTCCAGAGCTTACAGAAGATAAACTCATATCCATGCAGTGGACTGGATTTGAGCAGACCAACGAGATGAGAACATTGTATAACATCAACTGGGCTGAGAATTTTCAGGATTTCAAGGATGCTCTCCCTACTTTCGGTGTGCCAGGTCTGAATTTTATGTATGGTGATGTGGAAGGAAACATCGCAATGTATTCAGTGGCTAAGCTTCCTATCCGAACCGGAGACCCCATCACCCTAAGAAGAGGCTGGGATCCGTCACAAGACTGGCAGGGTTTCATTCCCCACACAGAAATGCCTCGCCTGATTAACCCTGATGATGGATGGATCGCAAACGCGAATAATAAAATCACCACTGATAATTATCCGTATTACATCGCGACATTCTTGGAGCCGCCATCAAGGATCGAACGAATTGAAGAAATACTAACGGCTAACCCTACCCTTGGCACTGAAGAATTTCAGGAGCTGCAGAACGATTCTTATTCAGCTTTTGCGGCAAAAATGACCCCAAAAATTCTAAGCATTATCAGAAATCAGGATGCCTATAATTTTGAGCTTCCCATATCATATCTGGAAAACTGGAACTATGAGTATGACCTTAAGTCAACGGCCGCTTCTATTTTTGATGTATTCTTCCTAAAGTTCTCTGAGAATACCCTCCAAGATGACTTTGGTGATGTGGCGTATTCAAATTTCATTCACCACGAGAATATTCCAGTTCGGACATTGACTTCCCTCATCGATTCCGAAAGCACTTTATTCGATAATGTGATAACCGACTCTGTTGAGACTAAAGAAGATATGGTGGTTAAAAGCATGCAAGATGCTATTCTCTTTTTGAGTGATTCGCTTGGAAGTGAGCCTTTTGAATGGAGATGGGAGCAGTTACATACCATCTCTTTCGAGCCTCCACTTTTCTCCCGGGCTGCAAACGCCCCTGATGCACCCAATGCTCTGAAAATGATTGTCGAAAATATTCTAAGCAAAGGCCCTTATAAAGTCCCCAGCCACGGAATGAGTGTAAACAATGGACAGTACCGCTGGAATAATGCGTTTGAAATGGTGCTTGGGCCATCCATTCGTCGTATTTCAGATTTATCTGATATGAGCAGAAGTAAAAGTATTCTCCCAACGGGGCAGTCTGGCAATCCTCTTTCAGATTACTACGGCGACCAAACAGAGATGTGGCTTAACGGTCAATACCGATGGCTCTATCAGGACTCTACTTTATTTGAAGATGCTGAAATTCGCACTACGAAATTGGTGCCCGGGGAGTGATTGTTTGTATGCTGAGAAGGTAGTTCTTTCCTCTGCGGGTAAAGGCATTATAGGCTCTATGTTAGAACCAGATTCCCGCCTCCGCGGGAATGACATCTGTTGTTATTATTTATTTCGATCTCCACTAAGTCATCCCTGCGAAGGCAGGGGTCTGGATGTGTTTTTAAGCTCAAAGTAATTTTAAAAATGAAACCTACCCGGAGGCAAAATATCATCCCAAAGATCTTTCAGCTCCGGATTACTTTTTCTTATCAAGTTTAACTTCCAGTCTCTTTTCCACTTCTTAATTTGTTTTTCCCTCGTTATGGCCTGATACATATTTTGATGCTCCTCATAGTACACGAGATAGTAAACACGGAATTGTGAAGTAAACTGAGAACCTTCACCCTGTTTATGTTGATAGACCCGATTGATTAAATCGCTGGTCACACCGGTGTACAGCACGGTTCTCTTGCTGTTTGACAATATGTAAACGTATCCTGTTTTCATTACGGGTAAGAGGCTTTGGAAATGACTTCCTTACAATAATATTTTTAACCTATAGTAAATCCAGATTCCCGCCTGCGCGGGAATGACATAATGATCGGCTTCGTATAGATTCTATATTTGGATTGTCATCCCTGCGAAGGCAAGGATCTGGATGTGTTTTTAAGCTTGAAGTATTTTTAGAAACAAAATCTATCAGACAGGCAAAACAACCCTCCAAAGCTCTTTATGAGATTGAATAATTAGATACACTTGATTCAAAGCTGTTGTGTCTTAAATTAATTTCTACTCACCTCACGAAACAAGAATATTTACAAAACCGTACCTGCCCCGAGGTTATATTCCTTTCCAAACATTTTAAAAACTACCTCCATGAAATCACGCTTTTTCTATCTGCTTTCTGCATTCGTATTGTCTTCATTCATCCTCACATCTTGTTCACAAAAAGAAACTGAATTTTCCGTTGATTACGAGAAATTCACTCTTGATAATGGACTCGAAGTCATTTTTCACAAAGATGATTCAGACCCAGTAACCGCTGTTGCACTTACATTTCACGTGGGTTCTGCCCGTGAGATTGAAGGCCGAACAGGTTTTGCTCACCTATTTGAGCACCTCTTATTCCTTGAATCAGAAAATCTCGGGAAAGGCGGATTGGATAAAATGAGCAGCCGAATTGGAGGTTCCGGAGCAAACGGTTCTACAAGCCGTGATCGCACTAACTACTTCCAGACGGTACCCAAAGATGCTCTCGAAAAAATGATCTGGGCTGAAGCGGATAAACTGGGTTATTTCATCAATACGGTAACTGAAGCAGTTCTTGCCAAAGAAAAGCAGGTGGTTAAAAATGAGAAGCGTCAAGGTGTTGATAATCAGCCTTATGGTCACGCCAGTTACGTGGTTGACAAAAATATGTATCCTCAAGGTCATCCTTACAATTGGCAGGTAATTGGTTCTTTGGAAGATTTACAGAACGCAACTCTTCAGGACGTGAAGGATTTCTACAACCGCTGGTATGTGCCGAACAATGCTACTTTGGTTATTGCAGGTGACTTCGACTCAGAGCAAGCCAAAGAATGGATCTACAAATATTTTGATGAAATTCCTCGTGGGGAAGAAATCGAACCTCTTCCCGATATGCCGGTTACTCTTTCCACTACCAAGAAAAAGTACTACGAAGATAACTTTGCCCGACTACCTGAACTCCGCATGGTTTGGCCCGGTGTCGATCTTTATCATGAAGATTCGTATGCCCTCGACATTCTAACCCAACTGCTTGCTGACGGTAAAAAAGCACCTCTGTATAAAGTATTGGTTGAGGAGCAGGAATTGACCTCAAATGTATTTATGCGAAATGGAAATTCTGAACTGGCTGGTGAAATTTCCTTCATCACCAGAGCGTATCCAAATACCAACCTTAACGATGTGGCCGGAGCTGTAAATGAGGCTTTTTTACGTTTTGAAGAGGAAGGTTTTACTCAATCTGATTTAGACCGCATCAAAGCAGGAATCGAGACAAATTTTTATAACGGACTTTCCAGCGTACTTGGAAAAGCTTTTCAGTTAGCTCAATACAATATCTTTGCAGATGATCCGGGATACATCAACAAAGACATCCAGAAAACGCTGGCAGTTACCAAAGAAGATGTGATGCGGGTGTATGAGAAATATATCAAAGACGAAAACTTCGTAGCCACGAGTTTCGTGCCTCAGGGAGATGCAGAACTTGCCCTTGAAGGTTCTGAAATGGCGAATGTGGTGGAAGAAGAGATTGTCCAAAATGCTGAAGGAGAATCATTTACCCTTCCCGAAGAAACCACTTACGAAAAAACTCCTTCTAGTTTTGACCGTTCGGTAGAACCTCCATATGGAGAAAGCCCCGATTTAAAAGTCCCACAGGTTTGGGAGACCGAACTCGCCAATGGATTAGATATCTATGGAATCGAGAACTACGAGTTGCCACTGGTTGAATTTGAGATCTCCATCAAAGGTGGATTGATGCTTGAAAGCACGGACAAAACCGGCGTCTCTAATCTCCTTGCAGAACTTTTAACTAAAGGAACCGCAAATAAAACTCCGGAAGAGCTGGAAGAAGCCATCGATGAGTTGGGAGCTTCTATAAGGGTTAATTCGGGCAGACAGAGTATCACCATTCGCGGTAACTCTTTGGCTAGAAATTATGAGAAAACCATCAAGCTTGTGGAAGAAATCCTGCTTGAGCCCCGATGGGACGAACGTGAATTTGAACTTGCCAAACAAAGCATTCTAAGCCAAATAGCTCAGCAAAGCGCAAATCCTAACAGCATCGCTTCTAACACCTACAACAAATTGCTTTATGGGGATGATCACATTCTTTCCTTCAATACAATAGGAACTACCAACAGCATCGAAGTCATCACCCTTGAGGATTTAAAAGCGTACTACGAAAATAACCTCTCTCCTTCTGTAGCTGATATGCATGTAGTGGGAGCTATTGACCAGGGTGAAGTTGTCGCTTCTTTAGAGGCCATCAGCGGAAGATGGGAAGCCACTGAAGTAAATATCCCTGAATTTGAGACTCCTGAACAGCCTTCCGAATCACAAGTCTATTTCTATGATGTGCCTGACGCCAAGCAATCTGTATTACGATTCGGGTACCTTGCCATGCCGGAAACCGATCCTGATTTCTACCCTGCAACGGTTATGAACTACAAGCTTGGTGGTGGTGGATTTGCATCCCGATTTACACAAGAATTGCGTGAAGGCAAAGGCTATACCTACGGAATCGGCTCCGGTTTCTCAGGCTCTGATATTGCCGGATCCTTTACCATATCCAGTGGTGTGAGAACTAACGTGACGTATGAGTCAGCGGCTTTGGTTAAAGAAATCCTGGAAGAATATCCTAGTACATTCACTAATGAAGACCTTGAAAACACTAAGAGTTTCTTGCTCAAAAGTAACGCCCGTCGGTTTGAGACCTTAGGTTCAAAACTGAATTTACTCGAAAATATCAGCTCTTACGGATGGTCTCCTGATTACATCAAACAAAGAGAAGAAGTCGTCAAGAATATTACGCAGGAAAGAATTCAGGAACTTGCCCGAACGTATGCCAATCCCGATAGAATGATTTGGCTGGTAGTTGGTGATGCCAAAACACAAATGGATCGGCTGGAGCAGTTAGGTTTCGGTAAGCCCATTTTGGTGAATGAAGACTTTAAAGAAGGGAATTAGATTATTAGATGTGAGATGTGAGACTATAGATGTAAGAGGTAACGCTTGAGATTAGAGAGCATCTTTAATCTTTAATCTCAAATCTTTCATCTATTATCTCACATCTACTAATATCCGATATAACTCTGACCTTCTTGCAGTTCCATGATACCGTCTTTGGTGGTAAACTTAACCGGGATGGATAAAAAGCCTCCGCCTCTTTTTGTTTTCTTCACCACAAAGTGTAGATGAGGACCGGTTGCATACCCCGTAGCGCCGGAGTAGCCAATAAGTTGCCCCATGCGGACTTCCTGTCCTAAGCTTACCTGAACGCCCCTGTGTTTAAGATGAGTATAGTCTGCAAAAGTGCCGTCATCATGCAAAATGGTTATGAAATTGGCGTACTCCATCATTTCTTCCGATGGTCCGCCCTGATTGTGTTTTTCCTCCATCATCACAACGGTGCCTCCTCTTGCTGCATAGATTTCAGTTCCGGTAGGCATGTTAAAATCCAGCGAATGCCGTAAATCACCCTGATGTGAAAATGCCCCGCCAAAGCCCTGATCTATTTTATAGGTTTCTCCTTTCGGGAATGGCAACTGATAGGCAAAAGAGTCTTTATGTTTCGCAAAAATACTCCCCATATAAAACCGATACATGCTGCGCATATTCCAGCCTTTCTCAATATCCGTAAAGGTAAGATCAAGCATTTTTTTATTCTGATTTGCAGGCAGGTAGTCAATAACCGGCAACTTTCTGCTTGGCTTCAGGTGCTCTAATTCCAGGTTAAGTTCTACCGTAACCGGAAAGAGGTTTGAGTTTTTAGCATGCAGCTCAATATAATCCTCCTTCTCAACCCGATACATTTCTACTGAGCCCTCGTCCTGAATCAACAGACCTAAAAGAAAAACTATTATCAACAAAAATGACTTCATACAGATTTCTTATTCTGTCTTATATTGTTACAATTCCGCCTGAACAAACTCCAAACTATGGACTTTCCCATTATTCAACTTTTGCTGTTTTTAGGCGCTTCGCTTGAAGGTGAGTCTAACGATACCCAGCTTTATTTAAAAATAAAAAAAGGGGATCAAAAAGCATTCAAGACTTTTTTTGAAACGCATCATGAAGAGTTGTTTCGATTTCTGACCCGCAAAGGAGTTGCAAAACAAGCAGCCGAAGACCTCATTCAGAAAGCTTTTATCTACATTTGGGAAAACCGATCCGGTATTGAAGAGCATAAATCTTTGAGGGCTTATCTGTTCCGGATTGCCTATACCCGAATGCTAAACCTCTTCAGGGATACTGAGAAGTTTGACCAGAATAAAAGCATTCCCGATTTGCAGTCAGTCGACTCTGCCAACCAGCCAGATCAGGATATCCATCAGCGGGAGCTGAACAGGACGATTGAACAAGCAATATCTTCGATGCCGGAAAAAAGGCAGCAGGTATTCCGCTTATGTTTCATTCAGGAATTCACCTACAAAGAAGCTGCAGAATTTATGGAAGTATCAGCTAAGACTATTGAGAACCACATGAGCCTTGCACTCAAAGATCTTCGAAAATCCCTTTCAGAAGCCGCTGAGGAGTATTTATAAATGAAATTAAAAAACTTCACTTTTCCATTAGGGGAACTTCCCACTTAATGTGTAATACTAGTGAACACATAATTAACACAACACCATTATGAAATCACTAATCAACAGAACAAACGGATCTTTATTCTTGATAGCCTGTGTGGCCGGCTTACTTTCGGCCTGTACCCTCGGCGATGTTTCGGACGAAATTAATAATCAGGAACTATCAGCAGAAGAAATTGAGGCAGCAAGTCAGATTCTCGGAAATTCTCTTTCTGACGATAATGACGGTATTTTCTCCAGCCTTAATGATGCCCTCTCTACCATTTCTTCATCTGGTTTTGAAGATGATGATCGCCAGAAAATGCACGATGATGATGACCGGCGTGGTGATCACAGAAGAAACGACTATTCGGGCCGTGGCGGGGAACGTAACTATCAGTACGAATACGACCCACAAACGGGTACTCATACCCTCAGTTTTGATCGGGAAGTAATGAACGAAAACTTCGAGAAAACCATGTCGGCCGTACTTACCTATATTTTCACAAATATGGATGGAGACTTTATTGCCGCTCCCCGCATCAATTCTGAAAGGATTGAGAATATTGATTTCACTTCTTCTAAATCCGGTTCGGTAATGAGCCGATTCAGAGATTCCGAATTCAGCCGCTCCGACACCTTCTCAATTACCGGTGTAAGCGACGCCTCTACCTTCCTGACTATCGACGGAAACCATTATGGAAACGGAACCTTCAGCGGTGTAACCCGTGATGGCGATACTTTTGAGCGCTCCTTCGTTAACGTAATCAACTTCCTCGATATCGTGATCAATAAAGACACCGTAGCTGCCTATGGAAATCTTTCCCAGGGCGTGACCGGCACCCTTACTTACGACCTCAATATCTTCCGAACCAATAACGGCGAAGAAACAGGGAAAAACGTAAGCGGTACTATCGAAATGGAAGGAGACGGAACAGCTTTGCTGCGTTTCAAAAACATCAACCGATTATTCAAAGTTAATCTGAGATCAGGATTTGTTACAGATGATGAAGATGAACTTGAGTCAGCCGTTGCTTCTGTAGACACACTCAATCAAACCGTAACACTAAGAAATGACATTGTAGTAGTGATTACAGACCGTACAGAAATTGAAGGCGACGATGGCCTCGAAACCCTGGAAGATGTACTCCGAGCTTTAGAAAACAATTTCACCGTGAAAGCTGAAGTTGAAGGATATCGAAACCCTCAAAACCCTTCTGAATTTATTGCTGACGAAATCGAATTTGAGATGGAAGGAGATGATGATGATGACGACGACGATGATGATGATGATGATGATGACGACTAATACTTAGCTAACCCAATAACTCAAACATAACCGGGTAGGTTCTGAACCGACCTTCCCGGCTTTCTTTCTTCATAAATAAAAATGGCCGACAACAACAACATATCACCAGCTAACAACGATACTGAGCTCGCCCGGCTTATTGGTGAAAGTCTGCCTGACCTCTCCAAGTTAGACCAAACTCAGGACCCGCTCCTTCCCCATTTATTCAGCTACAAAGAAACAGTCACTTCGCAAACAGTTTCTATTAACTCAGAAGCTCTTTGGGACTCCATTTCTGGCGAAATGAACAACCCTGCTGAAAAAGCCCGAGTCCTTCAGTTGTCTCCTGCAGTAAAACGCTATTTGATGGCCGCAGCTGTGCTTATTATTGCGTTGGTCGGAAGCTTTATGTATCAAAGTTACTTATCACCAGTTCTGATCGGTGAAAGTTTTGCTTCTGCTGAAGTTATTGAACTACAAGATGGCTCCACCGTCACGCTTCGTCCCTATTCAAAGCTTTTTGAAATTGATAACACGAATGCCTCTGCCATGTATAAACTGGAAGGCGAAGGATATTTTGAAGTCACACCTAATCCTGACCGGATATTCTCAGTCCAAACTGTAATGGCTGAAGTTCAGGTTTTGGGGACTAAATTTGTTTTAAGTGACTGGGGAAGTACTTCCTCCGTCTACCTTCAGGAAGGACGTATTCGCTACACGGCTTTATCCTCTAATCAGGCCATTGAGCTCGAGCCCGGGGAGTCTTCTTCCGTCACAGAAAATGTACAGTCACCACAGATACAATCAGTAAACGAAGACGTATTCACAGACTGGCTGAATAATGAACTGGTTTTCAGAAATGAATCGGTAGAACAGGTATTTAGTGAACTTGAGCAGCATTACAATATTCAGATTCAAACAGCACCTGAAGTTGCCGGAGAATTTCTAAGCGGAACTATTGGACTGGATAGCCTTTCTACTGTTCTTCGTGACCTTGAGCTTGTTTTGGGTGGTACTTTTACACAAACAGGACCAAATTCTTATGTATTCAACCCGGGTGAATGATGCTTATAAATAAGCTGACATCATTGCTTTGTCTACTCTTCATTCTGTTTTCAACGGAAGCAACAGTTGCGCAATTTACTTTTGAAAATAGCCCTGCACTTGATGTAATTAATACTCTTGAAAAGGAAACCGGCTACCGCTTTTTATATCGCGAATCCCAGCTTGCCGATATCTCACTTTCCTTTTCTGCACAAGAATCTACTTTTATTGATTCCCTGACTGAAAACTTATTCCCCTACAACATTTCTGTAGAATCCGACTCCACACGGAAACAAATTGTTCTTTTTAAAAGGGAAAAAGCATCCAGCCAAACCCTTTCTATCTCCGGGCAGGTAGTGGATGCAGAAACCGGAGAACGACTTCCTTTTGCTACTGTTTTCTGGGAAGAGAATGGGGAGAAACGTGGGGTCGCTACCAATGCCTCCGGGGTTTTTAGCATCAGGAATTCCTTTCCCTCTAAGCCATTAACCCTGAATTGTTCTTACTTGGGGTATGAAAGCAGAGGCATTGAACTAGATCCTCGGGAAGGAAATTCCTACAAAGATTTGACGATTCGACTCAACTCTACAAATGTCCAAACCAGCGATATTGTGATTACCGGTTTTACCTACCCGGCTGGCTCGGATAGTATTTATCGAAACTTTGTGAATGCAGGAGTTTTGAATCCACTGGGTGAAAACAACACGATTAAGGCTTTGCAGAGCCTTCCATCTGTATCTAACAAAACAGCACTCAATAACGGTATCAATGTTCGCGGAGCTTCAGCTGATGCCACTCACGTTCTCCTCGATGGAATTACCATTTATAACCAAAGTCACCTTTTTGGCCTGCTCGATAGTTTTAATCCCAATGCCCTGCAAACCTCAGGTTTCTTCTATGATGTTACGCCAGCCCAATTTCAGTCTTCTCTTGGCGGAACACTTTCTATGCTAACTAAAACAGGATCTTTAAACCGTTTTTCTTCGTCAGCAGGCATCAGTAACACGGCTTTCAATGCTACGCTTCAAGGACCAATTATTCCGGGTAAAAGCAGCTGGCTGCTTTCCGGCCGGACTTCCTACATGAACTCCCTGAACTGGTTTCAAAATGACGACCTCATTGCTTTTGGGCTGAACATAGACCGACCCAGTGAACTCTCAGGCGATGGACTCAGTAATCTGGAATCCCGATTGGTTTTTCCCGGCGAGTACGATGCCAGTTTCTATGACTTACATTCCAAATTATATTTCGAATTTGAAAACGGGAGTCGCTTAATTGCCGGAGCCTATCTTGGCGCAGATGATGTATCCCAAAATTCAGAGCGGCTTGTAAGACGGTTCACTCCTAATAATTCCGGACAGCGATTTGGTCGTGAAGAGCAACAGACCCGCAACAATTGGGGGAATGTTAGTACCAGCCTTACTTACAAATCTCCTCTTTCAAACAACCTTTATAGCAGTTCACTGGCAGCCATCAGTATTTATGATTCGGAGTTTCGAAAAGACGACTTTGTGTACAACCGTATCGAGCCTGACGCCGGACGTATTGAAGTGTTTACCTATCCCCTTCAAAACGAAAGTATTTTTAATGAGGTGAAGCTGGATCAGTCTTTTGACCTGGTGTTGCCAACAACACAATGGACCTTCGGCGCTTCCTATCAATATTTTTTGGGAGAGTATTTTGAACAGTCTTTTGACCGTCCCGGATTCTTCACTTCTTTTGAATCTGGCCTGACCGATTTTTATGCACAGCTTGATTACACCCAACTCGCACTTGTAGATCTCCACCTGGGCTCCCGGCTTCACTATTACACCAACGGCGATTATCTGTATTATTCACCACGGGTAAAGCTTAGATTTTTGAGCGATCAACAGGTTTCTTTTTCAGCGGGATATAGCCGGAATTACCAGTTTACGCATCGGCTTTCTTTCTATAACGTCAGTAGTCCTGATGTCTGGATTATTTCTTCTGATGAACAGCCTCCCACTCAGTCCGATTACTTTATAGCCGGTACCTATTTCAAGCTTTTTGATCATGCTCTTTTTCAGGTTGAAGGCTATCATAAGTCGTTGGAATATGCCCGCCTGTTCGACTTCAATGCCCAAACGCTGACCAACAGTTTTAATGCTCCACCCTGGTTCTACAACAATAATGGCATAGCAAAAGGACTTGAGTTTCTGCTTCGTCACCAATTTGAAAAACTATCAATAACCAACTCTTACACCCTCTCTGAGGTCACTTTCAAGAATCCTGATTTACTTCAGGGCGAATCATTTTATGCGGATTGGGACCGAACCCATAGCTTTAATTCTTCCCTGGAATACCGCATCATTCCTAACCTGAAAACTTTTCTGAACCTTACCCTTTCATCCGGCTCCCCAAACCGACTCTATTTCCTTGGGGTTGAAGAACAGCAGCGATTGGATAGCTACCAGCGTGTTGATGTCGGTGTGGAATATGAGACTGAATTTGAGGGCATGGAAATGGAATTCAATTTCTCCATCTTCAATTTGTTTGATCAGCAGAATACCTGGTACCGGGAACTTAATCTCGTAATCGACACTTCGGCCCCTGTTTCCCAGCGGAGACTTACTTCCCAGGCAGTCAACGTCTATGATTTAGGAATCCAGCCTTCTTTCAATATTAATATTAGGTTTTAGGTGTTAGGGGCAAGGTGTTAGGTTTTGGTGGTTTTAGAGTCATCCTTGTAGAAGTTAGATAATTCGATGACACTATTTAGTTAACTCATCTTAGTAATTCTGAGTGATTACATATTTTTCCTTTAGGAGCTCAACAAGCTTTCGACCTCTTCTGTCTTCTCCTTCAACAAGGAGAAGGACTCTTTGATAAGGTGTCTATTCTTTAACTCGACATTTAACCTTTTAATAGGCTAAGACAAGTCTCTCCTTGAGAAGCAGTCCCGATTCTCGGGAAGAGAGGTCGGAGTATAGGACTTGAAATAGTTATCAACTGACAATGAATGTTAACCCAAGAATAGAGAACGTTCAAAAGTAATATCCAGCAAAATGTTCAATTTCACTCAGATCGATAACTAAGCTCCCCACTAAAACCTAACACCTTACCCCTAGACAATAGCTTCCGCCTCAATTTCCACCAACAATTCCCGATGGATAAGCTTCGAAACCTCCACCAGCGTAGCGGCCGGTTTAATGTCCCCGAAGAACTCCTGATGAGCTTTTGCGAATTCTTCCCATCGATCGATATCCGTAATAAAAGCTCGTGTCCGAACCATATCCTCCAGCGAAGCACCGGCCTTTTTCAGTGCCTTTTCAATATTAAGGATGCATTGTTTGGTTTGAAGGTAGATATCATCCTTCCCTACTACTTCCCCGTTTTCATCAATCCCGGTAGTCCCTGATACAAAAATCTGATTCCCAACTTTTACCGCCCGGCTGTATCCAACTTTATCTTCCCACTCCGCCCCGGAGGATATGTTTTTGCGCATGGTTTTTCTCTAATGTGATATGAATGAATTGCTTCAAGTTCTCTAATTATGGAAAACCTGGCAAATTATAAAAGCAGTCATCGCGAGGAGGAGTAAAAGCTAAATTAGGTTTCTACATTTTATTCGACGAAGCGATCTCCTTAAACTACTTCAGATACCTTTTCAGCGAGATTGCCGCGTCGGCTTATCCCCCAACCCTACTTTTGATTTTCTGGCTCCTCGCAATGACTGGTTTTGAACTTAAATAGCCTTTTTTAAACAAAAAAAGCCATCACACTCTTTCGAATATGATGGCTTAAAATAAGTATTGTGGAGGTGCGGGGATTCACGATTCATCCTCGCTATATGGTCCTAAAAGCCTTATTTAAACTTTTTGAGTCACGGTTTTTCATGTTTTTTCACACTTTTTCATAGCATTCGTCTTGTTTTCGTCTTGTTTTTATGGCTTCAATTCGTTTATCCAATCGACTAAATCTTGATACTTCCATCTCTTACTACCGCCTATTATCACAGGATCAATTATCTCGCCTTTTGATAATTTATTCTGATAGGTTCCTTTGCTCATTTTTAAATATTCAGCCATCTCATCAGCAGTAAGTAAATCATTTTGAGAATAAACTGGTTTTGTTTTTTTAAATTTACTTCTTTCAAACAATATGTGTCTAATTCGAGGATCAGTGGGAGAAGTACTAATTAGGCTTTCAATATAAGTGCCTTTTACCTTACAGCCCTGAATAACAATGTCTGAGCTTCCAGTCATATAAAAAGCATAGATCAATCTACCCATATCAGAAACAAATATATTTTTTAGCATTCCTGAGTCTTCTAAAATCAGATCCTGAAATTCGTACCCCTTCTCTAATTCTATATATATTGCGGTTGGCACTTTAATTTTCCTACTAAATACAAAGTGCCCATGTCTGTCAAAAAATCCTGATAGCTCTTTCTCATCAACTATTTGGGAACCTGATGGATTTTCGCCCCACAATTTATTGTTCTCAGCTAACTCAACATTTATATCAACCTTTTCCGGGAATTTTATATGAAGAAGAAACACACTATCTACGTGATCGCGTATTGAAATTATATGTTTTGCTTGATATATCATTTTTAGAAGTTTATATGTTAACTGCCTTCATAACTCCTCAAAATCAACGACTCTGATTTTTCGAGATCTTCATTGCTGCGAATAGTGATTTCGAGATCCCCGGTTCCGTAATGCCCAAATTTCTGACATCTCAGGTAAAACCATCTTCTAAATGTATCTCTTCGGGATTTAATTTCAATGAATGTTAAATTAGGAAATCATTATTCCCGGTTTTCTGCACATTTGCTAACATTTTATTTGATATTGTTACCGACAAATTTGATTATTTTTTTTATAAAACGAGCCATAAAATTGCAATTGTAATGAACATTGAGTTAAAGCAACACAGTCGTATACAAGGTGAACTTTATTCTCCCCAAATGGAATATGTGTATTCAGGTATCAATACCACCGAAATTATCAACTCACCATATTATAAATTTAATAAGAATAAAGCTGGTTACGACAGCTTCTCAAAAAATATCAATATTTATGATGAGCATGGAAATTTTCATTACTCACGGAAAATCCCAGCAAAAAGTGTCATCGAATTCCTGATACCTACAAATTATTGCCTTAAGAATGTACTATATGATCATGAGCGCATTGATTTTCTGTTATTATACAGTACAAAATCAGATAAATTAAGGTATATATTCTATGTCAAGGAAAATATGCAGGTAGAAATCAAAGCTGTTTGCCTAAAAGATGTATACGAAATACTACAAAATATTAAAATAGCAGATATTGGTTCCACTTTACGAAAAAAGATTGAAGGTAGTGTGGTTATTAAACTAGCTGGTAAAAAAGAACGATTACGGAAAAATTTTGGAAATTTTATTCGCGCAATCGAGAAAGGTGAAATAAATACGATAACTGACTTTGAGACTGAGCTCAAGAAAATCTCAAAGCATTATACTCTTACAAAACGTTCAAAGACTTATTTGTTTAAACAAAAAACAAATAAAATAAATAACACTAAATACTGGACCTACAATCAAAGTAGTATGTGTTCTGAGATCGCATATGCATTTAGCAGAATGTATCGAGATACAGTTACTGACTCTACGGTAAAAAAATACTGGAATCATATAAAAACTTAGTTTGGGACAGTTTTTTAACTGAAATCCCAGTCCCACATTATAGTTTCCTTACCATCTCCTCACAGTAAAATGAAAATCTCTTTAAAAAGGAGGAAAATGGACAAATCCATAAAAAAAATAACTTATAAATCCCAAACAAAAGTATTCACTCACCATAAAGATCCCGAAATAGCAGATCAACACCTAGCGACTATAACTGTCACACATGGCAAGGATAATCCAGAATATCATTACGACATTATTGAAATGCTTCATAATGATTTAAAGGAAAAATACCCTGATCAAGTACAGTCTATAGATCTTGAATCCCATAATGAGGAGGAGCTTTATTTCAAATCTGAGCACATCATGGTTGTAGAGCGAGATGAAAAAGTTGAGCACATCTACTTGGATGGAAGATATACCGGAAATGAGCAGGAACTCGAAAACAAGCGATTTACTGCGGCATTAGAGGAATATTGCTGCTCAGAAGATAAGATGGCTTAAACATAAATATTAACCTGAAAACCCCTGGTAAGCGCGCTATTGGGGGCTTTTCTAAATTAATCTAAAATAGGCTTGACTTCTGCTTTTTTTAAGAATAGTATTAAATATAACAATCAAAAATTACGAAACTATGAAAGAAACAAACAACAGGTCGTGAGATTCCTACCCATCTAATTTTGGAACTTCAGATCTACTCAAAAAACAAACAGTCATTAACCCTAACGACTTAAGAGCTTACCTAAACCATTTATATGATTTCCGGTATAACATTATCAAGGGATATACCGAGATCAGGGTGAATGGAGGCTGACACCAACTTGATGACCGGCGCTTCAACAGCATTCATCAAAAACATAAAAAGGACGGCGGGAAAACCACAGAAGCTAATTTAAGAAGTCTGCTTAATTCGGACTTTGTAAATGAATTTGATCCCTTCCAAAATTACTTTGATGATCTCCCCTCTAATGATCACGCCAGCGATTACATTACCGAACTGGCAAATCAAGTCTCCACTACCGACCAAAACTATTGGCAGCTATGCCTCAAAAAGTGACTGGTAGCAACGGTCGCTTGTGCATTAGAACGGCGCACTGTTAATCATACCGTCCTAATCCTGAAAGGTAAACAGGGGTGTGGAAAATCGACATTCCTTGGTAACCTAATGCCAAAGCTATTGCAAGACTATTACTATGGGGGAAGCTTGGACCCAAAGAATAAAGATACCATAGTACATTTGGCGGAATGCCTCATTATCAACCTGGATGAGCTAGAAGCGCTGACCAAGTTCAAGGAAGCTGCGTTAAAGGAGATTATTACAAAAACGGATATCAACGTCCGTCGTCCATATGACAAATTTCCTCAGAACCTTACACGTCGTGCTTCCTTTGTAGGTAGTGTTAATATTGATCAGATCCTTAGTGACTCGACAGGCTCCCGGCGGTTTTTAATTCACGAAGTCGTTTCCATGAATTATCAACACCATGTTGATATGGATAAGGTCTGGAAACAAGCCTATGACTTATATCAATCTGGGTTTACCTATTACTTCGATCAAAAAGAGATTGATCAAATTAACGAGCGTAACAGCTCCTTTGAAATTATAAAACCAGAAGAGGAGCTCCTATGGAAAACATTCCGACCCTATAAAAAAGGTCATGGAGGAGTAATTAAGAAGACGGCCACCGAAATTTTAAAAGCAATTAACGATGACCGTCTTCCAGGTAATTCCCGGGGTGAGGCCATTAAGCTGGGGCTTGCATTGGCAAAGTTTGGCTTTGAATACGTGAAGATTAAAAACGTAAAGTATTATCTACTTCGTAGACCTACTTATCATGAGAATCTTCAATCCAGTTATAGTGATATAGACATCGAACAGGACCGAGATGAATAGTTTAAGGGATAGATGAAGGGAGTTGGGTGGGTACTTTATGAGCGTACTACCCACCCTCAAAATCATACTCAATTACACCCTTAAGGAGGTTTTTACTCCTTGGGTGGGTAGTTATGTATCTACTTTACTAAAAAAAATATATAGTAATAATAGAATAGTTTGACTCCATACAACCTACAACTACCCCCCCCTTTTTTTAACAAATAAATCAACACTGAAAAATCATGAAAATACATCCATTATTTAATACCCAAGTTAGTTTCCTGCCTAAGTACTGAGAACCACCCCAATCAATACCACTGTATGATTGGGTTCAAGAATGCAAGAAGGGAGAGCAGTTCGGGCAACTGGTCACCGAATACCGCCGTTCTGGTGATGACTCGAAAAAGATGCTCCTACCGCAGCTATGTGCGGGGGCTGTATTACAAGGAGGGCACGCCAAAGAGCATATTGTAAGTAAAACAGGTTGGCTTATGTTCGATATCGACGACGACCATAACCCTTCTATTTCTGATTGGCCAGATGTGAGGGAATTTGTCGCACAGATTCCCCACGTAGCTTTTTCCGGACTATCTGTTTCCGGTAATGGCGTTTGGGGTCTTATTCATATTGCCCAGCCGGATAAGCAAAAAGAGCACTTCGAGCAGCTGAAGGCAGATTTCCAAGACTGTGGAATTATACTGGATACTACCAAAGGAAAAAACCCAAATGATAAACGGGCCTACTCCTATGACCCGGATGCGTACATTGCGGAAGAGTTTCAGGTATATGACCGGCTCCCTGAGTCGCGTATCGTTTTCAAAAAGTCACCTCCTCCTTCTTCAGCAAGTAAAACCAGAAAGCAGGTAGAAGAGAAACTATGCCAGATTGAACGCTACAGCATTCCTTTGGCTCCAGATTACCCAACCTACCGAGACATAGGCTTTGCTATAGCTTCTGAGTTCGGGGAGGCCGGAAGGGATTATTTTCATCGGGCGGTTAAACACCATCATAAGTATGATAAGAACCATGCCGACCATCAATATACCAAATGCTTAACGCCTGGTCCTATAGGTATTGGCACCTTTTTTCACATTTGCAAACAACATAACATCTAAACACAACCATTATGACATACAAAAACACGAAAGCAACTCGACTTATTAACCAGCATGGTGAGAAAACCATACGAGATATCTGATATATCTTAGGCCACCAAAAAACCGCTGAGTATTTTAACACAACAATCCCGGTAATTCGGGGCATTGTAGAACGTAAAGGCTGAAAGCGCCCCATTGAATTCATGCCTATCCTACAAAAAGCCATTGATAGCGGGAAGCGGGAACCTGAGGAGTTTACCCACATTGATTTCTCTGGAGACTTTACAAGAAAACTGATTAATACCCTGAATGGCGAACATAACTGTATTCAACTCAGGCCAGAAAACATCATCGAACTTGCCTTAAACATTCAACAAGAACTTAATAAACAAACAATCACTAAACTAAAGGAGAATAACTCATGCAAATAAGCATCGTAAAATTTAAAGTAACCAATAACCGTTGATTACAGCGGCCTTATCAATATCGAGAATTAAACACCCCAGACTATCTGGGAGTTTTCTGCTCACTCTCACCTCAACTTGTAGGACCTATGGGCCAACAAATATCCTTGTCCCCCTATTTTAGTTGGTACCTAGTAATTGACAGAGAACATGATGAATACAATGACGGCGAATATCTACAATCCAGGCTACCGCTAGTTACTAAATGAGATCTAACCAGGTGTGTAGACTTAATAAATGAAGCTCATTTCAACGGTAACGCCGTGGATGGTGTCATTCACAGTAAAAGGAAAGCCAGGAGAAATATCATAGCCGCTAATGCTAACATTGATGGCATTGGAGATATTGTAATGATCAATAAAGTTCACCTTTACTCCTACCGAATTTCTGAAAGGTTGAAAGAGGGGCTAAAGATTCATGGTGACACATCAATGGGCTGATGTTATGCTCATGACGCTGAAGACTTTATGCTCGAGTTCCTGCATATATAATAAATAAGTCCCCAAAGATGGGGGCTTACTTTCTTTATTATGGAATACCTTACCTGCTCAGAAACAATCAATCACCTTTTTTATGCTTATGTTTCTTCAGTGAGGGTGTATTTCCAGGTGTTTTTTTATTGTCACGCTGACGCCTGTCGGGTTTACCGGTAGACTTAGCTTTTCTTTTTGGTCCGGGTTTGATTCCCATATGAGCCTCCTTTATTACGTTATTTGTTCTACAATTGAAAACGAATTAAAGTCTCTACTTAATATCCATGAATGGACTTAATATCTTGTTATTCGTCTTCTCCTAGAAAATATATCCTGCTTCTAATAGGAACTCCATGTGCTTTATAATGATCACCTTTTACAAACATCCATTCCTCCTCCCTGAGATCTGCTAGTGTAAGCGAAACAAACAAACCAAATATTTGTCCAGCTTTCTGTTGAATCTCTTCTTCAGAGAACCCTTCCATTAAGGATGAACACTCTTTGTATATAGGCATCAATGGTGTTTCTTCCCATTTAAATTTACTTCCCAGCCACCCTGATGGCTGTACTTTTTCTGTACGATTCGCAACCTTATCAAATTGGTCGTTTACCCACTGGATTATCTCTCCTTCCTCCTCTACTGAAATACCCGATGTGTAATACTCCCAATCGGATTGTAAAGGTTTGGGTATTGCAGGTACCCCTATATTCTTTATGGGATCTGATAGCATATATACTATTTTTATTACAGTTTAAATCCTGCTACAATATTAATACTAAGACGCTTTTCGACTGCCTGGCTATTATTGGAGACATTTTTTCATTAAACCTGATTTGGTAAATTCCAAAACGCAGGAAACATTATGTAGCTCCCCTTCTCCCTCTACAGTTATTTTATATCATTGTTTAGCAATTTCTCATTTGTTTAGACTGTGTAATAAGGGACTATATCTCTAACACACCTAAAAATCACCACATACTCATGTCGTATTGAGTTGTTCTACTACTCAGTTTCCATTTATACCGTACAACGCTGGCTAGGCTCAGGTGTTAAGACCATTCAGCGGTTCACGGATTTGCTGAATAAGGATATTAGCAAGCAAGTTGGAAGGTACTTAGATAAATAACATTAGGAATTTGGGAAACTAAGTATTCTATCAGCTGGTACATGAAGTGGGGTTTCTATGTCTGGCACATTTAACTGATCAGAAAAAAAGAATATTTCTGAACCTTTATATTTTTTTTGAACACTATAACCTAGTTTATAAATGATATACGGATGTTTTTTGTAGAATTTTTTTATTGAAGGGTGATAGTCATACGATACGATCCATGGATAATTCAATTTATCTACAGTTTTTGCAACTGATTTATGGTCTTCATGCTCATAAAAGTTATCGTAAAGACCTTGCCCTTTGACATAATAAGGTGGATCTAAGTAGGTAAAAAGTTTAGAATCCGGACAGATTTTTTCAATTCCAGACAGTAGTATTTCAGCATCTTGATTGTAAAGACTTATTCTACTTCTAAAGCGTCCAATCTTTTGAATTCGATCAATCAAGTTTTCTTTGTTAAATCGTGCATCTAATTTCCATTTACCTGATTGGTGTTTCCCCCCTATGGCACCAGCTTTAAGAATCCCTGATCTATTAGTTCGATTTAAAAAGAAAGTTGCAAAGCCTAATTTTAATAAATCATCCGGTTCATTTTTTAGAATTATTTTCTGGGTTTTCCATACTTCAATGGTTATATCTGTATCCATTATTAATCTACATAAATCCTCCGTGTAATTTAGTACTGAATACCAGAATGAATAGATGGGAAGGCTTAAATCATTTATATGAATTTGACTAGCAAATTCTTCAAACAATAACTCGAGAGCTACACTTGCCCCACCTGCATAGGGCTCAATATAATCGCAGCCTAATAAGTTATTATCTTTTAAGATTAACTTAACATAATCTGCTAACCTTGATTTTCCACCTGGGTATCTAAGAGGAGAATAATAGATCGACATTAGTTAATTACTCAGACCAAATTGTTATTATTAGTGGCTCAAGTCGATCCCAAGTAGCTAATAATTCCGATGGCTTTGGAATATGATTATGAGAATGAACATAACTATGTAAGGTATCAAATGAAATTAATGAATCTACATTATTAGCTTCGACTCTTATTGGTTTTATATCAGCAGAATCCATTAAGCCTTCCTTATCGATATGATCAACCAAAAATAAAACTCGTTTATGGATAGATCTTTTTTGTTTGTCAGTAAGATTCGATTCTAATCCATTTCTCTTAATATAATGGTCAATGCTCCATTCCATGAACACCCTCATCATGACACCAGTTACATTATTAAAAGGTTCAACGTGTAAACTTTGTAGTTCTAGATATACATCATTGATTTTTTTTTTCGGAAATGTGAAGAGAAGTTTCTTTAGGTATTAAAGAATCGCGCGATAACGAGGGTTTTGTTTTCTTTTTGTTCTTTTTCTTTTTTTTATCATTCGTTTCTTCTTCCCCTTCTCCAGGGTCCTGCCCTAACTTACGTGTTGATCCTGATTTAGATTGATCTGGAAGTTGGCCCTTATCAAAATCTCCAATGTATTTTAATCGATCTTCTTTTACCTTAACATCTGAAACAGTGGTAGTACCTTTTGCCAATTCAGTTATAATTTTTTCCCAGGGTTTTAAAACTTCATCATCAGGCAATCTAGTGTAGACGATTCCTTTTCTCACATCAATACCGGTAAATGTTCGTATATCGGGATCTCTTACAAGTCTTTCTAAGGTAGTAATCGGGAAGGAAGATTTGATAGAGGATTTGATATTATCACGCAAATTTCCTTTGTCAAGCACAAAATTTAGCAAGTCTAAATGGGGCGTAGCTTCACCTCTTCGTTTATCATATCGAGCACCAGCCTCTCCATCCCACTCAACAAGGCCGGCACCACCAGATTCACCCCTATGCCTTAGTTTTATCCAAGGATCAGCCTCTTCCCGAGTATCAGCCTGGACTGTCCAGATGGTTTCAATAGGTTCTTTTAGATATTTTTTCGATAGATCTTTTAATTTCTTGAAATTCCGATTACTAATAGCTCCTTTTACTAGATTTGGTGTTTCAAGTCCGCGAAGGGCGGTTAAACGCCTGTTACCATCTAATACACTATAACGATCTGCTTCATCCTTTGCCTCAATAATAATTGGCAAATCAGATAAATTGATACCATGACTAATTATATGGTCGGCAAGAACAATAATCTTTTTCTCTTGCAATGATGCCATTAGCCTTATTGCATTTCTTTGGGAGTCTTGTACTTCAGGTAGCCTTGGGTTTTCTTGGTCGACTAACAGTTTTGAGACTAATACTTCTCTTCTTTTCATTTAGTAAAACCCGAAAATTATGTTAACACTTAAGTGACATATATTACAAACTATTAGGATGATATATAATGATTATTGCATTAATAAAAAAGCTAAGCTCAGTAATTTTCCTACTTAGCCTCTTTAAAAGACCTTTATTCCGACTGCTCTTGAACTCTCTTTAACTGACTTTTCCAGTTATCCATC
>CERP01029592.1_pt1 | contig 181924 bp, 154 predicted proteins | sample 530801 | NCBI WGS metagenome assembly CERP01 (sample SAMEA2620991, study PRJEB7988) | marine metagenome | biome: marine biome (ENVO:00000447); feature: surface water layer (ENVO:00002042); material: "saline water (ENVO:00002010), including plankton (ENVO:xxxxxxxx)" | depth 5 m | reverse complement strand
TTCTCTAACTTAAAGCAAGAAGTAAAATCACCAATCGATCATTCGGTCCATCGATCCATCGATCCATCGGTTAATCGCTATTCTCTTTGATATACGATCAATCGATGAACCTATTACGCTGACCGATTTCATTTCAAGAGCCCCCTTTCCTTGTCACGCTTTGCGGGATAGGGAAAGAGACAATGATAGGGTCAAAACGGTATTAGAGCTACTACTTCTTTAACAATCTGCCCCCGCCCAAAATAACAGCGACAACGCCAACTACCAGCATAATAATAGCATTGGTAGAACCTGATCCTCCAAAGGCCTGGTCAATTTCTGAACCCAGTGAGTTATATTCCTGATATCCAAAATAAAGCAAAAGCGCGCCGGCAAGGAGAAGTGCAACAGAAATGATTCGGTTCATGGTATCGATATTAATTGGGGTTCGTAGCTATCTAAGGATTTAGGAAAACAAGCGCAAGGATTGGTATTTATAAATCATCCCATCTTTGTCATCCTGAGCGAAGTGATTTATTACTGACTTCCATGTATGGCGCGAAGGATCTCAAACTCAATTCTGGCAGATTGTTCAAACTCTGAGATCCTTCGTGTTCAACATCCTGCCCTTCGCTTTTTTACCACGTACTCAGGATGACAGCGGGCGTAGGTTAGACCTACTAATCAACCCGAACAAACCGGGTTCTTGTAACCAAATAAAATAAGATCGTCAAAATCGAGATTACTATAGCGATACCCAGTATTGAAAGTGACCAGACAAAAAGCTCAAGGTTATCTTTAAAAGAAACAAAGTACAGAATAACATAAATGGAAACGTACGATATTGGTAAAATCAAGAGACATACATATACGACTTTAGAATGCATTCTACGAAGATGAGTTCCACAATGGATACAGTTCAAGTATCCGCGCATTCGTTGACTTAAACTCACTCCACGTCCTGTAGCTTTCCAGAGTTTATAGGGCTCTTTCCCACATTCCGGACAACGCATCAGTTTGTATTCTCTTTCTTCTTTCTGATAACTCAATAATTTATACAGTGCGTAGATACAGCCAGTTAATACTATAATAAAAAAGAAGAGATCCTTTGCATGATTCAAAAACCATGACAAGCCTTCCTGATAAATAAAAACCTCAGCAAGAAACCCTAGATTAAATAACAGATAATTGTACATCCCCACTAAATACATTATAAACCCCGCTTTTTGGCTTCTAAGATAAAAGAGTGAGAGTCAAAATCCATAAATCTTGGATTAGTGATTTTACTTCTCACTTCACTGGATAAACCTGACCTATCATTTCTATCCCTTCTATGTTTCTTCGCTAAGTAAAGTTGACATATAACTCAAAACGTGTCTGCTTCATGTATCCTCTTTCCAGAATCAAGGGTGTAATTGGTGCTTTATATTAATTATTAAATAGTTGGAAGCAGGAGCTTCCCGGAATGCATTCCGCAGCGGAGCTACGGAACGAGGTTAAAGAAGAAGATTTAATCACTCAACTTCTGCTATTAAATGCAACCGCACCCAAACTTATCAAACTGAATTGTATATACGATACGTAGCAAATTGCCATTGTAATAAACTAGTGATCTCTGAGGTACACTTGTCTCATCAAGCAATTTTCCCGGTTCTCGTGTATAGGTGAAGTAGAAGTTTTCATACCCTTTAAGTCGTGCAAAAGATTGCTGATACCTTCCGCTTACAGGACAGTCAGCGCAAACCGGCTGAAACTTTTCCGACATTCGTTGATCCAATTCTTCATTTTGAACAAACTCCAGATCTAAGTCGAATGGACTCGATATTAGTACCGGCTCCTCTTCACTTTGTTTTGCAGCAGGCTCTAATCGGTATGAAAAGAAGGAACTGCAATCACCAATATGTTTTGAGAATGTATTGACCTCCATCCGATATTTTCCTGTTTTTGTAAATACAAAGACGGAATCACCTCTCACAGACTTTGGATAGGTAGTTATCGCTTTCCCTTCTTTGGTACTCAGTTCATTTCTATCTTCAGAATCATGAGCTTCATTCCACAGTTTCTGTTCAGGATTAGAACTACTTTTGGGCTCAAAAATATTGGTTCCTGCGATCACTCCCTGAATAACGGCTCCAAAGGGTTTCTTATAGGCTAACTCATCATTTTTGTACATCTCAGTAACCTTTTCGAGGAATCGATAATTGGTCGAATTGTTCCTTTCAAGATCATCAAATTCGTCCCAAAACTGTCGGGTTTCTTTGTTCTCTTCCACTGATTTCATTTCGAAATAAACCGGACAAAGTTCTTGCATCATCGGTGCTATCGTTTCTGCCTTTTCCAGATCTTCCCGCAACAGTGCATGGTAATTGATAAGGTGAGTTCTAAGTTTTTCAAAATTAGTAGTGTCAGAAAGTACTGGCAGAGCTGGTTGATCTAAATCTGTATCACTATTTGAACTTTCTTGTGCAAAAACAGACGAGGTGAATAGAGTTACAACTGAGAGAAGCAGGAAATTGGTTTTAAAATGTCTCAAAATTATTATATCAGGTAATTATTGTAGCGTTCAACTTTCTGGACAGAAGTTTTCTCTTTAGCTGATAAACTAATAAAAAAGACTGCCACGAACTGTCACCCTCTCTTCTTAGTTTAGTGTGTGAGGAATTGAAATGTCTGGAAGTTGTCATCCTGAGTGCATCGTAAAGAGAATAGAATTCAAATGCTAAACACGAAGGATCTCAAATTATAAACTACACATTAGCTTAAACTTTGAGATCCTTCGCGGCAAACTATTATACCTTTACTGCATCACTTCGCTCAGGATGACATGATCTCGAAATCTTTATTTCCATTAATTAAATCCAGATTCCTGCCTCCGAAGGAATGACGATTATGCTCAAAATCACTAAAGCCGGAAATCACGGAATACTGTTACCCCAGCTGGGTATAGGACTGGATTATAGTGGTAAAAAGGCGGATCACGTGTTTGTATCTCACGGTCACGCCGATCACATTCCCTGGAAGTCTTATGCCAAATCTGTGTATGCTACACCTCCGACTAAGAAATTCATGAATCTCCGCGGAGCGAAATATGAGGTACAGGAACTTCCTTTCAAGCAGTCGGTGGAAACCAAAAACGCTAAAATCACCTTTTATCCTGCGGGACATATTCTTGGCTCTGCCATGACCTTTGTGGAATCCGAATTCGGAAACCTCCTCTACACCGGCGATTACAGAAATCCACCTTCCCCTGCCACTGAAGGCTTTGAGCTCCCCGACACCCAAATCGACACCTTTATTACGGAAGCAACCTTTAGTCTACCCGTGTATAAGTGGCAAAGTTATGATGAACTGAAGGCTGAGATTATGGGCTTTGCAAAATCAGCATTGGATAAAGATTATACCCCGGTTTTCCTGGCATATAATCTGGGCAAAGCGCAGGAAATCATGCATCTGGTTAAAGACCTGAACCACCCCATTCAAATTCATGGCGCAGGCTTCAAGCTGTGTGGTGTGTATGATGAGGAGGGCATTGATCTGGGCAATTATCAAACCTATGACAGGGAAACCTGTGAGGGAAAGATTCTGATTTGCCCGAGTTCGGCTATCAACAACGGCTTTGCATCGAATGTCCGCAAAAAGAGGATTGCCTATTGCAGCGGTTGGGCCGTGATGGAGTCGAGACGAAGTCAGCTTACCGTAGATAAACTCATACCCATCTCCGACCATCTGGATTTCTTCGAACTCATTTCCCTGTGCGAAAAACTTCAACCCAAAATGACTTACATCACGCATACCCCAAACCCGGATGTGGTAAAGCATTATTTAGATGAACAAGGGATTCCGTCTCAATTTTTAGATATGACGGCGAAGCCGAATGATTAATGTTAAATTTTAAATGTTGAATTTTAAATGTTTAATCAGCCAACCTACAAGCTTATGCAAAACCCGGGTATTTTACCGACTCACTTTTTTCTAACAAACTCAATTACCCATTCAACATTTAAAATTTAGCATTTAAAATTCTACAGACACCGATGAGTAAACAAGCTCAGAATACCTTCCTACAACTCGCATCCACGGCCCAGCTCATCAATGAGACACGGGGAAGTAATGCTAAGATTAAAATCTGTGCCGAGTATTTTCGCTCTTTGGAAACGGATGAGGATTTACAACGGGCAGCCCGATTTTTAGGAGAAGGTCCTTTTTCAGATATATCAGGAAAACGAGCTTCTGTTGGCAGCAGGACCTATTCTACCTTAGCCGCTGATCTCTGTGAGATTGATTACGAAAAAGTCTTCAAACCTTCCAAAACAGCTACCGGAAGTTCTTCGGAAACTATAGAGAAACTCTTTAACAATATTCCGGAAGCTAAAGCTAAGTGGGATCCAAAAAACCTATCCCTGGAAGAAGTTGAGGTTATTTATGATGCGTTGTATTCCGTGTCTTCCAGAGTGGATAAACAGAAAGTCCTGACCGATGCCTGGATTCAAATGACCCCTCTTGAGGTGAAGTATTTTCTGCGAATTATGGGTCGGGGCTCATTGCGTATTGGGTTTGAATCCAAGAGTATTGTCTCAAGCATTGCCAAAGCTTTCAAGCATAAAGTGGATGAGGTTCGCTATGTGCATATGATTACAGGAAGCATTGGGAAAACAGCCGTGCTCGCCAAAAATAATCAACTGGAGGAAGCAAAGTTCACCCTATTCCAGCCCATCGCATTTATGCTGGCTTCTCCGGTTGAGAGTAGGTCGGTGGATGATTATAGCCAATACGTTGCCGAAGAGAAGTTTGACGGGATGAGATGCCAAATGCATGTGTCTGGGGATCAGGTTCAAATCTTTTCCAGAGATTTAAATGAAATCACCCATTCTTTCCCTGAGATTGTTCAGTTTTTTGTGGACAGAAATTTACCTGAACTCGTACTGGATGGTGAAATCTGTGTCTTTAAGGACGATACCATTCTCCCCTTCCAGCTCCTCCAAAAGCGTATGGGCTTGAAGAAGCCTTCAAAGAAAATATTGGAGCAATATCCTACGATATTAATCGCCTATGATGTGCTTTATCATGACGGAAAACCAATTTTTGAGCATAGTCTAAGTAATCGTAGAGAGCTGCTATCGGGGCTTTCGGAGAAACACAGCCTTCCCATCACCACACAAAAACCCATAGAGAGCAAGGAACAGATTGAGGAACTTTTTGAGCTTGCACTCGCCCATGGAAATGAAGGGCTGATGCTGAAGCAAAAGGATTCGACTTACGAATACGGCCAGCGCCGAAAGTCTTGGCTTAAAGTCAAAAAACCAAGCGGTTCAATTGATACCATCATGATGTACGCCCATGCCGGAAGCGGAAAACGTGGAGGAACCTATTCAGACTTCACGCTGGGAGTCTCGGTCCGGGAAGACGAACGTTATGAAGAGGAGTTCATCCCCATTGGAAAAGCATACGGTGGTTACAGTGATGATGAGCTAAAAAAGATGAATGACCGAATCAAAAAAATCACCGCAGAAAAGTACGGTCCTACACTTGGTCTTTATCCTGATATCGTTGTAGAGCTGGAGTTCGATGACATTCAGGTAAACAAACGCACCAAAGCTAACTACACGCTCCGGTTTCCAAGATTCAAAGCTATTCGCTGGGATTTATCGCCCGATGATGTGGATACTTTAAAAGATGTAGAACGATTGTATCAGGAGAAAATAGATCAGGAGCGGCTTAAACAGGATAAGAATCCATCCTTTAAACTAGGATGATTTAATAGCGCATTACATCATCGTGTTTAACGGCAATCACGGTAATAAAAGAGATGTTAGTCGTATAACGTCGAATATTATACACATCCCGATACAGGATGTTTGACTTGAAGTAGGTAAACTCTTCCATCTGTACTCTTTCATCTGTTTCGTACTGCTGCGTAATTGACTGGACAGATGTTTTCAACACTTTCGTCAGTTCTTGGACAGCATCATTTTTGGCTTTCATCCAAGCTATGGAAGGATTGAAATTAGTTTTCCTGGCCTTGCCAATCGCAAACCAGGTATCTCCTACCCGTTGTGGACTCGTCATTAGATCCTCAAGGGGTGGCATGGGAGCGGTAATAGTTTCAGCTCCATTATTAATTCCAGTGATACAGTGTACGTTTCTATCAACAACAAAGGAATCAACCTGTACAATATTGCCTCCCTCTTTTAAACTTAGTACGGTATCGCGAATACTAAATTCAGGAAAATTATAAAGGGACTGGTCATTACTCTTAAACTCTTCGATAAAGACAGAGATAAATAGATTCGAGTTCAAATCTATTAATGATGACTCACACGCTCTTTGAAATAGAGTAGAATCCCCTCCAAAATTGGACAGCTTGTTAATCCCATATCCATGGAGATTATTATTCTGATAGATAAGTTCCGGGCTAGACTCATTTTGCCCTAAAAAAAAAGTACTCTGCGAAAATATGTTTCCACAGAGTACTAAATTTGATAAAACAGCAATTAGAAGTATTGAATTTAACTTCACAGAAAATATACTTCTAATCTAGTTTTCGATTTCATGAAGCTTGTTCTGAAGCTCATCAAAAGCTTTTGAAGCTTTGAACTTTGTATATAGCTCTTCATCTTTAGAAAGTGCATTGTCAAGCACAGTACGAGCCTGACCTACAGGCATACGAACCAGCACGTAACATCTGCTGTTAACGTTTCCGCCTGTCATTTCAGGATCAAGTTGCTCACACTCAGCTCTGTCACGAGAAACACCATTCAGTGTACTGTTCACTAACTGCTCACTGGCATTAGAGAACGTAGCGGCGTAATTCGCATTCGCTCCACTTTGTACTTCTTCTTCAAATGATTTCTGAAGTGCAGAAACTTTAACTTCTAATTTAGCAGCCATCGCCTGAGTGGCATTACCCTGAGCACTTCTCAGTGCAGTTCCCTGACGAGAAGATTGGGCTTCAGCAGCAGCATAAAAGAACTCTTCTGTATCCGGAGGAGGTGCAAGATACCAATCTGGCATTGTGTCACTTGTGTTTTCCGGCTTATTACTACCACAGGAAACAAGAATCCCCGCAGCTAACAACATTGTAAAAATGGATCTTATTTTCATATCGAGTTACCCCTTTTAATATTTTTGGTTTCGCCAATAATAAAATGAAATAACTATCAACACAAATCTTTTTAATTTGACTATCAATGTAATTTGTTGAATTTTCGCTTTATCTATTACTAAAAAGTAAAGTTTGAGGTTTTAAATGGGGTTTTTCAAAAATGTAGCTTTGGGGAAAAAATGCTTTTCTCATATTCTTCTCCTTCTGTTTTCAATATTTCTTTTGACGGGCACTTCATATGGTCAGGATACAGAATATGAAAAATGGAAAAAACAGCAAGAAGCTGAGTTCAAAGAGTATCAGGATCAGTTTGATAAAGAGTTTATCGAAATGCTGGAAAAGACCTGGGAAGAAGTTGGCATAAATCAGGGCTCTGAATTTTATCAGGAAAAGAAACCGGTCACTATTCCTAAAGCCCCACCAAAGCCTCAGGTTGAAAATAATGTCCCAAGAGACGAAACCCCTATCAGGGAAAAGATTAATATCGATATTCCCGACGCACCGCCATCGGCTCCAATCACCATAGAAAAGCCCCCTAAAGCTTCTATGTATGGCGATGTGGAAACCCGTTCAACAAATATTGATTTCTTTTCGTCAACCATTCCGTTCGAATACCCGACTCAACTAAGAAGCCTTTATTCGCCACGAGAGTTTTCAATGATGAAAACGGACAACAAGAAAATTGCCGAGTTCTGGGATAAAGTGAGTCGCATAAACCATGAACCAATTATCAACTACTCAAATACAGTGCGGGATGAACTTCAGCTTAATGACTGGGGCTATGCACTTTTAATTAACGACTTTGCTAATACCGTTTTTGAAGGATATGACAGTAAGTTAATCAACTTATACAATTGGTTTTTATTGACTCGTGCTGGCTATCAAATCCGCATTGGGTACGATCAGAACGACGTTTATTTACTATATGCTGTTGAATACAATGTCTTCAACACCAAGTATTATACCCTTGACGGTGAGCAGTTTTATGTGATTGACCTGAATGAAAAGAAACAATCACCGAGTTCAATATTCACTTATACCGGAAGCCATAAAGGCCAAAGCAAAAAGCTGAATCTAAAAATTACCGAGTTTCCAACTTTAGGGGATTCAAAAAATGTGAAGTCCAGAACTTTATCATTTTCTTATGAAGGTAAAGACTATAGCATTCCTGTTTCTGTTGACCAAAACCTGATTGCTTATTTTGAATATTTTCCATTAACAGAATTGCCTATCTTTTTTACCTCTTCCATGTCTGAGGCTTCAAAGAAATCTATTTATGAAGTTTTAGCTCCGGCTATTGCGGACATGAATGAAGAAGAAGCTGTTAATTTCATTCTCAGATTTGTTCAGACTGCTTTTGACTATAAAACAGACCAAGATCAATTTGATCGTGAAAAGTATATGATTCCTGAAGAAACTTTATTTTATCCCTATTCCGATTGTGATGATCGCTCCATATTATTCGCTAATCTTGTTCAAGAATTAACAGGTCTTGACGTTGTTGGGTTGCGATATAGTAAACATCTGGCTACAGCTGTAGCTTTTTCAAATGATGTTGCCGGAGATCACCACTACAAGTCGGGTAAGAAATACGTTGTTGCAGACCCAACCTACATAAACGCTACGGTTGGAATGACCATGACGCAATACAAATCCGAAAAACCAGAAATTGTAAGTTTACAATAAGTACTATGCATCATTTAGAGAACTCATCATTTACAAAACAAATATTACCGTTCCTATTTGCGGTAATCATTACTTCCAGCGCCTTTGGTCAGACGCCCGATATCGAAACTATTCAATCTGGCTCAGATCATTATTGGGGTGAATTTTGCTCTCCGAACCAAAATGAGAGTGAATCAGCAGCCATTGACCAGCTTCTATCAAAAATCGCTGTCAACATTGAATCCTCTTTCACTAATAAAGTGTCAGAGAACATTTCAGGAAACCAGGCCGAGTATAAAGAAGAGGTCGAAGGCATTGTAAAAACCTACTCCTCTGCAAAGCTTAAGAACTTAAAGACCTTTAAGGAACCTAGAGACTGCGGTATTTATGTATTCCGATATATTGAGAAAGCTTCTGTAAATGAAATTTTCGAAAACCGGAAACAACTGGTAAAAGACATTTTCGACAAAGCAGAAGAGTTTGAGGAGGAGGCTAACTATGCCAATGCTTTAAAATACTATTACTACTCAATTGTTTTGCTGAATTCCATTCCTGAAACTCAGTTGATGCATAACGGCGATAACTTATATGTTGAACCCGGTTTTAGAATTCCAGACATCATGCAATCCGTAACCTTCGACATCATCTCTGATGAGATGTTAACTGACAAGGAACGTGAGATAACAGTAGCCGTACTTTTAGACGGTGAGAAGGCTAAGACACTTGATTTCAGTTTTTGGGATGGAAGTAATTCTGTTTCCGCAAAATCAATTGATGGTACTGCAACTATAAATCTTTACGGTTCAAGCACTCAGTTTAACGACCTCCGTATTAATGTTAAATATGATTACTACGAGAATAAGGGTGAAATTAAAGAAGTGAGTGATCTTTGGGATCTCGTTCAGCGTCCAAAGTTTAACTATCCTAAAGAGCTTGATCTAGATGAGCCGATCACTCAAGCCAAGAAAGAAGAAATTCAGCAGAAAGTACCTCTTGAGCCTATGAGTGAGAGCTTTACGCTGAATACATTTTTGGAAGAATTTAGCAACTCTCAAGAGCAGGTTGAGGAGATTGAAGCTCTTGACGAAGAAGCATTAAAGGAAATAGTGCCCGATCACTTAAAAAATGTACAAGCTTATTTCAACGAGGATAAAGCAAATGATGTTTGGGAGCAGGACGAATTCCTAAGTAGCAAACTCGAAAGACTGGAAAGGCATAATAACCTCAGTATTTCAAACAATACTTCTAAGTCAAACATCAACAAAACACTTGAAGGATGGGAATTCAGACAGCTTTCTTCTACTGCGCGCTATCCTTCTGTTAACATGCAGAGTAAGGAATATTTAATTCCTGATTTTGATAGTACAGGTGCGGTTGTTGATGTCAACTTTGGAATTATGGATGGCATGTATGATGAATTCCGCAGACAATCTACCTATGGAAAAGACTGGGACAAGCGACAGGTGATGATAAAGTTCGTTGAAAAATACCGTACTGCTTACATGACCCGGGATTTAAGCCAATTAGGAACCATGTTTGCAGATCAGGCCGTGATTATTACGGGCCGGGTTTTAAGAGCTGACGCAGATGACACCAATAATTTTGCTTATGAGCAAAATCAGCCAACCCAACCTAATGTAGAATATCTCAGACAAACTAAAGATGAATTCATAGCTCGCCAGAAAATTCTATTTGAAACAAAACCTGATATTCACCTGGGCTTTTCTACCTTTAATATCATCCGTAAGAACAATCAGGAAGGTATTTATGGTATTAGCATGAGACAGAGTTATACATCTACCAACTACTCTGATGAAGGCTACTTATTCTTACTTATTGATTTTAACGGTGAAGAACCAAAGATTTATGTACGTGCATGGCAGCCTCAGGAGTGGTCTGAAGACGCACTTGTAGAATTAGGTAATTTTCGTGTGAATTTTTAAATTGATTTTAGACGGTTCACTCGTCTTTTTGGGGAGGGGAAACTAAGGGCATTAGCAATGGTGCTTGAGGTACAATATTGATTAGTTGGAATTTGGGGATTCCTGCATATCATTTCTTCTCTAACTTTATTCATGGATAGCTCCCATTGGGGGTGCTATACCACTACCCGAATACTACATATTTATGTAGTAAAAGTTTTACTAATAGTTTGTAAGCTCTGCCTAAATCACCTTTAGGGTAACGATGGCATGGGTTTAGACGGTTCTAATTTAAAGAAGTACAAAAAAGTGCATACACAAAGATCAAAGCTGTTACTACTCCCAATTTTTCTTTTCCTGACATTTGGGATATTTCCACTTAACAACCTTAACGCCCAAGAAGCTGATGATGAGCTAGCAACCATGCGTGTTGTAGGTTCAGCTAATAAGGTCTCAGGTGAGATTATTGCTGACAGGGATGATAATAGAGATATAAACGGAAATCTAACTGCCGGTTTGAGAATTGTATCAGACCTTACTGGTTTGACATTCAGGTCAAATAACGGAATTAGTAAAATTCAGCAGTTACCGGGTTATAACCTCCTATATCTATCCACAAACGAACGAGTAGTTCAAATTTTTAAAGAAGGATTCCCTCCTTTCCAGCTTGTTCTAAATGATGAGGGCATAAACTTAGCCGCTGGCGAAGTCTGGGAAATACAAATTACCGGTAATCAAAAATCCACTACTGAACCCGTTCAGTTTACTGTAACTCCGGAAAACAGCCGTATCATTATTGATGGTGAACCTAGCGAAATTGACGGAACTGTTTTTAATACGGAATTAACAACCGGTAAACACTTTATCCAGGTACGGAAAGATCAGTATGAATTTCGGGATGATTCTATCACCGTTTCAGCCGACCGCGTAAACTCTTTTCAATTTTCACTAAACAAGATTAACCCAGTTCCTGTATTGATAAGTTCTGAACCTGAGGGAGCTTCAATCTATATTAATGACAGTCCAGGGTCCAGTGGACAAACACCTCAGCGAATATTGCTTTATCCTGGAGACTTAAAGGTCAGGTTAACACTACCCGGCTATTCAAACGTAGAAGATGAGCTCGTTTTAACAAGTGAAAACCGAGAGCTTAACTATAATCTCCAAAAGTATGTCGGATATCTCACTGTTAACGCCACACCCAGCACCGCTACTGTTTTAGTTGATGATGTGCCTCAAAGCTCTACAGAAAATATTGAACTTGTTCCCGGAGTACACAGCCTTGAAGTTCGTTCTTCGGGTTTTGATGCTGTAAGCCGGACTTTTACTGTGAATTTAGGGGATACTTTAGTTGAGAATGTTTCCCTTGGACAGATTACAGGAAACCTTTTTGTAATCGCTCAACAAGAAAATGTGGAGTTTACACTTAGACAGAATGGCAACATCGTTGAAGAATGGGTTGGGCCGCGAACCATACGAGACCTCCCTGTTGGGAATTACTCTCTGACGGGTGATCTCCAGAATTTCGACCAAAAGACAGAGCAAATCGAGATTCTTCGAAACGACGATAAAACTATTAATTTTGATTTAAACAGAGTTGAAGGACGCGGCAGTTTAACTATAAATAGCTTATTCGAAGATGCAGAGCTTGAGTTAAAAGGACCGGGCTTTTCAAGAACATATACAGAATTACCGCTGCAACTTCCTTCCATACCTTTCGGACAGTATGAGATCAAAATTGAGAAAGATGGATTCGATGATATTGAGCAAAGAATACAAGTAAACTCCTTATCGCAGGAAGTTACTTTTGTTGATGAATATAACCCTCGGAGCAAAGGGAAAGCTGTCTGGCGTTCTATTTTACCGGGAGCTGTTTTTCCCGGTGTTGGGCATGGATATCTAGGTAAGGGCAGAGGATTTTTGTACTTCCTTGCAGGAGCTGGTGCCATTGGGTATTCCGTAAAGTCCTACTTGGATTATGGTTCTTCTTACGATAAATACCAAACGGCCTTAAATGAATATAATACTGCACAACAAAATTTCGTTGAACTTGAAGCCGCTTATGTTCAAGAATATAATAATGCCCAAACAGCTTTAGATGGTCTCAAGCTTGGAATAACTGCCTATTTAGCCGTTAAAGGAATTGAAATTTTTGACCTCTTACTTCAGCCTTCAAACAAGAAAAAGTTTGAGCAAGCCAAGCTGGAATTTAATGCACAGAATTCCGGAATTAGCATGAAGGTAAATTTTTAGAATTATGGACTATCCAATAAAAAAACATATGTCGAAAAAATATTTCAGCCTCCTCGCTTTATTAGGCGCAATTTTTATTGCCACCAGTTGTGATGGAATTATCGATGGAATTAATGAACTACCTGAAAACCCGGAAGATGAAAGGTCAAACCCCAACGATCCTAGATATAATCCATTTGCGTTTCCCGATCTACAGCTTGCAAATGACGGAACTTCTTTAGGTACTGTTTTTACTTTTGACGAAAATAATGAGACCATCTCATGGGAACTAGTTAACCAAACCGTTGACTACTCCAGATATTCGTTTCGTTTCGCTTATGCTGAACCGGGTCAAACAATATCAGCCGGTGACTTTGTTGATGTTGATGCTTTTGATCGGTCTTTTACCCTTACAAACCTTAAAGAAACTTTTGAAGGAAATCAGTATTCATTTGAGCTTCAGGCCTCTTACAGTAATGAGGGAGTAACCGCTGATACTTCTTTTACCGGATTTTTTGCAGTAGACGCATTTCAAAGCCGTGGATTCTTATTTAACCCTGTTACCATTACAAGCAACACCGATGGAACATTTACTGCTGAAATTTACCTTGATGAAATTGAAGAGTCGGATGACTTAACAGCTTTTTCGTTGGTGGTTAATTATCCTAGTTCAAGTTTGACAGTTTCAAATGTGCAGGTTTTTGATTCAGAAGGAAGCTTTTTAAACCCTGACGGATCCAACACTCTTATATATGTTGAGCCCGAAGTTTCTGCAAGCTTTATAACTATTGATGCTGGAATTGCGGGTAATACTTCTCCACTAAGCGGTGGCGGTAAGGTTTGTGAAATCACATTCTCCCCCACTTCCAGCTTTTCAGGAGGAGCATCTATTAGTATTTCGAGTAACTCTCAGTTAAGAACCTCGGTTGGAAACAACATAGATATCCTTGAATTCCATGGGGCGACTGTCCAGAACTAGTCAAAATTTTATACTCTTTATCGACACATATTTTCTATCAGTTTTAAATCCACGTTCAATGAAGTACACAATTAAAAGTTTAGGTTTTCTTCTCCTTTTTTCCAGCGTTGCTATGGGGCAGGCTGTATCACAAGATAGGAATATCAAAGTCGAGCAGGACCCAAGATTCAAAAACTTGGAGCAGAGCCAGAAAAAAGCACCTGCCAGTCTTGATAATTCACTACTCTATGACCTTACCTACGACTTTGAAGCAGGATACCCAAATGGCACTTACTTCTCTGGCGAACCCGGATTTCTTAGGTTTGATACTGGTCAACCAGGTGATACTGTTGCAAATGTAAACAACTACTTCCAAATTGTTCAAGCTATTGATACTACCTACTTAGATAGCTATAGCCTAATGAGCCCCGATATTAACGATTCTGAGGCGGTTAATATCAAATTCTTTGTAAAGGTAGCTCCCGGAGGTGGTGACCTTCAGTTTAGATATAAAGTAAGTTCAGAACCAGGCTGGGATTACTTGCATGTTGAAGTGGATGGTAATCGAATTTTAGATGAATCCGGAGAGATTCCCTGGACACAGAGTGGTTTATACTCCCTAAGCGAAGGAGTCAGAGAAATTGACTTTTGGTATTCCAAAGATGGAAGTAATTCTGCAGGGATTGATGCAGCATTCGTAGATAATATCTCAATTTTTAATGCTGATGGATCACTGGCCCGTATAACCAAAGTTGAGCCTGTAGCTTCAGCGAAAGGACAGGTAATTAATTTATATGGTAGCGGGCTCACCACAGAGAACATATCAAACCGAGTTTATTTTGGTGATACAGGATATTATTGGTTCAACCTTGCTCAGTCAGATAACAAAATGACTTTTCAGGTCAATGAGAATTTATCCCCTGGTAATTATGACTTAACTCTCTCCACCATCATTGGAGAATACACCTACCCTGATTTATTTACGGTTCTGGATCAAACAAATGCTTCTTTTGGAAGCCAGAACCTGATCACAAATTCCAGTGATGCTGCATTTGATGTATACCCTGCCGATTTGGACGGAGACGGCGATCAGGATGTTTTAACAGCTTCCGGTATTGACAACACCATTTCTTGGTTTGCTAACAATGGGGATGGCACCTTTGGTTCTGAATCTTTGATTACCATCAATGCCAGCGATGCAAGAAAGGTACGTGCAGCAGACTTTGATGGAGATGGTGACCTTGATGTCGTTTATACAACAGCCAACAACCAACTTGTTTGGTATGAAAATGATGGAGCAGGAAACTTCTTCACAGAAACTATACTCTCTTCTGGTTTTTATAGTGGCTTAAATGGTTTGCATACGGCAGATATTGACGGTGATGGTGATGTAGACATATTAATCACTTCTCTTTTCGACAATAGGATTGACTGGTATGAAAACTTTGGGGATGCTACTTTTGCACCGGCAGTTAACATATCTACCTCTGCAACACAGCCACAAAATGTTTACACAGCCGATCTAGATAATGACGGTGATTTAGACGTGATTTCCGCTGCCTCTGGTGTCGAAATTGCATGGTACCCAAATAACGGAGATGGCACTTTTGCAGCGAGTACAAATATTGGTGGTGGAGATGTAGCAACTGATGTATTTGCCTCAGATTTAGACAATGATGGAGACATGGATATACTTTCCAGCTCTATAAATGATGACCGTATTGCCTGGTATGAAAACTTTGGAGACGGGACTTTTTCTAATCAGAATATCATCTCAAACATTGCTGATGGAGCAGCTAGTGTTTATACAGCTGATTTGGATGGGGACGGTGATCAAGATGTTCTATCAGCTTCTACTTTCGACGACAAAATTGCCTGGTATGAAAGCTTTGGAGACGGAACCTTTGGAAGCCAACAAATAATTACCGACTTAGCTGATGGAGCTAATACAGTAATAGCTGCCGACCTGGATGGAGATGGCGACTTAGATGTACTCACTGCCTCCGAATTCAATGATGAGATTTCCTGGTATGAAAACACAGGAATTCCATTAGTTACTCCAAGTCTCCCAATCACTTTTGACGACAGCGGCGTTTTTTACGACTTCATAGATTTTGGTGGAAATTCCTCACGTGTTGTTCAGGACCCAGAGAACTCTTCAAATTTAGTAGCTGAAACTGTACGAAGTCAGCTTGCAGAAAATATAGCCGGAACCACTATGGACCTGGCTGAAGCTATCCCTTTCTCCTCCGGTAATACACTAATGAGTGTAAGAGTTTGGTCTCCGGCTGCCGGCATCCCAATTTTGCTTAAAGCAGAAAATACCTCTGATATAAATATTAGTGTTGAGACTCAAGTAAATACTACAACATCCGGTGGGTGGGAAACCTTGTATTTTGACTTTAGTAATCATTTAGATGGCACTTCTGCAATCAACTTTGGAAATATTTACGATAAATTAACCATCTTCTTCAACTTTGGAACAACCGGAGCCGATGCCGGAGAACAGACTTATTATTGGGACGATATTGAGTTCATTGGTAATTTACCTGTCACCCCTATTGCTGATGTACGGAATGCTTCATTAGGTACCACCCTGAAAACAAAAGGGGTAGTTACAAGAGTATTAGGAAATAACATTTCTATCCAAGATGGAAATTCTGGGCTGCATGTTTTTGCTCCATCAGCTTCAGCTATTGATACTGCAATAATTAATGGTGATATCGTTGCAGGAGATTCCCTGATTGTTACAGGACAGCTTACCGAATTTAATAGTCTTTTAGAATTTGATAATGTTACGGATTTCTCTGTACCGTCACGTAATAACGCGTTACCTGAACCACAGGAGATAACTCTTGCTGATTTGGGAGAAGAATATGAATCTGAATTGGTAAAGATCACAAATATTTCCACGCCTAGCTCGGGTACTTTTACAAACGACACTTCATACGACCTTATCCAAGATGGAGTTACCTATCCTTCTACTATGAGGATTGGCGGGGCAATACAGAATGAATTAGATGGTGTTGAGATACCTAGTCTGTTTAACTACGTAGGTGTTTTACGTCAGTCAACCTTAGCAACCGCGTCAGCTAACGGCGGTTACCAACTAACCCCTACCTATGAAGAAGATATAGCCGCAGGATTGAATTTTGCTATATCAAAAGTATTCCCTGAAGCGGCTGCGCCTGGAACTAATATTACTATTTATGGTAAAGGATTTGATTCAAACCCAACATCAAATGCGGTTTCCATTGGAGGCTTTTCAGCAGATGTTGTAGAAGCTTCAGCAACTAAATTGGTCGTAACGGTCCCAGCTGTTAGCCCCGGAAATGCAGAGGTCTCAGTTACAGCTAACTCTTTCTCAGAGACTTATGCGGGTAATTTTACTTCACTCCAACCTATTTCCGCTAACTTTGCCACTCAATCTGTTATTTCTACACTTGGAGATGCAGCTTATAGCGTATTTGCAACCGACCTCGATGGTGATGGCGATCTGGACGTAATCTCTGCTTCCTACACTGATGACAAAATTGCCTGGTACCAAAATAATGGCGACGGTACTTTTGGCACTCAAACCGTTATTTCTACCCTTGCTAACGGGCCTAGTAGCGTTTATGCGGCTGACCTCGACGGCGACGGAGACCAAGACGTGTTATCCGCTTCTAGCTTTGACGACAAAATTGCCTGGTACCAAAATAATGGCGACGGTACCTTCGCCTCTCAAACCGTTATTTCTACCCTCGCTGACGGTGCTGAAAGCGTATATGCGATAGACCTAGACAATGACGGTGATATAGATGTACTCTCTGCTTCTAAATCAGACGACAAAATTGCCTGGTACGAAAATAACGGCGACGGCACCTTTGGCGCTCAAACCACTATTTCTACCCTCACCAGTAGTGGCAGAAGTGTATATGCGGCTGACCTTGACGGCGATGGAGACCAAGACGTGCTATCCGCGTCTTTCTTTGACGACAAAATTGCTTGGTACCAAAATAATGGCGACGGTACTTTTGGCGCTCAAACCATTATTTCTACCTTTGCTGACGGTGCCCAAAGCGTATATGCTATAGACCTCGACGGCGACGGCGACCTGGATGTGCTCTCTGCCTCCAGCCTTGACGATAAAATTGCCTGGTACGAAAATAACGGGGACGGCACCTTTGGCGCTCAAACCATTATTTCTACCCTTGCTGATGGTGCCAATACCGTATATGCCGCCGACCTCGACGGCGATGGCGACCAAGACGTACTATCCGCTTCACTATCTGACAACAAAATTGCCTGGTACCAAAATAACGGTAACGGTTCTTTTAGCACTCAAGCCGATATTACTACTATTGCTGCTGGAGCTGAAAGCGTATATGCCGCCGACCTCGACAGTGACGGCGATCTGGATGTACTCTCTGCCTCCCGCCTTGACGATAAAATAGCCTGGTACGAAAACACGGGTACTCTTAGTGTAAATCTTTCATCAATTGCAGATGCTCGGTTGACGACTAAAGGCTCTTATATTCGGGTGCGTGGTATTGTAACCCGCCGTACAGACAATATCTTCAAATTACAGGATGGTTCTGCTGGCCTGCATGTTTATCGAGCAGCAGATTTTAATGATGTAGTTTTTGGCCAGAATATTCAGGAAGGTGATTCCTTAGAAATTTTAGGACAGAGATCTGAATTTGGCGGACTCATGGAAATCGTAAATATTCAGGAATACACCTCTCTTTCTACCGGAAATACTTTACCTGATCCTATAACGATCACTCTTGATGATGTATCTGAAACCTATGAGTCGGTATTAGTTCGCATTAATGACTTATCAACCGACAGTACCGGTTCAACTTTCCGGGAATTCACATCATATGATCTTTATGAATCTGATATTCTTAATCAAAATAGCTTTCTATACGCTTCAGGCCCCCTATTTACGAATATACTCGGCACTGAAATTCCTGAAACATTTGCCTTTGAAGGTATTGTAAGCGAAGGGGAGGTTGGTGATTATCGCCTTGAGCCTATTAATCAGACTGACATCATTGATTTATCGGTCTCCCCTCCTTCAAATGTGGTAGCTAATGAAGCAGCTTCATCTATTAACCTGAGTTGGGATCAGAGTTTATCTGTCAATGCTTCAGGATATAATATTTATAGAGCCACAGAGCCTTTTACAGATTCTACTTCAGCAACTAAAATAAATCCATCATTATTGACGGGTACTTCTTTTGTTGACAGTAATGTTCAGGCAAATACCCGCTATTATTACCGGATTGCTACTTACAGTTCTGATTTAAATATCCAAAGCGACCTCAGTAATGAAGCCACAAGTGGTTTTGATATCATTTCTGTTTATGGCATCAACACAACAGCCGCTGATGCAGGTACCTCTATAACTATCTATGGTACTAACTTACCTACTACAGCAGGTTCTGTACTTGTTGACATTGGTGAAATTGACGCACCTGTTGTTACCCAATTGCCAAATCAAATTGTGGTAACAGTACCAAGTATTACTCCCGGTAATCACGAAGTTCTGGTTACTGTTAGTGGTACAATATTCTTGCCTCTCCCAGATTTATTTACCGTACTCGAAACAACAGCTGGCGAAAGTGGATTCTTCCAGGAAGCAAACTCAATTTTACCTTCCGGTATTTTGGGAGCAACTACGCTGAGAGCCATTGATTTAGATTCTGATCTTGATAACGATATTCTGGCTTCACTCTACAATCAATCTGCCGGTGAGAATCTAATTTCCTTAGCTAATCAAGGAGATGGAAGCTTTTCAGGAGTTCAGAGCATCGGTAATGAAGGCAACCTCGGAGCCAGAGATGTTGTCTATGCAGATTTTGATGGAGATACCCTGATTGATATAGCTGCTGTTTATGATCGATCTTTAATCTGGTATTCAAACAACGGAGATGGATCTTTTGGATTAGTTTCTACCAGCACCGTTCAATCTTTCCCTGAACGTGTAGGTAATGATTATTCTGAACAATCACTTCTTGCCTTTGATGCTGATGGAGATGGCGATATTGATCTTATACACTCTAGCAGAATTACAGACGATATTTTCCTTTATCAGAATGATGGAACTGGAAATTTCACAACGCAAGTAACGGTTGATTCAAATGCCCCGCTCGTAAATGATATCGCTGGAGTTGATATCAATGAAGATGGTCGATTTGAAATTATTGCAACACTTGAAGGAACCGATCAGCTGGTTTACTATCCGAATAATGGAAGTTCATTTGGAGGACGAACATTAATTACTTCTTCTTTTGATCTGCCAAGAAATGTTATAGCCGGCAATATTGATGGTGACAGTGATGTAGACCTCCTGACCATATCTCAAACAGATTCTAAAGTAGCCTGGTACTCAAACAATGCCGGTTCTGGTTCTTTCTCAACTCAGAAAATTATTTCTGAGGACCTAATTGATCCGACTACTGCAGCAGTAGGTGATCTTAATGGTGATGGATTACTCGAAGTTGTTGTTGGTACTCTTAATGGCGATGTAGTGTTGTATAGAAATTTAGGTTCTGAGAACTTTAGTGCTGCTGAATACTTAGTTACCGGTGCGGGAGAAATCAGAGCTCTTGCTATTTCTGATCTTAACGGCGACGGTGATTTAGATATCCTTGCCAGTGACTATACATCCAATTCTATTTTACAGATCAACAATGTTGACACCCCGCCAGACGCTCCAACCGGTATCACGGCTTCTCGAGATATTGGAAGCGTGATACTGAATTGGGATGCAAACAGCGACACTGATTTACAAGGATATGAGATCTATCGTAGTGTTGAGCCTGTAGATAATTACGTGTCTGTATCAAATGGTGTTCAAACGGAAACATCCTTTACAGACAATGACATCACCAATGCTGTCACTTATTACTACCGCGTTGCTTCTGTTGACGATAACGGAACTCAAACCCGATCTGACAGTGTAGCTATAAAAGCTATTTCTACTCAAATAGCGAACATTGAGCCTTTAGCCGGTGTCGCAGGCAATATTATCCGAATTTCCGGGGTCGGAATTTCAGGAAGCACAACCGTTAACTTTGGTAACACCTCGGCGAACGTCATCGATACGTATCCTAATCTGGTTACAGTTGAAGTTCCATCGGGCTTGTCTGGAACAACTGATATTTCGATCACAACAAACGGTATTAACTATAATTATCCAGCACCTTTCAGGTTACTCACTGAGAATGACGGAACCTTTTCTTCACCAACCGAAACAGCCGGTGGTGGAGGTGGTACAGGTAGTATAGCAAGTGCTGACTTAGACAGTGACGGTTTAGAAGATTTGGTGGTAACAAGACCGGACTTGAACCAAATTGGCCTTTATTATTCTGATGGCTCCAACCCTTACAGCCAGCTAAGAAATATAAACTTAGGCAGCTCGATTGACCCAAATATCATCAAACCTACCAGCATCTTTGGTACGGACTATCCTGATTTTGTGTTTACTTCTTATCAGGATAACGTCTTTCATGTGCTTAAGAATAATGGCAGCACAAATCGGTCTTCTTTCTTAGACCTTACATCTATTACGGTAAGCCACTCCGGTATTACAGATATTGCTTCAGCCGACATTAATGATGACGGATATGAGGATGTCATAATCTCTTCAAGTAATGATGGCAAAATCAGCTGGTATGAGAATACGAGCGTTAATTCTTCAGTATCCTTTGGAGCAGAAAACATTGTTGCCAGCTCTGCCGGAAACATTCGATCTATTTACGCCGGGGATTTCAATGGAGACAGGCTCGTTGATGTTGTTGCTGCAATACAGGGACGGAATATAATTGCCGCCTACTATAATAATGGCGATGGCAGCTTCACCGAAACCACTCTTACCGGTATTAATTTCCCTGAGAAAGTCATAGGTAGTGATTTAGACAACGATGGTGATCTTGATCTTATTTACGCTTCTTCAGATGACGATCTTATTGAAGTTCTGATTAATTCTGATAGTCAAGGTTCATTCACCACCATTACAGGCGGTAGTGGAATTAGCGGCGCATCTGACGTTGCTATAGCTGATCTGGATGGAGATGGACTTAAAGATATCATCACTTCATCTCCAAATACCCGAGAAGCATTTTGGTTCCGGAATACTGGAAATGGTAGTTTTTCATCTTCCAACAATCTGGGTTCAAGCAGCACGAGTATAGACCGAGTTGTTGCCACAGACATGGATGGAAATGGAAGACTTGATGTAGCGTACAGATCAAATTCATCTTCTCAGATTGGTTTGTTTAGAAACTTCACCATTAATCCGCTTCAGATCACAAGACTGGATGCTGGAAGTAATAACATTATTAGGGTAAATCAGGGTTTTTCACTCTTTTTTAACTCTTCAAACGGTATCAACAGCATTCCCAACTTTACTGACTTCTTCTCGGGAGCCATAACTATCACTACAAGAACAGGAGAATCATTGCCTGTTGGGGACCTCTCCATTTCAGGAAATGAATTGCTGGTCGAAAACATGAGTTTTTATGCATTAGATACTCTCTCTGTTGAAGTGTCTTCACAGGTTGTTTCGGATAACAGTGGCGGACAATATTTCATCGATACTGATGATGATGGACAGCAAACTAGTTCAGATGATGTATTCGCTTCTCAGGATTTCTACACAACCATGATTGGAGATTTCACCGCTGATTTTGAAGTCAACCTGACTGACCTCGTCAGCTTTGGCAACGGGTGGAGAAGTGATAACTTTAGTTTTGAGACAGGTCCTTTGGACTTTAGCTCAAGCTCATTCCCATATGCACGCTTAGCTCCTGATAATAACTTCAACGTTGATGACATCGTCGCCTTTATTCGCTACTGGAACCTAACCCAGGAACGTAATAAAGCAGCCAAAGCAAACTCCTTTGCGGCTTTGAGAAAATCATTCAACGGAACTAATACCACCGCTCGAACAACTTCTCGCCAAACTAATGGGCGGAATGAGCTAGATGGTACCTCAGACATTAACAAGACTGCAACAGGCCCAAGCTCAGCTTCCAAAGAGTTAATGGATGAAATCTTTGCTGATTCGCTGACTTTCATCAGTTATAAAAAAGTGGAGACTCAAGCTGAATATGTAACCAATCCATCGCAAGCAAAGCGGGAAGTCACCTATGACTTTAGCCTCTCCCACCCTGACAGTGTGGAAGGCTTGTCATTAATTATCGATTATGATGAGGACAAGCTTACACTCGAAGGTGTTGAAGACCGCGGTCTATTTGATATTCATAGTGAGAATGCGAATGTATTTCTTTCTCATGCCGATACTGCCAACGGTATCCTTACGCTGAACATCGCAAACTTTGGAACGCTTTCTTCTATTACCGACCGAGATATGGTTTCTGTAACTTTTAGTGCCCTCAGTGATGAAGACTCCGAGATGGTCATCAGCTCTGATATTCGTGCCAGAAATCAGCCATCACTACAACAGACAGCGATGAAAGCTGTTCAGGTTCGTGAAGATCTTCCGGAAACGTTCACACTTTCACAGAACTATCCGAATCCGTTTAACCCGTCTACAAGTATTCACTATGAACTGGCGGAACAAGCGAAAGTGAGTCTGACGGTGTATGACATCCTCGGACGTAAAATTGAAACGTTGCTGAATGAGAACAGCATCCGCGCGGGATACTATAAAGTGAACTGGGATGCCTCCCGATATGCCTCGGGAATGTACATTTACGTACTGAATGTGCAGTCACAGTCTGGTAAATTTTACACCGCCACTAAGAAAATGATGATGGTTAAGTAAAGCCATCTCTCTCAAGCTTTTAAAGCCCCCGTAGATTTCACTTAAAAGTGACTATTTATGGAGGCTTTCTTTTTAATAGCATTTAACAAATCAGAGGGAGCGCTTTTCCACATAATCGGGTTAACTTTAATCGAACCCAACTAATGATTATGAAAAAGCCTTTTAAAGTAACCAACCTTCTTTTATCAGCATTGCTGATTGCATCACTGAGTGCATGCTCAGATAGTGATAGTAATAATGCCCAAAATACAGATAGAGGTAACTCTGTCATTCCATCCGTTGAGGCAGTTCAAGCCCGATTTGGATCACTACCACTCGTAGAACGATTCAGTGGTAATGTGAGATCCGAAAATCAGGTTCCTCTATATCCTCAGATATCGGGAACGGTTGAACAAGTTTTCGTTCGCAACGGACAGTATGTTGAGAAGGGCGAGAAATTAGTCCAGCTAAATACAGATGTACTACAAAAACAGCTACAACAAGCTGAAGCAGGCTATAAAATCAACAATGCTCAGCTAAAGCAATCCAAAGCTCAGCTTGCCGAGGTCCAGTCCGAATTCAAACGTACCAAACAGCTCGAAGAAAAAGATTTAACCAGTGATGTTGAAGTTGAGCAAATTGAGGCACAGTTACTTTCAGCAGAAGCTAACGTTGAGCTCGCTGAAGCACGACTAGAACAAGCAGCATCATTAGTAGAAGAACGTAGAGATGAACTCGACAAAGCTGTTATCCGGGCTCCCATTTCGGGAACAGTTGGGCAACGAAATGCTGAAATTGGGATGCAGGCAAATACAGGCACTCAGCTTTTTCTTATTGGTGATCTTACAAAGTTAAAAGTCGAGATCATCCTAACTGAAAACATGCTTAATAAAATACAGGTAGGTCAATCTGCACGTATCATAGTTGAAAACGGTGATGGCCAGAAAGTTCCAATTAATGCTAAGCTATCCCGCATCTCCCCTTTTCTAAATGAAATTACACGAAGTACAGAGGCTGAGATTGATGTAGACAATGTAAACGGACTTCTTCGTCCAGGGATGTTCGTTCCTGTAGATATTTTCTTTGGTGAAAGTCAGCAGGCTACCCTCATTCCTGTAAGCGCTCTTTACACAGATCCTACAAGTGGAGAGCAGGGTGTATTTATTGCTTCCTCACTTGGTTCTGAAATTAAGCCTGTTAGCGACACCAGTAATAATGGCGCTGTCAGACCAAGATCCATGACCGAACCAACTCCCGTTCAGTTTAAACCAGTTGATGTAATTGCTCAGGGTAGAATGGAATTAGGGGTGAATGGTTTAGAAAGCGGGCAATGGATTGTCACTGTAGGTCAAGATTTATTGTCTGAGGGACGTACACAAGCTCGTATTCGCACTATGAGTTGGGAACGTATCTTCCAGCTGCAACAGCTTCAGCGGGAAGATTTATTGAAAGAAATCATGCAAGAGCGTGATGGTGCACAAAATAACGTAACTCTCTAAACGCCACGATCATGCCAATTACAGAAACCTCTATAAAGCGTCCTATTGCTACTTCGATGGTCTTTTTGATCATTATTACCCTTGGTGTAATAGGCTTTCGTTTCCTGCCAGTTGATCTCCTCCCGCCCATCGAATACCCGCAGCTTACTGTTGCTACTGAGTATCCCAATGTTGGGCCAGCGGAGATGGAGCAAATTATAACAGAGCCTATTGAAAATGCTCTGGCCGGTGTCCCCGGAGTTGAAAGAGTCCGTTCCAGTTCTAGTGAAGGGCGCAGCCGGGTGACTCTTGAGTTCGCTCAAAGCGTAGATGTGGATGTAGCTTCTAATGATGTCCGAGCTGCCCTAGATCGAGTTCGGGGAACAATTCCCCCTGAAGCCGATGCACCCCGCATCTGGAAATTTGATCCCAATAATTTCCCAATCGTTATTATCGGTGCTAACTCAGATATGAATCTGGCTGAACTAACGGTTCTGCTCGATCGCGAAATCACCAAACGATTTGAACAAATAAATGGTGTTGGTTCTATTGATATATGGGGTGGTATTAACCGTGAAGTGAAAGTCGACATCAAAAGAGACCGGCTTATTGCCAGTGGACTTTCCACGGCTCAGGTACAGCAAGCTATTGCTCGTGAAAATGCAAATCTCCCCGGTGGTAATGTAAACTCCGGGCTCCAACAGCTTTACGTTCGTACTTTAGGTGAATATGAGTCCATCGAACAAATTGCGAATACAGTTATCACGACCGTAGACAGCAAACCTATTCGTGTTAAAGATGTAGCAAATGTCTCCTTTGGTTATCAAGATTTAGACCGGGTTGTTTCTATTGATGAGAAACCGATGGTTCGATTTGGAATTCGTAAACAAACGGGAGCAAACACAGTCGCTGTTGCAGAAGACATCCGAAAAGAAATTGAACAGATCAATAGCCAGCGAAGTGATCTAAACCTTTTTATTACTACCGACCAAAGTGAATTTATTCAAAGTTCTATAGACAATGTGCAAAGTTCAGCCATGTGGGGAGCTTTACTCGCGGTGGTAGTACTCTATGTCTTTTTCAGAAATGGCTCATCCACCTTTATTATAGCGATGGCGATTCCAATTTCCATCATTGCCACTTTTGCGCTTCTCTATTTCAACGATCTGACCCTCAATCAAATGAGCTTTGGAGGACTGGCTCTTGGTGTTGGCCTCATTGTAGATAATGGAATTGTAGTATTAGAAAACATCATCCGGCTTCGGGAAGAAGAAGGCGAAGATTTAGAAACCAGCGCTTTAATCGGTACTAAACAGGTAGCCGGAGCTATTGTAGCCTCCACTTTAACAACTTGTGTAATTTTCCTTCCTGTTGTTTTTATGCAGACCGTCTCTGGTTTATTATTTCAAGAATTGGCACTGGTAGTAGTCTTTGCCCTTGTCTGTTCATTATTGGTAGCCCTGACGTTAGTTCCTATGCTTTCCAGCAGGTTCCTTACCGTTCAGAAGGGAATGGACAACAAGAAAGGAAAATTTCAGAAATTCTTTTTGAAGCTGGAAACCAAATATTCAGGTATTCTTGAAAAAACGCTCCAACACAAACCTATGGTTTTTGTAGTCACTGCTGTATTGGTCGTGGGCAGCTTCTTGCTCGTTCCTATTATTCCTGTTGAACTAGCCCCACAGACAGATGCTGACGAAATTGATATCGATTTAGAAATGGCAGACGGAACCAACATAGCTGTTCAAAATCTCTATCTGAAAGAGCTCGAAGATATTGTACGCGCTACGCTGCCCATGGAGGATGTTGAATATTTCACTACTGAAGTACGGGATGGCCGTGCTGAGGTTGAAATAGCCATGGTACCTCAGTCTGAGCGATCTCAAAGCACCTCAGACCTGGCTGCTGAAATTCGTGAAAATTTAACCGGCAAAGTTCCGGGTGCTGATATCAGAGTTGATGCTCAATCCGGATTATGGATCCTTCGCCGTGTATTTGGCGGCGGTGGCGGCGAGGACGTACAGTTTGAACTTCGCGGTTATGACATTGATAAAGCCTATGAAATCGCTCAAGAGATTAAGCTGCGTGTAGAAAACATTCCGGGTATTGTTGAGGTACGCGCCGGGAGAAGTGAAGGTACTCCGGAAGAACGGATTTTGTTTGACCGCGAGAAAATCGCCGATCTGGGCCTTTCGGTACGTGAAGTAGCACAAGTTATACAGACAAATATTGGCGGTAGCCGAGCAGGTTCTTACCGTATTGGTGGCGACGAATATCCAATCACCGTTCGCCTGCAACCTGAAGATCGCTTAGGAACTTTGGATATTGATAACATTTCAATTCGTACACCTGACGGAGGTGTGATACCCGTCTCTTCTGTCATAAGAAAAGAAAGCGGTCGCGGACCTGAAGATATCAACCGTATCAATGGACAGCGAGTAACAAACATCACCGCAAACCTTGAAAGTGGAATTGCACTCGGTGAAGCGGTCGAATCTATTCAGGCTGAACTGTCTGACTTCCCTCTGCCATCCGGTTTCACTATTGTTTTCGGTGGAGAGTATGAAGAACAGCAAAAAGCTGCTGATGACTTCGCCATGTCAATCATCATGGCCCTCATTCTTATTTATATGGTGATGGCCGGACAGTTCGAGCGTTTCCTTGATCCGCTGGTGGTTATGTTCTCTGTACCTTTAGCGATGATTGGTGTAATCCCCGCCCTTTTATTAACTGGAACTACACTAAACATCCAAAGTTTAATGGGGATGATAATGCTCGTCGGGATTGTGGTTAATAATGCCATCGTTCTGGTCGATTACATTAATCTCATGAGGCGGGAAAAGAATATGCCGGTTTTAGAAGCGGTTATTGAAGCAGGACGTTTACGCCTCCGACCAATCCTTATGACTACCTTGACTACCGTATTGGGCCTTCTTCCTCTTTCGTTTGGATTGGGCGCCGGAGCCGAAATTCAAGCTTCTCTTGCCAGAGTTGTGATTGGTGGATTAACAGCTTCTACTCTTGTTACGCTGATCTTTATCCCTGTTGTTTACATTACTACAGATCAACTGCTAGAAAAGGCAAAAGCCATTAATTGGAATCCTTTTAGCAGTACTAAAGAAGTAGAACTGGCTAACTAACAGTTAAGACTCTCAATATTATAAAGGCTGCTGATTTTCAGTGGCCTTTTTTATTTTGAAACGATTCATCCTTTTCGTTGATTCTTAGTATCACATACCTTCAAACTAATATTTTACCATGAGCTCCTGGACCCTCAAATCCATCCCTCCTCACGACTGGTTTCTTTGCCTGGATATCGAATCATATTTCGATCATGAACATGAGCCGGAAAAAGTTTTTGAGGAAGGATTTACGCGCCCTATTCCAGTTGGAGATACTGATATCATCGTTACTATTTTCTTTAATGGCGACCCTGAGAATCCGGAATTTCATATTGAATCCCCGGAGTCGCTTTCCAAAGAAGAAATCGGATTAGCCAATGAAAGTCTGGCAAAAATTTTTGGCACCGACATGGATTTGCGTCCACTTTATGACAAAGCTGAGAAAGACCCTGTTTTGGGGGATAAGCTAACAGACCTCTACGGACTTAAGCGAATGACCCGCGCTAATTTGTTTGAGGATATTCTATATCGCATTGTACAGATGCAGATGAATCACAAGCCGACCGCTAAAAAGATGATGTTCAAAATCCGGGAAGGCTACGGAACCGCACTTACCTTGGGTAAGAAATCTTTACCCGCCTGGCCTCGCCCCCATCAGCTGATGAAGGCTGACCCTGCCCAGATCCGTAAAATGGGTCCTACTCTAAGAAAAGGGCAGTATCTGGTTGGATTGGCAAACGATATTGTAGCGGGTGAAGTCGATATGGACCACTTGATGAATTGTGAGCCTCAAGAGTTCTACGACAAAATCACCAGTATTAAAGGCATCGGTCCCACTTCCGGACAGGATTTGATGATGATGCGCGGACGAACAGACGCCGTTTTCCCTTCCAACAAAAAAAGCGGAGAAGAGAAAGGATTGCGACGCTGGATCATCTGGAGCTACGGAGAAGATCCTCACAATACATCTGAAGAACGATTTCAGGAGCTGATTCAAAACTGGAAAGGCTATGAGTCTGCAGCGCTTGAATTTCTATATGCCAATTATATCCTGAAAGAAAAGGAAGAGCAGGCGAAGAAGTAATGTTTCTTAAATCCCAAGTTTCAATGACCAATGACTAATGACCAATGACCAGTGACGGTTGACGATTGTACGTCTTGATTTGTCATCCCGAGTGCCTGGGATTCTTTTCGAGGAATCAATTATCAAACACGAGGGATCTCAAGTTGAACGGATTAATCTTTATGATTTTAGAAAAAGCACATAGTACTTCAAAGTACTGCTAATTTTGCACCTCACTGATTGGATTTTCATATAGCGCAAAAGTTACATCATCCATTCGCACACCAAGATGCTCATCAGATACGTGCATTAAGATACTTTCTTTGGGAAGGTTAACAGCTCTTAGAATCTGTCCATCCATATTTACTACAAACCACTTTTGGTAATTTCCCCGCAGGTTCGACTTTAACCAGAATTTCCCGTCGTGGTAAAGCATTTTGTCAGCCTGAGTTTTAGTCTCTGGAATCATATCCTCCATGGTATCCCATTGCTCTTTCCTATTTTCCTGCTCAATAGAATCTCGTTCAGCAGAGTTTACTTTCTCAATAGGCAAGTTTACTGGTATAGTATTTAGGGTGTCATAATTTGCATCAATTTCCGCTATAAACGGTGAATCTGTATTGAATATAAAAATGGAATTATTATTCGCATTTGGATAGGTAAGCTGATCGAAGGCAAATGGAACGTTTCCAGCACCTACAACTCTTCCAGCTATTCTCAGAATCGCATATGGTTTATCAGCAACAGACCATTCCTTACCAAATTCCTCCTTATTGTCATCATATTGAACAAAAACCTTCTCTTTTGTTTTGTCCGGATTATTGAGATACTCAAAGGAATGCAACTCAAAAACAAAATTTCCTTTCCCGACTTCATAAGCATAAGAAACGGTGCTGCTACCATACTCTTGGGGAAAGTAGCTTTCAAAAAATTCAAACTCATCATCAAATTCTAACAGCTTATTATTGTCTTGATCATAAGTAAACAAATGACCTTCACTATTTACCGTAAAACTGTAAGCATCCAATATTTCTCCTGGTCCTCTCCCTTGTCTTACTAGTTTTCGAAGCTCACCTTCAGGACTAATAACAAAAATATTAGATAATTGCCGATCAGCAAAAACGATATTCCCGTTTTCCAATACTTTACTCTCATATCCTAAATGACTAAAGTAATTACCCTCAATATGATCAAAACTTCTTATCTCATTAGGTGTGAATGAAACGATGTCATTCAACATGTTTTGGTTTATCTCACTATCGTTGCTGCAAGAGATTGATATAGCCCCGGCTAATACTATTATCAATAACTTTTGTAAGGAAGAGTAATTCATCTTAAATAGACATCTACTGTTTGTAATTAAAGCACTTAAGAATAGATAAATTAGAGTACTTATAATTAAAGAGAAATGCTATTTTAGATTCAAAATTGAACTGAATTGTCTAAAATGACCCACCGAATTCAATACTCTGCTCTTTCTCTGTTTACACTCAGCCTGATTATTCTTTTTTCTACTTTTGAAGTGAAGGCCCAAACAGTGATCCCAAAACCGGTTTCTATGGTTCAGGGTGGAGGTCATTTTGAGCTGACCCGAAGTTCGGATATCATTCTATCTGAATCATCTGAGGAGATGGAATCCCTTGGAGGATATCTCTCCGATTTACTCTTCTCGGCCACCTGGATTAAGCATCACATCGTTTCGGGTACATCTGCTCCCGATTCCGGAATCTACCTTCATTTAAATTCTGAATCGGGTATTCAGAATGAGGAAGGGTATCAACTTTCTGTGGATGAAGATTTAGTTACCATCTCTGCCCCAACCACTGCCGGACTTTTCTACGGAATCCAAACCCTTCGCCAGCTGCTACCGGTCGAAATTGAATACCAAAAACCATCGATGGCGCCGGTTAATACGGAGTGGAATATTCCGGCTGTAGAGATCACCGACTATCCTCGATTTGAATACCGTGGCATGCATCTGGACGTTGCTCGCCATTTCTTTCCGGTTGAGTTCGTAAAGAAATACATCGATCTGCTGGCTATGCATAAAATGAATCGCTTTCACTGGCATCTCACAGAAGATCAGGGCTGGCGCATTGAAATCAAGAAGTACCCTAAGCTCACCGAAATTGGAGCCTGGCGCGACTCAACCCTGATTGGCAACTACGGATCCGGAGTGTATGACAACGTTCGTCACGGCGGCTTCTACACCCAAGAGGAGATCAAACAAGTTGTAGCTTATGCACAGAAAAGACATATCACGATTATACCTGAGGTTGAGATGCCGGGTCACTCAAGTGCAGCTTTGGCGGCTTACCCAGAGTTTGGCTGCTTTGACAAGGAATATCATGTTACATCTACCTGGGGAGTTTTTGAGGATATCTATTGTCCTAAAGAGGAAACCTTTGATTTCCTCGAAGATGTGCTAGTGGAAGTCATGGAGCTTTTCCCAAGCAAGTATATCCACATTGGCGGTGATGAAGCTCCTAAGAAACAATGGGAAGAAAGTGAGATTGCTCAGGAAGTAATCAAACGGGAAGGGCTGAAAGATGAACATGAATTACAGAGTTACTTCATCGAACGGATAGAGAAATTTCTAAATGAAAACGGCCGGCAGATTATTGGCTGGGATGAAATCATGGAAGGCGGACTTGCGCCTCAAGCTACCGTTATGAGCTGGCGAGGCGAAGCTGGTGGCATTCAGGCTGCAAAAATTCAGCACGATGTTATCATGACACCCAATGGCACCAACTACTTCGACCATTTTCAAGCTGAACCAACGGCAGATGAACCGATATCTATTGGCGGCATGACTACTCTGGAGGATGTTTACAATTATGAACCAATTCCTGAGGAACTCACTCCTGAAGAAGCAAAATACATTCTGGGATCTCAGGGAAATGTGTGGTCAGAATACCTTCATTCCGGCAAAAAAGTAGAATATATGGCTTACCCAAGAGCTACTGCGCTGGCGGAAGTGGTGTGGTCTTCGGTTGAGAATAAAGACTGGGAAGATTTCTTAGAACGACTTCAAACACACTTCAACCGGCTCGATATTTTAGATGTGAATTATGCGAAGCATTATCAAATGGAGAAAGAGTAATAAAGTATTGATAAGAAAAAATCACTGTATCCAGTACTTTGAATCACTATTCCTGGTTCCAACCCGATAAAAGTAATTGCTGGTGCTTAATATCAGTACTCCTCCATTCCTAAAAGAATGCACTTCACTGTAGTTCATTGGAAGGTCTTCAGAGAAACGTTCATATTTTTCGGGACCATAAAACTTAAACAGGTTATCCTGTTTTTCACTATTTATAAAGAAGCCTAAGTAATTAATGGTATATTTATATCCATCTGCAGATATATCAAAATCAGTTATAAACAGTTGTTCAATTTCCCCTTCTTCATAGTTTTCCATTGTATAGTCTGAAATGGTCCAGTTCTCCCCAGAATCGGTGGACTTCAATATTTTCGAGCCAACACCATACATTACTTCATCTTCAATGATGATTTTTTCTACCCAGTAAAAGCGTTCAGAAATCTCTTCTGTAACTAATTCCCACGACCGCCCCTGATCTTTTGATCTGTAAATAGCATCTAAAGTCCCCGCAAATATTGCCCCCTTACTGTTTACTTTCAGCTCTTGAACATAAAGACTATTCTCACCATCAAATTGGAACTCAGCAGCATATTCTTCTCCTGTACTTAAGTTGTGTACTACTACTCCATTTTGCTCTCCAACATACATTAAGTCCTGATGCTTTATGAAGTCAAACATCTGAAAAGGACCTGAAATTTTCGCCCAATTATTCCCATCTTTTGAAGTGTAAAGATTAAAAGCGCCACCAAAAAAAGGCCGATCCAGTGTATCACCTGCGATAATGTAAAAATCAGAAAGTACCTGCCCTTTCCCATAATACGTTTGCCCATATTTCTTAACGGCAAAACTCAGAACCTCATCAGGTACATCAAATTCGGAAAACGTTTCTCCATAATCTGTTGATAAAAACCAAGCAGAATCGCCCCCTGCGAAGATATGATCGTTGGGAGACACCCAAATTCTTGGAGCTAAATCCGGAAATGACTTCTCGCTACCCCAGAAAAAGGGTTCTATTTCTTTCTTTTTAGATGAGCTAGCGCTGTCAAATAAATCGCAGCCAATCAGTAGAAATGTGGATGTAAATAATATTGGAAGGAGCTTTTTCATAGTACCCGAATCATTACTCTCTACACGAATATAACAATCGGATCTTAAATAGCAACAGTAAACGTTACAGTTACTTAGCGACTAAAAGAAAAACCTTATCGGTTTCTAAGGTGCCCAATAAATTTAACAGTGGCTAAGACCACCGTTATCGGAATTACAATCCATAGCATCCCCCACTCCATTGTCTCCTGAAAAGGATGCCCTATAGATATTAGAATTAGGTAGGCCATGTACAACGCATAGTATAACAGGAATCCGCTCGCTACGGGTCTGGTCAATTCTTTGGCCGGCCAAAATAGAGGCAAACATGTGCATGCAACAATGATCATGAATGGCATATCAAGGTTTAGGGCATCGGGAGAAACGGTTAAAGCCCCCGGTGCTACAATGATGGTCAGACTTAAAGTGAGCAGAATATTATAAAGATTACTTCCCATCACATTGGCAACCGCTGTGTCTGAATCTCCTTTTCTTACTGCTGAAAGTGAAGTGGCAACTTCAGGCAGTGAGGTTCCTATAGAAACAATAGTCAGTCCAATAATTAATTCTGAGATGCCCAAAATATCAGCTATTTCAACGGCCGCTTCTACCATCCAGCGAGATCCCATCACAATTAATACTAACCCACCTAAAAGAAGAAATATATATTTGCCGTAAAATAAAGTTGTCAGGGGTTCATCAAGCTTTGGTTTTTCATCAGCTGACTTCTTTTTATTAGCATCACGATCTTTCTTGATCTGTGTATACATAAAAACCGAATAGGCAATAAGACCACCGAATATGATCAATCCATCGGTTAAGGTAAGCAGGCCATCCATAGCCAAAACATAAAGCAATGCACTCGTCCCTATCACAACCGGAACATCAATTTTAATAATCCGATTGGTTATCCTAAGCGGCTTCACAAGCCCAGCAATACCGAGAATAAGGAGAATGTTCGCAATATTACTTCCCAGAATATTACCCAAAACAAGATCCGGCCTTCCATCTGCCGCCGCTTGCAAACTGATGGCAAGTTCCGGGGCGCCGGTTGCAAATGCCACAACCGTCAATCCCATAACAACGGGAGAAACACTCCAGGCAAGCCCAAACTTATCTACTGACTTGAGAAACAGCTCAGCCCCGCCAATCAAGGTTACCAAGCCAATGATGAATAATAAGACCGTCATTAATCCTCTGTTTGTGGATATTAAAAAGACTTCAAAATTACCATAAAAAAAGCTCTAAAGTGAATAAAGAAGCTCCAATATTTTCCATACTTAACAAGTCCGGAGACTCACTTTTATTTGACTTCATTTACCTATATTGCGCCAAATCAAAGAACCAATCAAAGTTATCATGGACATCAAAACACTTTTCTTTTCCTTTATCATTCTGATTTTCACATCTTTTTCTGCTCATGCACAACGGACTATAATTCATGCAGGGACTTTGATTGATGGTATCTCTGATAATCCGCGCAGTGAGGTAAGTATCATCGTTGAAGGAAATGAGATAACCGGTATCCAAAACGGTTATATAAATGGAAGAGACGGAGATGAAATTATAGATCTTAAATCAAAAACGGTTCTTCCCGGTTTAATTGATTTACACGTCCACCTGGAAAGTGAAACAAATGCGGCTAAATATTTGGAGCCTTTCACTTTTAACGATGCCGATAAAGCCTATCGCTCAGTTCTATTTTCGAAGCGAACATTGATGGCTGGTTTCACAACTGTTCGGGAATTGGGAGGTTCCGGAGTTAATATCTCGCTCAGAGATGCTATTAAAGGCGGATATGTGGTTGGACCAAGAATTATCACCGTTGGTAAATCACTGGCTACTACCGGCGGTCATGCCGATCCGACTAATGGCTGGAAAGAAGATTTGATGGGAAGCCCGGAGCCTGTTGATGGTGTATTAAACGGTGTTGCTGAAGCACGAGAAGCGGTACGTCAACGATACAAGAACGGTGCCGATCATATCAAAATTACGGCTACGGGCGGAGTATTAAGTGTTGCAAAATCCGGTGATGCCCCACAGTTTTTTATGGATGAATTAAATGCCATTGTTGAGACAGCCAATGAATACGGCATGCACGTGGCAGCTCATGCCCATGGCGCTGAGGGAATGAAACGTGCCGTTGAAGCAGGAGTGCTCACCATAGAACACGGCACAAAGATGACTCCTGAAGTCATGGACCTTATGATTGAAAAGGGAACTTATTACGTGCCTACCATTTCAGCAGGAAAATGGGTAGCAGAAAAAGCTCAAATTGATGGATATTATCCTGAACTGGTTGTACCTAAAGCACTGGAGATTGGGCCTATGATCCAAAATACATTTGCTGAGGCCTACAAAAGAGGCGTTAATATTGCATTTGGAACCGATGCCGGAGTATTTCCTCACGGACTAAACGGTAAAGAATTCCAATACATGACTGAAGTTGGAATGCCCACCATGGAAGCGATCAAAAGTGCAACTATGACCGGAGCTACCGTTTTAGGAATGCAGGATCAAATTGGTTCTATCGAAGCTGGAAAATTAGCTGACATCATAGCAACTGATGATAATCCATTAGAAGATGTAACAACACTCGAACGAGTTTCTTTTGTTATGAAAGATGGTGTGATTTATAAATAAAATAAATTCACTATGCAGCCTTTATTTTTTCTATGTCTTTAGGATCCCAAAAAAAGAAGCTACTAAAACGCCTTCAGTGGACTTTCCAGGTTGAAGGAATGAATGTGGTGATGTTTTTTGGGATTTTACTTTTTATCAATTTCCATTACGGCTTTTGGGATTACATCTTTCTGTCCTATGGTCTCATACTGATGTGCTACATCTTATTTCAAGGCACATACTACTGGTGGGTGAAGTTTTCTTCACTGAATGAAAAACCGATTTTTGAACGAACTATCTTATCCCGTTTTCGGGCCTTTAAAAAGCATAATCGAGTTGCCATAGGTTTAATCCCGATTATTCTATTGATTCAGTGGTACATCTCGGGTAAAAGCTTAAATGGTGACAATCTATTTGGCTGGGCAATCTTTGCTAATCTTTTTGCTATCTGTGAATACATCAATTATTACCATAAACAGTTGATGTATGATAACAGAAACGATCTGGATTACCTGCTTCAGAATCGACAACTAAAAGAAGCTTCTCTCCATAAAGATCTCAGAGACAACAAAATCTGAGTTTATCCTGATTTCCGTGTAACTCTATCAGTAGATAAGGAAGCCCTCCTGAGATTTAAACTGAAGATGAATAATGACTACATTTCGCAATAGTGCAGTCATTTTTGTAAGATGTTTGTTCAAATTCACTTAACCACCGATTTATGACCATTGATTCCATTAAAGATCAGTTAAAAACGGCAAATCATCCTATTGCTAAGTCCTTTCATATTGGAGACCATTTTAAAGTATTAGTATTCGGTTTTAACAAGGGAATGAAACTTGAGGATCATAAAGCCCATCACCCTACCAAGTTATTAGTGTTGGAAGGTGAAGTGATGTATCACCAGGGAAAGAAAGATACCCGTCTCAAGCAGTTCGATGAAATTGAAATCCCTGCAGAAGTTTCTCACTCTGTAGCCGCACTTAACGATGCTTTAGTATTACTAACTCAAGGGTAATCAGAGTACCTTCTTTCATTATGAAAAAGGAAACCAACATGCTTTTTGTATATGGTACATTGATGAAAGGTTGCGACAACCCGGTGGCACGATACCTTCATTCAACACAGACTTTTATTGGAGAAGGTTACTTCCCCGGCATCCTGTTTCAAGTTAGCTTCTATCCGGGAGCTGTGTACCTCCCCGATTCAAAGAACAAGGTGTATGGTCATTTGTTTGAAGTAACTCAGAATAAAGAACAACTCCTGCAAAAATTAGACGATTACGAAGGAATTGGCTCACAATTCAACCTGCCTAATGAGTTTAAACGTGAGATTATTCCAGTCGTTATTGAAGGCGATACAATACCTGCCTATACCTATCTTTTCAACAATTCATATAGTCAATTTCCTGCTATAGCCTCTGGTCGTTTTTCCGAGGAAGTATAAATTTATTTGCGTAACTAAATAGTTACATATATATTTGTAACCAATCAGTTACGTAATTATTTATTGTATGTCTCAAGATGTATTCCAGGCCATTGCCGATCCAACTCGCAGAGAAATTTTTGATATTCTGGCCGGGGAATCTATGCCGGTCAATGATATAGCAGAGAAGTTTGACATAAGCCGTCCGGCGGTATCAAAGCATATCAAAATTTTAAACGAGTGCGGTTTAATTGTAATCCGAAAAAAGGGAAGAAAGAGATATTGCAGGGCTGACGTTCAAAAACTGCAAGAAGTTATGGCGTGGCTTAAAAGATATCAGAAGTTCTGGGATCAGAAGCTGGACGCTTTAGAAGCATTAATGAACGATCTGAATTCACCATCAAACAAATAGTAGAGCTATGAATAAGAAACATGGAGTTTTTACAGAACCGGGGACCATTTGCTTTGAACGCATTCTCAATGGATCAGCTGAGGAGGTATGGAAATATTTGACAGAATCTGAATTTAAAGCAAAATGGCTTTCAGCCGGTGATGTTGAGCCGAAAGTTGGCGGAACGGTAACGCATGAATTTGATCACTCACGACTATCCAAAGAAGACGACCCCCTTCCAGAAAAATATAAGGATTTGGAAGAAGGACAGGTTTCCAAGGGAGTAGTTACCAAATATGACCGCCCCCACGTTTTGAGCTACACTTGGGATGAAGGTGATGGCGAAGGTTCTGAAGTCACTTTTGAGCTGGAATCCCACGGTGAGGAACAAGTTCTGCTTAGGCTTACTCACCGTAAATTACCAACAGATTCTGATACTAAAGCAGGAATTGGTGCCGGCTGGCATACTCATCTTTCTATCCTAATTGACTGTGTGGATAATAAAGACCCGAAGCCTTTTTGGAATGTCCACATGCCGCTGGAGAAAGAGTATGAACAACTGATTTCCAACTTATCCGATAATTAAAACTACACTCATGAAAGCAAAGAGCTTTGATATCTTCCACTTTTTGGTAATCAAAAAAGACAAAAAGGAAGTATTTGATGCGATCACGAAACCGGAGCATCTCAATAATTGGTGGCCGTTAAAAAGCTCAGGCGAACCCAAAGTCGGGAGTGAGTACAACTTTTATTTTGGAGAGGAATACGACTGGTATGCTGAGGTCATTGAATCCGTTACCAATACTTCATTCCATGTTAGAATGACTAAATCCGATAAAGACTGGAACCCTACCAGCTTTGGGTTTGAGTTGAATGATGCGGAGGATGGAACTGAAGTAACTTTCCAGCATACCGGCTGGCCTTCTTGCAATACTCACTTTAAAACGGCTTCATATTGCTGGGCCATTTTATTGAAAAATTTAAAAGAGTATGTTGAGCATGATACTATTGTACCCTTCGAGGCAAGGTCTTGATAAACAAATAAGAATGCTTTTGGGGTTTTAGTTATCGTCTATTCTTATGAAGATGCTACCGTGTTTCTATTTCTAATTGTTTTTGGATTCTATTTTCATATTTTAACCACTGTTATTAATGGGGTTACTATTATAACAGCATTTTTAAATATATAACTTAATAGAGGGTACAACTATGAAAATATCTAAAGCAATTCTTTTACTAACACTAATCTCAACTTTTACGTTAACGGGTTGTTTTCATGCAACGGTAGAAACGGGGAAAGCAGCTTCAAATGAAGTTATTGAACAACCATGGGCACTCAGTTTTGTTTACGGGTTAATCCCCCCTGCAACAGTCGATGCCTCTGAAAAATGCACGAATGGTGTAGCAAAAGTAGAAACACAAATCAGTTTTTTAAACGGTTTAGTGTCTGCAATTACGTTTAGCCTTGTTACTCCTATGAATATCAAGGTGACCTGTGCAGCCGGTGGTGGAATGGCGAATGATATCACTAGTCCTTCTGAAAATACCGTCACATTATCAAAAGACGCTTCGGTTGAGGAGACGAAAGAAGCTTATCAAAAAGCCACTGATTTAGCCATAAAAAAGAATGAAACGGTATTTATTCAATATAATTAATCCGTCTTTTTTTGATCTTTTTCCAAAGCTATGCTTCACGGCATAGCTTTTTTTATTATAAATAGATTTTAAGGTCTACCACTTTATTCTACCTTACCATCTGAAAGAATACCTACATCAATTGGCTGATCTAATACCCAATTTTATGGACCCAAAAGAACTTTCAAATCAGCTTAAAAAACCCACTGGAAAAACAGGGCTTGAAGTAGCTAAGGCCCTCAATGAATCAAACCAGGGACTATATGATCTCGCTTTTGAATTACTTGACCTAAAACCAGATCAAAAAGTGCTGGAAATCGGTTTTGGGAACGGGAAGCATTTCTCACAGTATTTTACTGTTGAACCAGGTTTAAATGTCACTGGTGTAGATTTTTCGGAAGATATGTGCAAAGAAGCCGAACATCGAAATTCGCGTCTAATTGATGATGGTAAACTTAGTATTCAGTGTTCAGAAACCTCTTCCCTGCCTTTTCAAGACCATACATTTGATTGCATTATAGCCATCAATGTCATCTACTTTCTGAATCCACCAGCTCTTCATCTGCAGGAAATCCGAAGAGTATTAAAACCTGAGGGCACTTTTTTGGTTGGCTACCGTCCTCGACACTCCGTTGAACATTTTGAATTCACCAAGCACAATTTCGCCCTTTATGAGTCAGATGAGTTAATCGCCCTTATGGAATCCAATAGCTTTAGTATTCTAGGTCAGCAGACAAATGCTTATCAAAAGGTTATGGATGACAAGACTGAAATTGAAGTTAAAGATGCTTGCCTAGTGGTAAAAAAATAAACCCCTCAAATAATTATATCTGAGGGGTTTAAAGTCTTTTAGTAAAAGATTGATTTACTTAATCAACATCATTTTCCTTGTCAGTTGAACTCCATCACCCGTTGAAAGCTGATAAATATACATTCCACTGGAAAGATTAGAAGCATCAAAAGTAGCTGTATAAGAACCGCTGCTTAAACGTTCTCCATTAACCAATGTAGCAATTTCTCTCCCAAGCATATCATAAACCCGAAGTGTAACCTCACTGTTTTCAGCTACACTATATTGGATATTAGTCGTTGGGTTAAATGGATTAGGATAATTTTGCTCCAAAGAGAAATTTACCGGCTGGCTTGCACTTTGCTCTTCATTCCCAACTAATGTAGTGAACTGAAATCGGGTCCAGATGGGGTAATGGCCAGATGTAGAACTTAGATAGCTTCCGATATAAGAGGTATTCTCGACTCGCTGAGCTTCCACAATATGTTCGTCAACCAACTCAGATGTAATAGTGATATGGTCGATAAAAGAACCCGAGGCCTGAGATTGAAATCCTTGCTCTTCCAATGCTTTGGTCAAAATGGTGTATTCTTCATCTTCATCGAAATTGTCATATGGAGAATCCTGACCATCAGATATCGAACCTTCAATGGTATCATTATAATCCCCAAGGAAAATGACATTTGCATCGGGACGGGTATTGTCCAGATAAAGCTTTAATTCACGGGAAGCATTTTCGCGCTGATTGTAAGAATCAATGTCACCAAAAGCTTTGGCATGAATGTTATAGGCATAGATTTCTCTGCTCTCATCATTTATGGTCACATTAAACCGAAAGAATAATGGATAGCGGCCATTAGCCCAGTTTGACTGAGTTAATCCAGTAGTTATTTGCCCGGAATCCAACGAATCTACGGTAGCTCTTTTAAATAAAAAGGCTGTTTCTTGGCTTTGGGAAAAGTCAGCTAAAAAGCCTCCATAGCCGTCCAAAGAGAGAATGAGTTCCGCAAAAGCCGATGGATTGGCAATTTCCTGAAATGCATATACGTCGGCATCAACTTCTGAAATAACACGTACTACATTTTCCATTTGTTCTTCTTCATTATCCGGACCATTGCTGGCAGAACCAAACCATTCGATATTCCAGGTGGCAATTTCAAAGGTTTCGTCTTTAGAAACTTCCTCACCAGGATAAACGACCTCTTTAGCATCAATATCATTAAAGTCACGCGGTAATAGCTGGTACGTGCCTCTGAAAATCCCGACCACACCCACTATGGTGGTTATACCTTCCGGAGCTGCTGCACCAATTACTTCCGTATCATCATTGATATAGAGCACCCCGCTTCCGGTTCTATCGGTGATAGTGTATTCATCAGATTGGAATGCTCCTGAGTGAATAACATCAACACTCATAGATACAAGCTGGCCTTCAAAGTCACCCGAATTTAACTCTTCAACCGTAATGACTGTAGGTTCTATATTCTTATTTCCTTCAGGAAAAATTTCGTATTCCGTATCTCCTACAATTTGGATAAGATCATTGAATTCGCCCAGTTCGCCAGTTATCACTATAGAGTCACCACGATTTACATCCAAGGCAAATCCATCATCTCCTCGCATCAAACCAAAATCAAACCATGCAATTCCTCCGGTTTCGTCTTGAAAATAAACCGGCCCCTCAAACTCATCAGTTACCGTTAGATGTCCGGTTACAGTGACCGTGCTTCCGATAGACTGCTGACGGGCTTCCGAAATGGAAATGGGTGTTTGTGAAAAGGCAGGAAATGAAAATAATAAAAGGGCGACTATTGAGTAGAAAATCTTAGGCATTACAGGAAAGAATTTTTTGATGAATTGTTTTAGAAAAGATAAGGCTTATTTAATCCGTGTGCATAATTCATAAGCCAAGACTTGAAAAAAGTTAGAAAATATCCGCTATGAATAAACCTTCAGCTTCTCTAACCCCTTCAGAAGAGCTTCATATTCTTCTTTACACTCTGCACACTTTTCAAGGTGCTCTCTTACCAATGGCATTGCTTCGTCAGGAGATTTACCTAGCAATTCTAGTTCGGCAAACTCATGGATTTTATCAAAACATTCACCACACGCAATTTCATTATCGTGAGTAGAATGAACAGCACCTAATAAAACCTTTAATATTTTGTGATCTAGTTTCATATCTGAATAACTCTATTATTGAATTGACGCAGTGAGATCTTCATTTCTTACATCTCCTCCAAAATTTCTTCGGGATCAATCCCATCAAGTTCGAGGCTATTCTTGAGTTTTAGTCGGGCATCGTATACCAACTTATAAATAGCATTTCGATTTGTATTCATTTTCTCTGCCACAATCGTTAATGGAATCTGGTCTATAATTAAATACTGCAATACTGTTTTTTGTTTCTCAGTAAGCTCTTCTTCCATAACTCTCATGACCTTTTCAACCAGCATTGACTCATGCGTAATTTGATCCGGCAGTGCTTCTTTCTCTTCCACTTCTATGGCGTGCTCTGCCTCACCTTTCGGGTTTACATAGTCATGAAGTGAAATGTCATTATATCTTTTCTTGCGAAGTTCTGTATATCCCTCACGTACAGCAATTTTCATAGCCCAGGTGGTGAATTTGCTTTCACCCCGAAAAGTGTGAAGCTTATCCAGAATTTTGAGTAATGAATCCTGAGCAATGTCTTCAACGAAGTCGCCCAAGTTTTTATCAACATACTTATATAGAGAAGCTTTTAGGCCTTTCACCAAGTAACCCCGGAGTTTCGCAATTGCTTTATCTAAAGGCGGAGGACTTAAAGCCTCAATCCACTCTTCATTGCTGTAAGAAGTTGCTAGCTTTTTTTTGAACCAGTTAAGCATTCGCTAAGAATTCGTTGTGACTTTGATACATTTGGAAGGAATAAGGCTAGATGAAATTCAAAACTAATTTAATGGATGACAGACTCATTTCACAACTAGATATGACCCTGACATTTTGATTTTTTTATTAATAGACCTTCAGAAAAGTTATCCGCTCATCTCTATGTCATAGAATAAAAAAAGCCTCACTCTAAAAAGAGCGAGGCTTAAGTTTAAATAAACTATTTCTGGGTTATCTCAATCCATTTGGAAGGCCTTTACAAATTCGGCTAACGGCATCATGACTGTGCAGACTTTCCATATGTACACATCGTACAACGAAGTCATGGATACTGTTGTAGCTGTCAAGTTCATCATATAGAAGTCGTGCGGCGTCTTCCACAAACTTTTGGAACGCACCATTCATTTCAGCAAACGCCTGCTCGTCTTCTCGCTTAACCATCACCTGAGTTTCTGTTTGAAGAGCTGTTCGACAAATTTGAACTAAGTCTTCGACGAAAAATTCATCCTTGAGAGCCACCGTTACGTTGGCCACGCTTCTTTGGCTATGCGGAATAGAAGCAACACCTCGTTCTTCACGGGCATGCTCAGCAAGTTCATAGCTGCAAGGGCAAGCGCTGCTGTATTCAAAATCTAAATGCATGTGTTTCTGGAACTGATCGTAATTATCAAGACGACCTTCCAACTGCACCTTATAATACTGATATCCTTTCATCCCTGAACGCAGACTGTCTTTCAGCAGCGGATAGTTGAAACTCACTCGAAGAAATGATTCCTGACTTCCTAAATCTTCTTTGTATGCTTTTAGAATTTCTTCCAGGCGATCTATATGGAATACTTTGTCCTGAAACTTATAGAAGGTTCTCATGATGCGGCTCATGTTGATCCCTTTCTTATCCTTTTCAAGACTTACATAGCCATCTATGCTTGCCTCAAGCGTAACAGGCTCTCCTTCTCTTCTGCGGAACTTAAGAGGGAGCTTAAAATTTGAAATGCCAACTTGCTGGATAGGCACGTTTGCCCCTTCAATCAAGGAAGCTGGCCCATTTTGCAAATCCGGCAGAGAGTCTTTGTACTCTTTCGTTACCGTGAAAGTTGGGTCGTAAAATCGTTGTACTTCATTCGTAATCATATCTTTACTGCTAATAATGAATAGTCTTTTATAGTCCTACGTATGGACAATATTCGGCTATATTTCGTTCGGTTTCGAAAAGCTTAACCTTATATAGTTTCCCGCCACGGGCACATGCTTCTTCCACATCCGGGCGAAGTTGCTCGTAAAAAGCTCTCACTAAATTCTCTGTAGTTGGAATAATTCCATCCAGAAAATCCACGTCCAAATTGAGGTTTCTATGATCGCAGGGATCCAAGACCTTTTCTTTCATGATTGCCTTTAGTTTTCCAAGATCAATGGTATAACCAGTCTCAGGGTCAGGCTCACCCGACACCGTTACCTCAATGACATAATTATGTCCATGCCAATTCGGAAGGTTACACTTCCCAAAAGTCTTCTTATTCCATTCTTCACTTTTGTCTGGATTATGGAGGCGGTGGGCTGCGTTAAAATGTGCTCTGCGTGTTACAAACGTCAAAATTTTTCTTTTTAAAATTGTTAGTGATGAGGTATCCTAACATTCAGAAATTATAAACAGTTCTGCAAATGCTAATATTTTTTTAAGAGAAAGTGTGGAATGGGTTTCGTTGGAATAATTCAGTGATGATGTTGAGTGTTTTCAGAATTGCAGTATTGAAAAAGCACCTAAATTAATCAGGCACCAAATCTATTCAACCATATTTACTGAATGCGGCTAAGCCAGTTAGGATAGTCCTTTTCCAACAGATTCTGCGCCCAGTCTCCCAGCCATAAATAGTTTATCCGCCGTTCATAAGGTAGTTCGGAAAATGCGGCATGAACGGTGCCTTCCCTATCGACAAACATGGGGTAATTTGTCCCGATTTCGTAAAAACGGGCCCATAGCAAAGATTCACCTGTGGGGTCAAAACCTATGACTTGGTCATACCCTTCTGAGAGCTCAGGTCTATCTACATCAACAATTCGAACATCGGTTATCTTTACTTTATCAAACCAAGCAACTGCACTTTTCACCGCTGTGATTACCTCTGGAGAAGGGTTGTCTATTTCCATCAAATAATTGACAATACCCACGCTTTCTGAACCGCTTAAGGAAATAAGTTCATACGATCGCGCTTTGGCTGGGCGTAAAGTTACAGGATCATATTGTGCACACCAGACCGTCAGCTCACCGTCTACTTCAACTTGTGTATCTAAAATGACCCGCAAGCCTCGGTTGATTGCATCGGCTGCTTGTTGTCTGCGGGCTTCATCTACAAAGGAATACAACGATTCTCCCTTGGCCACATTCCGCAAGGTGTCCATCACCCTGATCATAGCCCCGTCGTTGTACGTAATATTCTCGTAATACCCGTCTCTCAGCGGATAGAACTGAGGCCAGCCCCCATTGTCATACTGAGCTTCTAGCAGATAATCTAATCCCTTCAGTACTCCTTCTTTAAAACGATCTTGTTCTGTTGCTGCATAAACCTTAACGAGATATCTGATCTGTGCTACGGTCGCTCCATTATCTATTGTGATTTCATTGAGCGAGCTATCTTCTGATTTCTTCTCTTCTTTGATACGCTCCTTTTCCTTTTCAGAAAGTCGAGAAGCCATATCCAAATTTTTGGGCCAGCCTCCGCTTTCATGCTGATACATCAATACATTGTCGGCGATCCGAACAGCCTCCTTGCCTTCATACCACGAAGAAGACTGCAATTGTGCATCCGCCCATCTTATCGTGCTATCGGATGTTTGAGCGACCACTGATGGTGCACATCCAACCTGTAGCAAACTGATTAAAAATAGAATGAAAAGAACATTGAGCTGAAATTTTTTAGATTTCTTCATACAGCTGTAACCTTGGTTAAAACTAAAATATAACCAATGATTATCTAGATTGCTTAAACTGACCTTTCAAGCGGAATCCTGTAAATTAATAACTCGCCCTCCTGCTATTTGCGTATCGTACTAAGGAAAGCATGATTGGAACTTCTATCAGCACTCCTACCACGGTAACCAAAGCTGCTCCGGACTGAAGACCAAATAATGCTATAGCCACGGCTACCGCCAATTCAAAGAAGTTACTGGCCCCAATCATGGAGCCCGGTGCACATACTTGATAAGGCAACCCTATTTTTTTCCCGCCATACCATGCCAGTGCAAAAATAAAGTACGTTTGAATAATCAGCGGGATTGAGATCAAAAGAATGTCTATAGGCTGATTAATGATCCGCTCTCCCTGGTAAGCAAAAAGAAGGATCAGTGTAATTAATAGGGCTGAAATTGAAACCGGCTTAAATTTTGGCAGAAACTTCCCGGTGTACCATTCTTTTCCTTTTCGGTTAATGGCTACTTTATGCGTCAAATAACCGGCTACTAATGGAATCACTACAAAGATGAGGATTGATGCAGCCAGCGTGTTCCAAGGAATGGTTAGCTCAGTGATACCCAGTAATAATCCCACGATGGGTATGAACAAAATCAAGATCAGCAGGTCATTCACAGAAACCTGAACAAGCGTATAATTAGGATCCCCGTCTGACAAATACGACCACACAAATACCATGGCCGTACAAGGAGCTGCTCCCAATAAAATAGCCCCGGCTATGTACTGATCAGCCAACTCCGGACTTAACCAAGCGGAGTACATCTTATCAAAAAAGATCCACGCAAAAAACGCCATCGTAAAGGGCTTGATGGCCCAGTTAATAACAACGGTCCACACGACCCCTTTCGGTGACTTACCGATCTCCTTTAGCGAACTGAAGTCAACCTGAAGCATCATAGGATATATCATCAGCCATACCAGAATCGCTACCGGGATATTTACTTTATAAATTTCCCAGCGGCTTATAGCTTCAATCGAATCTCCAGCTACATATCCCACACCAATTCCGATTCCTATACATATCAGTACCCACAGCGTGAGGTATCGTTCAAAGAAATCAATTCGTTTTTCTGATTTTGTCATCTTAGCAGCAGGTTACTTTTTCTGAGGATTTTTCTAAACTTGGTTTGCATGCCGTCGGTTTCACCGTCATGTCTACAGTCATACGTTCAGCGCCTTCGTATATGTCCTTCACCGAATAGCGGATGGTAGGGTGATTCGAATCTCCAAATTCGATGAATAGCTCGGCAGCATCCCTATACTCTATTTTCTTACCGACAGTCTCAAATATGCTGAGCGCTTTTCCCGCTATCCACTCGGCATGTTTGCTGGAGTTTTCATTGATCCAAAGCTGAACCACGGTTTCATCATACTCATGTGCGTTTCCTCCACAATCTACTGAGTCTACCTTGTGGTTTTGAATTTCAGTGATGTGAAGATCTCCTGAAATTATGGATTCGTCAGGTAGTTTAAACTGAAGTTCTTTACCTGAATTTTGAACGAGTGACTGTATAAAGGTTGATGTATTCATTTTATCGTATTTATGCGATTAATATGGGTAAATTTTTTTCTTTTACTTTACTTGGTTCATCATATAGAACATCTCAGTAGCAATCTGTAAACAACGAGTGCTATAGGCTTCCTTTTCAATTGCAGTTCCATCTGATTCTTTGGGATCACGGTAGGTAATTGCCTGTCGGAATTCAGCTCCAGGCACAAACGGACAATTTTCGTCTGCATCAGAGCAGGTCATGATAGCTGCAAATTTTTTATCTGGATTGAAGTCATCATCAAATTTTTTGGAGAAACAAATCATGGGCTCAGCATCCTCATCAAATCTGATTCTATACTTCGGATTATCTCCTCCTGGATTTTCTACTCTAAAACCAGCTCGTTCAACAGCTGCTACCGCTCTTGGATTAAAAGCCGTTGCCTCCGTTCCTCCGGAATAGGTTTCCATATCTTCGATTCCGAAGTAGTGAGCCGCTGTCGCTGTCCAGACCTGAGCCAGATGACTTCGCCGGCTATTGTGCGTGCAAATGAAATTTAGTTTTGCAGTTTCATCGTTTTCAATCTTTGACTGGATATACTTCGCTACTTCTTCCAGCTTTTCTTTGCGTTCTGATGGAATAGCATTCAAACCAGACTCTATACTTTTCAGGTACTGCTCTAATTTTGGATACATAATTTATTCATTGATTGGATAATTCGTTGCTATTAACAGCATCCTGAACCGGGTTCACAAGAAGCACCAAGGTCGCCCAGCATTTTTACTTGTTTTTGGGTTGATGACTGCCCTTCTCCACCTGCCTTCTGTGCAAAGACTGTGATACTATAAATTCCCGTTCCGCCTGAATTAAATTCAGCTATTTCATCCTCGTTCAGATATTGCGACAGAATATCCTCTGGAATCTCGATCGGTTTTTCTTTTTGTACGGTGATGTTTCCAAAACCAGCTTCTTCTATATAGCCTAAGTAGTTTTGCTTCTGAATGGCCCCTGCAACACAACCTGCATACATTTCGGCATCTTCACGAAGAGCTTCAGGTAGATCTCCTTCCAAAACAATATCCGAGATACTGAAATGTCCGCCCGGCTTTAGTACTCTGAAAATTTCGGAAAAGACTTTGGGCTTGTCAGGTACCAGGTTCAGCACACAATTACTCACCACCACGTCTGCTACGTTTTCAGAAACGGGCATGTCTTCAATATCACCAAAACGAAATTCTACATTATTGAACCCGAGCTTTTCTGCATTTTCACGAGCCTTTTTAATCATCGGCTCAGTGAAATCTATACCCAGTACTTTTCCTTCGGCACCTGTTTCATGTCGGGCAACAAAACAATCGTTTCCGGCACCTGATCCTAAATCAATTACATAATCTCCTTTCTGAATTTTGGCAAACTGAGTCGGCAATCCGCAACCCAAACCTAAATCAGCATCCTGACTATAGCCTTCCAGCTCGCTGTAGTCGTCAGTCATGATATTATAAACCTTGGTTGACTCTCCCCCGGCTCCGCAACACGATCGGGCATTATAATCCGCGCCCTGCTCGCTAATCTGACTATACTTTTGACGTACCGTTTCTTTGAGTTCTTCCGGTGATTTTTGAGTCGCTTTCATAATTGGGAAATTTTGAATTAGGGATTATGAATGTTGAATTAAACCAGTCATGCTGAGGCTACTGCCAAATCATCTTTGTCAGAATTGCTTGGTAAACATTATCTGGCAAAGATTCTTCACTATCGTTCAGAATGACTTATTATTTTAACATTCAAAATTCATCATTTATAATCGCTTAACAACAATTTGAATTTTGGGTAGAAAGATTCTTGAACAGAGTCCCCATCACATTTTTCAATTCTTCCAAGTTTTCCTCATCAAGGCAGTAACAGGTTCTTACTCCATCAATTTCACCTTTGATAATACCGGCTGACTTCAGTGCCTTCAAATGCTGAGAGACTGTGGACTGAGCTAAAGGGAGTTCATCCGTAATATCGCCGCAAATACATGTAGCTCTGCTTGCGAGTATTTCTAAAATTGCAATGCGTGCAGGATGAGCCAGCGCTTTTGCATAAGCTGCTGCTTTTACCTGATCTTCCTTAAATAATTGTGCTTTTGTTAGTGCCATAACCTTATATCGTAATTATACGATTAATGGTAAGGATTTAACTGTTGAGTGTCAATACTTCCTTAATAATGATTTCTGATTTATTCTGGTGAAAACGGGAATATTGCCTGGTTCTGTCCAAGCGGATGCTTGAATCAGGTTGTGGCGCTAACTGAAATTAATTAGCAGTATAGAAGTCATCTCGCGGCGAATGCCGGAGATCTGGGTGATTCTTTTTTTGGCTTTTGCCTTGAAACTAAATCCAGATTCCTGCCTTCGCAGGAATGACTTGTTTAAGCGTACAAATCTGAATAATCCTATCATCCAAAAATCTGTGCTCAAAAAAAAAGAGAGCCCCAATTCCTCGGAGCTCTCTCTGATCAGCACACCTCACAGTGATGTGAGACGTATATGTGAGTTGAAATAGTTCTTACTTAATAAGTGTCATCTTACGCGTTACTGCTACATTACCGGCTGTTAAGCGATAGATGTACAGCCCACTTGAAAGATTGCTTGCGTTGAAGTTCAGGGTACTCATGCCTGAAGAAAACATTTCTCTGTTAGCAAGCGTAGCCACTTCACGACCAAGCATGTCATACACTTTCAGCGTTACTTGTTGTGCCTGTGGCAGCGTAAAGCTAATCTGTGTAGTTGGGTTGAATGGATTCGGATAGTTCTGATTCAATGTGATTGAATTCGGAACTTCTGAAGGATCTTCTTCAGTGTCAGTTACAATACCGTCACCTAAGAATCCGTAGGCATCAAGTGCAGTCCAGCCTGCAGCCCAGTTAGTGCCATTAAATGCACCAGCATAATTAGTTGTATAGAACCAATCATCAGCCATAGCAACTGCAGTACCATAAACAGGACTGTTTGGATTTGGACGTGGGTCCAAGCCTGCGTCTGTTGTTCGGCTTATTCCTCTAAGCATAGGGTCTACAGTAGTATTGCTATTAGCGGTAAGCATAGTTGCTTCGTAACCATTAGTAGCCAATTCAGCTAAAGTTGTACCTGTTCCAAAGCTGTAGAAAATACTGTTGGTGATATTCAATGAATCCGCTTCAAGACGAGCTCTCGAGTCAAAGTCATCTACACCGTCTACATCTTCAACTCGAAGAGCATTACCCGGGTGGTCTGTGAATACAGAGTTAGCATAAAGAGCACCTGTATTGTCACGGAACTCAAGCATTTGTCCCGGATCTCCGGATGGAGTTGAAGAAACACCAGGTCCAATGTAAGTAGCATTTGAAATCACAGGATGCGCAAACGGAGTACCTGTTTCGTCTCCACCGGCACCGTCCATTTCAGCTGAACGACCTGCTTGGTCACTATCCTGAATAACAAACCAGAATTGTCCTTTTCCACGGAATCCCTGATCCCAGTCAAAAGCATCATCATTATTGAATGCAGAGATCAGGTATCGGGTATTAACAGTTCCACCGAACCACTCATATCCATCATCGCCACTTGCAAATGATTCTATATATTCTATAGTAGTTCCGGCACCAACTCCACCAAGGGTTAAACCTTGAATTTCGTTACCAGAGCTTGAACCAATATTGATTCCTGAGTGACGGATAGATACATATCGGAGTACACCTGAGTCATCCATATCGTCAGTACCACCATAACCTACTAAGTCAGGATCTGATGAAATCTCATTTACACCTTCAATAGTAGCTTCTACCACATTATTGGTTGAAGCACGGCCAAGAATTACAACTCCACCCCATTCTCCAACATCATCTTTGGTTAAGTTGGCATCATTCTCGGCAGTGAAAACAATAGGATTATTTGAAGTACCTTCAGCAAAGATTTTCGAACCTCGGGTAATTACCAGACCAGATGCGTCAAGATCCTGCCCCTCTCCACCACGTACAGTAGTTCCAGCTTCGATATAAAGATCAGCTCCGTCAGTCACAAATACCATTCCATCGAGAAGGTACTCGTTGTTAGCTGTCCAGTAAGTATCCTCTGTGATATTTCCTGAAACAGTTACTGAACCAGGAGTACCTGCCTCACTTAAATAACCATATTGGTCAAGAGCAGTCCACCCTGCTAACCAGTTATTTCCACCAAACGCACCTTTGTAAGAAACCTCGCTGAAGAAAGCATCTTCTGGTATATCAGCACCACTTAAAACCGCGCTGTTACCTGGACGAGGATCTAAACCAGCATCATCAGTTCGGCTAATACCGCCTAACTCAGGGTCAATAGTAACGTTATTATTTGCTGTAAGCATAGCTGCTTCATAAGCATTAGTTGCCATGTCAGCCAATGTTGTTCCTGTTCCAAAGCTGAAAAATACGCTATTGGTAATATTCAAAGAATCAGCTTCGAGACGTGCTCTGGAGTCAAAGTCATCTACACCATCTACATCTTCTACACGAAGAGCATTACCTGGGTGGTCTGTGAATACAGAGTTAGTATAAAGAGCACCAGTATTATCACGAAACTCAAGCATTTGTCCTGGATCTCCGGATGGAGTTGAAGAAACACCAGGTCCAATGTAAGTAGCATTTGAGATCACAGGGTATGCAAATGGAGTACCTGTTTCATCACCACCGGCACCATCCATCTCAGCAGAACGGCCTGCCTGATCGCTATCCTGAATTACAAACCAGAATTGTCCTTTTCCGCGGAATCCCTGATCCCAGTCAAAAGCATCATCATTATTGAAAGCAGACACTAAATACTTCGTATTAACAGTTCCACCGAACCATTCGTAACCATCATCGCCACTGGCAAATGACTCTACATATTCAATAGTAGTTCCTGCACCAACGCCACCAAGGGTTAGACCTTGAATTTCATTACCTGAGCTAGAGCCGATGTTAATACCTGTATGGCGGATAGATACGTAACGCAGGATACCCGAATCATCCATATCGTCAGTACCACCATAACCAACAAGAGCAGGGTCACTGGTAATCTCGTTTACACCTTCGATGGTAGCTTCTACCACATTGTTTGTTGAAGCACGGCCAAGAATTACAATTCCGCCCCACTCCCCAACATCATCTTTGGTTAAATTAGCATCATTTTCCGCTGTAAATATAATTGGATTTTCCGCTGTACCTTCAGCGAATATTTTTGAACCACGGGTAATTACAAGACCGGATGCATCAAGATCCTGACCTTCACCACCACGAACTGTAGTCCCTGCTTCAATATACAGATCGGCTCCTCCTGTTACGAAAATCATACCGTCAAGTACGTATTCGTTGTCAGAGGTCCACTCTGTGTCATCAGTAATGTTTGCACTTACAGTCACAGTAGTCTGCGCCATCGCGAGGAAGGGTAAACTCATCAAGACTGCTATTAGTAGCGTTGCTTTCTTCATTTGTACGTGTTTTTATTTTAGGGTTTTAAGTAAAATCTGCTCTAAATTTTGTATTTGATACCCAAAGAAAATGTTCGTCCACGTCGATATCGTTGGTAATAGTATTCGTCTCCATTAAACTTCTGAGACTGAATAATATCCGGATCAAGAATATTGCTGACCTTAAGGCTCAGTTCGAAATTTTTAGCAATAGTTTTATTAGCTGTTAAATTGAGTGAACCAAAACCTCTTTCGTATATATCAGGAGTTGCACCTTCAGTAACGATACCCAGTCGATCTCCAAAGAAATTGTAGCTCAAAGATGAATTGAATTCGATATCAGGATTTGCATATCCCAAGTCAAAATTGAAAAGGAAGGGCGATTGCCCCTGAAGGTCTCGGGTATCTTCAGCATCTGGTCGAGCATTTCTAATTACCAGCAACTCAAGCTCAGGGATATCTACAAATGATCTAACCAGTGTATAATTAGTAGAAAGTGAGAAGTGACGAAGATCTTCAGTTAAAAACCCAAGATTCTTGCGCACTTCAAATTCAAGACCATATACTCTACCCTCCTCCACATTTTGGATGGAAAGAGCATCATTTCCAATATCGGTCCTAATCACACGCTCAAGTGGATTTTCGAGCTCCTTATAGAATCCACTTACGGCCAATATTTCACCAGGACCTGTAAATAATTCCCAGCGTAAATCATAGTTTGTAATCAGAGTACGCTTCAGGTTTTCATTACCCTGAAAAAGTAAACCTCCAACAAAATCGAAAGTGATATAGGGAGCTAATTCACGGAAAGTAGGTCTGGCAACCGTCTTAGTGTAGGCTACACGAATATTCATATTATCCGTAAAACTATATATCCCATTTACAGACGGGAGGTAGTCTGTATTTGATAATGAACCCACTGCTAATGCAGTATCCTGACTGATTACTTCTATATCAGCATTTTCGACACGAACACCACCAATAAGCTTAAACTTGTCGGTGACGGGTAGTTCGGTCATTAGGTAAGCTGCAGAAACTGTTCTTGTAGCATCATAGTTACTTCTTGGTGTAGATGCATTTTGTACGTAGTTACCGAATTGTGGGCGGCCGTTATTAGCGTAACCTAAGATTCCTAATGAGTCAAAGAATGCATCAACATCTCCTTCCACATCATTAAGTGTAAAGTTTTGAGTATCGGTATAGAAGTCAAACCGCTGCTCCCTAAAGTCACGTTCAACATCAACAAGGTTACCACCAAATTTGATATTACCCGCTACACCATTAAAAGAATTGAACGGGATTGTAACATCAACTCCGGCATTCCTATTATTCTCTTCCAGATTTCTATAGAAACGTCCTGGACGTTGAAAGTTATTTGTTGGACTGGAATAAAGAATAGCTCCTGAAGCAAAAGTATCTACTTGAGTGGTGAAATACCTGAGATCTGGTTCATCTTGAGTATTTGTTGCATTAGCTGCCTTCCACTCAACCGTTGTTTTCAGGAAATTTTCAAAGTAACTTTTCCCACTAAGCTGAAATGAGGTCAAACTACGTTCAGTATATTGAACTACCCGGGTTTGAAATAGAGCATTAGGAATGTCATACTGAAAGCCTTCGAGATATCTACCTGCTCCTGTACCACTTTGGGTCTTTAAAAAGCGAGCTGAGAATCTATGGTTATCAGTAAGACGATATGAAACCGTTGCCATACCACCCCAGTCTACATTTCTTTCTCCCTTAACATCATTCACATCCAAACGACGGAACAGCTGCTCTGAATCGTCAAAATTACCTACCAAATCATAGCGGGCAACATCTCCATTATTATAGCCAGAATATCCCTGACTGTAGGAGAAACTTGCCGTATAACCTAAGTCGTTTCCAAGAAAAGGAACCTGGTTACCTATCGAAAAGCCGTAGCTCTGATTCATTACACCGTATTGCTCTCGTGGCTGAAATTCGTTGTTGAATGAATTCGACAATCGGTCTAATGTCTCTGCAGCTTGTGGATCATTCCTTGTATCTCTTAAGGTTGGAATCTCTTGCCCACTATTAAGATAGTCGCGAACTTCTTTTGGGATTTCGCGACGTCCTCCATCAAACCCAAAGGCATCTGTACTACTTGGATCACCGATTCTTAAATCAGAAAAAGTGGCCTGAGTATTATACCCCGTAGAAGCGGACAACTGAAAGGAAAATTGCTCCGGAAAATCCTTTGTAGCTATATCTACCAAACCGCCACTAAAGTTTCCGGGCTTATCAGGTGTGAATGTCTTCAGGGTTACAATATTCTCGAGAAGATTTGATGGAAAAATATCCATCTGAAAAGATTTCCTATTTGGATCTGAGGATGGTAACTCGGAGCCGTTTAGGTGAGTACTTGTGTACCTATCACCTAGTCCTCTGATAAAGACGTATTTTCCGTCAACTACTGACGCACCCACCACTTTTTGCAAAGCACCGGCCGCATTACCTGCTCCGGAACTTGAAATACTTTCAGCTGAAATAGCATCGCTGAAAGAAATGGATTTCTGACGCTGACGTAGTAGCCCTGCTTCGCTATCTAAAATAGCATCAGCGGTAATTACTACATCTTCGAGGGTTTCTGTTTCGGGTTGAAGGGTGATATCGAGTTTAACCGTTTCACCTGCTTCAATTTCAATTCCCGTGATGGTCTGCTTCTGAAAAGAAATATAGCTGACCACTAAGGTGTAGGTACCGGGCTCGATACCTCTTATTGAATACCGACCGTCAAGGTCAGTTGAAGTACCCTTCAGGGTACCTTCGATAAGAACATTAACTCCGATAAGAGTTTCGCCTGATTCGGCATCTACAACGGTTCCCGTAAGGGTTCCTGTTTCTTGCGCTTTTAGATTAAATGAAATAGAAAGCGCAAAACAAACGAGTGCTGATAATATGTGTTTTTTCACGTGTGCTGATGTGTTTTAGTTTTGCTTTCATTACTATGATGCAAAACTAACTCTCAGCCTTTGCGCTACTGTTAACCAGCAGTTATCCTTTCTTTACCTGTAGATTACCTGAGTGTTAAGAGTCCGGCTATTACGCCTCAGACTCTTCACTCTCTTTTTTATCAGATGTGCTTTCGGAGTCTTTCTTAGGCTTTTTCTCCGTTTCTTGGTTCTTTTCTGCTTCTTTTGTTGGTTCTGAATCTTCAGAACTTTCTTCAGCCTCTTCTTTACCGTTTTGAGAAACACCGTTTTTCTTTGAATCCGGTTTGCTCCCAAATATTCCTTCAGGATATTTTCCATGCGGTCGGTCACCTAACAAGTCACGAAGTGCGTGGTGATCCAGTACTTCTTTATCCAGAAGTGTTTCGGCTAATTTCTCGAGTTCGTCACGGTGCTTATTCAACAACTCAATAGTGCGATCGCGATTCATGTCGATGATCTTGCGAACTTCCTTATCAATCTGCTCACTGGTTTGCTCTGAGTATATTTTATTAAACCCATAACTATTTTCAGCATTCTGAGAATCTTTAAGTGAAATATACCCAAGCTTCTCACTCATACCGTATTCAGCTACCATAGCAAATGCCATCTTAGTGATTCGCTCAAGGTCATTCTGCGCGCCTGTTGAAATTCTGCCAAAAATAATTTCTTCAGCAACACGGCCTCCAAGCAATGCACAAATTTTATCGTTCAACTCCTCAGTAGTCATAAGGAAGCGCTCTTCCAATGGAGTTTGAAGTGTGTAACCTAAAGCTGCCAGTCCACGAGGAACAATGCTTACTTTTAAGACAGGATCCGTGTGCTCAAGGAACCATCCTACAATTGCATGACCAGCTTCATGATAAGCTACAATCTTGCGCTCATTAGGACTGATAAGCTTATTCTTACGCTCAAGACCTGCAATTACTTTTTCAATGGAATCCTGAAAGTCTTCCATTTCAATACTGTTCTTCTCTCGGCGGGCAGCAAGTAATGCGGCTTCATTACAAAGGTTTGCAAGATCGGCTCCTGCAAATCCAGGTGTTTGTGAAGCAAGTACTCTTAAGTCAATATCACCGGAGAGTTTTAATTTCTTACTGTGCACTTCAAGAATTTGGACCCGACCGTTGAGATCTGGCTTATCAATCATAATCTGGCGATCGAATCGACCTGGACGTAATAAAGCTGAATCCAAAATATCGGGTCTGTTGGTCGCAGCCATCAGGATAACCCCTTTATCGGAGTTGAATCCATCCATCTCACTTAACAACTGATTAAGTGTATTCTCACGCTCATCATTAGATCCCATAGCCATTCCACGACCACGAGTACGACCTATAGAATCAATTTCATCAATAAAAATAATACAAGGTGCTTTTTCCTTGGCTTGCTTAAATAAATCACGAACTCGTGCAGCACCTACACCAACAAACATTTCCACAAAATCAGAACCACTTAAACTGAAGAATGGCACACTGGCTTCACCGGCTGTAGCTTTAGCAAGTAACGTTTTACCTGTTCCGGGGGGGCCTACTAATAATACACCCTTAGGAAGTACACCGCCAAGTTTGGTGAATTTCTGAGGACTCCTTAGAAACTCTACCACTTCCTCGACTTCTGCTTTTGCTTCCTGAAGTCCTGCTACATCTTCAAAGGTAACTTTCGTCTCTTTTTGCTGATCATAAAGCGAAGCCTTGTTCTTACCTATGTTTAATACCTGTTGGCCTGGATTCATTTTTCTAAAAATGAAAATCCAGATAACAACGAGAAGTGCGATAGGTATCAACCAAACAAAAATCCCGCTAAACCAATCTTCTTCAATCCTTACATCATATTCAACGGAATTAGCATCCAATACAGGGCGAATTTCATCGCCACGAAGCATGGTTGTTCTGAACTTATTGAATTCCTGATTTTCGCCCGTTGCAAATGGGAGGTTAGTATCCTCTTGTTCAGGTCTGGTAATAATTCCATCACTAATTGCCTTATCAGAATAATTACCTGTTACATCAACTCCGTTGGTAATTGTAATTTCCGTTACATAGCCTTGCTCTACATATTCAAGGAATTTGCTGTACTTAATACGATTTCCCGTTTCCGGAGAAAAGAAAAGTACCTGAGCAAGTAGAAGTATGAAGAATAGTACAAATATACTCCAGGTAGGGAATTTTGGCGCATTTCCGCCTTTATTGCCATCTGGCTTAACTGATTTTTTCTTTTTCTGGTCTTTCTGAGCCATTAAAACAAGCTTATAAAATTATCTTAGAATATAATATAACGAACCTTACACTCAGATGAGCTTACCACGTTAAATTATCTTTATTAGTTGAACTGATATTTGGCAATAAACGTGCCACGTTTTTCTTTATGACAAATCATCAAAAGAGACAACGTCTCCTTCTGCTGTCTGCATTTTCATTCCCTCTTCTTTCGGAACCATGCGCCCTATTACAACAAAGTCATTAAAATGATTCACGAATTCTTCGACTTTTTTCTCTGAAAGAGTAAACATGAGCTCTAAGTCTTCTCCGCCAAACAATGCATAACGATCTACATCTTCTTGCATCTCATCAGCAACCTGCCTTGTTTCTATGGCTATAGGTAGCGCTGCCTGGTAGATATAGGCACCTAAATCGGATGCCTCCGAAACTTCACTGATTTCATTTACCAACCCTTTGGTTATGTCTATCATTGAAGTTGGAATCATTTTCTTCTCCCTCAACGTTTCAATGAGGTCTTTTCTTGCCTCTGGCACAAGCTGTCTCTTAACTACAAACTGATAGTCGCCCAATTCTGGTTGAATGGTTTCATCACCATGTTCTTCCCAAAACTTTTTTTCTCTCATCAAGATTCTCAGGCCGGCAAGAGCACCGCCCAAATCACCAGTAACACATATTGCATCCCCTTCTTTAGCTCCTTTTCGGTATGTGACATGTTTCTCATCGACTTTACCATACACACTGACAGATACAACCAAGTTGGCATGATTTGCTTTTAAATCACCACCAACTACTTCAACTTCATGAGCTTTACCTGCTGCGTAGATGCCACCGTACAAATCTTCGATCATTTGAACAGACATTCTATTCGGAACGGCGAGATTTACCAATACGGCTTCAGGCTTCCCATTCATGGCGTAGATATCACTGACACATGCCGAAAGTATCTTATAACCAAGATGATTAAATGGAGTATAGGTTGGGTCAAAGTCTACCCCCTCCACATAAGTGTCGCTGGTTAGTAGCGTAAGTTCATCATTCTCTTCATTGATGACAGCTGCATCATCTCCAATAGATTGAACTACCTTCTTATTTTTGTAGGCATCAAAATTGGAAATCTTTTCAAGTAGCGCTTTGCTACCTATGCTTTGTATGGTCTGAAATTCATCTGACATAAACAGAGGTGTTTAAATAAAAAAAGGCACCTGCGTCAAAGAACACAGTTGCCTTAATTTTTGAAAAATTAATTCTAATTAGGTTCTCGACGAGTGGAGTAGTTAATCCTAAAAGTACTTGCCTGCTTTAATTCTTCCTGAACATCTGTGAGTAATCCAAATTCTGAATTCTCATCAACACGTAAGGAAACAATTAATTTAGGCTGTTCACGGAGCTTATCATACATTAATGTTCTGATGCCTCCGATGTCTTCTATAATTGCATCATCAATCTGAACCTTATCTTCACCCAATCGATTTCCGGGTAATCTTTCAGGGCCGATGTATACATAAGAAAGCAAACGTTTCTGTTCGATTTTCTCAATGTTTTCAGCCTGTGTAAGGTTAACTCGAACCTGAAGGGTCACTTCTCTCAATACAGTAGTTACCATAAAGAAGAAGAGCAACATGAATACAACATCCGGCATGGCAGAAGTTGGTACTTCCTGCTTACTTCCTGCATTTTTCTTTTTAAAATGAGCCATGATTGATTACTCGTTGGGTTCTGCTATTGAAATTTTCTTAGGATACATATCCTTTACTTGCTCTTGCTGAGGGCTATCTTCTTCCAGAGAACCATAAGGGACTCCGTAGTTAGCTCTTGAAGCTTCGTCTCTTAAATCCTTGTAAGCACCCATCACCTCATCCAACATATCCACATAAATTCTATATGGAGTTTCGCGTTGAGTTCTAATGGACACGATCGCTAAATCTGGCGTCTCAGCCAAATTAGGATCTGCTGTCGGATTTTTGATAAACTCGATAAGTCGAGCTTTAACTTCACCGAGCTGATAGAATTCTTCATCCATCACGATACGGCCTTCCTGATTCACAAGAATGTTCATCAGGTTTCTTTCCTTAATGGGTGGTGGTTCAACATCATCCTCTAAAGGAGGAGGAAGAACCAACCCAATTCCGGTATCAACGTTAATCGTTGTTGTTACCAGAAAGAATATCAGCAAGAGAAAGGCGATATCTGCCATGGAAGATCCATTGATCTCCGCACTTTCTCTTTTTCGTTTTTTGAGTAGCATATTGTGCTCCTACTAAAACTTAAATGTTCCACGTAGTCCGGTAAAGACTATCGTGAGCACCATAAAAGCCATCATTATTCCAGCGGTAGCTACTCCTGCTGTGGCATACTTACCTGACACAGCAAAAGTGATTCCGAAGATTACGAATGGGACGGCCATCATGCCTATTTTCTTAAAATCTTGCTTGCCTAATGTCAAGCTTCTGATTCCGGCAACGATCATCGTTACCAGACCCAGACCTATCAATAATCCAGCAAGTCCTACACTTATTGCAGCCATTGTTATATCCTTTTTATTGTTTTTGGATTCTATTCTGCTTACGCGTCAGATTCCGATGTTGATGGAGGAACTAAATCTTTTCCTTCGTTTAACATGATGATGGAATCAATAAGAGTAATTGAACTCTCTTCCATATCAGCAATCAAACGGTCAATTTTGGATACACAATAGTTGTAACCAATCTGAAGAATAATACCCGCTATCAAACCACCGGCTGTAGTCAAGAGTGCAGTTTTAATACCACCCGCTACAATACTTGGGGAGATATCCGCTGCAGCTTCAATATCATCAAACGCCTCAATCATACCTACTACGGTACCAAGGAATCCAAAGAGTGGAGCAATTGCAATGAATAGTGACAACCATACAAGTCCTCTTTCGAGAAAACTCATCTCAATTGAGCCGTAAGCTGAAATTGCTTTTTCAGCGGCTTCAATACCTTCGTGTGAACGCATAAGTCCGGCCTGGAATACAGACGCAACTGGACCACGTGTTTGTGCACAAAGTTCTTCGGCAGCTTCTATACCACCATCTTGAAGGGCTTCTTGTACGTTGACGATAAATTTACGTGTGTTGATGTCAGCAAGGTTGAGAGTAATAATTCTCTCTAAGAAGATTGCAAGACCGAGAATCAATGTAACCAATACAGGCCACATCCATCCACCATCATTACCTTCGTTAAATTTTGCTACAACCACATTGAAAAACCCTTCGTCAGCAGGGGCTTGTAAAAGAAAAAGAGCAATCGACGATATCATGTCTACTCCACTTATAGTTTAAATGTTAAAGGCTAAGTTTAATGAAGCGAAAGAATAGTTCATTTTATACTAAATGTCAAAGTAACATCAACCATAAAAAAGCATTTTTACGTAATGTTACCCGCTTTTTCTTTCACTGATACAAGTTACATATTATTAATGACTTTTATTAAAAAGTTGCGCTTACAACTAATTTTATAGTATGTACTGAAGGGCGGTCTGTAACCGTTCTTCCGTCATAATTGAAACTTAGCCGAATTAAATTGCTTGCTCGGTATGTACTATTGAGCGACCATATGAGATTTGTTCCTTCCCCCGTTCCTTCCGTCAATTCATAACTACCATAGGATGAGGAACTTCCATTTACACTTGTACTTCTAATCTCAAGTCGGGCATTTGACTGCAGCTTTCTCCATAAATACATTCGGTGAGTAGTTGAGATCTTTAAAAGATTAGCGGTTACATCTTCTACAGGAAACCGGTCCTCTTTTTGAGCATAAGAGAATTCCAGTCCGGCATTCCACGAGCGATTTATAGTGCCATTAATGCCGGGCTTAAAACTCAATGTTTGAATATTATAGTTTCGGTTTTGAAGGCGGCTGCTTTCACTTCTGTTTGTGGTACTCTGTGTTTCAAAGTTTAACCGAATCCGATCGGTTATGTCATACGCTGTATTTAAAAACCATAAGTCTGTATAACTTTGTATGGATTCTGTGCTTCGCTGATTCAAACTCCGGCTTTCCGTATAACCCAATCTTAAGTCTGCCCTATCAAGACCGTTCAAGAGATTCAGTTCTTTCTCCCAAAGCAAACGTCCCTGTACAGTGGATGAATCATTTCGAAACGTAGATACATTTAATAGATATACATCCCTGAGATCCTGAGTTGTAGAGTTTTCGGTGATATCTATTCTTGACTGAATGGTTATTTCTGATAACCAGCTATCGCCGCCAAGCTTTGCGAGCGGTTTAAGGGTATTCAATAAACGAACGTTTAAATCAATAACCGGGAGCAACTCATCAGACGGAAGAAACTGCCGTATAAAAGTTCCTTCATTCGGACTTACTTCCAGGAAGAATTCATCCACCTGCTGGGTCCCGTCTCCATTTAAATCATCCCAAACATACTGTCCTATTTCAGGTCCAACTTCTATATAGGTTTCCTGAAGTAAAGCCTGCCGCTGTGTGTTGGCTTCATAGAAAAACTCCCCGTCCAGAAACTTACCCTTTGTTGAGTAATTTGTTATAGATCGAATAAGCAATCCTTGCCGGTTTCTGCTTCCTTCTTCCTCAAAAGCATCCGTGAACTGCTTATCTCTGTAACGGATTTCATTGGTTGTAGAGAAATTAACTCCCGGCCTGTAGCTTACTTTATACCGCTGCTCAAAAGCCGTGGCTTCTTTTTGTAAGCTGTTATCTAAGACTCCTTCTTCTTCCCGATATGCTATAGAAGCGTCCAACTCTAGATACTCAAATTCTAAGGATACACCCGGCCCTACATCATAAAATTTTTGAGAAAGTTGGGTTAAAGAATCCGTTAAACTATTACGCTGTTCCTGATCTTCTTGCTCAAAGCCAATATATGGGGTGACTGTTGCCGAATTCATATCGAAAGCCTTGCTGACATTACCACTCTGTCTAAACCAGTTTCCTTCCTGATTCGTGAATCTATCTTCACTTTGAACCCAGTCTTGATTATAGGCTACTTCTAAAACGCCAACTTCATTACTACTAAAGGCTGAGGCCTGCCTCAATCCTGAGAACCCATCGCGCTCAACCAATCCAAATTCACCAGTAATTGTTGTTTGATCAGTGGGACTAATACTCAACTTGGCCTCATTAATCTCCTCCCTACTTTGAGCTGTTCGCGTAATGTTCCATTTTCGATCAAACTCAACATCCCGGGTTCGTTCAAAAAACTGAAATCTGCTTCCGGAATAACGCCGACTAGCCGATACATTAATTTCTCCAAGTAACGATTTCACCTCTTTGACCCTCAATCCTGACTCATAAGCCATATCCGTATTGTTGCCATCATCGAGCGATGAAAACCGGTTCGCATCGAAGTCACTGGCCGCCCACTCACCAAAGACTTCTATGTTTTCAGTGAGATCAAAACTGCCGTTCAAAGCTACCATTTGCTGTTTTTCTGGAGCTGGCAATTGCCGAAACGGTTCATAGCTTCCAAGACCGGGACCTACCCACTCATATAAAAGTCCATTAACCTGTCCGCTTGACCGTCTGTAGCTTCCCTCTCCTTCACCAACATTCGAAAACTGAACTCGATAAATCGCATCTTCCGATCCGGGCTGATTCTGATAGATCGTATAAGTCTGCCCGTTAACTACAGTATCAATTTCAGCATATAACAAAAATTGATCCCGCTCTTCTTCTGTAGCGATCCGAGCTCCGCTTACAACTGCTCCTTCCAGGTTATCTCCTACATCCTGAAGTAAGTTGATGTCACTTTCGGTTAGAGTTTGCTGGGAGAGCAAATCATCTCCATCAGCCTGTCGAATAACGGTGGCCCCAATTTTCAATCTTCCATCTAAGAAAGAATCTCCACCTTCAGCAGCAACCATGGTTCGATTAAAATCCTGATCAACATATTCGTATTCAATGACAATGCGGGTTTCGTCTTTGATGAGCAGATTGTTCGTAAAAGTAACTTCACCCAGCCCATAGTCAATGATGTACTCATTTTCTGCCCCACGCTGCACCTGCTCACCATTAATATACACCCGCTCTGTTCCGGCAAGGATGATCACAAATTGTTCATCATTTCTGCCCGTCAACCGATACGGCCCCTGCACCCCATCTTGCCCACTAAAACTCAGAGATTTAAACGTGCCGCGTACCACCGAAGCCGCTCCGGTATAATCTCCATAGTCAGAATTCACATATCCCGCCGCTCCCTGAAGCCGCCGGTTAAGTTGGGCGAATGTGCTTTGATCAAGACTAATATCTACATCTCCCATTTCAATCGAGGTATTCGGAGCTTCGACCTGTATAAAGACTTTATCAAATTCACGAAGGTTTTGCGTGGTACCGTCTGGTTGAATGGGAATGCTCTGATCGGTAAGAGAAGCATTAATATTAATGTTCTCGGTAAGGGCTCCGCTTAGTTCGAAATTCAATCCACTTTCCAAAGCAAAATCTTGATTGGACCCTACGATTATTCCACGGCTTAAACTTCCTGACTGCCTTAGGTTTGATTCACTGTAAGGCGATGGTCCCCGAGCTTGTTCGAGTTGTTGATTCAATGAATCAGGATTCTCAAAATAAGAAGAGTCCAGCTCTATGGGTTCGTTGGGTTGAAATGTTCTTGGAATAGAAAATGGATAGGCCTCAAAACTGGCTATGACTTCCAAAACCTGATCAAATTCACCCCGCCTAAAAGAAAGTAAACCTGTTTGCTCCTCAAAATTCCAGCTCTGGGGTGAAATTGATTCACCGTCAATAATGATCTCAATACTTTCGGGCACCACCCAGTCACTCAGGTAGTAAGAAGAGTCTGGATTAAAAGGCGATAAAGTCTTTTTCTGACTGATTGTGGACTGAGCCTGACCAGCAATCACGCAAAACAAGCACACCAAAAGCGTGAGTGTAATTTGATAAGCGGATTTTTGAAATGCCGTTGCCGTCAGGGGAATCTATATTAATTAAGAAGTCATTAAGGCTAAAGCTTTCCACGGAAAGGGTCAACAATCAGCGGTTATTATATGCCTGTAGTCCTCTGTCCAGAAACGCCACAAATTCGTCTTTCTTGCTGTAGCCTAAACTTTGTGTAATAACTCTGCCCGTTTCAGGATTGACGATGGCATATGTTGGGAGCGCAACATTTCCGGTTAGTTCAAACTGAAACATCTGATTTTCAGGTCCATTTGGCCCTCCATCAGTGTACAACTTTACAAGTTCCATTTGTTCAAATCGTTGTACCACTTCTTCCAGTGGAAATACATTTGATTCCATGGCACGGCAGTTGGTGCAGGTATAACCCGTAAAATCTACGAAGATAGGTTTTCCTGACTGTAGGGCTGCTTTCTTAGAAGCTTCAAAATCTTTAGACCAACCATCATCAGCGCTGGTTGAGGCTCCAGGTCCTCCTGTTGTCCCAATCGAAGCGACCAAACTTACATCCGTTGCTTGTTTTGGGGGAAGGAAAGCATCCCAAATTCCCAGAGATGAACCCAGCAAACCGGGAATCAGGTAAAAGCTGAATAACAAAAATGGGATTGATAGCAACATTCTTCCGGTAGAAATACTTTCAGGCTTTTTTTCATGCTTAAGGGAATAAGAACCGAGTAAATATAAGCCGGTCAATAAGAAAATCGCGATCCATGCTGCAATTGCTAGTGGACGAGAAACAATGCCCCATTCCCAAACCAGGTCAACGTTTGATAAGAATTTAAAGGCAGCAGCGAGCTCAATAAATCCAAGAAGAACCTTCACGATATTCATCCAGGAACCACTTTTAGGTAACGATTCCATCCATTTTGGAAAAATAGCCAGTATAACAAATGGACTAGCAAATGCTGCAGAGAAGCCAATCATCCCAATGATTGGGTAGAACCATTCACCCCCAGTTGTGGCTGCAAAAACGCCCCCTACAAAAGGAGCCGTACAGGAAAAAGAAACTGCACTAATTGTTAGGGCCATAAAAAGAATACCAGCTATTCCTGAACTCTCGTTGCTCTGACGATTCAGCCAGTTGGTTAACTGATGTGGTAATCCAAGTTCATACATCCCCAATAAACTGAAAGCAAAAGCAACCAATACAAAAGCGATAAATAAATTTACCCAAGGATTTGAAGCGAAATTCTGAGCACCTGACACCCCAAAAAACGCAGCCAATAACACCCCAAGAATTGTAAACGTGGCTACAATAGCTATCCCAAATAAAACAGCTTTACCTGCCCCACTCCCGGAATCTTCCTGTTTAGAAAAGTAGGAAACGGTAAGTGGGATCATTGGAAAAACACAGGGCGTTAACAGTGCAGCAAATCCGGCTAGTATAGCTATCCAGATAAAGGAAAAGATTCCATCCCCTCCTAAATTCGATGTTTTTACCTGAGCAGATCCATCTGTAGCACCATCACTTCCAGTAGATACTGCAGCATCTACTGGAGTATCTGAAACGCCGATTACGTTAACGGCAGCAATAATAGACTTTGTTTTTGGGGGAAGGCAAACCCGGTCATCACAAACCTGATAATAAACTTCAATATCCAGATTTTGCTTTCCAGTTTGATCAGTTTTAATAGCAACGGGGATCGTAAAGCTAGCAAAGCTGCTGTGCCAGCCTAGTTCAGCTTCAAAGTTAGGATCGTATTCGATATCTGCTTCGGATTCAACTACATCACCTGCAATTACAAAATTGCTGGATTTTGCCGAGAATTCAGTTGGGAAAGGACCTGCGTCTTCAGCGTTGAGAATAGAATAAAGGTGCCAGTCACCCTCAATTGAAGCATCAATCTTAATTTCAAACACATCCCCAGCGAGAACTTCTTCCGGTGATTCAGAAACACTGAATTTAACAGGGTCAGGAATTTGTGCTTGAATAAAAAATGGGGATAACATCAAAATGATGATCCCCACTAAAACTGTATTAAATGATTTCATGAATCCTAATTTCATTGAATAAACCAAGTGCGTGTTAACAGTTACCACTAATCAAATCTTTACCTTATCCGTTTCATATTGAATCCGGTAACCTTTAGATGATTGCTTCGCTGCTTTTCTTACGAGTAGCAACCCAGTTTATTCGAAATCAGAATTTAAAATCTGAATCGACCAGTTATCACTCGTCTTTAACTACCCAGAACTTAACCTGTGGATTTAGATCTCCAACCAGGTTAACTGTTGCTGTGTATTCACCAAGAGCTTTAACGTCTTGGTCAAGGCTAATGTCTTTTTTGTCAACCATGATTTCACGTTCTTCTAATGCGTCTGCAATATCAGCATTAGTTACTGTTCCGTGAATCTTGTCTTCTTCACCGGTTGTTACCGGAATTGTAAGTGAAGTAACTTCAAGCAACTGAGCCAATTCTTTGGCTTCTTGTACTGTAAATTCAGCTTGTCGAGCAGCTTCTTTTTTCAGTCTGCTAAGTTCTTGTACGGCACCTTTAGTTGCCATAACAGCTTTACCTTTTGGGATCAGGAAGTTTCTTCCATAGCCGTCTTTTACATCAACAACTTCACCAGATTGTCCTAATTTTTCTACGTCTTCTCTAAGAATGATTTTCATAATTCTGTCAACTTTATTTTATCGAAGGTTTTCAGCTACATACGGCAGAAGAGATAAAAAACGAGCTCTTTTAATTGCAGTAGTTAATTGTCGCTGATGTTTTGCGCTAGTGCCGGTTACACGACGAGGGAGGATTTTACCCTGATCGTTTGTAAAACGCTGAAGTGTTTCAGTGTCTTTGTAATCAATATACTCAAGGCCGGCACGGGTAAATTTGCATTGCTTTACCTTACGTTGACCTTTTTTCGGATGTGATGGATTCTTAATCATAATTCAAATTCTTTGTATGAGTGTTATACTTAATCGTCGTTCTCTTCTGAATCGTCGTCTTCATCTTCAATTGCGAAGACATCAGGAACTTCATTTTTCTTTTGAAGTTCGCGATGACGCAACATTTTAGCGTCGTACTTGAGAGTCATAAACCGAAGAATATCATCATCGATTCTTAACTGACGCTCAACAGAAGCGATCGCTTCAGCAGGTGCATCGAAGTACATGTTCACATAATAGCCACTGCCTTTTTTGTCAATGTTATATGCAAACTGACGTAAGCCCCACTCATCAACTTCATCAATTTCTCCACCGTTTTTTTCGATCAGCTTGGTAACTTTATCGACGGCTTCTTTGAACTTATCCTCTTCGAGAACAGGATTTATGATATAGGTAAACTCGTAATAGTTCTTGCTCATTTTATATATGTTTCTTTGGTTGCTTCCTAAGATGAAAGCAGTCGCCCTGGCACTTTGCCGAGCAACAGAGAGCCCAAAGATACACTTTTTTTGTAGTCTATTCCAACTTCTCGAGTATGATTATTCTGACCCAGTCAATAAATTGGAAAGTACTTCTCCATTATTCAATGTGTACACAGAAAAATCACTGTCTAATGAAATAATTGAGTCCAGATTCTTAGTTTCAGCAGCTACCAGTAAAGACGCATCTGCAAAATCAGCAGGTAAATCTGAGTATTTATTCATCCATTCCCTCACATTAACCAGTTGCCACTGTTCCAGATTAAATATTTCAATACCACCTTCCGAAACCCATGAAATAAAATCGAGTTGAGTTTCTTTGTTGAAGTCAAGCATATAAGAAGCTTCGGTTAAAACAGGCCAGGTCGAAATAAGTCTCCCCTGGAAATTCTTCATGAATTCCATCATCAGAACATGGTGCTGATCGCTTTTATCAAACAGGGCAATTATGGGTCCGGCATCAATCAGAGTGCTTATCACGGATCTTGTCTTTTATGCGGGATTTATAACTTGCAGACCGGTCTTTTTCACCACTTCCATGCTTTCCAAAATAACGGGAACCACTTTCAAAGGGCTGATTATATTTTTTCTCTTGTGCCATATATTCTACCAAGGCTTCTTTTATGATTTCTGAACGAGAGACCTTCTTTTGATTGGCAAGGTTCTCTAACTCTTTGTCGATATCTTCAGGTAATCTTACTGATCTCATACTCGTAATTGATTGTTTTACAAAATGTATTACATATTTAGTAAAACCACAAATACCTGAATTGAGTCAAAAAACTAGCTCAGATCCTATCAGGGAGCTACTGAAATGGCCGGAGTTGTGTATCCGCCAAAAGTATTCAGGATATCCATCAACCCACCAGTTGGCAATAGTGGTTCAACTCCGTAATACAGTGTTAGAATAGCGAGTATTGCAATGGTTCCCTTATAAAGCAGTGTTGGATTGAATAGTTCGATTGGCTGATGCTCTTCACGGAAGTATAAGTAAACCATTACCCGGAGGTAATAATATACACTAGCCGCACTGGCCAGTACTCCTACAATGGCTAAACCAACCATATCCGCACTGATTGCAGCTGCGAAGACATAATACTTACCAACGAAACCAACTAAAGGTGGAATTCCAGCTAATGAGAAAAGAAATACAGAAAGTGATACCCCCATTAATGGATTTTTATAACCAAGACCTGCAAGATTTTGAACCTGAGTGAAATCAAGCCCTTTATTGCGCTCGTAGTATGCAATAACTCCGAAAGCCCCGACATTCATAAGGGTATAAGCGAACAGATAAAAGAGTACTGCACTAAATCCTTCAAATGTTCCAGCCGCCAAACCAACCAGTGCGTAACCGGCATGTGCTATACTTGAATAAGCTAGCATTCGCTTGACGTTGTCTTGAACGAGAGCAATGATGTTACCGAAAATCATCGTTACGATAGCAACGGCACTGAGCACCAACTGCCAGTTTAAACCCTCCATAATTGGGAAGGCTCTCGATAGTATCAGAATAAAAGCCACAAATGTACCAGCCTTGGAAGCTGTTGCCATGTAGGCTGTGAGTGTGGTTGGGGTTCCCTGATACACATCCGGTGTCCACATATGAAATGGAACCGCAGATATTTTGAATAAAAATCCTATCAAAAGAAGAGCTGCACCAGCTAAAAAGAGTAGATTTGTACTTGCAGCAGCTCCAATTTCAGGAATACTCGTTGTTCCTGTTGCTCCGTATAGTAGCGCCATTCCGTACAGCAAAAAACCTGTAGAAAATGCGCCTAACAAGAAATACTTAAGAGCTGACTCAGCACCTGCTTTTTCATTTTTAATCAACCCTGCCATCACGTATAAACAGATAGACATGGTTTCCAGACCAACGAAAAGTGTAATCAGGTCATTAGAACCGGCCAGGGCAAGCATACCCGTGGTAGCAAATAAAATGAGTGCGTAAATCTCACCATAATAGTGATCAATACCGCGCAGATAATCCTCCGAAATAAATACACAGAAAAGTGTACCGGTAAGAATAATTAAGTTGCCAAACGCCACAGGTCCGCCAAATACAAGCATTCCAGAGAATGCAGTATCGAGTGTAGTGCCCAGGGACTGAACTGTTAACAGCAATGCAGCTACTAATGATAGTACAGTAATCCAAAAGTTAAGTGGACTGTCTTTTTTGAGAGCTTCCACAACAATTACTACTAAACCAGCTACGGCTGTGATAACTCCGGGTAAAAAAGCTTGTATATCGCCTAAATAATCCATTCGGTAATTTTATAAAATGCTTTCTATTGCTTTGGCCAGGTCTACATCTTTTTGGGTGACCTTATCCCCTGCATCGTGTGTATTCAGGCTGATTTTAACCGTATTGTACACATTAAATAACTGTGGGTGGTGAACCTGTTTTTCAGCTTGCAATCCTACTTGAACTATAAATCCAAGGGCTTCGCTGAAATCGTTAAATTCAAATTCTTTTGAAATGGTGTCATCGCTAAACTCCCATCCATCTAAGGAATTCAAAGCTGCGCTTATGTCCTTTTCTGATAGTGGTTGTGCCATATTATTTGGATACCATTTGTGATTCAACTTGATCTACGTCATAGAATTTTGCGGTCCAGTCAGGTAGCTCTTCAAGCTTAGACTGTTCAATAACAGCCATGCTTTTTGCTTCAGAAGCCTCAATCAATTCGGTTACCTGAGTTTCAGAATACTTTGTGAAATCTACAGGGTGGACTCCAATCCAGAACATGAAAATTACTAATGGAACTAGTAACCCAATTTCACGGCCGTTTAAATCTACTAATTTTTCATTCTCTTCATTAGTCAATGGACCGAACATTACACGCTGGAACATCCATAGCATATAAACGGCGGCTAAAATCACGCCGGTTGCAGCGAGTATAGCAAACACTTTGTTATCGTAGAGTTCAGAGAAAAATGAACCGTTAAGAATCAAAAATTCACCTACAAATCCGTTTAGTCCCGGTAGTCCTATAGAAGCAAATGTTGCAATCATGAACATTACGGTGAAGATAGGCATCTTCTTAGCAATGCCACCAAAGTCTTTGATCATGCGGGTATGTCGGCGATCATAAATCATTCCAACAATAAGGAAGAGTGCTCCTGTTGAAAGTCCATGGTTGATCATTTGAATGATCGCACCCTGAACAGCTACCGTATTTAGCGCAAAAATTCCAAGCACTACAAAACCAAGGTGACTGACTGATGAATAAGCAACAAGCTTCTTCACGTCTTTCTGAACCATGGCTACCAAAGCACCATAAATAATACCGATTACTGCAAGTGTTGCCATCCATGGAGCAAACTCCATAAACGCATTTGGAAAAATTGGAAGACAAACACGGATCAACCCATAAGTACCCATCTTCAACATTATGGCAGCAAGAACTACAGAACCAGCAGTTGGCGCTTCGGTGTGAGCATAAGGCAACCAAGTATGGAATGGGAATAAAGGCACTTTGATACAAAAAGCTAATGCAAAAGCCAGGAATAAATAGGTTTGCTCAACAAGGCCGATGGTGTATATATCACTGGAAAGGAATCTCCAATCGGTTGTGAAAGTTGTTCCAGCTCCCATGGCTGCGCCGGCATCATATCCTAAATAAATCAACCCAACCAACATGATGAGTGAACCCACCAAGGTATAAATGAAAAACTTAATAGTGGCTTGAATACGTCCTGCTCCACCCCAAATTCCAATTAGGAAATACATGGGTATAAGTGAAAGCTCGAAGAAAACATAAAAGACCATTAGGTCAAGCGATGCAAATACTCCAAGCGAGGCTGTTTGTAGCAAGAGGAGCATGCTCAAATAACCGGCCATATGCTTCTTCACAGAATTCCATGAAGACATGATGACGATCGGCCCCATAAAAGTGGTAAGCATGAACAGTAGTAAGCTCAATCCGTCAAGGCCAACCAGATATTTAATATCCAGGGACTCCATCAGGCGGCCACCTTCTGTCAAAAATTGAGGGGTGCCAGATGCGGCAACATCAAAACCAAACATAAGTGGTAATGAGGCAACAAATGTAAGTGCAGTCACCAGCAATGCGATCCACTTTCGGGAAGTTTCACCCTTAATCAATAGGATCAGGGGAATGCCTAACAGTGGTAAATAAATAACGATGTTTAAGAGAGTTTCCATCAACTAATCAGTGACAATTACATTACCATTAAATAGAGAATTACAATAACGCCAATCACATAGGCCAGCGCATAACTGGATACAACACCAGTTTGTACATATCGGAATAAGCTACCAAACAACCGAACGGTTCCAGCTGTGGCATTTACAATACCGTCTACTACTTTCATGTCGAAGACAGCGAGTACTTTATCTGAAAATTTAACTATCGGGTTTATAATCAAGCCTTCGTAAACCTCATCGAGGTTGTATTTTTCTTTCCAGGTTTGGTATAGACCACCAAAGCGAACGGCAAGCTTTGCGTCAGATTCTTCCTGCTGGTTATCATTATACATTCGGAAAGCGACCATAGTCCCTGCAACTGCAATAACAATTGAGAAAACCATAATGCCCCATTTGATTGGCTTGCCGAGTATCAATTCGTAGTCGGCATTTATGTTATAAAGCCAGTCGTGTAGCAAGTTGACGTGTGCAGTTTCCCCGGTGAAAGTCTCAACAATGAAATTCGGCACGCCTAAAAAACCACCTACAGCTGCTAATCCTGCCAAAGTCCACAGAGGAATCGTCATAGTAGCAGGACTTTCATGTAAATATTTTTCTGCGCCTATTGCCTCTTTAAATCTTTGACCTAACTTAAATTCACCATGGAAAGTAGTCAGAGTAAGTCGGAACATGTAAAATGCTGTGAGGAACGCGGTAATCATCCCAACACCCCAAAGTGCCATATACATATAGCTTCCAAATTCTCCCGCACCAGCGTTAGCGGTCATCGCTAGGATTTCATCCTTAGAAAAGAATCCTGCTAATGGCGGTATACCTGCAATTGCTATCGTTGAAATCAAAAAGGTTTTGTAGGTGGAAGGCATATATTTTCTAAGCCCACCCATATTCCTCATGTCTTGAGGATCGAAATGAACATCCTTGCCTTCATGCTCCAATTCATGTTCAACATGATGCATAGCATGAATAACAGAACCGGAACCCAAGAATAAACAGGCTTTAAAAAATGCATGAGTAACTACATGAAACATCGCGGCTGTAAATGCACCGGAACCCAGTGCAAGGAACATATATCCCAGTTGAGATACAGTAGAATAAGCCAGAACACCCTTAATATCGTTTTGGGTGATGGCGATAGTTGCTGCAACAATTGCGGTCAAGGCTCCAATTACGGCGATAATCAGCATCACTTCCGGAGTCATTACAAACATCGGAGACATCCTGGAAATCAGATAAATACCCGAAGTTACCATAGTAGCGGCATGAATGAGTGCGGACACAGGAGTAGGACCCGCCATCGCATCAGGTAACCAAACAAATAATGGAATCTGTGCCGATTTACCGGTAGCACCAATGAACATCAGTAGGCCTATGGCAAAAATGTATTCACTTGAAAAAGCATCAAGATTGCCAAGGATGGCATCAAAGTTCAAACTCCCTACCGTCTGAAAAACCATAAACATGGCAATCAGAAAGGCAAAGTCACCAACGCGATTGTAGATAAAAGCTTTTTTGGCTGCGTCGGATTTAGCCATGTCGGTATACCAGAAACCGATCAAGAGGTAGGAACAAACCCCCACTCCTTCCCATCCAAGGAATAACAGTAATAGGTTATTACCCAGAACAAGATTCAACATCGCAAAGATGAAGAGATTCAGGTATGCAAAAAACTTCCAGTAGCCGTCGTCATCAGCCATGTATCCCATTGAATACAAGTGGATTAGAAAACCAACACCGGTTACAACCAGTGTCATCATGATAGAAAGCTGATCTAAGCGATAGGCAACATCTACACTGAAGCTACCTACATCCATCCATGTAAACAGTTTGAATACAACTGCTTCGGATTCAGCATTCATATTAAGGAAGAAATAAACCGCTATAGCAAACGGTACAAAAACAGCTAGATTGGCGATTAAGCCAATAAGTTGCTTCTTATTTCTATAGTTCTCTGCGAACAAGCCGATAAGTCCGTTGATCAGAAAACCAGCTAATGGAAGAGCAATAATGAGAGAAAACAGCGCCGTAGCGGATTCCATTTATTAAACTTTGTTTTGATTACGATAAAAAACAAAACCGCGACTCGCACGGCTCCGAAATGGTTGGCAAAGATACAAAAAACTATAGGAAGGTAAAGACTGTTTTCTGTGATTTTTACACTAAAAACTATAACCATCGGAAAGTCGGTTCCAGAAACCCAAATTAAAAGCATTGCTGGCAGATCACTCTTCGTCTGCCCTCATTTACAATCTTTAAACGCTGTTAGTTAAAAACTTCAGAAAATTCATTTTAAATATATATTGGGGCTCTTATTTTCAGCGCTCAAATTCCAATGACATACTCCAAAGAAACGGTCTCCAGAATTTACACATTTAAAATCTTGTGTTTTCCACGAACACTCTCTGCTCAAAGTAGTAGCAGACTGTGAATAATCTTGGCATTGCATATAATATAGTATCGCGTTTGTCCCAATTTATATTTCGGCTAATACACAGAATTTGTATGTTTGTAACCATTCGATTTTCAATAACCATATAAACCAGAATCTTGAAGTCTTTTTCTGCTCAAAGTCCGATTGTATCTTTCCTAACCCTGATGGGTTTTTGGTATATCATGAGTGGTTTTTTTGATATTACCCATACCATAATGGGTATTATCAGCGTGTCTATCGTCATGGCGATTAATTACCGGCTGAAGGCTTTTAATTTCTATGAGGATGAAAAGGACGTCATAAAAGACCTGCGATTCCTTTATCTGCCCTGGTATTTTATTTGGTTGTTTTGGCAGATAGTAGTTTCCGGAGTTCATGTAGCTAAGATCTTACTGAGCCCTTCACTTCCAATTGAAACATCATTGGTCAGGTTCAAAGTAAATTACCCTAATCCCCATGCTAAAATGATATTGGGAAATTCCATTACCCTTACCCCCGGTACACTTACAGTAGATATAAATGGTGATGAGTTTATTGTTCATTCAATTTCTCCTGTTTCATTTGAAGGAATTGCCAGTGATAAAATGCCAAAACAGGTTCTAAAATTGTTTACCACAGATCTTCACGACGTGGTATCAGATTTTGAAGTCATTCACAACAAGGAGAACTTATAATGAATGCCTTCTTCCTATATAGCGCCGTCATTTTAACTATTATTATCGCCGTACCGGCTTATCGGGTCATTAAAGGACCTACTGTATTTGACCGACTGGTGGGAACCAACGCTATTGCAACCAAGACCATCGTGCTTATTTGCCTGATTGGATATGTCTTTGACCGCATTGGTATGTTTATAGACATTACTCTCGCTTATGCAATTCTTGGGTTCATCGGTTCTCTGACTATCGCAAAGTACTTCTCATCCGAAAAAACTGATGTCCGATTTGATGATTGATTTTACTTCCATATTGACCATTATATTTGTGGTAGCTGGCATCTTTTTCCTATTAGTGGGAAGTGTTGGAATCATCCGACTGCCCGATTTTTACTCCCGCACCCACGCCACCAGTAAAAGCGATACGCTTGGTATGATCTTAATTATTGTTGGGCTGATTATCTTTGAAGGTTTGACGATCAACAGCGGGAAATTGATGCTTGTTTTGTTATTCATTCTATTGGCCAACCCGATTGGGGCTCATGCAATGGCCCGTGCAGCATATAACTCCGGACTTAAACCTATGTTTCCGGATAATAAAAATGATAAAACTGAAGGCTAGTTAATGTACTGGGAACTTGAACTCATATTATTCATCTTTTTGTTGATTACAGCATATATAGCGCTTGAAGCTAATGACCTTCTTATTTCGGTAGTTATGTTAACCATCTTCAGTTTTTTGATGGCCCTCTTATTTACCACTATGGGCGCTGTTGATGTAGGTTTTACTGAAGCTGTAGTTGGAGCCGGGGTCACCGGAATTTTGTTAATCGTAGCAATTTATCAAACCACATATAAAACAGAAGATTGAAATATCTTAAGCTACTTATCATTATTGCCTTTACCACCGTGCTGCTTTTTGCGGCAACGGACTTGCCATACCGTGGAGACGCTGACAACCAAATGAATCAGGAAGTTAGCATGACGGGCACAGAGGTTCCTGGTAATTATTACATACAGGAAGCCTACAATGATGCCCATACCCCAAATATTGTAACCGTTATTTTAGGTGACTATCGTAGCATTGATACCCTGGGTGAGCAAATTGTAATATTTACAGCCGGACTCATCACTTTTTTACTGCTAAGAAATCGTAAAGAAGGAGAAAGCGATGACGAATAAAGAACAAAGCCCTATTATTTTATTAGGCTCACGCTTTTTGAGTCCCTATATCATGCTGTTCGGTTTTTATGTGATATTTCACGGACACTACTCCCCGGGCGGTGGCTTTCAAGGTGGAACTTTGCTTGCAGTCTCTCTTTTGTTAGTACGAATTGCCAGCGGTACTGAAATTGCCAGCCTTCAATTTAAAGATTATCTGGCCACTCCCTACGCAGCCCTTGGAGTACTTATTTATTTTGGAACCGGGCTCGTGGCCATTTTTACCGGAGGCTATTTTCTTGATTATGAACAACTACCAATCCCTGGTCTGGAAGCAGCCGATTTACGTTACTGGGGAATATTAATCATCGAGTTGGGAATTGGACTTACAGTTATGACAGTACTTGTTCTTATTTATGACAACATGGTTAAAGGAGAAGATTATGCTTGAATTCTTTTTAGGGCATTATGCTTATTGGTTTACCATTATCCTGCTGGCACTGGGGCTTTACGGGATGCTTCTCAAAAAAAACCTCGTGAAGAAAACTATTGGACTTTCCATTTTCCAAGCCGGCGTTATTTTATTTTTTGTTTCCGTGGCAATGAAAGAAGGAGCTACGGTACCTGTTAAAGCATACAACCTACCTGTTAGTGAGGTATCAAACTATATGAATGCGCTTCCTCACACCTTAATGCTCACAGCTATTGTAGTTGGTGTAGCGACACTGGGTGTTGCTTTTGCCTTATTGATCAACATTTATAATCGATATGGCACCCTTAACGAAGAAGAACTTTTAGATAAGATTCAATGATCGGATCCGAAATACCGGCGTTAATACCCGTTACTTATATCCTTTTTGCGATTCTGATTCCCGTAGTTGGACTCTGGAAACGTGAACTCACCTGGCAACTGAGTCTGCTGGGTACTGGAATTGCGACCTTTCTTTCTGCTTGGGGATTCTGGCACCTGATCCAAACCGGCGAAACCATCCGTTACTTTTTTGGTGGATGGGCTCCTCCTATCGGTATTGAGTTCGTTTATGACGGATTGGCCGCATTTATCGTTTTAGTAATTAATGCTATTGCTTTCTTGGTGCTCATTCATTCCAAAGAAATTAGCAAGGTTGAATTCCCCGGAAAAAAAATGGCGTACTACACCGTTTCCATGCTGCTGATGCTCGGCTTCAACGGGATGGTGCTAACCGGCGATCTTTTCAACCTTTATGTATTCCTTGAAATATCTTCCCTGTCTAGTTATGCCTTGATTGCTATTGGAGAAAAACGAGCTCCATATTCAGCCTTCCGGTATTTGATCATTGGAACCGTCGGTGGTTCGCTGTATTTGTTGGGGGTAGGATTTTTATACACCGTTACAGGCACGCTCAACATCATAGACATGCATGCGATGTTGCCACAAGTGATCGGGCATTCTTCAGTCATAGCTGCCCTTGTCTTAATGGTAGTTGGTGTAGGGGTGAAAGCAGCACTATTTCCGCTACACGGTTGGTTACCTGATTCTTACACCTTCGCGTCATCCACTTCATCGGCTCTTATTGCCCCCATTGGAACCAAGGTCGCAGCCTATATTTTACTCCGGGTTGTTCTTTTCTTATTTGGCGTTGAACTGGTGGACGATCAGCTTCCGCTTACCACCATCCTTGGTGCTTTTGCGGGAATTGGGATTTTGTATGGATCCATCATGGCCATCGCCCAAAGCGAATTGAAGAAAATGCTGGCATACAGTTCCGTTTCACAAATTGGATATATCATAATGGGAATAAGTCTGGCAAACCCTTTTGGTTTTATAGGTGCCGTGCTGCACATTCTGAATCATGCCCTGATGAAAGCCCTGCTTTTCCTTGTCTCTGGTAGTATGAGGTTGAAAGAAGGTCATTCTCTGATTACAAAATTTGATAACAGTTATCGCAAGAAATACCCTTGGACTATGGCCGCTTTTACAACAGCCGCTATTTCCATGGTTGGGCTGCCTCCGCTTGCCGGTTTCTTCAGCAAGTGGTATCTCGCCCTTGGTACTATTGAAAACAGCAGCTGGATGCTTCTTGCAGTTATATTGATAAGCTCACTGCTTAATGCCGTGTATTTCTTCCGCATCATAGAAAAAATATATCTCAATAACCCTGAAGCTGAAGAGTCTTCTGAAGAAGAAACCATTCAAAACGACGAAGTGGGTTTCAGTATGATGTTCCCTATGGCTGTAATGGCTATCGGACTATTGCTGGTTGGTATTTTTAATGTCTATATCGTAAATGTAATTTTCACAATGTTTCCGGCAGGATTTTAAACAAGTAATTTACTCAACACATGGAGCTTACGTACATCCCTTTATTTGCTGTTCTTGTATCGCTTGCTGCGGTGCCGTTCATATTGCTGAGTTCAAAGAAGCCGAACTTACGTGAGTTTTGGACGATACTGGCTGGTGTGATTAAGTTTCTGTTGGTACTCACATTATTACCATCCGCATTGCAGGGGAATGTAATAGAGTTAGAGTTATTCGAGATTGCCCCTAACCTTCCATTGGTTCTTAAAGCAGATACTTTTGGAGTTTTCTTTGCCCTGATTGCATCCGGACTTTGGATCTTTACCTCGTTCTATTCTATTGGATATATGCGCGGTCATCACGAGAAAAAGCAGACCCGCTATTTTGCCAGTTTCGCAATTTGTTTGAGTTCCACCATTGGGATCGCTTTCTCCGGTAACCTGCTGACCTTCATCATTTTTTATGAGATGCTGACTCTGGCAACCTATCCTTTAGTTATCCATAGCGAGACTAAGAAAGGAATCGCTGCCGGACGAAAATATCTGACCTACACATTAACTGCCGGACTCCTTTTAATTGCTGCTGCTGGAATCACCTACTCTCTCACCGGAACCCTTGACTTCCAGGCCGGAGGTATCTTTGAAGGCGTTGAGCTTTCCCAAACCATGGCGGTTACTATTTTCATTTTGTTCCTTGGCGGCGTTGGGGTGAAAGCCGGCATCATGCCCTTACACAGTTGGTTACCTTCTGCAATGGCAGCACCAACTCCTGTTAGTGCATTATTGCATGCGGTAGCAGTTGTTAAATCCGGAGTGTTTGGTGTAATCCGTGTAGTTGGCTATATCTTTGGCCCAGAGGTGATGGCTGAATTTGGTCTTAATGAAATCTTAATGGTATTGGCCGGAATTACCGTAATTGTAGCATCCCTCCTCGCCTTCGCACAGGATAATTTGAAGCGCCGGCTTGCGTATTCAACGGTTGGTCATCTTTCTTATATCGTGTTAGGCGTAGCTCTTTTAACAGAAACAGGATTGATAGGAAGTATTATGCATATTTCCTTCCACGCTACCATGAAAATTACTCTGTTTTTCTGTGCCGGAGCTATTATGGTGAATCTTCATAAAAAAGACATCAGCGAACTGAATGGAATTGCCAAGGTTATGCCGTGGACCATGGCTGCCTTTACAATTGGTTCTATGGGATTGGCCGGAATTCCCCCTGTAAACGGATTTGTAAGTAAGTGGTATCTTGCCTCCGGAGCACTTGAGGGCGGCATGATGCTCCCTGTGATTATATTAGTCGTAAGTGGTTTGTTAAACGTGGGCTATTTTTTCCCCATTATACACCGAGCTTACTTCCGCAAAGGTGGTCCCGAACTTGAAGGACACACGGAAGCCTCGCCATTTATGGTAGTTCCGCTATTCAGCACAGCAGTTCTATCTATTTTATTTGGGCTGAATCCCGATTTATTCTTCAACTTTTTTGATATGGCTACCTCTGTAGCATCAAGCATTTTTAATCCTTTATAATTATGAAGAACTGGCACTGGACTATACTTGGTATTTTATTGATTGCGAGCCTGATTCTGGAATTTACTTATCTGGCCGACTACGATTCCCATTGGTGGAATAGCGTCCCTGCGTTTTATGCACTTTGGGGCGGTCTTGGTTGTGCAGCTCTCATTTTTGTTTCTAAGGGATTAGGCAAATTTTTCATCTTAAGCGAAGAAGACTACTATGATGCTTGAGCTTTTTTCTATTCCTGCTGTAATTTTGATATTGGGAGCTTTTGTGCTCCCTCTACTGCCGAAAAGTGTTCGCAGTTCGGCTTTTATCACCTTTGGGGTAATTGCATTGGCTATGGTTTGGACTATGCCCGAAGGCAATCTTATTCAGGTACCCTTTGCAAGCTACGAACTTGACCTTCTTGCTGTTGATGGACTCAGTCGTATCTTCGGAATTATCTTCGCACTCATCACCGTAATCGGTGGTATCTATGCTTTTCATATAAAAGATATCGGTCAGCAGAGCTCTGCACTGGCTTATGCCGGCGGGGCTTTAGGCGTTACCTTTGCGGGTGACTTCTTTACCCTATTTATTTTTTGGGAAATTATGGCAGCGACTTCTTCCTACTTAATCTGGGCAAGAGAAACTGAAGAGTCGGCTAAAGCAGGAATGCGTTATTTGCTTGTACATATTTTTGGCGGCGGTTTATTGTTTACAGGTATCCTTTTGCATCTAAGTAGTGGAGGCTCTCTTTATATAGATAGCATCGAACCGGCTTATACTGCAGCGAATATTTTCATGTTACTGGGTGTAGCTCTGAACACAGCTGTTCCTCCCCTGCATGCATGGCTTGCTGACGCTTATCCAAAAGCTACTATCACCGGTGCTGTTTTCATGTGTGCTCTTACTACAAAATCTGCCGTTTATGTTATGATACGCCTCTTCCCCGGTTGGGAAATCCTGATTTGGGTTGGAGTAATCATGGCTATTTATGGAACCATTTATGCACTGCTTGCCAATGATATTCGTGAAATTTTAGCATACAGTATCATTAGCCAGATTGGATACATGGTTACGGTTATTGGTATTGGAACTGAACTTGCGTTAAATGGAGCAACCGCTCATGCTTTCAACCATATTATTTATAAGTCCTTGCTATTTATGGCTGCAGGCTCAGTTATTTATGCAACTGGCACAAGCAAATTAAGTGAGCTCGGTGGATTAGCCCGAAAAATGCCACTGGTATTAGGTTTATATATGGTGGGTGCCCTGTCTATTTCAGGAATGCCCTTTTTAAATGGTTTCATTAGTAAAACTATGATCTCCGGAGCTCTTGGTGATGCTCACCTGGAATGGCCCATTTTACTGCTTCTTTTAGCAACCGTTGGTACTTTCCTTCACACGGGACTTAAACTTCCCTACTTCACTTGGTTCAAAGAGTCCAAACAAGAGCTTCAACTTTCGGATATTCCAATGAATATGAAAGTGGCCATGGGAATTGGTGCTTTTTTCTGCATCCTATTTGGAGTAGCGCCGAATCTGCTATATAGCCAACTTCCATTCCCAACCGACTTCCAGCCATTTTCTGTGTACAATTTTGTTGAAATGACTCAAGTTCTGGTTTTAGCTTTTGCAGGTTTCTGGTTTCTTAAAAACCATCTTAACGTTTCTTCAACCATTTCGCTTGACACGGATTGGTTTTACCGACGTCCTGCCGCTATTGTTAATACCGTTTTTGTCCAGTTTCCGAACAACCTGTTTGGTATTGCAGAAACGGTTTCTTTAAATCTTGCAAACAGGCTCTCAGCGCTTTTAAAAAACCCAATGAAGATCATACTCCCTTCTTTCGTGATGGGCGGGCGTGAGATTAAATCTGATGGTTTTACCGCCACAATGGGCGCTGCCTTATCATTCATATTATTCGGATTTATCGTTGCCGCCCTGTTTGTATTGTTATAATTACTTTGTCTTCACTTAGTAATGCCTTTTCTTTATATCTTCGGAACACAATAAACAATCGCATAAAACTAAGTGGTTAATCTTTTGAAGGAAGTATCCGCACCAACATTCCTGCTTTTAGTACTTTTTTGTGCTACTCTAATCACTACTAACACATCAGCACAAAATCAGGCTGTTAAGGATTCAACTGAATACGCCTTTTTACCAGCTATAGCTTACGACAGTGACTTGGGGTTAATACTTGGAGGAATTGGTAGCAGGTACCGCTATCAGGATGGAATGAAACCTTTCTATTCTTACATCAACACCTCATTAATTGTAACTACAAAAGGATTGCTATCTTTTTTTGTGGCCTATGACAAGCCCTATTTTCTTAATACCGAAAACCGACTCCAATCTGAGACTTTTATTTCTCGGTTTACAGGGAATCAGTTTTATGGTATTGGGAATTACAGTGAGCTTCCTGAAGCTTTAGTTGACAGCGCTGAGTATTACTTTTTCAATTCCTTCTCAGCAGGTGCAAAATTCACCTTGAGAAAGCCTCTATTCCGCAATATAAATGACTCACAACTTGATGTATTTGGGGTGGCAGGCTTCGAATATCAGACTCCGTGGGGCAATGACTCAACCCAGCTGATTATTGCTGATCAACCGGATGGGATTGATGGAGCATACACCACAAACATTGGAGGAGGATTAGTTTGGGAAGCACGTAATAACGAATTCAATCCAACCAAAGGTGTGTATGCAAAAGCTGGTTTTCAGGTTGCTAGTACATTCTTAGGCAGTTCGTCCAGCTATTTTATGCTTGAAACGGATACGCGTTCATACACTTCTTTCACTATTCTTAAAGAAATCACCTTCGCAAATCGTCTGCTTTTCAGAAATACTACTGGAGACCTTCCTTTTTGGAAACTTCCTGATTTAGGAGGAGCTGATCTTTTAAGAGGTTATCCAGAATATCGTTTTCGGGATGATAATGCCATCCTCCTTAACTCCGAACTAAGGACCTGGTTATTTGAGTTTCCATCTGTTGATGTCAGGCTTGGAGGAAGCCTCTTCACAGATATCGGACGAACATTCCCAAATGGAGAATCCATAGAGAATATTTATAATGATCTGAAGTACACATTTGGCTTTGGAGCGACTGCCTCCTTCTTCACTAACGACTTCATCATGCGGGGAGATGTCGGCTTCTCTAAGGAAGGATATGGGATTTACTTTACCGCTGGTTATTTATTCTGAGTCCAACTCAAAAACTTCACGGAAATAGAAAAACCTTCCTGAGAGAGAAAGGCTTTATTCTAAAAACAATAAGCTGACTTACTTTTACCAGCGAAGTAAGTTAATCTTGCTAACATCAACTGTAAGATTATTACGGAAAATTGCGATGATAATAGCCAATCCAACTACCGCTTCAGCTGCTGCTACCGCTAAAGCAAAAAACACTAAAATCTGCCCGTCAATATTGCCGTGGTAACTCGCAAAAGACACCAGAGAGAGGTTCACGGCATTCAACATCAATTCCACACACATAAAAATCACAATGGCATTGCGGCGTATTAATACACCAACAAGACCAATGGTAAACATGATTGCACTAATTCCTAAAAACCAATCGATTCCTATCATAACTAAATCTCGTCTGTTCTTTTAATTTTATGCTGCGCAATCATTAAAGCACCCACAACTGCCGCTGTTAGCAATATTGCCGTTATCTCGAACGGAAGAAGGTATTTGGTAAAGAGCACGTCTCCTACTGCTTCAACGGTACCAACCGTTGCCATCTCTTCAGATATTGCAGGAAGCATATCGGTTACGCCAGCTAGGCTGTAAAAAATCTGCCCAACTACACCAATAGCCAACAGAACTGCCAGAATATATTTTACTCTGAATTTATCGAAAAGCTTCTCTTCATCCTCTACATTCAGTAACATGATTACGAAGAGGAATAAAACCATGATGGCTCCGGCGTATACCAGAATTTGAATTACGGCAAGAAACTGAGCATTCAGAACGAGAAAAATTCCCGCCAGTGATACCATATTCAAAACAAGGAAGAGAGCACTGTTAACTACATTTTTGTTGATGACCATAGCTAAGGCTGAACCTATTGCTAACGCTGCCAGCATAAAGAATAAATAAACGATCATAAATAATCTGTTTTGTGAGCGCCAAAGGTAGCCATATTTGCTTCCGGCTTCAAGAACTGGGCCCGCAATTTTTGTTAATTATTAATTTTTTTTCAATCAATCTTAAGCCAAAAAGTAAAAAAGACCAATTCCACCAACCATCCAGCAGTAATAAGCAAAATAATGGAATCCTTTTTTCTTAAGAATCAGGATCAGGTACTTAAGTGCAAAATATCCGGAGATAAATGAGGTCAGAAATCCTACGGTTAGGCTCATCAGTTGAGCATCGCTTACCCCCACTTCCAACATCTCTTTAAATTGAAGTAACATGGCTCCAGCAATTACCGGAATAACCATCAGAAAAGAAAAATTAGCGGCATCCTCTCGTTTCACTCCTAAATATAAAGAAGCTGAGATAGTAGATCCGGCCCGACTCACTCCCGGAATCATTGCGAAGGCCTGCGCTAAGCCAATCACAAAGCTCTTGGGAAGGTTGATTTCTTTCGTTGTATCACCTACAAATCGGGTAAGGAACAGAATGAAACCCGTAACTATCAGCATAATGGATACCAGCAGCGGATCCATAAAAATATCTTCAATGTAATCTTTGAGTGTAAAGCCAATGGCCATAGCCGGTATCATACTCACTAAAATGAACCCAATTGTTTTAACTTGTGGGTCATCTTTCTTCTGAGACGGGGATTTTAAGAATCCAATGCCCGACATTAATAAATCACCTAAAAGTTTGCGATAGTAAATGAGTATCGCGCACAAACTTCCAAAGTGAACCACTACTTCGTAGGTTATGCCGGCCTCAAGATCGCCGCCTAAAATATATTTACCTAAAACAAGGTGTCCAGAGCTGCTGATAGGTAGAAATTCAGTGATCCCCTGAATAAGTCCTAATAAAAAAGATTGTAAAACGTCCATTTATTATATTTGTTCACTTTTTGAAGGCGAGAAAATAATCATATCATCAGCTAATACTAAAAAAAGAATTTAGAAAATGAGTGAATACGCAGTAGACATGGAAGCGCTGGGTGAAAAAATTCAGAAAACCAGTGCTTTTATCGAAGACATCAGGATTGAATTAGATAAAGTAATTATCGGTCAGCGTTATATGATTGACCGGCTTTTGGTGGGATTACTCACTAACGGGCACGTTTTACTTGAAGGGGTTCCCGGTTTGGCTAAGACGCTAACGGTCTCAAGTTTGGCCACCGTATTAGATACAGCTTTTCAGCGTATACAGTTTACGCCTGACTTACTCCCTGCCGATCTGATTGGTACGCTCATCTATAACCAAAAAGAAGCGGAATTCTTAGTTAAGAAAGGACCCATTTTCGCAAACATCATTCTCGCAGATGAGATTAACCGTTCTCCCGCTAAGGTGCAAAGTGCTTTACTTGAGGCCATGCAGGAAAAGCAGGTTACCATCGGGGAAAACACATTCAAGCTGGAAGAACCTTTCCTGGTACTGGCTACTCAAAACCCGGTTGAGCAAGAAGGAACGTATCCACTCCCTGAAGCACAGGTTGATCGTTTTATGCTGAAATTAAAGATTGGCTATCCTACCGAAAAGGAAGAGATGCAGATTATGCGTATGCAGGCCAAAACCGGCGAAAAAGTACAGCTTAAAAAAGTGGTTACCGTTGACAAAATTATGGATGCTCGTGCTACCATCAATGATATATATATGGATGAGAAAGTAGAGCAATATATCGTTGATCTGGTTTTTGCCACCCGTAAGCCCAAGAATTACAACCTCGATGATCTGGAGGACTTAATTAGCTTTGGAGCCTCTCCACGAGCTACTATCAACCTCAATCTTGCTTCCCGGGCGCAAGCCTTTATGGAGCACCGTGCATACGTTACACCGGAAGATGTGCGGACTATAGCGATGGATGTATTACGTCACCGTATTATTCCAACCTTTGAAGCGGAAGCGGAAGACATTACCCCGGAAGATATCGTAACGAAGATTATGAATAACGTTCAGGTTCCGTAGGAATATTGAACACTCAATATTGATTTCAGAACATTGAATTTTTAGAGGCGCTTTCGAGCGCCTTTTTTTATTGCGACTGGTAAATCAAAAATCGGTCATTCGATCTATCGGTTAATCGTAAATCAAGCTCTTCGTTATGAACTGGACATTGGGAACCGGAATTTGGTATCAGATTTGTTAAACAATAAAAAAGCCTCGCTCAAATTAATGAACGAGGCTTTAAATTTATCTAAGCTTAGTTAGAGAATTACTCTTCTTCGTCTGAAGATTCGTCTTCCTCTTTTTTCTCAGCTTTAGTGTCTTCAGCTGCCTTTTTCTTGGCTTTAGCTGCGTCTGCTTTTTCCTGAGCTTCAGCTTTTTCTTTCTCTTCCATGTCCGCTTTCAAAGCAGCAAGTCCTGACATTTCACCAAGCGTAGGAGCTCCGGTTTCCATGTTTGAGGTATCTACTTTCTTCTTCGCTTTCTTGGCTTTGTCCTTGTCAGAGTCAAGCTGACTAATTTCGATGTTTTTGCTGTTCTCATCGAAATTCAGAACAAATGCATCTTCTACCTTGTCGCCTTCTTTGTATTCGGCTTCAGTAGATTTGCTGTAGTTCAAGAAGGCTTCAGCGCCTAATGGAAGCTTAACAAATACGCCTTTGTCGGTTGTTTTAACAACTTCCCCTTCAACAGTATTTCCGGGAGCGTACTCTTCAGCATATTTTTTCCAAGGATTGTCTTCCACTTGTTTGTGGCCAAGGGTGATTCGACGGTTGTCGAAGTCAACACCAAGGATAACAACCTCGATTTCCTGATCTTTGTCAACCACTTCATTTGGATGGTCAACTTTCTCAGTCCAGCTAAGGTCAGAAACGTGAATCAAGCCGTCAATACCTGGCTCGAGCTCAACGAATACGCCAAAGTTGGTAAGGTTGCGAACAATACCTGTGTGCTTGGAACCAACCGGGAAGCGGTCCAGGATATCTGCCCATGGATCGTCCTCAAGTTGCTTAACACCAAGAGAGATTTTCTTCTCTTCTTCGTTGATGTTCAGCACTATACATTCTACAATATCATCCTTCTCAACTAATTGAGATGGGTGCTTAATGTGTTGTGTCCATGACATTTCAGAAATGTGAATAAGACCTTCAACACCTTTTTCAAGTTCAATAAATGCACCGTAATCAGCGATAGAAACAACGCGCCCCTGAACTTTATTTCCTTCAGGATATTTCTCGTTGATGCCATCCCATGGATGCGGCTGTAATTGCTTAAGACCAAGAGAAACTCGTTTGCTCTTCTCGTCAAAGTCGATAACAGCAACGTTCATGCGCTGGTCGAGGGATACAATCTCGTGCGGATCGTCAACACGTCCCCAAGATAGATCGGTAATGTGAAGAAGTCCGTCAACACCACCAAGATCGATGAATACACCGAAGTCTGTAATGTTTTTAACAGCACCTTCAAGAACCTGACCGGCTTCAATAGTTTCAAGAATTTCTTCTCTCTGCTCTTCAAGATCAGACTCAATAAGAACACGGTGAGAAACAACTACGTTTTCTGCAGCCATGTTAAGTTTCACAACCTGGAATTCCATGGTTTTGCCTACATAGGCATCAAAGTCACGAACAGGTCGTACATCAATTTGCGATCCAGGTAGGAAAGCATCAATTCCTAATACATCTACAACCATACCACCTTTGATACGTCGCTTGATGTAACCTTCAATAACAACGCCGTCGTCATGAGAAGCTTCGATAGTCTCCCAAGCTTTCAGGATATCTGCTTTACGGCGGGATAGAATTAGCTGGCCTTCTTTATCTTCAACACGATCAAGGAATACTTCCACTTCATCGCCGGGCTGCATCGCTTCGAGAGCCTCATTTGAGAATTCATTAACCTGAATAATACCTTCAGATTTGAAGCCAATATCAACAACCACGTACTTCTCATCAACTGAGACTACACGGCCGTGTACAATTTCTTTTTCTTCAATTTCATTGAGGGTATCTTCGTACATACCCACCATTTCATTGTATTCGTCATCAGAATATTCATCTGATGGGCGCTGGAGGTCTTCAAGTTTGTATACCTCGCCTTCTACGTCGCCAGAATACACATGAGTCAATGTTTCTTTTCTCTCTTCTGCGGCTGTTTCTTTAGCTTCAGCTGCTGCTTGCTCTTCTGAACTTTCTTCAGCTGTTGTTTCTTCTTCCGCTTCAGCTACCGTGGTTTCTTCAACCGTATCTTCGGTAGCTTCCTGTTCCGTTTGTTCTTGTTTTACTTCTTCAGTCATTATGTTTGGTTATAGATTTACCTCACAATTGACTTTCAATTGTGGGATAAGTTATGATTAATTATTTAGTCTGATTGATCAATTCCTTGATCTTATTACTGATGAAAGTGACCTGCTCTTCGAACGTCATTTCAGAAGTATCTACTAAAATGGCATCGTCAGCTTTTTTAAGAGGATCAGAACTTCGGTTAGAATCTTTCTCATCTCTTGCGGCAATGTTTTGCTTCACTTCTTCAAGTGTAACTTTCTTGCCACTCGCTTTCACTTCTTCAAATCTTCGTTTGGCCCGCGTTTCTAAATCTGCAACCATATAAAATTTTAAGGCTGCATCAGGAAAAACCGCTGTACCCAAATCCCTTCCGTCGGCAATATATATGTCGTGTTTTACTGCTTCATGCATTAAACCGTTGACAAATGCGCGCACATCTGGGTTTGAGGCTACCTCACTTACATTCTCAGAAACCTCCATACTTCGTATTTGGTCGCTAACATCTTGACCATTTAAAAAGGAATGAAATGTTTTCTGTTTGAAGTAAAAGGAAATCTCACTTTCTTTCAGCATGTCAATGAACTGTGGTAATTCTTTATTAGAGTTCAAATAAACAAGGGTAGCTACACGATACAACGCTCCAGAGTCCAGAAATTGAATCTGAAGATTTGCCGCTACGGCTTTTGCTGTTGAACTTTTGCCCGATCCTGCGGGTCCATCTATTACCACTATCATATCAGATCAGCTAAATTAAACTTATCTTGTTAATTATTCAATCATTTCTTGTTTAATATTTCCATAACTCTTAATTTTGGTTTCTCGAAAAGAATCGAGGAAAAATCAATTTAAAAGCATATTTCGCAATGCCAATTACTAAACAAGCCGTTAAACGTGTTCGTCAGGCTGAGAAAAGAAGAGATCATAACCGTAACCGACGCTCAAAAATGAGATCGCTTATCAAAAAGGTTTTTGACCTTAATGACAAAGAGCAAGCTGAAAAAGCGCTCAAAGAAGCTGTTTCTTACCTCGACCGAATGAGCGTTAAAGGAATTATTCACAAGAATAATGCCGCTCGTAAAAAAGCTCAGTTAACTAAACACGTTAACAACCTTTAAATACACGTTGGATGACCAACCCTGAATCGAAAGCACTGCTCGTCATTTTAGATGGATTCGGGTTGGCAAAAGATCCAACCGTCAGCGCTGTGGACCAGGCTGACAAACCTTTCATTGATTCACTTTTTGAATCATGTCCCCACTCCAAACTTTCTGCAAGCGGAGAAAATGTAGGTCTCCCAGACGGTCAGTTTGGCAATTCTGAAGTGGGACATCTTAATATTGGTGCCGGACGAATTGTTTGGCAAGAACTCTCCAGAATTAATAAGGCTATCAAAGACGGTTCTTTTTTTGAGAATGAAGAACTTCTAAAAGCTATTAATAAAGCCAAGCCCAAAAATAAGATACATCTTATGGGGCTTTTCTCGGATGGAGGCGTTCACAGCCACAATGAGCATCTGTTTGCTCTTCTCGAACTGTGCAAAAAACACGGTATCGACAATGTGAATGTGCATGCTTTCACGGATGGAAGAGATACTAATCCCGACGGAGGCATTAATTATGCCAAAGAATTTAAATCAAAAGCCGAAGAGATAGGCGTTGGCAAATTGGCTTCTATTGTTGGGCGTTATTACGCTATGGATCGTGATAACCGCTGGGAGCGCATTAAACTTGCTTACGATCTCTTAGTTCATGGTGAAGGTGAAAAATTCGATTCCGCTGAAGAAGCCTTTAAAGCCTCTTATGAAGCGGAAGTCACCGATGAATTTATCAAACCAATACTATTAGATAGCTCTCCCAACTCGCGAATTGAAAAAGGAGATGTTGTCATCTATTACAATATTCGTGGAGACCGTGCCCGGCAGATTTCAAGGACTCTCAACGAAAATAATTTTAGAGAGTTTGATGTAGATGACCTGGATCTCCATTACACCACATTCACTTCTTATGATGAGACTTTTGGGTTTGCTCATGTAGCCTACCCTCCTCAGGAACTCACAAATACTATTGGTGAGTGGGTAAGCGGAAAAGGTTTAAAGCAATTTCGAATAGCTGAGACCGAGAAATACCCGCACGTCACCTACTTCTTTAATGGCGGAGTGGAAACACCCAACGAGGGCGAAGACCGAACTGTGATTCCAAGTCCAAAAGTGGCTACTTACGACCTTCAGCCTGAAATGAATGCTGAGCAAGTGGCTGATGCACTTTGCGAAAATTTAGCTAAGAATGAGTATCAACTTGCGGTGCTTAATTTCGCAAATCCGGATATGGTTGGGCACACAGGTGACATGAAAGCGGCAATCAAAGCCGTTGAAACTATTGATGCACAACTTAAGAGAGTAATTGAAACAGCAAATAAGCACGGGTATCGCTCTCTGATTATTGCCGATCACGGTAATGCAGACTGCATGATTAAGGAAGATGGCAGCCCTCACACTGCTCATACAACTGCTTTAGTACCGGCCATAGTGGTTAATCACCCCGATGATATCACCTTACACGATGGTATTCTGGCTGACGTATCTCCTACGCTCCTAAAGCTTATGGGTGTTGAGCAGCCGAAAGAAATGACCGGCAAACCATTATTTTAACCAATCACTTCGCATTTAGTTTGCATTTACTTTTCCTCGCTACTACCTTCGAGTAGTAATGAACTAAAGCAGTGTTTCAGACGTTTTTTTATCTGAAATTAACAGACTTATTTTAGCACAAAGATTATAGGAACTCGTCTAATGGAGGGAAATTTTTCAAGCAAAGTTCGGGATGTCATCCAATTCAGCCGTGAAGAAGCTTTACGGTTAGGACATGATTATATCGGAACGGAGCATTTAATTTTAGGTATCGTTCGTTTAGGTGATGGAGTTGCAGTTCGGATTCTCAAGAATTTGGATTGTGATCTTTTCAAACTTAAAAAAACAATCGAAGACACCGTGAGAGGTACAGGTGGATCGGTTCAGGTTGGAAATATTCCGTTAACCAAACAGGCCGAAAAAGTACTTCGTATCACGTATTTAGAAGCCAAATTATATAAAAGCGATACAATTGGTACTGAGCACCTTTTATTATCCCTGTTGAGAGATGATGAAAATATTGCTGCACAAATACTGCAACAGTTCAGCATTTCTTATGATGCAGTTCGGGAAGAACTGGATCTTATCATATCAGGAAAATCTCGTGAAGACCATGGCGATTCTTCGTCTATGACAGCGAGTGCATCCGCATCAAAAGGATCCGGTTCTGGATCAGGAAGCTCACGCGAGAAGAAAATGGAAAAATCTAAAACACCTGTACTCGATAACTTTGGCCGTGACTTGACCGAAATGGCTGAAGAAGGTCGCCTCGACCCAATTATTGGGCGTGAAAAAGAAATTGAGCGAGTGGCTCAGGTATTAAGCCGCCGTAAGAAAAATAACCCGGTTCTTATTGGAGAACCCGGTGTTGGTAAAACTGCGATTGCAGAAGGACTTGCAACGCGAATAATTGAACGTAAAGTATCTCGTGTACTTTATGACAAGCGCGTAATTGCTTTAGATCTGGCTGCTTTGGTAGCTGGGACGAAGTATCGCGGTCAGTTTGAAGAGCGTATGAAAGCGGTAATGACCGAGCTCGAAAAAACCGACGATGTCATTCTATTTATTGATGAGCTACATACTATTGTTGGAGCTGGAGGAGCCAGTGGTTCTTTAGATGCTTCCAATATGCTGAAACCTGCTCTTGCCCGCGGTGATGTACAGGCAATTGGTGCTACAACTCTGAATGAGTATCGTCAGTTTATTGAAAAAGATGGTGCGCTGGAACGACGTTTCCAGAAGATTATGGTTGATCCGACCACCCCTGAAGAAACCAACGAGATTTTAAATCAAATCAAACCGAAATACGAAAAACATCACAGCGTTCGCTATACCGAAGATGCGATTGAAGCTTGTGTGAAACTCACCGACCGATATGTAACCGATCATTTCCTTCCCGATAAAGCGATTGATGCTTTAGATGAAGCAGGAGCTCGCGTTCACTTATCGAACATCACGGTTCCTCAGAATATTATCGACCTCGAAGAAGAAATCGAGACTACAAGTGTTGAGAAAAACTCAATGGTTAAGAAGCAACGTTTTGAAGAAGCTGCCCGCCTGCGAGATAAAGAAAAACGTCTGATTGAAGAATTGGAAGTAGCTCAACAGCAGTGGGAAAAAGAATCAGAAGACATTGTGTATGATGTTGAAGAAGAAGATGTAGCTTCTGTAATAGCCATGATGAGTGGCGTTCCTGTTAACAAGATTAGCCAGAACGAAGGCCAGAAACTTCTGAAAATGAAGGAAGAGCTTTCCGGACAGGTAATTGGTCAGGACGAAGCAATCATCAAATTAACCAAAGCCATTCAGCGCACACGTGCTGGACTTAAAGACCCAACCCGTCCTATTGGTTCCTTTATTTTCTTAGGACCAACCGGTGTTGGTAAAACAGAAATGGCGAAGGTTCTTTCCAAGTATCTATTTGATAAAGAAGACACGCTCATCCGCATCGACATGAGTGAGTATATGGAGAAATTCTCTGTATCCAGACTCGTAGGAGCTCCTCCGGGATATGTTGGATATGAAGAAGGTGGTGTACTTACTGAAAAAGTTCGTCGTAAGCCTTACAGTGTCATTCTTCTGGATGAAATTGAAAAAGCCCACCCTGATGTGTTTAACATTTTACTTCAGGTGTTGGATGATGGAATCCTGACTGACAGCCTCGGCCGTCGAGTTGATTTCCGTAATACTATTATCATCATGACTTCTAATATTGGAGCACGTGATATCCGAAATATGGGTAAAGGCATCGGTTTTGATGTTGATGACTCTGCTTTCGACTATGCGAAGATGAAATCAACCATTCAGGATGCACTTAAGAAAGTGTTTAATCCTGAATTCCTGAATCGTATTGATGATGTAATCACCTTCCGTCCACTCGAAAAAGCTGATATCTATCAGATTATCGACTTGATGAATGAAGATCTCTTCAAACGAATTAAGGAGCTTGGTTTTGAAATTGAAGTAACAAAAGCAGCTAAGGAATTCATTACAGATAAAGGCTTCGATCAGAAGTATGGAGCGCGACCACTTAAGCGAGCAATCCAGAAATATATCGAAGATCCATTAGCTGAAGAACTCCTCGAGAACAGACACAACGAAGGATCACTCATCAAGATTAAGATGAATAAATCCAGAGATGGATTAGACTTTGATTGGGATGAAGCTGAACCTTCACAGAAAGACGAAGACACCAAATCTAAAGAAGAGGATACTTCAGAAAAGCCCAAAGAAGCTTAGACTGAATTTTCTTTAAGAACATTGAAAGACCTGCCCAATCACTTGTGCAGGTCTTTTTTTTGGACAATTCTTTCTTTAAAGAAATTTAAATCAAAAGCTCACATTTAAGTTCAGCGCTTTATTCAATCCACTTAGCGTATACTGGTTTGCTCTCGTTCTCTGTAACTCGATGGACAGCAATTCTGATTTTCCTAATGATCCGCTATAATCTTGTCTCTCAATGGATCGCGCTTCAATATTAATAGTATGAAGCTCAACATCGGTAAGCACAGAGGCTGTTTCATCGGCAGTTAAGGCCACAATTACATTGTCTTCAGGTACAAATTCTGCAAAATGTAAGTCAGACCGGAAGCTTGTACTTCCCTCCCTTTCACCGCTTAACAACGAATAAACCCCAACTCTGCTGGAAGAGCGGATGGTTATATATTCTCCTTCACCTGAAAATCTAACATCTGCAATATTTTGGTTGAATGTAAATGTACCAAGCTCATTCCCAAAGCGATCTGTTATATTTACCTGATCATCTGATCCGGATTGAGATGAAACCACAGCAATAAACTGGCCATCTTTTGATACCTTCACCAAACTTATAGTCCGATCACCACTGTAGAAAATATTGGTGGTCGTCCAATTTCTGTTTACTACCTGAGCACTGGAGCCTTCTTTTCCACCACGGACGATCTTCGGATTGAATAAAACAGTCGTCTTAAATGCTGGATCAGCGGCTAATTCGGAAATTGATTCTCCCTCGGTACTCTGAGAACTGTTTGAAATCGATTGCTGTACTTTTCCTGAATTGTCATAAAAAAGAAAATTAGCAATGTTTTCCCGGACCACATATCCGCCATTCGGTTTTATATATACTTTTACGGAATTATCCCCGCTCTGCAAATTGTAAGAACCTGTTAGAAGCGGCGTTCCACTTCCTTCATACAAAGAAACACCCGATGCATTTAAGCTTCCCGAAAGCGATGTCAAAATATTAATATCGTTTGAGACTCCGCTTGCAAAACTCAGAGAACTACCATTTATAGCCACTTGATGCCCGGCCACAATAAATTGACTCGGGCTATTACCTCTGGTAGCAGATGACTCTGAAACTCTTAATTGAGAATAAACTGATGTACTAATAAGTGTAAATACGGTAAGAAAAATCGAATATTTCATGTAGTTCTTTTGATTAAATGCACTGCAAAGAACGTGATTTTTCAAGAATATTTCTTCTTTTTCAAAGGCTTTTTATCAAAATTCATATCTTAACTGAAAATCGGAATAAATAAACGTTTATATGGGCTATCATCTAATTACAGGCGGGTGCGGATTCGTCGGCAGAAATTTTGTAAAACGACTTCATAAAACAACCAACGATACCATCTTTTTTATTGATGACTTATCGGTCGGAACTCATCCTTCTGAATGGCTTCCGGATGGAACACCGGCTCGGAAAGAAAATGGACTGGAATATTTTGGAGAAGACGAACGCATGGTCTTTCTCAAACAAGATGCCCGCTATTTTATCCGAGCAATGCTGGATGATAAAGACTACATCAACAAGACCTACGGACTTGAAGTTGATAGCTTTAAAGATGTATTCCACTTTGCCGCTATTGTTGGAGGCCGTGCCAAAATTGATGGCGACCCAATGTTAGTTGCTCTTGATTTATCTATTGATGCAGAGTTCTTTCTTTGGGTGTGCCGCCAAAAACCTGAGCGTGTACTCTACCCAAGCTCAAGCGCTGCTTACCCTGTTGACCTTCAAACAGAGTCTGATGCCATTGCCTTAAGTGAGAGCGACATCGACTTCAAAAATATGGGTCAGCCAGACATGACCTACGGCTGGTCTAAGCTTACCGGTGAGTATCTCGCGCATATTGCAGCTAAATACTATGATGTTTCTGTGACTTGTATCCGTCCGTTTTCAGGATATGGGGAAGACCAGGATCTTTCATACCCTATTCCAGCTATCGCCCGGCGTGCAGCACTAAAAGAGAATCCTTTTGAAGTTTGGGGAACCGGAAAACAAGGACGGGATTTTGTCCATATTGAAGATGTGATGGACTGTACTCTTTACGCCATGGATAACATTTCTGATGGAAAAGCTATTAACATTGGCAGTGGCAAGCTAACCACTTTTCTTGAAATCATAGAAATTTTCACTTCTTTCGCCGGCTACAACCCGGATATTAAAAAGTTACTGGATAAGCCAGTTGGTGTTCACTCACGATATGCCGATATGAGCTACGTGAATAATGACTTGGGATGGAAGCCTAAACTTTCTATCGAAGATGGCATGCGCCGTGTTTATGACGCTGCTGTAGAAAAATACGCTTAGGCTGATGGCAACTATTGTATGCTTTGGACCCGGACCGAAATTTAAAGGAGGTATTTCCAACTATAATACCTCTTTAGCTAAAACTTTGGATAAAAATCCGGATAATGAAGTTCATATTGTTTCATGGACCAATCAGTATCCGTCTATTATTCCCCGGGAATTTGTCGATAAATCCAGTAAGTCTGACTTTCTGGAAGGCACTCGGATTAAGGTGAAGTACATCACAAACTATAACAACCCTCTGAGTTGGAAAGAAACCGCGAAGTACATCAAATCCTTAAACCCTGATAAGGTCATTTTTCAATGGGCTATTTCTATACAGGGAATTCCCATGGGTTCAATCTCAAAATGGCTGAAAAAGCATAGCACAGCAGAGGTTATTTTTGATCTGCATTTTGTTGTTCAAAAAGAAGGCAGCACTATTGATGAGCGACTCACAAAAATGGGTATTAAACACGCCGATACCTACATCACCCACGCATATAAAACGGTGGATGAGCTAAAAGCATTATATCCGAGTCGAAACTTTGATGTCAATGAAACCGGCGAGCGTACTCATTCACCTGAAGCAACTACGGTGATTAAGTTATTTCATCCTGTCTATGATTTATATCAGCCGGATCCTGATTTTGATACCGAAGCTTTCAAAAAAGAATTAGGCTTAAAGAAACATGTTTTTCTTTACTTCGGATTCATTCGAAAGTATAAAGGCTTGCACAATGCTATCCGTGCATTCAAGAAAGTAGCAGATCAGCGGGATGATGTTAGCTTCCTCATTTGCGGTGAAGAATTTTGGGCTACGCTCGATACTTCTAAAATCACCACAAAAATAAAGCGCGGATTGTTTGCAATAGCACAAAAGCTGTTGCTCAAAAACAAAGAAAGCGAACAGGATTACCGTCCACTTAAATTGGTTGAAGAACTAAATCTTCAGGATAGTACCGTAGTTAAGAACGAGTTTATCCCAAATGAAGATGTAAGCAAGTATTTTCAGGTTAGTGATTGCAGCGTGCTCTACTATCTCACAGCTACCCCTTCTGGTGTTGAATCGCTTACCTACAATTTTGAACTTCCAATTCTGGCTACCAACGTAGGTCACTTCCCTGAAACCATTACAGATGGCTATAATGGATATCTTGCCGAAGACCGGAATATAGATTCTATGGCAGAGCAGATGCTGAAGTTTATTGAACACCCCCTTCCTTCTGAAAATGTTCGTAAATCTGCAGAGAATATGAGCTGGGAAAACTACGTTAAAGCCATCCTGAAAGACATCTCCGAATAAATCCGAAATTTTAGGAAAAAAGTGATTTATTCATTTGGTAACCGTCTGAAATAAGTCATATATTTGGAGTCTTTCGAATGAACGGGGAGTGGCGCAGTCCGGTAGCGCATTCGCTTTGGGAGCGAAGGGTCGCAAGTTCAAATCTTGTCTCCCCGACTAACATTGATTTCCTGACTTCATCGTTGGGAAATTTTGATTTTTGACATACTGTAGTTGAGCGCCCGTAGCTCAACTGGATAGAGCAACGCCCTTCTAAGGCGTAGGTTACAGGTTCGACTCCTGTCGGGCGTACAAGCTTTGGCTTACTTAACAAGGCGACATGGCCGAGTGGTTAGGCAGAGGTCTGCAAAACCTCGTACGGCGGTTCGAGTCCGCCTGTCGCCTCATAGTAACATGCTTTATTTTTTGACTTATTGATTTTTATGCCGCGTTCGTCTAGGGGTCCAGGACGCCGCCCTTTCACGGCGGTAGCACGGGTTCAAATCCCGTACGCGGTACTATTAAACGGAGCTCGTAGCTCAGTCGGTTAGAGCGCTAGGTTGTGGCCCTAGAGGCCGTGGGTTCAATTCCCATCGGGCTCCCTTTTTATCTTTTAGCTGTGGACGAAAATCCACGGTTTTTTTATTGAGTATATTTTCGAAATGCCGCGTTCGTCTAGGGGTCCAGGACGCCGCCCTTTCACGGCGGTAGCACGGGTTCAAATCCCGTACGCGGTACGAAACAAAAAGCCTCTTGAGATTTTTCTCATGAGGCTTTTTTTATATCTATGAGTTACCTGCTAAACTTTCTATATCAGCCGGTTCGCCAATCAACAGGAATTCATCGATCTCACTTATAATAGTGTTTCCGTGAGGAATAATGAGTTCACTGCCACGGTAAATGATAGCAATAAGGCACGTTCCTGGTAATTCGATATCCCGTATGGGCTTGTTGATGTACTTCTTTAGCTGTGAATGGTCATTCACACTGATATGAGAGAAATGCTCTTCAGTGAGCAGGCAATCTCTTAGCTTCCTCTTACTGTCTGCTTTCATCCAATTTTCTTTGAAATGAATAGCCTGAACAATTTCAGCAAGATGACCCATCAGACGGATATCAACACCTTGCTCTGTTTCCGGAACCAGTAGAATTGCAAAGAGGTAGTTCTCCTCTTCATTATTGATTTCCTCTAAGTCTGTTTTGGTTCTGAAAACCACCAGCTCAGGTTCAGCTACATACGATACTTTATGATGGCTACAAGCGACACCCTGACCTAATTTTGTAATGCTTATATCCTGTTTACTAGTCAACTCGGTATGTATCACTTTTTTCTCGACTCCTATTCTGCCTGATAGAATATCTGCGGCCTGTTCAAATAAGTCTGCTTCTGAGTGACTCTTTTCCAGATCGATGATTACACAGCGTGCAATTGTTTCCTTGTAAGAAAGATGTTCACTTAGGTTTTTATCGTTAATAAGATTCAGCAGCTCTAAGTCCAGGTCGTCATACCTATTCTTCCCTAAGCGTTGATGCACATGGAATATAGCTCCCCGTCTAGACAGTTCTCCTTTGGTATAGTAGATGTACCACATAATGCACATCACAATAATAAAACCTGTTAGAGAAACGGCAAGGATACCCATTTCAGAAATCAGCCAAATTGAAATCAGCATTCCTAAAATCTGTACCCAAGGATAGAATGGAGACTTAAATCCAGGCTGATATCCTTTTATGTTACTTTCTCTCATGATGATTACAGCAAAGCACATCATTCCAAACAGAAGAAGCTGAAACGCACTTGCTAACTTCGCCACTGCTTCTACATCAAAAATTAGTAAAATTGCCAACATACAAACCACCGTAATTATTATTGCATAATAAGGGGTTCCCTGCTTTCCTATTTTTCGAAAGTTCGCGCTAACCAGTTTATCTCTGGACATCGCAAAAGGATATCGTGAGGCTGACATGATTCCTGCATTACCTGTTGAGGCAAAAGCTGCAACCGCTGCAATCACAATTAGAAGAACACCGCCCGAACCGGGTAGCCACGACATGAATTTAGCTCCTGCGTCTGCTACAGGGGTAAGGCTTGCGTGAAATTCGGCAGGAGTGAGAATCTGCTGCATCACATAAACTCCAGCTACATAAATTAAAGAAGCCGTAGCCAGCGAAAGGATCATCCCGAGTGGTATATTTCGGTCCGGATTCTCAACCTCTTCCGCCACACTCGTAACTTTTGTGAGCCCCGCATAAGAGACAAAAACCAAGCCAATAGTCGCAATAAAGCCATGGATTCCATTTCCAAAAAAGGATTGATCTGAATCTGAAGTCCCTAGTTCGAATCCTACCGCGCCAAGCCCCTGTATTACGAATATTCCCATAATCAGGATTAAGACCGTAACCAATATCCGCTGTAAAAGTGTTGTCTCCTTAGCCCCAAATATGTTCAGAACGCCAAAAATTACCGTAAGTGCAAGGGCCAATGCCGTAAATGGCATATCAACAAAAAGCGCTAAATAAGCCCCCATTCCTATCAGTGCAAATGAACTTTTGAACATTAATGCCACCCAAGAACCGAGTCCGCCTATGGTTCCTATCATGGGGCCTAAACTCCTATCCAAAAAGTAATAGGTTCCACCTGACTTTGGCATAGCCGTTGATAATTCAGCCACACTTAGCATTGCCGGTATAATCAATATACCCGAAGCCAGATAGGCTAAGTACACAGCCTCCCCTGTTTGGGCCGCAGCGATACCCGGAAGTAAAAAGAAGCCTGAACTAAACATTGCACCCGTACAAATGGCGAATACATCATATAAACCAAGTTGTTTTTTAAGCTTTTTCTTTGACATGAAATTCTTCTCTGTTTGATAGATATACTTCTATCAATGTTAATTGTAGATGTTATGAGACTGACCTCAACAAGAGCATATTTAGCCTAATTAAGGAGTTATTTTGGAGTAAAAAGTAACGAGCTGGTAAATAGTTAGCAGCTATAGATACGTTTTACAGTCTGGATTGTGATGAAAAGAATAAAAATATTGGCTACCTAAGAACAAAAAAAGGATTGTGCAAAGGTGTGTATTACAACTGCCTTTAAGCTGTAGCAAGTTGCTTTTTGAACAAAAATTTGTTGAATGTACTGATGAAGCCATTGGCTGTTAATTATGAAATTGCAGTTTAGCTAAATCAGGAGCAAACCTTTTTTGAATACAACAGGTGAGTTGACGCCCAGTTAAGACGCTCCTTATTTATATGAATTGCAAATAACGGAAAAAATAATCTGCAACCAAATCCCAATTTCTAATTAGGCTTATATCTGTTATTGATTACTCGCTCACACGCCGATATCGAGTCTGGAAGAAGAACTATTAGTTCTTCTTTAGCTCTATACCAAGATAGTAACGTGGTGATGAACCTGAGTCCGACTCATTTTGAGCAGTCACATAAAGCTGATAGGTATATTTACCTGCATCAAGGAGTTGCTCACCAACGTAGTCAATAGGTTGAACTACTGCTTGTTCGCCATCAATTTCAGTTTCGAGATAGGCATATCGGTAGGCTTTCTTTACTTCAAAGAAATCTGAGTTCTCGCCCGGTCTTAGAGTCCCATAGGAGACCTCTTCTTTCGGAAATGAAACGGTAATATTCTCCATTTCAAACTCAGAGTTATTCTCAATTCTGATTTTTACAGCCTCATTTCCCTCAAATAAATTGGTATCACAACCGGCTATTAAAAGAATACAGACCAGCAGAAAAAGCTTAGTTATCGTTTTTGAAATCATGAGATTTAGTTTAGTGAGAGGTTAAAATATCAACGCTTTTCTAAAGCATTATAATATGTCACTAAACTTTTTCTCTGATTTTTGGTTTTTGGCTTTCAACATTGTTTTTATTGATCATTTCACCAAGTAAACCCGTTGAGAAGAACTGAACTCCAACCACCATGAGTAATATTCCTAAAAACAGGAGCGGCCGATCACCGATTCCTTGTGAATAAACGAATTTTAAAAACGCCATATACAGATTGATAACACCGCCGGCCAGTAGTAATAACACACCAATGGTTCCAAAGAAGTGCATTGGTTTTTGCAGGTAACGCTGTACAAAAGTGATGGTAATTAAATCAAGAAAGCCGTTCATGAAACGGGAAAGACCAAATTTCGTCTTTCCATATTTGCGTGGATGGTGTTTAACCACCTTTTCTGTAATACGCGTATAGCCTTCTCTTTTTGCAAGCATCGGGATATATCTATGCAGCTCTCCATACAAGTATATATCCTCTACCACATCAGCCCGATAGGCTTTAAGGCCGCAGTTAAAATCATGGAGTTCTATGCCTGCAGCTTTTCGTGTTACATAATTGAAAAACTTAGAGGGAATGGTTTTTGAAAGAGGATCATGACGCTCTTTTTTCCACCCACTTACTAAGTCGTATCCATCTTTGAGCATTTGCACCATTTCCGGGACCTCATTTGGATCGTCCTGAAGATCGGCGTCCATCGTTACTACATAATCACCTTTTACCGTTTCAAAACCGGCTTGCAGTGCTACACTTTTCCCATAGTTATGGCTGAAATTAATCCCATGTACAAAACTTTTTTGTTCGCTCAAAGATTTGATAACAGCCCAAGATCCGTCCGAGGAACCATCATCAACAAAGATAATTTCATAGCTAAACTTGTTGGCTAATGCGGCTTGAATCGCCTTCTCTAATTCGGGCAGCGATTCCTCTTCATTATAAACCGGAACAACGATACTGATATCAATTTGTGTCTGTAAATCTGGGTCTTTCAAAATGTGTTCTTTTATATATGTTCAGAAATGGTTTACTTTCACGCCATTAAAAACGTTCTAAAATACACTTTCTGATTGCTATGAAAAAATTGTATTACTCAATGGGAGAAGTCAGTAAGCTAACCGGACTTGAACCTCATGTTCTCCGGAACTGGGAAAAAACATATACTGAGTTAAGTCCTAAGAAAAACAGTGCTGGAAATCGTGTTTATAAAGAACCCGAGCTCGCACTCATTTTCCGAATTAAGGAACTGCTTCACGATAAAAAATACAGCGCGGAAGGTGTACAGGAAATCTTGAGCGGAGAGGAAGAAATTGAAACTCCACCTCTTAGCGCTGAGGCCCGCAAAGATCTAAACGAGATTAAAGTTTTTCTTAATGATCTTCTAGAGCGTCTTTAAGACTCTAATCTAGCACTCCTCCGCAATACAAGGATCATAAAGAACTGAGCGCAGACCATTATTGCCATTCCCACTAAATGGAGTACCTGTAAAACTCGAGGCATATCTAGATAATACAGCCCTATTCCTATCAATACCTGAAGCAACACCAAAATCACATTCCACTGGCCTAGTTTCATAACTAATCCCTCGGCTTTGTCTTTTTTGAGGAGATAGAAAAGAAACACCCCCGCTAAAATAACCAGCCACGAAAAACTTCGGTGAATAGGAAACATAGCCCCAACTTGGTCAATCCACAGGCTTCTTGGAGGTACATTAGCTACTTCTTTAATTACGTCAATAGCTTCGCGAACCTGCGTCCCAAGTACTAATTGTATCATTGTTAATCCAAATAAAATCCACATCGTCCAGAGTACTTTTTTTCTGAATCTTTCCTCAATCCGGACTTTAAAAAAGTCACTCGTAGCTTCGAAAGTAGCATAAAGAAGTGTCGTTACTATCACCATAGCAACAAGCATGTGAGCTGTAATTAAGCCTTCGTGCAGACCGGTTTTAACAACCACCCCACCAAGCCAACCTTGAAAGAGGACGAGCACAAAAGCTGCTGCAGAACTGTAAAAAACTGTTGGTTTCTTTTTCCGGTAACGTATAGAAAGCAAAAAAGTAGCTGTTATTAGCAAACCAATAACCACTCCAACAAGTCGATTTAGATATTCAATCCAGGTTTTGTAGACATTGAATTGGGATGCATCAAAACCGGCCGGAAGGTCGGCTAAACTAGTGGGAGGTACCCACATACCAAAGCATTTGGGCCAATCAGGGCATCCTAATCCTGCCCCTGCGGCTCGCACTAAACCGCCCACTAAGATCAGAAATAAAGTAGCACCAACTGTAGTAATCGCTGTTTTTTGAAAAGCATTTAATTTCATGGAGTAAAGACTGTCAAGTAAGAGGAATAATATTTAAATTTAAGACTGCTTGAAGCAATTATTTTACCTATCAAAGTTACATGAATTCAGCCGAAGATAACATTCTCATCCAGAGATCTTTTACGAGTGTTGTTGCCGATTATTATCAACTAACCAAGCCTGGCATAACTATGTCTGTGTTGGTAAGTATGCTCGTCGGCTTTATCCTTGGCAGTGGTGCAAACATCAATTTTGTCACCCTCATTCACGCCTTGATTGGAACGTACTTAATTGCAGCCGGAACAGGTGCTCATAACCAATTTTTGGAGCGCAATTTTGACGGCTTAATGAAGCGCACATCAAAACGCCCCCTGCCTGACCAGCGTATCGATTCCACAAAGGGAATGATCTTTTCATTGAGTATGATTTTTTCAGGATTACTCTATTTAATCCTTTTGGTTAATCCTGTAGCCGGTGCCGTTTCTTTCGTTACTACTCTGATTTATTTAGGGATTTACACGCCAATGAAGCGAGTTTCTGCGATCAATATTGCCATTGGCGCTATTCCGGGGGCACTTCCTCCTGTTGGTGGATGGGCTGCTGCTACCGGTAATATTGCAGAACCGGGAATGTGGCTGCTATTTGGGATTATGTTTTTGTGGCAAGTACCTCACGTTCTCTCCATTGCATGGCTTTGTAAGGATGATTATTCCAGCGCCGGCTTTAAGATGCTTCCTAAGCGAGATGAAAAGGGATATAAAACAGTATTTTTCTCTCTGATCTGCACCCTGAGCCTTTTCCCGGTTACGATCGCAATCTATCAGTTCGATATTTCGGGAATGATCTTTCTAGTTTCAAGCCTGATATTTGCTGTAGGCTTTTTAGCTTATACCATTCGATTCAGTTTAAACCGAACAAAGGAGAATGCTAAGAAGATGATGTTCGCTTCAATTGCGTATTTACCGCTTGTTTGGGTTGCCGTATTTATTGATCGGTTTTTTGTGTAAACCTACCCCTCCACAATCTTAATAACTACATTACCGGTCTTCTCGCCAGTTTCAACGTACTGATAGGCTTCTTGTATTTGGTCTAAAGAATAGCTCCTACCAATAACTGCCTCATATCTTCCTTCTTCTATTAACTTGGCAGCAATCCGGATGCTTTCTTTCACATCAAAGGGAACTGGAAACTTTACTTTTTTCCCTGCCGAAAATGATGTTATTAGAGCTAAAAATGGATTTTGGATATAAGGCCCTAATTCTGAAGAGATATAGACCCCACTGTCTTTTAACAGAGGCTTGCACTTTGAGAACGTACTTTTTCCTACTGCATCAAACACATAATGAAAGGTGCCATTGGTCTTCGTAAAATCTTCCTGCTGATAATCGATCACTGTGGAAGCTCCTATTGATTTCATCAGCCCCAAATTCTTGGTATTCGCCACTGCCGTAACCTCAGCCTCCCAGTACTTCAATAACTGAACCAACGCTGACCCAATAGCACCGGATGCGCCATTCACCAATACTTTATCTCCCTTCTTAAGATCTACTTTATTGATGAAATTATATGCATAATGTACTCCTTCAAGAGTTGCGGCAGCTTGTTCATAAGAAACTCCCTGTGGCATTTTTCCAAATTTATCATCTTCATCCAGAACCATAAATTCAGCCTTTGAAGCTAATCCGGTATCGTTAAATCCAAAGACCTTATCTCCTGCCTTATACATAGAAACACTACTGCCCACTGACACTATTTCCCCTGAAAAATCAGTTCCTGGAATTTGAATTTTTGGTTTCTTCATCCCGTGAATAAAACGCATAATAAAGGGCTTTGCTCTAAGAATGGCGCAGTCGGTTCGGTTCACTGTAGAGGCATGAACTTTAACTAACACCTGATTTTGCGCCAGCGCAGGTTTGGGTATCTCTTTCATTACCAAAACTTCAGGCCCCCCGTATTTATCATTTACAATTGCTTTCATCGCACCCCTATCTTAGTTCAGTCAAAACAGTCTCTGACGTTAATTTCCCACAAATAAAAATCGCAGCATATCAGGCACCCTCTTTGCCCAGGCCCTTTCATTATGAACGGCACCTTCATCAATCACAAAATTGATATCATCTTCACTCCAACCCTTATCCAATAAAGCCTGATAGAGTGCCCGAGCACTTTCCACAGAACCCTCTCCTTCTGAAGTCCCCATATCCAGCCAAATATGCTGACCGGTAGATTCGGGCATTTCATTTACTTTCTGAATGATAAACTGCCGATCCCACCAGACTGAAGGAGAAACAACTAACAGTTCACTAAATACATCCGGATGCTCTAAACCCAAATAAAGTGTTATCAATCCGCCTAGGGAAGATCCTCCCAAAGCAGTCCATTCTTTCTCTGGCCGGGTTCTCAAATTCTCGTCTATAAACGGTTTTACTGTATGCAGAATGAAATCACCATACACATCTCCATCGCCACCCATGGTAGGTTTACTGGCTATGATCGTCTGTATTTCACTGCTTTCATTTGCCAAGAAATTGAAGTTGATTCCTGCTCCTGGAAGGTAGTAGGTGCCGTCTTCTTCCGATAATAATTGCTGCCACTCGCTTCCTCCGGGAATCATAGTAAACAAGGTATCATCAACCGATTTGAACTGGACAATATCTCCCTCGGAATTCTTAAAGTCACCTGCATATTTTGAATCATTATCCGGTTCAGAAACCCGCTCTAGTTCGTACCGCCAAACCTGCTGGGTTGGAGTGTATTCATCCATACGGTTTTCCGTGTTCCCAATTCCAACTATGATCAAAGGCTCAATTTCTCCGGAACGAATAAGTTCTTCAGCCGCCTCATCTACCTGCCACTCCTGACCAATTACAGAGGCATCAAAAAGAGCCTGACCATCGTGCATGTAAAGAACAGGATAACGCTGCTCGCTTTCTTCGTATCCCGGAGGCAAATATATGTAGAGGTCGCGCGGAAGAAGACTTCCACTTTCAAAATCCCTGAAGATCTCAACCTGACCTACTATCGTGCTTTCCTGCTCCGGTGGTGTATCTCCCCAGGCTAATGCCTTTCTGTTTTCCTGATTTTTATAGATTACTACTTCATGATTACGGCCCGCCTGCCATCCATCATCAGGATTACCCGTTCCATCTACTTTTATTTTGAAAGAAAGCAGAATACTATCAGCATTTAGGTTGAAGGGAACACCAACTTCATAGATTCCATCGTTATCATCATCAGATGCCAAAAAAGTTGTGCCCCAGCTTAGAGGTGGCTGGTCTCCCCTGATCCCAACTTCCTCTGTAGCCTGATCTAACCAACCTTCCGAAATAGCTTCGGTCATATCAAGGCTAAAATAGAGGCTATCGGAGCTTTGAGCTTGAACTCCAAACGAACCAATACCTACGATTACTGATGATAGAAGAAATGCTCTTAAAAAAAGTCGTTCAACAATATGGATCATTGCAGAGAGATTTAAACAACCGGGATTCTGAATTAGATGAGGCAAATATATGCTTTCCAAATCGCATAATCTGTATAAGGTTTTGAGGTTTATTCTAGCTCATCCTCAGTTATAAAAATACACTCGTTTTCCGTTTCCCTTAGCAGAAGTAGTATTCATTTTTTTCGGGAGAATTAGTGCAGGTGATTAAAGGCGATATAGTTCGGCTACTCTAAATAAGAAAGCGGGTCTTTGGCTTCCCCGTCCAGTAAAATTTCAAAATGAAGAACCGGCGAGTTTGCAAAACCGGATTTCCCTGCTAAACCTATGGTTTGTCCTTTTTCGACTGCTGTTCCCTTTTCTATTTCCTGATCAAAACTATCCAAATGAGCGTATCGGGTAACGAAACCATCCGCATGTTCTAGTATGACCATTTTACCAAAAGTATCTTTCTCAGACGCGAAAATGACTATTCCTTTTTCTGAAGCTTTTACCTGATCTCCTTCCATGGCCTGAAAATCAACTCCGGTGTGCATTCGTTCTTTGTTAAGAAGAGGATGTGTTCGGAGTCCAAAGTTGGATAGTACAACCGCATTCTCATGAACCGGATTAATAAACGATACTTCACGCTCTTTGGAAGTTTCAGTTACTGAGCTATCATTATTTATGAATGAGAGGAAAAGAAGCAGGCTTATGATAATCTTCATGAGGATTCTCTTGGTTTTATTGCGTTAGCAGTGAAATCACGAACTACCAGAAGTAGCTAAATATATCATTGTGATGCAAGAGTTTAGTTTGGAATGGTACTTTATTGAATTCGCATCTCAATGGCCTTAACCCTTTCATATTAACTTTTGCTGCCTTTCTGATATCCGATCAGCCTTTCCCGTGAATTGCATTATAATCCTTAATAACCGTTCGCAGGAAATCATCTCCGCTCATTCCATGGTTTTCGATACCCAAGCGCTCTTCAATTTTCTTGCGCGTTTTTTGGAGCATCAGGAACCAGTTATCGTAATCGTAATGCGACCGTGAGTCTAGCACTTCTTTTATGATTCGGATGTCTTTGTCTTCCAGTTCAGCTACTTGTTTAAATACCGGCTCGTAGGCGCTCGCAACTTCTGCAAACAATGTGTTATCAAGCTTTACTTTCTTACGTTCTTTAATCACGCAGGTCTTTCCAAGAATATCACCGATGCGCTGCCCTTTTCCATTTAATAAAATTACGATAAAGGCGAGCATGCCGCTGGTCATACTGATTTCAACTAAACGAAACATCCATCGCACCAAGTAACCGCTAATGGTGGCCCGGGTCCCATCAATTTTAACCACCCGAATACCCACTATTTTCTTGCCAAGACTGTAGCCATTCGAAACCACTTCACTCACCAAGTGATAAAGCAAGATGGGCAAACCAACTACAACTGTTAGTATCCACACAGAATCTTCAAAAGCCCCGCTTGTTGAACCCACATCATTCACATATCCCCAAATCCATATACTGATGAGGTAATAAATCCCCAGAAAAAACCCGTCCAGAAAAAATGCCAGAACCCGCTCTCCAACTCCGGCCGGTTCGTAGCTTAGTTTTACATGTTGTGAAGTTTCAATTCCTACCATCTCAATCTAAAATTATGCTGATTTCTCTAACCACGTAATGGTTTTGATTTATTATCTTCTGCACACAAACGAGCGCCAATTTAGGCTCATGTACCTTAAAACGAAAGCGAATTCATCAATATGCGCGAAGTAGCCTTCTTACGGAAGAATGCCGACAAGTGGAAGGAGTTTGAACAACTTCTGCAGGCGAAAGATCAGGATAACCCCGATCAGCTGGCAGACTTATACATTGAACTCAGCGCTGACCTCGCTTATGCCCAGGCAAATTACCCGGGAAGTAAAACCGAGCAGTATCTAAACCAGCTCTCAGTAGCGGTTCATGATGAAATCTATCGCTCCAAAAAAGAGGAAACTAACCGCCTGATTACATTCTGGACCGAAGAACTTCCGACTCTCTTTGCTTCCAAACAGAAAGAATTGCTGTATAGCTTTATCGTATTTAGTCTCGCTATTGGCATCGGGGTTTTATCTTCGGTCAATGACCCGTCCTTTGTGCGATACATCATGGGGGATGCTTATGTGAACATGACCATCAGTAACATTGATCAGGGTGACCCACTTGGGGTGTATAAGAAGGCTTCTGAAATGAACATGTTTTTTGCCATTACGGTGAACAACGTCAAGGTTTCCTTTTATGCTTTTGTAAGCGGACTGCTGACTTCAATCGGAGTCGGAATGGTATTGCTAAACAATGGAATTATGGTCGGAGCTTTTATTCACTTTTTTGCAAAGTATGGATTGGTCGGTGAGGCTCTCCGGGTTATTTTCATACATGGAACACTTGAATTATCAGCCATCGTGATTGCAGGAGCAGCCGGATTTGTAGTTGGAAATGGATTCCTCTTCCCCGGAACCCACTCCCGAAAAGATGCTTTTATAAAAGCCGGACGAGAAGGCTTAAAAATGATTGTGGGATTAGTCCCTGTTTTTATTGCAGCCGGATTTCTGGAGTCATTTGTGACCCGCTACACGCAAATGCCACTATGGTTGAGCTTAACTATTATTTTGGGTTCATTAGCCTTCATTCTATACTATTTTGTTCTTCTACCTCATAAACTAAAAACTAAGCAATGAACGACTTTAAACTTCAGAAATACAGAGACCTTGGAGACATTTTAACCGACTCTTTCGGTTACATTCGGGTTTATTATAAAAGTCTGGGTAAAGGACTTCTCTTTTTAGTACTCCCTTTTTATCTGCTTTCCGGTCTATTGGTTGGTGGAGCATATAGTAGTTTTTTCTCAGCTGTTATGGATAATCCTGACGCTTCAATGGATGCACTTATTGGCGGTGATTTTCTTATTGGGATGCTTCTTCTTGCGTTTTCGTCCTGTTCGTTACTTACGGTCACATTAACACATATCAAGTTAGCCCATGAGTATGATGAAGTTGAATTTGATGATCTATTTAGCAGTTTCGGCAGAAATTTCATCACGCTATTCCTGCTCTACTTCATTATCATTTTTGCGATGTTCTTTTCGTTTATGCTCTTCATAATTCCCGGAATTTATGTGGGCATAAAACTCTTTACTGCTCCTGCGGTTGCTATTATTGAAGAGAAAAACCCATTTGAGTCCCTCAGTAGGTCGTGGAATTTAGTTCAAGGTCACTGGTGGTTTACCTTTGCGACTTACCTAGTTATGAATATCATCAGTTCCTTCATGTCTTATATTCTAATCATTCCATTCTCAATTATTATCGGTTTTGTCTCTGCTTCGGGAGCCGGAGAATCAGGAGCTATTGGCACCGGAATGGGCCTTGCATACGGTTTTATCCTTGTTATCGCATCGCTATTTTCTGTTTTGTTATTGATTGCCATGTGCCTTCAGTACTTCAACCTGATTGAGCGTAAAGAAGGCAAAGGACTGCGTGCTCAAATTGAGGAGTTGGGTTGATTGCGAAACTCCTTTTCATATTCCTGTTTCCTTTAACCGTTACTGCTCAGGACTCCGTCCCCGTTCAATTTCAACCCGACAGCAGCGAGGTTAATGTCCGTACTATTGATGCCCAAACTTTGGAAAGCCTCACCGATGAAGATGTTTTTGATTATAACGAAGTAGCTGAAAACCCTGAGACATTATTGAGCCGAATCCAGCAATGGTTCATTCAAACGCTACAATGGATTTTTGACAATCCCTGGGCTTCTACAATTATCAAATTCATTTTCTTTGTTATTTTCGGGCTGGTTTTTGTCGCGCTGGTCAATCACCTGTTGGGCGGAAACTTAACGACCTCTTTTTCTAAGAAAAATGCCCGTCAGTCAGTTTCATTGAATGTAGCTGAATCAGAACTTTCGAAAACAGACTATGACGAGCTTCTTCAGAGAGCCCTTGCAGAGAATCTTTATCGGGATGCTGTTCGGATTCTCTACCTCAAAGCCATTCAGCAGCTCAATAAAAAAGAGCTGATTGCATGGAAACCCGACAAAACCAATCATGATTATCTTAGAGAATTGGGCTCCCACCCTTCCGGAAGCTTCTTTAACAAGCTCACCACTTATTATGAATATGTAGAATACGGGGATTTCAAGATTGATAAATCCGGCTTTGAAACCGTCCGGGATGTATACCATAAATTTCAAGCCCGGGCCGATTCCTGATGTTTAAGAAAGAACGGACATATTATTTTATTTTAGGCGGGCTGATTGCAATCTACGTTCTCGTTCAGATTTTAAGTCCCAAGCCTCTGGATTGGACTGAGAGTTTTTCTGCTGAGGATAAAATTCCTTATGGCGGATATCTGATCCACTCTCTGCTCCCTACTGCATTTCCGGCAGATCAAATTACCACCAACCGGGCCCCGATTTTTGAATATGCAGACACCACCGATCCCCAAAAGAACTGGATATTTATAAACCGAACTTTTGGAATTGATCAATGGGAAACCGATATCCTCCTTTTCCAGGTTGAACGTGGAGCACAGGTGTTTATCGCCTCGAGAACCTTTCAACAGGCTTTTAAAGACAGCTTCGAAATCGGCACAACACTGAACAATCCCCTATTGGGTGGTGGATCTATTACGGATGATGATACCGCTTATGTCAATTTTACTAATCCAGCGCTCAACCAACCAAACGGCTTTCCTTATTATCAAAGCACAACCGAAACGTATTTCTCAAATTTTGATTCAACATTTTCTGTCACTTCTCTTGGCGTGAATGATGAAGGAAATATAAATTACATCAAAGTGAAATTCGGTGAAGGAAACCTTTTCCTGCATTCAAATCCTACCTTATTTACGAACTATTTTGTGCGGGACAGGACCGGAGCTGATTATGCATTAAAAGCTCTCTCATACCTGCCTCAACAGGAAACTATCTGGGACGAATATTATAAAGAAGTGCGATCCGCCAGAGGCAGTGCGGTACGCTATATTGTTTCTGAGGAATACCTGAGCTGGGCATGGTTCATTAGTTTGAGTGGAGTACTTTTGTTTATGATTTTCAGAGCCAAGCGGAAGCAACGGATTATCCCAGACATTGAACAGCCCAAAAACTCCAGTATCGAATTTGCTAAAACTATAGGGAGTTTATATTTGGAGAAAGGTGATCATAAGTTAATAGCCGATAAGAAAATTCGGTTTTTCTATGACTACATTCGCTCCAACCTTGGTCTTGATACTTCAGAAATTGATGCTGATACCAAAAAAGATATTTCCCTTCGATCAGGTATTGATAAAGCAGAAATAGATGGACTGTTTGACCTGATCGACAAGATTTCCCGGCAGGATGAAATCACCCAAAAAGAACTAAAATTGTTAACCGAACGAATTGATGAATTCTATAACCTAAGTCAACGATGAGCACAGAAGAAAAAGATCCCCAAAACGAACAGCCTGAAAAAGAAGATCAAGAAAAAGCACCTTTTGAAAGCCGAATGGACTTATCCGGTGTTGAGAAGCTGGTGAGCAGCATCCGTGCTGAAATTGGCAAAATCATTGTCGGACAGCAGCGTATGGTTGATCTGCTGATTGCAGCCTTGCTGGCAGATGGACACGTTTTGATTGAAGGCGTTCCGGGTGTAGCCAAGACTTTAACCACTAAGCTGCTTGCCCAAACTATAGCATCCGATTTTTCCCGCATCCAGTTTACCCCTGACCTGATGCCGGCCGATGTTATCGGAACCTCTGTCTTCAACCCAAAAACTACTGACTTTGAGTTCAAGGAAGGCCCTGTTTTTTCGAACATAGTTTTGATTGATGAGATCAACCGATCACCAGCTAAAACCCAGGCTGCTTTATTTGAAGTGATGGAGGAACGGCAAATAACAGTGGATGGTAAAACCTACCTTATGGAAGCGCCTTTCATGGTAGTTGCTACTCAAAATCCCATTGAGCATGAAGGTACGTATCGGCTTCCGGAGGCTCAACTTGACCGGTTTCTGTTTCGGATTGACGTTCCTTATCCGTCACTGGATGAAGAGGTTAAAATTCTTTCAGGCAGTTATTCCCGAAAAAATAAGCTGGACATCAGCAAACTAGATAAAGTTATTTCCGGCGAAGAAATCACCAAACAGCGGGATGTCGTTTCATCCATCCATGTAGAACCCGAGCTGATGGAGTATATAGCTCAAATCATCCAGAATACCCGAAACAGCAATTCTGTATCAATTGGGGCTTCTCCGCGAGCTTCCGTTTTTGTGATGAGAGCTGCACAAGCCTGGGCTGCCATGAACGGACGAGATTTCATTACTCCGGAAGATGTTAAAGAGATGATCAATCCTGTGCTCCGCCACCGAATCACCTTGACTCCGGAAAAAGAAATGGAAGGAATGAAACCCGACCAGGTAATACAGATCATCTTGGAAAAAGTGGAGGTACCGCGGTAAAGATTAGAATAAATCCAAAATCAACATGTCATCGCGAGGAGTCCTTTATTTTAGCATGAGCTATTTTTTCATTCGACGAAGCGATCTCTCTAACAACGCTCATAAGCATTTTCCAGGAGATTGCCACAGCCTTTGTTCCTAATGCTCGGAACAAAAGGCTTCGCAATGACGATTTTTATATCACCAAAAAAGTGTCCTTACAAGAATTAACGCTATAAAAATTTCATGAACCCCCTAACCATCTTCAAACAAATTCATCTTAGCAACCTGTTCTTTCAGATGCTTGCGGGAGTCGCTCTGACTTTCCTGATTGGGTATTTTGTACCCATCATCGGGCACCTTGCTGAAGTGTTTTTCTTTGGATTTGTTATCATTTTGGGGATTGATCTTGCATTACTCTTCAGCAGAAAAGACCCTGTTTCAGGCAAAAGGATTGTGCCTCAGCGATTGTCTAATGGAGATGAAAATACAATTCGATTAGAGATCTCCAGCATCTACTCATTCAATATTCAGGCTGAAATTATTGATGAAATACCACACCAATTTCAGTTGCGGGATTTTAGTATTCAGTCTGAATTGGAAAGTAACCAACAAAAGGAATTTACTTATGAACTAAGACCAACTGAGCGGGGAGAATATGATTTTGGGGATATTAATGTGTTCCTGAACAGCTCTGTAGGATTTGTTCGTAGAAAAATTAGTATTCCTGCTCAGCAAACAGTTCCGGTTTACCCCTCTTTTATTCAGATGCGCAAATTTAAGATGTACGCTATCTCAAACCGGTTGACTGACATTGGTATCAAAAAGATACGGCGAGTCGGTCACACCATGGAATTCGACCAAATCAAGGAATATGTGCGTGGTGATGATGTCCGTTCTATCAATTGGAAAGCCACCGCTCGTGCCAATGACCTGATGGTCAATCAGTATCAGGATGAACGCTCTCAGAATGTCATTAACGTAATTGACATGGGGCGAGTAATGAAAATGCCTTTCGAGGGATTACATCTGCTCGATTATGCCATCAACACCAGTCTGGTTATTTCGAATATTGCCCTCATCAAAGATGATAAAGCCGGCTTGGTAACTTTTTCCAATAATGATTCTGTGGTCGTTAAGCCGGAGAAAAGGCGGCCACATATTCAGCGTATTCAGGAAGCACTTTATAATCTCGATACCAACTTCATGGAATCAGATTATGAGCGTCTTGTGGTTTCACTTCGGAAATATGTCAATCAGCGAAGTCTGGTTTTGCTTTATACCAATTTCGAGACTTTTTCTTCCATGGAGCGCCAGCTTCCTTACCTCCAGCGAATTGCGAAAGATCACCTGCTAGTTACCATCTTTTTTGAGAATACTGAAATGACCAAACTACTGCATGAAGAGTCTAAAACGATTGGACAGGTGTACACCAAAACAGTAGCTGAGAAATTTTCCTACGAGAAGAAACAGATTGTGAAGGCATTAAATCAGCGAGGCATTCAGACCATCCTCACCCCACCTAAAGAACTTTCTGTAAATGCGATTAATAAGTATTTGGAGCTTAAGGCGCGCGGGTTGATTTAGGAAGCTGTCAGCTTTGTCGCAATCTATATGAGTGTGATAATTATATCACTATACCACTTGTTCCGCACGCTCTGCGTCGGAACCATCGCTCCGACGCAGAGCGTGCGGAGCGAGATAAACTGACTGAAAGCTAAAATCTGACAGCTAACAGTTCCCCCCTCATCAATAAATAGCCGGGAATCGCTCCGTATCTGCTTTACGCATCACTTCATAAATCGCTTCAAAGATATCCTCAGCATTTGGCTTACTGAAATAATCTCCATCAGAAGCATAAGCCGGACGGTGATCGTGGGCAGTAACGCATTTCGGCTCTGAATCCAGATTGAAATAGCCACCTTGTTCTTCAAGAACTTTATGGAGGATATAAGCTGAACCTCCACCCGGTACATCTTCATCAACAATCATCAGGCGATTCGTCTTGCTAAGCGACTTACCTATTACATGATCCAGATCAAAAGGCATGAGCGTTCGCACATCAATGAGCTCCATGGAAATGCCGGCTTCCTCAAGCTGTGGTATAATGCCCTCAATAATATTAAAGGTAGATCCATAAGAAATTACTGTGATATCTGAGCCTTCATTGACAATCTCAGGTTTACCGAGAGGGGTCGTAAATTCACCCACATTCGAAGGCAAGTTTTCTTTCAGGCGATATCCATTGAGTGGCTCAATAACGATAGCGGGATCATCTCCTTGTAGAAGGGTGTTATAAAATCCTGCCGCTTCGGTTAGATTTCTTGGAACGCATAAATGCACTCCTCGTGCGCCGTTTACAATCATCCCCATTGGCGAGCCTGAGTGCCAGATTCCTTCCAGCCGATGGCCACGTGTTCGTACAATCAATGGGGCAGCCTGACCGCCTTTCGTGCGGTAACGGAGCGTTGCCAAATCATCAGAAATGCCCTGAAAACAATAGAGTAAATAATCGAGATACTGAATTTCAGCAATTGGACGAAGTCCTCTGATCGACATCCCAATACCTTGTCCCAAAATAGTCGCTTCACGGATACCGGTATCACTCACACGGGTTTCGCCGTATTTCTCCTGCATCCCTTCGAGTCCTTTATTCACATCACCCAGTTTACCGGAATCTTCTCCAAAAATGAGGGTGTTTGGATATTTGTCAAAAATGGCGTCGAAATTTTCTCTGATCACCAACCTTCCGTCTACACGCTCGGGTTTTTCAGGATACTCAGGCTTGATTTCTGATACATTCAGCGGAGAATGTGGGGTCTCACTATATAGGTGAGAATTGTACCGTTCTTTATTTTCTTCTCGGGACTTGCTTACAAAGTCTGAAAGTTCATTTCTGGCTGAACTATTCTTACCTGCAGTCAATGCCAGAGATTTACGAGCTGCGGACAAGATATCCTTACGAATTGCATTCGGATAATTCTTCAACTTCTTTGCGAATTCTCCAAGCTTTTCAATGCCGGTTTCTTCCTTCAGCTTATTGATAAGGTCAATTACCGTAGACTTCTCCTGCTTGATAGGATCCATGAAAGCTTTCCATGCTGCTTTCTTCGCCTCATTAATTTCATTTTGAGCTTCTTCTTCCAGCTCGTCAAGTTTTTCTTCCTTGGCAATATCGTTTTCCAGAATCCACTGGCGAAGACGTTCGAGACAGCAATATTCCTCTTCCCACTTCAACCGTTCTTCAGATTTGTAACGCTCGTGAGAACCTGAAGTTGAATGCCCCTGGGGCTGAGTAACTTCCTGAACGTGAATCAGAACCGGCACATGCTCTTTGCGAGCAATTTCTTCAGCTTTCTGATAGGTTTCGATCAGTGCTTCATAGTCCCAGGCTTTCACTCTCAGAATTTCATATCCATCCTCTTCTTCTGTACGCTGGAAGCCTTTCAGGATCTCAGATATATTTTCTTTAGTAGTCTGGTATTGCTTGGCCACCGAAATTCCAAATCCATCATCCCAAACGGACATTACCATTGGTATCTGAAGAACTCCGGCAGCGTTAATGGTTTCCCAAAAAACTCCTTCCGAAGTACTGGCATCACCAATAGTTCCGAATGCAATTTCATTTCCTTTATTTGAGAACTTCTTCCACTCTTTACCTTTCAAAGCTTTTTCGTTTCGATACACTTTTGAGGCTTGGGCAAGACCTAACAGACGAGCCATTTGCCCGGCTGTTGGTGAAATATCAGATGAAGTATTTTTTGACTTGGTTTGATCTTTCCAGTTTCCTTCCTCATCAACTAAACGAGAAGCAAAGTGAGAATTCATCTGGCGGCCAGCTGAATGCGGGTCAGCTTCTACATCAGCGTGAGCATAGAGTTGTGCAAAAAGCTGCTGAGGCGTAACTTGCCCAATCGCCATCATAAAGGTTTGGTCACGATAGTATCCCGAACGGAAATCTCCATTCTTAAAAACTTTAGCCATCGCGATCTGAGGGACTTCCTTTCCATCTCCAAAAATCCCAAATTTGGCTTTTCCGGTAAGTACTTCTTTTCTACCGATCAACGACATATGCCGACTTACCCAACCCAGTTTGAAATCAGCAAGGATTTCTTTTTTCTGAGCAGCGGTAAACTTACTTCTTGTCGTCTTTTCTTTTACTTGAGCCATTATGTGATTTTGTTCTTGTTTTTAGGAAAGCGCCCATCCAAACGGGGCGATATTATACGGAAAAGCGCTTTTTTATGAAACAGTCTCCAGCGCCCCTATCGTTCTTTTCCTATTAAATTTGAGTTAATCCTGCGCTAACAAAAGTATTACTCGGTAAAGCCTCCTTTTGTCATTTTTATAGGATCTAATGCTTTTTCAAGTTCCTCATCGGAAAGATCTGTCATCTCTTTTGCTACATCTTTCAGGGCTCTGCCTTCAGCATAAGCTTTCTTGGCAATTTTAGCTGCTTTATCATATCCAATGATAGGATTTAAAGCAGTAACCAAAATTGGGTTTTTTTCTACCATTGAAGCAATATTCTCCTTCCTTACTTTCAGTCTTGAAACAGATCGGTCCGCCAGATTTCTGGCAGCATTAGCCAATATATTTATAGACTCTAACAGGTTATGAGCCACTACGGGTAACATCACATTTAGTTCAAAATTTCCGGCTTGCCCGGCAATGGTAACTGTAGCATCGTTTCCGATTACTTGCGCACAAACCATGGTAATAGATTCTTCAATTACCGGATTTACTTTCCCCGGCATAATGGATGATCCGGGCTGCAAGGCAGCAAGCTCAACTTCGCCAAGTCCGCTATTGGGACCTGAGTTCATCCAGCGTAAGTCATTTCCGATTTTCATCAACCCAACTGCGATGGTTTTTAGCTGACCACTGAGCTCAACGGGCGCATCCACCGTTGCTTGTGCTTCAAAGTGATTTTCTGCTTCGGTGAATTTCTCGTTCGTTAATTCAGAAATTTTAGCCGCAAACTTCTTCCCAAAATCTTTATGTGTATTGATTCCAGTTCCAACAGCTGTTCCGCCCTGGGGAAGTTCACTAATTCGTTCGAGCGTAGATTCTACCCTCTTTATACCTAGTTCAATCTGGCGGGCATAACCACTAAACTCTTGTTCAATAGTAACCGGCATAGCATCCATGAGGTGAGTGCGGCCGGTTTTAACCACATCAGCATATTCTTTTCCTTTTTCAAGAAAGGTTTTGTGAAGATGCTCAAGCGCCGGAATCAGGTTATTATTTACAGCTTTAACAGCAGCTACACGGATAGTAGTTGGGATTACATCATTGGAGCTTTGTCCGTAGTTGATGTGATCGTTGGGGTGAATATTTACATCCAGATTTTTTTTGAGCTCATTAGCCCGGTGAGCGATCATCTCATTCGCATTCATGTTGGTAGAAGTACCGGAACCGGTTTGAAAGATATCGATCACGAATTCTTTGTCGTGCATTCCATCGATGACTTCCTGGGCTGCAGCCTTTATAGCTTTGGCTACCCCTTCATCAATCAGTCCCAATTCTGCATTTACAGCAGCGGCTGATTTCTTTACATAGCCCAGAGCTTCAATAAACTCCCGGCTGAATTTAATGCCACTTACTGGAAAATTATCGTGTGCACGCTGGGTCTGTGCTCCATATAAAGCGTCTTTAGGAACCTTAACTTCACCCATGGAATCTTTTTCGGTACGAAATTCACTCATTCTTCTACGAATATCTTTTTTAAAATTGAGAATTACGTGTCCCTAAATGACAGAAAAACGCAGAGCGTTCGGGACAAACAAAATTTTACTTTTACACTATTAAGATAAGGAAAATTGAGTGTAGATAGTATGAAGAGGGCGTTAAACTTTGGGGAGTATCACCATTTTTGAAAAAGAAGTTCCGTAGCAGCACAGGCGGAACAAGGATAAACCTGTCAGTTTTTTACAACTCTTTAGAATACATTCTATAAGATTTATCCAGCTCACCGCCAATACGCTCAGCTACGCGAATCATTTCAGGGTTGGATTCTAAAATCCAGCTTAGCTCAGAAACAGTCTTGCCTTCACTTTCTAGTCCATTTTGGATAGAGCGCTGGTGAAGTAAGGCATCGATACCTTTGCCCTGCCATTCCGGTAAAACTCCCATAAGCGCTGTTCGCAGTCCCGAAACTTTTCTTTTCTTCCAGAGTAGTTTAAAAATTCCAAATGGAAAGAGCTTTCCATTCATATCTTTAATGATCTCGTTAATATTAGGGAGACCAATAGAAAATGCCACGGGTTCGCCCTTGATCTCTGCAATATGGGCATAATCGGTATCAATAATCATTTTAAGATCTTTGCCGGCAGCCTGAAATTCAGCTTCTGTAAGGGGTATAAATCCCCAATTTTCTTTCCAGGCTTGATTAAAGATTTCCCTGATAATCTTAATTTCGGAATTCATTTTTCGCAGATTCACAGGCCTGATTTCAATATCAGGAAGCCTTCTCTTAACAATATCCATTGCCCGGCTCATACGGTCAACCGCTACTGTTTCTGTATCTACGATATATGCATACATATCCATCTCTTTAGAAAAGCCGGCATTTTTAATCAGCTCATCATAATAGGGAAAATTGTATGGCATCAAGATATACGGGTCTTTGTCAAAGCCTTCAATAAGTACACCGATGGTATCCATCATACTCGGGCTGGCCGGACCAACGACCTTGTTCATTCCTCTATCGCGAAGCCAGTCGGAAGCCACTCTAAATAAAAGGTCGGCTGTATGCTGATCATCAATACACTCAAAAAAACCAAAGTGACCGGTCTTTGTAGCATGATATTTATTAAACCGGTGATCTATAATAGCTGCAATTCGGCCTACGTCTTTGCCATCTTTCTCAGCTATAAAAAGAGCCATTTCGGCATTTTCGAAGAATGGGTTTTTATCGGTATCGATCAGCTTTTTCTGATCCATTCGAAGTGGCGGAACCCAGTGTTCCTGACCCTCATAAAACGGATATATGAAATTCGTAAATCGTTTCTTCTCTTCTTTGGTTGAAACGAATGTTACCCCAGAACTTTTCATGCGGCCTTGGTAAGATTATTAAATTATTCGGCGGAATGTCCGTTCTGATCGATCACTCCATGCTTTAATCCAACTTTGCGGAATGCCTCCAGAATCTGGTCTAAATGATCATCAGTATGGCTGGCCATATAGCTTGTTCGTAAAAGCGACTGACCTTGAGGTACCGCAGGAGGGATAACGGCATTGGTATAAACCCCAGCCTCAAAAAGATCTTTCCAGAACTCAAAGCATTTCATCATATCACCAATCACAACAGGAATAATTGGGCTTTGGCTACTCCATACATTGAAACCGAGATCGCGTAAACCTTTGCGCATGTAGTTGGAAATCACTTCAAGCCGTTCTAGTCTCCACGGTTCTTCCTGAAGTATTTCAAGAGCCTTAAGTACCGTTGCGACATTTGCAGGAGGCATAGAAGCACTGAAAATATGTGCAGGAGATTTATGCCTTATATATTCTATAACAGGTCGGTCACCAACCAGGAAGCCACCAAGTGAAGCAAATGATTTAGAAAAAGTACCACTAATCAAATCAACTTCATCCGTCAAACCAAATACAGAGGCTGAGCCTCGTCCGCCATCTCCAACTACTCCAATGGCATGTGCATCATCTAAATAAAGGCGCGCGTCAAATTCTTTTGCCAGCTTAACTAAATCCGGCACATTAGCTAGGGTTCCTGACATGGAGAATACTCCGTCAGTAACAATAATCTTACCAGCATCAGGATCTGCGCGTTCTAATAATTTTCTAAGCTGATCCATGTCGTTATGCTTATAACGCATCGTCTTTGCGTTCGAAACTAGCGTACCGACTACAATACAAGCATGATTGTCTTTATCAGAAAAAATAATGTCGTTTCGATCAGCAATGGTCTGAATAGCCCCTTCATTGGTTTGATAACCGGTACTAAATAGAACACAGGACTCTTTGCCCATGAATTCGGCAAGCTTCTCCTCAAGTTCCAGATGACTATCTAATGTTCCGTTTAAATATCGAGATCCGGTGCATCCGGTTCCATATTTAGTGAGAGCTTCTTGTGCGGCTTTTATAGTGCGTTGGTCATTAGTAAGACCCAGGTAATTATTGGATCCGGCCATAATCACTTTTCTACCCTCTATTTCGACGATAGTACCATCGGTTGCTTCAAGGGGTTTAAAATACGGGTACAGCCCCATTGCTTTAACCTCATCGGCTTTCTTAAAATTGAAAGCTTTTGAAAAAATATCTGAATTGGTGGCGCTGGGTTTTTGATCGGCCATTCGGTAATTCCTTAACAAAGATTCTAAATAAACAGCGAAATATAGCCAGTATTAAATTTCTATCAAATTTTTGCTAACTCACTATTAAGTACCGGCTGCTGTAAGTCGTTTTAATTTCGTGCTGAAGATAAGAAAATTATCGGTCTGCTACTGAATTCTATATTCATTTAACTAAGTAAACCGAAATTTCGATAATTGATTCTTAGGCTCTTTACTGATCCTTCTTCTGCTGAACCAACTCTTGGTACTTCTCAAATAGAAGCTCAAAATGGTCTGCCATCGTTCCAATTCCTTCTTCAGCTGTTTTTTGGCAAGCTTTTACCATCTCATTTCTATCTTTTTGAATGATATTGAGCAATGCCCCTTTTAAGGCAGACGCATTTCCAGACTGATAAGTTTCGGCAATGTCCTTATTGGCGATATCTGCGGCTCCTCCTCTAGCAGGCACCACAACGGGTAGTCCGCTGCAAACAGCCTCCGCAACCACAATTCCATAGGTTTCTGCAGAAGAGCCGTGAACAAAATAATCACAAGACGCCAGAATATTGGCCAGCTCATCCCGGTTTTCTGTAAACCCCATTAGCTTCACATAATCCGATTTATTGGCTTTATAGTCTACATATTTCCGGATGGGTCCATCCCCAAAAACAATCAACCCCATCGGCTTTTTCTCAGCAGCTGCTCGAAATCCATCAATCAGTGTTCCCATTCTTTTTTCGGGATGATGTCGGCTGATTGCAATCATCAGGTTTGCTGATTCTGGCAGATCAAATTGAGCTAAAAGCTTAGCTCTCAGCTGTAAATCTCGCCGGGATGGTGAAAAGAAATCTTTATCAATACCGAAAGGCACCGGAACCGGATTGTTAACCCCAAAGCTATCTATGCGTTCCGCAAGCCATTCCCCACTAACAATAGTAGCATCAAAATTATTACTTAGGCGTTGAAGATACTTCCAGTAAAAGCCAAAGAGTTTGTCCACCTTATCGAAGCCCAGCATATTTCCTAAAAGAGTATGCGGATATGCCGCCACCGGATCTTGATGAAAAATAAAAGTTTTAACCGCATCACCTTTCCAACGCCCCGCAAACCAGCCGCCGGTCCAAGGAGAAGAACCCTCTACAACATCAGGTTTTTCCCGATCCAAAATTTCGTGAACGGCTTTTTCGCGCCATAACACGTAGTAGCGCCAGTCAACCGGAAGGCGGGGTCCTTTCACCCAAATGACCCTGCCGCCATATCTTTCTTCTTCTCCCCAGTCTTCACCGGGTGCTACTATCACTATTTCGTGGCCGTGCTTTTCACCCGCTTTTAGTTTCTGGTTGATATACGTTTTTACTCCGCCGCCCTGATCCGTATAAAATTCCGCTACATCAATGATCTTCATGGAATCGGTTATTTTTAAATGTCTTCTTCTGGGATAGGAAGTTCCAACGCTTCCTTATAATTATCTAGCAACTGTCCATTAATTTCATCCCAATCATAAAGTAATGCCTTTTCCCGGGACACCTTTTTCATTTTGTCTCGAAGTTCTTTGTCAGAAACAATGATGGATAATTTTTTCGCAAAATCAGCTTTGTTTTCAGGTTCTGCAAGCCCACCGTTTTCATCATGATCCACCAATGACTTACTCCCTGTAGCATCAGCTACCAGACAAGGCAACCCACTGCTCATTGCTTCGAGAGTTACATTCCCAAAAGTTTCAGTGTGAGATGGAAACAAGAACACATCGCTGCTTGCATACGCTCTTGCTAAATCTTCGCCTTCTAAAAAACCGGTATAGTGCGCTTCGGGCATATGTTCCTGTAATTCACTTTTAGCAGGACCATCACCTACCACCAGCGCTTTGACCTTGGGGTTCTTTGAAGCCACTTGCTGCACACTATGACGGTAGGTATCTAATTCTTTTTCCCACACAAGACGCGACACAAAAGTCACAACGATATCGTCATCCTTGAACCCGGCTTTCCTTCTCCACTCCATATCTCGTTTTTGGGGAGAAAATAATTTTGTGTTAACTCCACGAGCCCAAATCTTCATCCCCTTTTCAAACCCATGTGTCACCAATTCGTCAATCATTGATTGAGAAGGCACGTATACATGGGTTGTAGAATTATAAAACCAGCTCAGATAGCGCCAGGCGAGAAACTCGATGGGAGTAAGTCCATAATATTTAAAATAACTGGTGAAATGAGTATGATAAGATGAAACTACCTGAACACGATTTTTCTTAGCCCACTTCAGTGCTTTGTAGCCGGCCGCATCAGGAGTAGCAATATGAATGAGGGTCGGGTTGAAATCTTTCAATTCTTTCTCAGCTTTTACTGAAAATCCTGATGCAACCCGATACTCTCCCCTTCCCGAGACCGGCATCCGGATAGATGGTACCGAAACCATGCGCCCATTATGCTCAAGAGCAGGCTTATCCACTGTTGGCGCAAAAACCAATACAGGAATTCCCTGACTTTCTAAAAATTTCACCAACCGATTCAGCGTTAATGAAACACCGTCTCTGATGTGGTTGTAGTTACCAGTAAAAAGGGCGACTCTTAATTCCTTCATAAAAATTTAAAAGCAGAGGGTAGATTTGTATCTTACTTACTCTGCAGGGATGCTTAATAATTCTCTTTTTTATTCTAAACAATCTTCAAATATAAGGAAATTAATGAAAGCCTTTGTAACCGGAGGAACAGGTTTTATTGGAAGTCATTTAGTGGAAGCTCTTCTTAAATCAAAAGAGTACTCAGAAGTCCGCTGTCTTGTACGTTCTCAAGAGAAATGGCTCTCGGGATATGATTTCAAAAAAATTAGCGGTGATCTTCAAGATCTTCAGGCTTTGAGCGAAGGGCTTGAAGGTGCTGATGTTGTCTTTCACATTGCGGCTATCGTCAAAGCTCCCACGAAAAAGGAGTTCACGCACGCAAATGTTGATGCAACAGAAAACATCGTGCGGCTTGCCCAAAAGAAAGGCGTAAAGAATATGGTAATTCTATCTTCACTGGCAGCAGCGGGACCTAGCAATGGCTCACCTAAAACAGAAACCGAACCTATGAATCCGGTGAGTATGTATGGAGAATCCAAAAAGGAAATGGAAGTAAAAATCCATAAAGCCTCTCAAAAAACCGATAGTATAAAAATTGTCCGCCCTCCGGCCGTTTATGGACCTCGGGAAGATCAGATCTATTCTTTTTTCAAATCTTTCTCAAAAGGTATCTGCCCTATTGTGGGAGACGGGAACAATCCTCGCTTGTCGATGGTGTATGTAGGTGATTTGGTTAATGGAATTCTGAAAGCAGCACAGAAATCAGATTCAGGAGTACATACCTACTTTATTTCAGGTGAAGGAACCCATTCCTGGAACGAGATTCGTGGTATTACCTCAAAGGTAATGGGCAAAAAAGCGCTGGCCATTAAGATTAAACCTAAGTTGGTTAAAAAAGCCGCCGCTGTGATAGAAAACGTTGCATCATTATTAGGTAAGTATCCCGTTGTTAATAAGGAAAAAGCCAATGAGCTTATTTTAGAGTGGACTTGCTCCACAGAAAAAGCTCAAAAAGAATTAGGTTATACTCCCGAAGTTTCTTTAGCTGAAGGAATTTCAAGAACCATTCATTGGTATAAAATGCACAACTGGCTATAGTGATATGAAATTTATTTCGACTTTAATTATCTCCGCTCTCTTTCTGTTTACCGCAGGAGTTTCTGCTTTTGCACAACAAAGTCTGGCTCAGGATTATAGCCAGCTTATGGAAATCCCAAACATATCAGCTCTAGAAGGTTCACCAACGCATTTATATGTTTTATCTGAGACGGAAGGTATGGCTGTCTTTCGCGCTTATCCTGACACGCTTCAGTGGTTATACACTTCTTCAGGAATGCAGCGCAGGGGCAACAAAATTATGGCTGACATCCGATTTGCTTACTTATTTGGTGAATCACGACGGCTCACCGTACTCGAGCCTACTTCTGTGTTAGGAGTTTATTCTTCTACTATCCTGCCTGCCCAGCCTCGAGCCGCTGCCCGACTTAATAACAGTCTATTTATTGCACTTGGAAAAGAAGGGCTTGGAATGGTTTCGTTAACCTCTCCTGAGTCGGTTGACACAAATCCAAAAATGGTGCTTTCAGAAGCCTTAGGTGGAGCTTCTGTTATCGATGCCCGTTCCTCCAATATCAACAACCAGCTTTTTGTACTTACTGACGCCCCTTCCCTTTTAGTAGTTAATCAGGTTGATTCTACTCTTGAAGTTTCAGAAAATATTAGCCTTCGCCGATCACTCAAAAACATATTTATCGATCAAGAACAGCTTTGGGGCAGTACTCAAAATGGCGAGATTTTTGAAATCCGTTCTGCTGGCATTGGCAATCGAATTGGGGTAACCAACGAGCCTGTCGCTCATGTATCAAGTTGGAATAATCGTATTTTTGTTCGAACTGAGTCCGGTAAAGTTTGGGCAACAGATCAAACAGGACTTCTTGAACTTTGGAAAAATGATGGTAATGCCGGCAACTTTATTGCCAATAACACCGGTCAGCTCTGGATCTCAGAAAATGACAATATTTCTAAAGTTGAACTCAGGTCTGAAGTGTCATCTGCTCCAACATCAGCATCCGGCAGTTTCCTGCTAAAAGCCATTCCCAATAAAATTGTAACCTACCCTAACCCTCTTATTTTACCGCTTGAACTTGAAGGCAACTATCCTGCGGGGCAAGTTGAGTTCTCCTATCGATCAAATGCCAATAATGCCAAAATCCGGAAACAAGGTTTTTTCTGGCAACCAACGGTAAATCAAATGGGGAACTACTGGTTTAATATTGTGGCAACAAATTCTGAAGGGCAGTCTGACAGTACTCGATTTGTTGTGGATGTGCGTTCTTTTAATGCTCCTCCCCGCTTCAGCCCAATCCGCACAACTTCTATAGCTATGAACGAGGAATATGTGCTCCAGTTCAATGCCAGTGACCCTGAAAATCCGCAAAACCCCATCATTCGATATATTGGAGTAGACATGCCAGATGGGGCTTCAATTAACGAGAAAACAGGTGAATTCAAATGGACACCGACTGAACGACAAGTTGGAGAAACAACGTTTAAAGTGATCGCTACTGACCGACTCGGCGCGGCATCTTCCATTGATGTAACGCTGAACGTGTTAGATATCTCCCGTGATAGTGGCGATGAATAGTTAATCAGAAAGAATTCAATATCCTTGCAGAACCAAGATTTTTCCCATCACCTGCTAAATTGGTACGAAGATCATAAACGACAAATGCCATGGCGGGGTGAAGCCGACCCTTATAAAATCTGGGTTTCCGAAATCATGCTACAGCAAACCCGGGTTGAGCAAGCCACTCCCTACTTTAAAAACTTTATTTCCCTTTTCCCTACCGTTTTTGATCTGGCTGAAGCAGAACAGCAAAAGGTTTTAAAAGCCTGGGAAGGATTAGGTTACTACAGCCGGGCACGTAATCTTCACTCAGCCGCAAAAACCGTAGTTGAGGAATATAACGGCAAGCTCCCTGAGACTTATGATGAAATCATAAAACTCAAAGGCATTGGTCCCTACACAGCAGCAGCTGTGACTAGTATTGCCTTCAACAAACCCAACGCTGTTGTAGATGGGAATGTGATTCGGGTTTTGACACGCTATTTTGGAATTGAAGATGATGTCCGGAGTTCTAAGACAAAAAATAGAGTTCAGGATTTTGCAGATGAACTTATTGATAAAGAAAACCCTGCCTCTTTTAATCAGGGGATGATGGAATTAGGTTCTATAGTCTGTAAGCCTTCTAATCCTGATTGCATGGAATGTCCTGTACAGTCCGGTTGTGTAGCTACCAAAATGGCCAAAACTGATACCATACCCTATAAATCTCCCGCTAAGAAAAAGCCACACCATACCATTGGAGTGGGCATTATTGAAGGTGAAGATGGGAAACTATTGATAGCTCTGCGCCCTGAAAATGCAATGTTAGGCGGACTTTGGGAATTTCCCGGAGGTAAGCAAGAAGAGGGCGAAGAAATACATAAAACCGTTGAACGTGAACTTAAAGAAGAGCTCGGGGTTGAAGTAAAGGCCTTTAAGGAACTAATGAGTTTAAAACATACCTACTCTCACTTCTCAATCACCTTACATGCCTGGATGTGTAAACTCGTTTCTGGAACGCCTCAACCCAAGTCAAGCCAGGAAATTAGATGGGTAGAAAGAGAAGAATTGGAAAAATATCCTTTCCCGAAAGCTAACAAAGTACTTACTGAACGACTCAGCGGTAAAGGGCTGGCCGAGTTAGGTATTTAATCATTTAGTAGCTACACCCGCTATGTGTGGGATGATCGGGAGAAATATAGTTTTGTTTGAAAACTCTGTTTGCTTCACTTTACTAAACCCTGCATGCTGAATAATGCGTCCGGTTTCCCGGGTTAAATTACAGCCATCAAAAAACCATTTCCAAGATGTTTTGAGACTTTTCTGGACTTTATAAATCCAGCTATGTTTATGGGCTCTAACATGCTCGATATATACAAAAACGCCCCCTTTCTTTAATATCCGCTTGATTTCCGACAATGTTTTGGGTGGATTAGTAACGGAACATAAAACCAAACTACTTATTACCATTTCTGAAGTGTTTTCAGAAAGCGGGATATCTTCAGCTGTTGCCTCATAGATTTCTACACTGATCCCAAACTTTTCTGCACGATATTTCAGCATATCAAAAAAGCCCTTATTCGGCTCAATAATTTTCACTTTCGTGCCTTTTCTCAGATATCTGAAATTGGCTCCATAACCTGCACCAATTTCTACAATAACATCCGGGTGATTTTCAAAAAGAACTTTTTTTCTGTCGCCATATTGTAAATGCATATAGGCATCTACCATTGCAAAAAACCAAGAATTTATAATGTGAATCAATTTGGCTGTGTTTTGTTGTTATGTAAAAGCCCCGTAATCCTCAAAGTGTAATTACACTACTTATCGGCTTTAGCTTTTAATACTTTATAATAAATAAATCAGGGTAATCTATTGCCAAGAAAACGAAAAAAGTTTAAGACCATAACGCGCAAGAAGCTTCAACAGCTCAAGCCTTTCTTGGATGATTTAGTATCAAAGATTGAGCAACCCGACTATATTAATGATGACCCTGTGCAGTTCATGCATGCCTTTGAGGATAAAGCAGACCAAGAGCTTGCCGGCTTTTTTGCGGCTACCATGGCATGGGGTCGCCGCGATATTGTAAATGCTAAAGTTGAAGACTTACTTCAGCGAATGGATAATAAGCCTGCAGAATTTATTAAGAACTATTCGGAGAGCGACTTCTCAGTTTTTGATGGGTTTAAGCACCGAACGTTTAAACCCATCGACATGCATTGGTTAACCATCATACTGCAAACTATCCTCCTGAAATTCGGCGACTTTGAACATTTTTGGAAACACTGTTATGACTCAGCTAAGCACCAGAATCGTGAGCTAATTGCCGTATTTCATGACCAATTCTTTTCTTTTCATCCCGAAATGCCTCTACGGACGAGAAAACATGTTTCTAATACGGAAAAAAATAGTTCCGCAAAACGGCTTTATATGTACCTGAGATGGTGCATAAGAAAAGATAGTCCGGTTGATCCTGGTACTATGAGTTTTATGGATCCCTCGGAACTAAAAATCCCATTAGATGTACATGTTGCCCGACAAGCGAGGAAACTGGGGCTTCTTTCCAGAAAGCAAAACGACTGGAAATCAGTGCTCGAACTTGATGCCAGATTAAAATTTTTGGATCCCGAAGATCCTGCGAAATATGATTTTGCCCTATTTGGTATAGGCGTTCTAGGATCGGAAATCCCGAATGAGTATGTGATCAATGCTAAAACTTCATAAAGCTGATTCTAAAAGTTTAACGCCTGAATTGAATTCAAAATTGAGTATAAGATTAACCTACTTTTTTCTTATCTTTTCAGTCCCAATTAAGGGGAAAAAATTAAAAGAAAGGATGTGATACTTCTATGTTAGGAGTCGAAGTTAAAGACAACGAAAGTGTTGACCGCGCAATTAACCGCTTTAAGAAACTGATTTCAAGATCTCGTGTTCTCAACGAATACAAAGATCGACAACAGTATACGAAGCCGTCATTTGAGCGTCGTGAAGCTTTGAAAAAAGCCAAACGCGAACAACGACGTCGCAATCGCGACAACTTCTAAACGAAGTTCAACTCATTTGAGCCCTCTGGTTTTACCCGAGGGCTTTTTTTATGGCTTGATGTACGTACCTGATACCATCTCTCTCCTTTGAAGCCGGCAATAGCACCTGTTTAAAACCTAACTTATTGGCTTCTTTCTGTCTCTGCTCAAGGTGAGGCACTGTTCTTACCTCTCCACCTAACCCTACCTCACCAATAAAAGCCATGTTTTGGGAAACCGCTTCATCCATTAGGCTGGAAACCAGAGCACAACAAACGCCTAAGTCACCTGCAGGATCACTGAGCTTGAAGCCCCCCGCAATATTTAAATACACATCGTGATTGGAAAAGTTTTTACCCACCCGCTTTTCTAAAACAGCTAATAATAGAGCTAAACGATTACGGTCAAACCCGTTTGCCGTTCTTTGGGGTGAACCGTAGGAAGATGGCGTTACTAAGGCCTGAACTTCAATCAGCAAAGGACGAGTTCCCTCCATCGTACATACAACTGCGTTTCCACTCACTCCTGAGGTCTTGTCCGAAATAAATAACTCTGAAGGATTTGAGACTTCTATAAGTCCATCCGATTTCATCTCAAAGACCCCTACCTCCTGCGCTGCACCAAATCGATTCTTTAAGCTTCGCAACAAGCGGTAGGTATATTGCTTATCTCCTTCAAATTGAAGCACGGTATCGACCATATGCTCTAAGACTCGTGGCCCTGCAATGTCCCCTTCTTTCGTTACGTGACCTATCACCAATGTCGTAATATTCTTTTTCTTGGCCAGCTGTTGGAATAGGGCTGCACATTCTTTCACCTGTTGAATACTTCCCGGCATGCTCGATAGCTCAGTTCGGTAAACAGTTTGAATAGAATCAACGATCAGCAGGTCCGGTTTCATCTTCTGCGCTTCAGCAATGATGTTGTCGACCTGAGTTTCGTTGTAAATCAAAAGTTTTTCTGATTCAACACCAAGACGAGCCGCACGCTGTTTTATTTGCCCTGCAGATTCTTCACCCGCACAATATAGAATCGTCAAATCTGGATTGGCTTTGGCTATCTGCAAAGTCAAAGTACTTTTTCCGACACCAGGCTCTCCCCCAATTAGCACATAAGATCCGGGCAGGAAACCTCCTCCCAATACACGGTCAAGTTCCGATATATTACTTTTGAACCTGCTCTTTTCAGAAGTCTCTACGTCTTGGAGTTTTAGTGGAGCTGCTGCAGACTCTAATCCTTCTACGTTAGCTTTATGCTTGGACGCGGATTTATTCTTACTGATTGTTTTTTCCACAAAAGTATTCCACTCGCCACAAGAGGCACAGCTTCCGTTCCATTTAGGTGAAATGTATCCGCAGTTTGAACATTCATATTGCGTCTTCACCTTAGCCATAGATCAATCCTGAGTCTTTATTTCAACAACTTTCTGATTCACGTACCATGTCGTAGCCATCATCCCCAAACCTATACTTATATAGTAGCTGATGATCCTCCACACGAATACTGCCAACCCAATAAATCCTTCTCTTGAGATGAGTGGTCCCTGGAAGAGCACAAACAAACCTTCAACACCTCCACTTCCACCCGGGGTTGGTACAACAAGGAAGGCAAGGTTCATAGCAAGACTTCTTAATACCGATAAAACTTCGGGTGCCGGAAGTAAACTCAAAACTACAATCGTCGGTAAGGCAATTCTAGCTAACCACGACATGGTTGATAAAAAGAAAGCCTTCAACAAAAAGCTAAGTGGTTTCTGTCCCAGCTGCTGAGCATATTCTTCAAGGTTCTCAGCCTCTTCCTCTACCTTATCACCCATTCGGCGTAAAATTGGAAGCTTGAAAACAAACTTAACCACTTTTTTAATTGCGGTTGGGTTAACCAAAACTCCGTATGCCAATAATCCGGCATAGCTCAACAAACATACATAAAGTATCCCCATCGAAACATCACCGGCAAGACCGATTTCTGGCGGAACAACTTCATAAAAGATTCCTGCTACCAAAAGAATAGGAATCGCGATCGCAAACCAGATTTGGTCTAGTAAAACACCGTATAAAACAATGGCACCTGAATCGCCTAGCTTAAGGCCTTCTTTGGTCATCGCGTATGTCGCCATGGGCGCACCACCTATCGTGGATGGGGTAACAGCTGAGGTAAAATCCCAAGCTAAAACTACGCGCATAGATGCGTACCAACTCAATTGTTTTTCTGAAAGAAACCGGATTTTAGCTGCCGAAAACCAAACCCTTAGTAAAGAAACGACCAGGGCAATCACTAAACCCGGCAAGCGGCTTGGCGAAAGATATTCCAAAACACCAGGGGTATAGGTCCAGTAAATAACGCCCGCCATAGTAGCAACGCTTAACAAGATGGAAATAATCAGATATTTCCTTGAAAAAAAGGACTGGGAGTATTTGGTATTTGTTGTTTCGGAGCTCAAATAAAAATTTTTAAAAGAGAGGCGTCAATAAAAAAAGCCTTACAGGATAAACCCTGCAAGGCTATAAATAGTATCCGCAATTATGCGAGTGTGATTTCGTCGTTTAGGTAAACATCCTGAATCATATTCAGAAGTTTAACTCCTTCACCAATTGGGCGTTGGAATGCTTTACGGCCACTAATAAGACCCATTCCACCAGCACGTTTGTTGATGATGGCAGTCTTAACAGCATCAGCAAAATCATTTGAGCCGGAAGCTCCACCTGAGTTAATCAATCCTGCACGACCCATAAAGCAATTTGCTACCTGGTAACGGGTAAGATCGATTGGGTGATCAGAAGCTAGTTCTGTATAAATGCGTTCGTCAAGTTTACCATAGCTGGAATCGCCTGTGTTAAGGGCTTTATAACCACCATTATTATTTGGTTGCTTTTGCTTGATAATATCAGCGCCCAAGGTTGTTCCGATATGATTAGCCTGCCCGGTTAAATCAGCAGAACCATGGTAATCAACACCATCTACCTTAAAAGCTTCATTTCTGGTATAACACCAAAGAATAGTCGCCATTCCCAATTCGTGAGCATATGCAAATGCTTGTGCCACTTCTTGAATTTGTCGGTTAGACTCTTCGGATCCAAAATAAATAGTTGCTCCAACAGCAGCTGCTCCCATATCATAAGCTTGGTCAATAGTACCAAACATGATCTGGTCGTAGTTGTTAGGATAAGTCAACAGCTCGTTGTGGTTTATTTTAACAACGAAAGGAATTTTGTGAGCATATTTTCTAGATACAGATGCAAGTGCTCCAAACGTAGAAGCTACGGCATTACAACCGGCTTCCATGGCCAATTCTACAATATTTGCAGGATCGAAATAATCTGGATTTTTAGCAAAAGAAGCTCCTGCTGAGTGCTCAATTCCCTGATCTACGGGCAGAATTGACAAAAATCCAGTTCCGCCTAAACGACCGTTATTCAAAAGCCTTTGGAGGTTTTGAAGTACTCGATTGTTTCTGTCAGAGTGATACCAAACATCATCAACATAGTTAGCAGTTGGTTTTATCAGACGGTCGGTGCTGATTGTCTGACATTTGTGATTAAGAAGATCAGAAGCTTCATCTCCAAGAAGTTCTTCAATACTGTTAATTCCAAGTGACATATATAATTTCTCTTATTAAAATTTATCTTATGAGTGAGTAAGTGGGCCTAAAATATAAGTGTAAAAGAGGGAAATGGCTAAAGCGACTTTAAGGAATTTATATGACCTAAATTACCGATCAACCTAGAGTTATGTGTTTTCAACTAAGATCGCATTTGAGTGCTTACAGCTTGAACTTTAAAGATCTTCGTAATGAATTTAGGCAAGTAAACCTGTGAGCATATATACTTTTCTTTTCCTCATATTAATCCTCCAAAAAAAGCTTTATTTTTGATAGTCTAAATTATCATTTAATAAATATTACTGATGAAAATCGGTCCCATCGAACTGCAAGACCAGCCTCTTTTTCTAGCTCCAATGGAGGATGTTACAGACTCTCCCTTTCGCCAAATTTGCCGAAAGAAAGGTGCTGACATCGTATTTACTGAATTCATTAGCTCAGAAGCCCTGATTCGTGATTCAGATATCGCGATGCACAAAATGGACTTCAGTGAAATGGAGCGTCCATTTGGTGTTCAGATTTTTGGTGGCCGTGAAGAAGCCATGGAAGGCGCTGCTAAAGTTGCTGAGAATAACAATCCCGATTTGGTTGATATCAATTTTGGATGTCCAGTCTATAAAGTAGTTAAGAAAGGCGCCGGTGCCGGATGTTTAAAAGACCTTTCTATGATGGAGCGAATGGCTGGAACAGTTGTTGATGCTGTAGAGAGTAAACCGGTTACTGTGAAAACACGCCTCGGCTGGGATGACAGCACTATTAAAATCCAGGAAGTAGCATTGATGCTTCAAAGTCTTGGTGTAAAAGCACTCACAGTTCACGCACGAACCCGTGCTCAGAAATATAAAGGGGATGCCCGATGGGAGTGGCTCAAAAAGCTGAAAAATACACCCGGACTTGAGATCCCAATTATTGGAAATGGAGATGTTACCTCTCCTGAACTTGCTAAAAAAATGTTCGAGGAAACTGGAGTTGATGGGGTGATGATTGGCCGTGGAGCGATTGGAAATCCCTGGATTTTTGAACGTACAAGACACTATCTGGAAACCGGCGAAATTCTCCCTGAACCGACCGTTGAAGAACGAATTGAATTATGTGCAGAACAACTCCGCTTGTCTGTTGAACATCAGGGAGAAAGGTATGGAGTTATCATCATGAAGAAACACTACGGCCAGTACCTCAAGGGTATTCGCAATGGGAAGAATCTTCGGATGGAACTAATGAAACACGATGAAATGGATCCTATCCTGGAGCTTCTTTATAACTTTGATGAGACTGAAATTCACGCTGTGGCTTAGTACTTGAATCTTTTGCAGGAACTGACCGTACTTTCTAAGCACCTGATAACCAACTAAGAATCCAATGTTAGCACGTTTAGTCCGAGTACTCCGATCTTTCCTGACTGCTTCTGCATTTGCAGCCTCCCCTCTTAAAGCCGTCACGGGTATCGTTGTAAGTATTATTCTTCCTTATTTACTGTACGCTTTTTTAGGCGGATTCGGAATCGCTTTAGCTTTGGTTGGCATTATTTGGGGAGTCATCTGGTTGGCTAAAAAGAATGATAAATAATTACTAAAGGTAATCTCTCCCTATAAATGGTTTGAGCACTTCAGGAACCCTTACTTTTCCATTCTCTTCCTGATACGCTTCCAAAATTGCTGACACCACTCTCGGTATTGCTAACCCTGAACCATTAATTGTGTGAAGAATTTCTATTTCTTTTTCATCTTTACGATAGCGAAGCTGCATTCTTCGAGCCTGAAAGCCTTCAAAATTGGAACAAGAACTCACTTCAAGCCAACGCTGCTGCCCCGGACTCCATACCTCCAGATCATATTTTTTACTTTGTGTAAAGCCCATATCTCCGGTACACATTAGCAGAGTTCTATATGGAAGTTCGAGAGCCTCAAGCAGCCCTTCTGCATGTTCACGAAGACTTTCCAACTCATCATAAGAATCTTCGGGCTTCACAATTTTCACCAGTTCTACTTTATCAAACTGATGAAGTCGGTTTAGGCCACGGACATCTTTTCCATAAGAACCGGCTTCTCTTCGCCAGCACGGTGTGTGGCAAACATATTTAATAGGCAGCTCTTTAAGCTCGATAATCTCATCCCGGTGAAAGTTAGTCACGGGAACTTCCGCGGTAGGTATATTGAAAAAACCATCTCGGGTAATTTCATACATCATATCCTCTTTGTCAGGAATTTGGCCTGTTCCACGAGCGGATTCTTCATTCACAAAATACGGCGCCTGGAGCTCGGTATAACCTGCATTTCCTGCCTCATTGATAAAATAGTTTATCAATGCACGCTGAAGTTGAGCAACGCCGCCAATATAGAATGGAAACCCTGCTCCGGTTACTTTCACACCTCGTTCAAAATCTACCCAACCGTGCCGTTCTGTGAGTTCCCAGTGTGGTTTTCGCCATTCATCCTTATTAGGCTCACCCCAGGTTTTATAAGTCTCGTTATCATCTTCCGTGGCTCCTACCGGTACACTTGGGTGTGGAACGTTAGGAATACGAAGCAACAGGTTGTCTCTGTCTTCACGAAGCTTTTTAACATCTTCCTCAAGAGCTTTAATCTGCTCCTTCATCTCGGATGTTTCTTTGATGATTGCCTGAGCTTCTTCTTTTTTACCCTGCCCCATCAGTTTTCCAATTTCCTTCGCCTTTGTATTACTTTCGCTGCGAAGCAGATCTCCCTCATGGACTTTGGACCTCCACTCTTCATCAACAGACAAAACCTTTTCTACAACTGAAGTATCTTTCTCTCCCTTATTAGTTATAGCATTTTCAACCCGTTCACGGTTTTCTTTGATGTAGTTGATGTCAAGCATATTTCTTGGATAGTCTTTTTTGATTTGAAGCTCAAAGATAAGAGGTATTCAACTTTTTGTTACAGCTTTTTTGGCCTAAATAAATTTAAATCAACCTCTCTTTGGAAGCGCTTTTATAGTTGACTACCTAAATTATTAAGGTTATCATTCACCATTCAAAGAATTTTTAGGAATTTAGGATATTATATGAGTCATTTATTAGACGACACAGATCTAGCTATTCTCAATCATCTGCAGAAAGATGGACGTGCTCAGCGAAACACTATTGCAGACTTAGTAAACCTCTCTGTCCCTTCTGTTTCTGAGCGTATGAAAAAGCTGGAAGAACGTGGCCTAATTGAAGGATATAAAGCAATTCTTAACAGCAAAAAATTTCACTTTGATATAACAGCTTTCATCTTCGTACAGGTTGATGGTTCTGAACACTACAAATCATTTGTCGAAAGTGCTTCGGAAGAAAGAGAAGTACTGGAATGTCATTCTATTACCGGCGACGGTTCTCATTTCCTTAAAGTCAGAACAAAAAATACCGGATCTTTTGAAAGCCTGCTATCCAGAATTCAAGCTTGGAAAGGAGTTAGCAAAACCCGCTCAAATCTGGTTTTGTCAAGTTTTAAAGAAACCCGGTCAATCCCAGTGGAACATGCTGTAGAGCTTATCAAGCAGTAGTTTACTTACTATTTAGGGCTACTTTTCATTTACTTACTAAAGTAGGAATCGTTAACTTACGTCATTCTGACAGTAAGAATTTCTAAGGGCATTAGTTGATACAAGCTGTACACAAACAGCGTGCCCAACGCTTTAACTATACTATTTATGGATCGCGAAGTTTTTCAAGAACAATATGGGTTACTCGGCAGCTCTGAAGCTATGCGCCAGGTAATCGATAAGATTATGCAAGTCGCTAAAACGGACATTACCGTTACGCTTCAGGGCGAGAGTGGAGTTGGTAAAGATGTTACGGCAAGGGCTATTCATGCCATGAGTGAACGCAGCCGAAACAATTTAGTGATTGTGAACTGTGGTGCTATTCCGGAAGGTATTATTGAAAGTGAGCTTTTTGGACATGAAAAAGGTGCTTTTACCGGAGCTGAAACATCCCGTGAAGGCTATTTCGAGAAAGCTAATAACGGGACTATTTTTCTTGATGAGATTGGAGATACTCCAAAAAATGTGCAGGTCAAACTTCTTCGTGTACTTGAAAATGGAGAGTTTTTTCGGGTTGGCTCCAGCAAGATCCAAACCACCGACGTTCGCGTTATTGCTGCTACTAATCAAAACCTGTGGCAGATGGTGCAGGATGGTTCATTCCGGGAAGATTTGTACTACCGTCTTGATACTGTCCAAATAAAACTACCTCCTCTGCGTGAACGCTCTGAAGATATCATCCCGATTTTTAGAAAGTTTGTTGAAGAATATTCTGCCCGTTATGATTCTGTTTTTAAGGGTTTCTCCGATGAAGCTCGTGAATTACTTATTTCTTACCGCTGGCCGGGTAATATCAGGGAACTGAGAAATGTTGCTGAACAACTGGTTGTACTCGAAAAGTCTCAATTCATAGATAAAGAAAAACTTCAAAAATACCTCAAGGGACGTCAGCACGAGGGAAGCGCTGATAACCTGCCAATGGTTGCCGAAGACAGCTACAGAAAGCAAAAGACCGACGATACAGAAGGTTTTGACCGTAAAGACCGTGAATTAGTCTACCGCGCATTAGTTGAACTGCGAAATGACATCGCTGACGTGAAGAAAATGTTCGCGAACTTCCTTTACTCTACCTTTTCAACGAAAAATATAAAGGCACTTCCTGCTTCCGTTAGGGATGAGGTTGATAAAACTGAAGTCTCTGGCGTGAATGTCGATTTAGGTGATCACGCAACTTTGGGAATGCAATCCATGCCGGATAATAAAGATGTGGAAGAGCCAGATGAGTCTGAGCTAAGCTCTTTTCTTGAGAATGATGAAATTCCTTCCATCGAGGAAGCTGAAAAATTTCTTATTGAACAAGCTCTTAAACGATTCGATGGAAACCGAAGAAAGGCTTCTGAAACCCTTGGTGTAAGTGAGAGAACACTTTACCGAAAACTGGATCAGTATGGCTTGGAATAGATTTCTTTTACTCGTTACGATTTCTGCTTCTCTATTGTTTGGAGGATGTCTGCGCTACAGCTTCACAGGGGCCTCGATACCCCCTGGAGTTAATACCATTTTTATTCCATTTTTTCCTGATCAATCCAATAGCGGTTTGGGGGATCTAAGTGACAGACTTAATCAGACTTTAATCAATAGATTTGTAAATCAAAGCAAGCTGCAGCTTGCTAATAATGAATCAGATGCTGATGCGGTACTCGATGGTGTAATTACCGCTTATTCAAATAGACCATTTAGTATCGGGGGCAATGAGCAATCCAATCAAAATGAAGTGACTATTACGGTTCGTGGAACATTTAAGTACGCTTCTGAAGATGAGGAAGAATGGTCAAAACCATTCACCGGAAAGTTTACCTACGACCCTGCCGAAAATCCAATTGACGGTGAGAATGAAGCTGCAAACGGAGCCCTTGAGCAAATCGCCAACAATATGTTTAATGACGCAGTAAGTAATTGGTAATTAGCTTTGATTGTAACCGCACTTCACTTATCATTGTTGAGTCTTAACAGAATTTATGCAAGAACTTCCATTCAACATACCAAAGTCACTTTCCTCTTATGTGGAAAAGTTTGATGAGGATCCTAAAAAGGTTACTCAAAAACTTAAGAAGCATTTAAAAAAACGAGGACCTGATGCCGTGGGACACTTTTTGCTTTCATGGTTTTATCATATTCAGGATAAAAAAAGCGAGGCCGTTAAAGAGGCACTAAAGGCCAAAACTTATGCTCCTGGAAGTCCGTTAATGGAACACTTGCACTACTTCCTTGTCCATCCGGAAAAATTTGAAGCGGCTATTCCCGCACACTCGTACACCTCATCGGCAGTTAAATTGCAGCAGGCATCCAGAACATCTCCTGTTTTGGATTTAGATCGTTTAATCGAGATGCTTGAAGCTGTAGAGTCACAACGTATTCAAATTCCTGCTGAAGGAGAGCCTCATGATGATACCGACTTGAGCAAAGAGGCCGAAGATGTGGATGATTTAGTTTCAGAGACGCTGGCAAAAATTCACTCCCTGCAAGGCCGTAATAAGGAAGCCATTAAAATGTATGAGCGACTTATTGAAAAGGACGAGAGTAAAGCTGATCATTATAAAGAGCAGATCAATAAGCTAAAGCAAGAACCTAAGAAATAGGTTATTATCCTGCTTTAACGAAGGAATTGTTGTTCTTTTCGTATCCAATAGTTGTTGTGGGTCCATGCCCTGGATATACAACAGTCGGCTCTGGCAACGTATATAGTTTTTCTTGAATACTCTTTTCAAGCACTTCAAAGTTCCCTTTGTACAGATCAGTTCTACCGATGCTTTCTTTGAATAGTGCATCACCTGCTATCACTAACTTTTGTTCTTCAAAGTATAATGAAACATGATCAGGAGAGTGGCCGGGTGTATAGAGGCATTCAAATTCGAAGGCACCAATTCTAAAACTTCCTTGGCTTGGAAGTTCGTCTGGCACAAAACTAAATCCACCCTGATTGATCCCAAACATTTGCGCCTGATTACCGAAGTTTTCCCACAAATAACGATCTTCATTACTGAGGTAAACAGGTACATCAAAATCGCTTTTTATGCGATTTAGCCCCATAACATGATCAACATGAGCATGAGTTAACACTACTGCTTTCAGTTCACCCGATATTGCAGTTTTTACTTGCTGATACTCGGGCTCAGTCGAGAAACCGGGATCAATAAGTAAATGCTCTTCATTTTTTGAGAGCAGATAAGTGTTTTCTAAAAAAGGGCCAACTTCAAATACTTGAACGTCCATAGGCTAAATTAAAAAAGGATGCACCTGAATAGATACATCCTTTAGTAAAAAATGATTGCTACAATTACTAATCGTCAGCATTTCCATATCGTCGCTTAAAGCGATCAACACGGCCGGCTGTTGAAGTAAATGTGTTACTCTTGGTGTAGAATGGGTGGTTTTTTGAGTCAACCTCGCTACGATAAACACCATCTTTGGTATCCATGGTGCTGCGGGTTTTAACTTCCGTACCATCACTCATCACTACTGTAATTTCTTTATAATCTGGATGAATTCCGTTTTTCATAGTCTAGTACTTGCTTGAAATTTGCAAAGGCTTTAAATATAAGGCTAACAAAAACTGAATTCAATGTATTTATTACTCAAATTCATCGTAGCCTTCATCATCGATTTCTCCCAGTGAAGAGAACATAGAACCGAGCATATCAGAGTACAATGTCTGATCGTCTAAATCCTGTTTACTTAACATTGAATTTTGGTGTAAGGCTTCTAAAACAAGGTCCATCCAAATGAACTGCTCAGATTTATCCACACCTTTAGCATGATCTTTAACCAGCTTAGCTAACCCATCTACGCCTTTAAGAGCTTTCTCGTATTCTTTGTTAGGCAAAGTATCAGAAATGTTAATCTCATTGCCATCAGCAAACCAATCCATAATTTCTTTATAGCTTGATTTCTGGTCTTCTGATTTTGCCTGTGGGTCAGGAAAATGTGCTTTAAAGATTTTGCTTATCGCTTTACCTAAAATATGTTTGGCAACACTAATTGCCCCTTCCTGTTCTCCTTCATAAACTAACTCAATTTTCCCGGTTAGTGCGGGTACCATATGATAAAGATCAGCTACTCTGATATTTGTTTCCTTCTCATCATTGAGAATAGCTCTTCGCTCAGCTGAAGAAACTACTTGCTCCAGGGCAGTAATCGTCATTCGCGTAGAAACACCACTTTTTTGATCTACATATTCAGAATCTCTGGCCTCGAAAGCTGCTTTTTCTATCACTTCTCTGTAAAGCTCAGGGATGTTGATTTTAATTCCAGTCTCCCGCTCTTGCCACGCTTCCTGCCTGGTTATATTTACTCCGGTCTCCAGTTCTTTTGGATAATGAGTGATAATCTGTGAATCAATTCTATCCTTAAGAGGTGTGATAATGTTCCCTCTGTTTGTATAATCTTCAGGATTAGCAGAAAATGCCATTGAGATATCAAGCGGAATTCGAACATTGAACCCGCGGATCTGAATATCACGCTCCTGCATGATATTCAACAGGGCAACCTGAATTCTAGGTTGAAGATCTGGCAATTCGTTAATTACAAATATTCCGCGGTTTGTGCGGGGAATAAGCCCAAAGTTGATCACATTTTGATCAGCAAGTGTCAATTTCTTCGTTGCGGCCTTAATGGGATCAATATCACCTATCAAGTCGGCCACAGTTGTGTCGGGCGTAGCTAATTTCTCCCCGTATCTGAACGAACGATGAAGCCATTCCACCGGAGTTTCATCTCCTTTTTCTTCTACCAGGTCTTTCGCGAACTTTGATAGTGGATTGAATGGGTCATCATTTATTTCAGAACCTTTTACAATAGGGATATACTCATCCATAAAGTTGACAAGCATTCGGAGGATTCGTGTCTTTGCCTGACCACGCAGCCCAAGAAGAATCATATCGTGCCGGGAGAGTAATGCGTGCTGAATTTGCGGAAGTACCGTTTTATCGTATCCAAGAATTCCGGGAAAGAGTTCTTCTCCACTCCGCATTTTTTGGATTAAGTTCTTCCGTATTTCCTCTTTTACTGATATTGATTCCCAACCACTCTCTTTAAGCTCTCCAAGTGTACTTGCCTTCATTCTTTTCCTTCGATGTGATGTGTTTTTTCTATTCATTTCTATAACCCTCAATACAAAGTCTTCATTCAGGCTTTTTGAAATTCCATTAAATATTTGTGATTGCTTTCGCTTTGATCAGAGTTTCTTCCCATTCATCTTCCGGGTTAGAATCGCTTGTTATAGCTCCTCCAACCGGATAAATCAGTTTATCCCCTTCAATAATTGCGGTCCTGATAATCACGTTAAAGTCAAAATCGCCGTTTGGTTTTATATATCCCAAAGCACCGGAGTAAATTCCACGGCGGTAATTTTCATAGTTTTCAATGGACTTCATTGCGGCAATCTTTGGTGCTCCCGTCATCGAACCCATAGGAAAACAGTTCTTTATAATATCTATGCTTTCAACCTTTTCTTCAATCTTAGCCTCAACCGTTGAGACCATCTGATGTACCGTCTCAAAACTCTGCACCTCAAATAAATTCGATACACGAACGCTATTTCTTTGCGCAACTCTCCCTAAATCGTTTCTTACTAAATCTACAATCATCAGGTTTTCAGCCCGCTCTTTCTCGGAACCTTTAAGCTTCTCTATATCCTTAGATGAATCTGCTTCCCCTTTCCTCGATGCAGTACCTTTTATGGGTTGAGACCATATTCTATCCCCTTCCCTTGCTAAAAATCGTTCCGGAGATGAGCAGCAAATAGCAATATCACTGATGTTGGCATAACCGCCAAACGGAACCGGACCAACTTTTTTCATTGCTTGATACAAGTCCCAGCTATCTCCTTCTATATCAAATTGCAGAGGGTGAGATAAATTTATCTCGTAATACTCTCCTTCATAAATATCAGACTTGGCCTTATTTACCAGCTCTATATAGTTTGTTTTTGATATCCGATTCTTCAGTTTCACAAAAACATCTTTTCTTAAAGTATCTGAGTCCAGGTTTTCTGGAAGTTCTCCCTTTATAGCCCGGAGTTGCTCATCAGCATCTATTTCAATAACAAGTTCCGGAACTATGAAATAGAGATCCGGTGCGCTATTAAGCATATTATTCTCAGACTTAAGATCTTCAATATGATTCTTTAAATCGTAGCCAAAGTACCCGAATAGCCAATCCTGATGTTCTTTTCTGAATGCTGATAATGCATCCCAGGGATTTCCCTTTTTCATCTCATGCATCCCCTCATTCCATATTTCAATACTGTCTCCTGAGGCTTTAATCCATGCTTTAGGGTGCGCCGCTAAATAGCTTTTTTTGCTTGATGGGTGCCCCTTCATCTGCGATTCAAGCAGAACTATATCTCCTTCTTTTCGAAGAGTGCGTACTAAACCCGATATATTTGCAGTCTGTTTTTTCATAGGAATTTGAGAAATGAGTATACGGGTTCTTTCACTCTTTTTGAACGTTTTTTCGTATCATTGGCACCATGAATTATCAAAATCTTCTCAGACCGTTTTTGTTTAAAACTGATGCCGAAACCGCTCATGAATGGGCACTTTCAATGGCTTCAAAAACAAATAATTCTAAGCTGCTTCAGGAACTTTCCTCTTCAATTTATGGAGAAAGTGATGAAGGTTTAGAGCAAGAATTAATGGGTTTAACGTTTCCAAACCCCATCGGTTTAGCAGCCGGATTCGATAAAAACGGTACTACTCCTAAAGCCATGCAATCTCTTGGTTTCGGATTTGTTGAGATAGGAAGCATTACTGCAAAAGCTTCCAAAGGTAATCCTAAACCCCGTGCCTTTCGTTTGCCTGACGATCATTCTTTGATCAACCGGATGGGACTGAATAACGAAGGTGCTGATGCTATTACCCAACGCCTTTCTGATTTATCGCTCGATATCCCGCTTGGTGTTAATATCGCCAAAACAAACGATACTTCTATTCATGGAAACGACGCACTACAAGACTACCTCCATAGCTACGAAAAAGCCCAAGACGTTGCTGATTATATTACTATCAACATCTCTTGCCCAAATACCGGAGAAGGCAAAACTTTTGAAGACCCTCAGGCTCTGGAAGATTTATTAGCTACTCTCAAGCCAAAAAATGTTAAGGTTCCTTCACTCGTAAAATTCACCGTAGATATCGACAAAGAAGCTCTTGAAAGATTGGTGCATATCTGTGAAGATTATGGGATAGCCGGATATGTTGCTACAAATACTTCATCGATAAGAGATGATTTAAAAACTGGGACTGAGGTATTAAATAAAATTGGAAATGGAGGGCTTAGCGGACGAGCTATTCAAAACAGAAGTACTCAGGTAGTTAAATGGCTAAGTGAAATCACAGAAGGCAAAAAGCCTCTTATTGGTGTTGGAGGTATTGATTCCCCTCAGGCAGCATTTGATAAGCTGGAAGCCGGAGCAAACCTAATTCAAATTTATACCGGATTAGTTTATGAAGGGCCAGGACTTGTAGGTCGAATCAAAAAAGCTTTGAAGGATCGGGCTTAAGTTACTGTAACGGAAATACTAGTTCACATTCAACTTTCACAGCTTGGCCATCATTCAGAATAGGCTCAAAATTCAGGTTCGTTTCTATAGCCTGATTGAAAGCATCTTCTAGTCCACTGGAAACATCTTCTGTCAGAAGTTCATATTCATCTATAATTCCTCTCTGATTCACTCTGAAGAGGTATCTTATTTCATCTATCGTAATCTCTTCGTTGACTCCTATTTGACCAAGAAAAGCTTGCATACCTCCCCTGATAGTTAGTTCTGTGCGCATTTCTTCACAGCTTATGTATCCTTCCTTAGGACCTTCTTCCGCCACTATCTCAGGCTGTTCAACAGGAGTCATAACTTTTTCTTCTTTCGGCAATGCAATTTCTCTTTTGATTCTATTCACTTTTGAAAGAAAATTAGAGTTGTTAAACACTACCAAAAACGTATCAACAGCTACACGGGCACTATCCCACATTCCACCTTTATAAGGAAATACGTCCTTGAAATCGGGCTTTTCCATTGTCGAATCTATGAGTGTCTGAAAGCCCTCTCGTTGTTCTTCCGTGATGGTAGAATCATCCAGTGCTTCCAAAGCTGAATCTTGTTTAGCCTGGAAGGTGCTGAGCCTCTCGTCCCAATTCTCGTTCACATCTACCCACTCAGCAATCATCTCTTGATAAAGCGGTTCTTCCTTCCCGGCAGACATGTATGCCTGTATAGCTTCATATTGAGCTTTAGGTGCTATTTTCTCTTCTGTATTACTCATCGCAAAACTGCTTAGGCGTCTAGCTTTTTCAGCAGTACTTATAGAGTCTGTTTGTGAAATCCTGTTGTAAACTTTTAATGGATCTACTTCATCAGCTGCATCATCTGTTTGAAGGTCCATGTCATATTTTTCAGCAACTCTTCTGGCGTATTCAGTCCTTGGGTACTCATTAATCAGCCGTTGAGCGTATAATCGAGCTTCTTCATCATTTTCCTGAATAGAATAGAGTTCAGAAAGTGAATAAAGAGAAACTGTATTTACGTTTTCTGCAGAGGGATTTACGATCGCTTTCTTAAAGTAGTACGTTGCGCTATCCGGCAGATTAAGCGACAAGAAAAATAAATTACCCAACTGATACTCGTAGGAAGCTATCAATTTCTGAACTGAATCTTGTTCAACCTCAGTAAATGGAATGCCGGATAAATCAATTTGAATACTTTCGAGTGGTGTTCTTTGTGAGCCTGATGCAACATTTTCTGACTGCTCAGCATTATTATTAGCAGCTGAATAATCAATCATAGTTCTCACCCGCCAGTTGTCAACAAGGGGACGATCACCCCAAATTGCAAAGAACTGCTGCTTTACATTTTGCTGGACTACCGGATTATTTGAATTCAGGAACCCGTTACTCAAATTGGTTGTGGCATCCCCTTCACTCTGACTTCTGTCTACATTTACCAGCTGGTTTTGCTGCTGTTGCTGCTCTTCTCTCATCTTCTCGAGCTCGGCTAATTTCTTAGCCCGCAATTCCGTTAGTACAGAATCAAAAGCTTCCGGTGATAACTTACCGAGCTTAATCAGGCTATCCTGTAAAGCAATCTGCGATTTAATTCTGGCATAATTCCCGAATGACTCAGCCAAAGTTTTAGCTTCAAAATCTTCCGGCAGCTTTTCGGCCGGTACATTTTTTTGAGCAGCAGAGTCATAATAAGCCGCTGCTTTTTCAAAATTATCATACTGGAAGCGATAAATTTCTGCTAAACCATTATAAGAACGAGCAGCTACTTCGGCAGCCGGTTGCCTTAAGTTATCGTGAAGAACATTATTGTAAAGCTTCTCGGCCCGCTTATAGTTGCCCCGTTCGTGTTCTGTTCGTGCCAGCTCAAAGTCTAATTCAGCTTTGTATTCCAGGTTCTTATCATCGCGAACCATGTTATTGAAAATATTGAAAGCTACATCATTGCGGCCAAGGTTTCTGGCTACTTCAGCCCTCTTTCTTTGTGCAAGATATTGAATTCGGTATTCCACATAGTGATTCTGCACCTGATTATAAGCAGCAAAAGCAGCTTCTGTATTATCCAGTCGCTCATATATTTGTCCTAATAAAAAGTAACCGCGTTCTCTATATTCTTTTTTGGCAAGATCAGGCAGTGCCTCCGACAGAGTATTCGCTGCTACCTGCCAATTCTCCATTTCTACATGATGCTGGGCAAGCAGAGCCAAAACTTCAGCTCTGTATCTGTTTACCCAATCCCCTTCCAACAGAGTTAGCTGCTCGGATAGAAAAGCAATCCCTTCATTATGTAGTTCCATATCCAGGAGCACTCTTCCCTGCCACAGAATTGAGTTTTGCTGTAGCTCTTTACTCTCTGTGGTAACAAATAGTTCTTTAAACTTTTGATCAGCAGAAAAGTATTCTTGACGGTAATAGTAGGATTTACCAATTAATCCGATGGCATCATCCACCCACTTGGTGTCTTCATATCTACGAAGAACATCCGCCCCTTTCTGAATAGCTTTATCGAAATCTCCGGCTCCGGCATTTACCGGTTTTGGATGAATACGAATGGGCTGAAGCGGATTATACTCCCGATTTTGGTTCAGGTTTTTTTGAAGACCAGACTTATAATTCTTCTTCGCGTTGTAATACGTGTTATAATAAGCATTGAAATTTTTCCAGTTTGATTGAAATGAGGTTTTACAACCTGTCATTAAAATCAAAGCGGTGATACTTAAAATAAGTCGGCGTATTGTCATTCTGTTTGCTTTAGGGCAATACTTTAATCAATCGTACTAACTTTAATCATGTTTGTACGTCCGCGTTTAGCCATTGGCATTCCCGTTGCTACAATTACACGATCTCCAGACTTTACCATTCCATTGTCCAGCAGATAATCTTCCATCATTTTAACACTCTTATCTGTGTCAAAGAGTTCGTCAAGCCTTACAGAATATACACCCCAAACCAAGTTTAGCTGTCGGCGTACTTTCTGGCTTTCCGTAAATGCTACAATAGGAACTTTAGGTCTAAATTTTGCAATTCTGCGGGCTGTATTTCCGGAATGTGTGATGGTACTAATCGCTTTAGCTTCTACATTATCCGCGATGGTAACGCAAGAGTAAGCTAAAGATTCTATCACTTGTTTTTCCTTCCACTCAGGTTTACGGTATCCGAGACTGTTATAAAGCTGAGGACGTTTTTCCTCGATGGAGCGGCATATTCTATCCATTACATTAACAGCTTCCATTGGGTATTTACCTGCTGCAGTTTCACCCGAAAGCATGACAGCATCTGTACCATCAAGTACGGCATTAGCAACATCAGAACTTTCTGCACGTGTTGGGCGAGGATTGTTAATCATGGAATCTAGCATCTGCGTTGCCGTAATTACTGGCTTTCCAGCAAGTCGGCATTTCTCAATAATCATTTTTTGGACTACAGGAACTTGTTCAGTCGGAATTTCGATTCCTAAGTCACCTCTGGCTACCATGATGCCATCAGCCTCTTCAATAATCTCATCAATTACTTCCAGCGCTTCTGGCTTTTCAATTTTTGCAATAATTGCAGCCTGACTCCCGGCCGCCCTTACTCTTGAAATAAGATCCCGAACATCTTTTGCGGTACGAACAAAAGATAAAGCGATTAAGTCAACATCTTGTTCAATACCAAACTCAAGATCCTTCAAATCTTTCTTTGTCATGGAAGGAATTGAAATTCGCACATTGGGCAAATTCACACCCTTTCTGGATTTCATCATTCCACCAACAACTACTTTCGCATCAAGCGAATCCGGATATTTGGCTGTTACTTTAAACTCCAGTAACCCATCATCTAAAAGAATGGTATTACCAACCTCTGCTTCATGCAAAAGGTTTTTATAATCAATAGGAATCAATTCGCTGGTTCCTAATACATCATCACCTGTAATCTTGATGGTTGAGCCCGTTTCCAACATCTGCCCGCCATCCTTCATCTTACCAACTCGAATTTTTGGACCTTGCAAATCCATCAAAACAGGTACGCTATACTTATATTTATGTGCGACTGTACGGATATGTTTGATAACCTCCGCGTGGTCTTCATGCGAACCGTGAGAAAAGTTAACCCTGGCAACATTCATTCCGTGAAGTAATAGCTCTTCAAGCTTTTCCTGAGTATTACAACTTGGGCCTATAGTGCATACTATTTTCGTTCGGCGCCTTGCAGATATCATATAGAGTAATTATTTAAAATGAGTGAGTAAGATATTATTTATATGTTGCCAAAGATAGGTGAAATGTTACAATCATTGTGAAATGATTTCATGAAAATCGGCGGTTTATGGAATTAAAGAACCATAAATTTGAATCTAGGTCTCAATTTTTGAAATGTGAACTAATAATTCGTTAAATATCTTTTAAAAAGAGAAGATAGAATATCAGTGTTAATAGATATTTAATTCCTGTAGAATCGAATAAATAATAAGTTTCCGCTAATTAGGTTAGCATAGAGATATCATTTACAATTTATACTATTATCTCACTGTATAATTACATTATAAAGAGTCACATATTTCGGTTTAATTCTTGATGTGTATGTCTAAACCTGTTTTAAAATTTTTATATCCGTCACCGCTATCATTTCTAATTATAGCCGGCTTTTTCCTCTTTGGCTGCTCCAATAAATATATTGATGAAGTAGATCGGGGAGCAGGCTATAACTATCAGCCGGGCTTCCCTGAGTTGAGGCTTGCAACCACCGGTCAGATTAACGAGTCAAATATTCCTACTATCATTGTTTCGGGTAATATCGTTTATGGCAGCCTGGTTTATTCTCGAAATGAAGATGTTTTAGAAGCTACTCTGTTAATAGAAATCATCATTAGAAATACATCTGATGAGGACAATACAGTTAAACGAAGAGAATTTGAAAGGAAGGTACTCGAGGATGATGAGGCAATAATCAATAGCCAGAACGTGCTTCGTTTTGAAGAAGTGTTTGAAGTCCCGCCTGGCAACTATGAAATCAGAACCGTAGTAACCGATCAGGTTTCCGGTAAAAGCACTACTCAAACATCAGAAACTGAGATACCGAATCCTGAAGAAAATGTTTCTCATATCACTGAGATCAGAATACTCGGAAAAAATACAGATCAAGAACAGTCGCAATTTAATCAGGCAACAACTTATGATGTCCCCTCCAGCCTGGATTCTCTTAAGTTTGTGTTTCAGGTTACCAATAATAATCCGGATGAGCCTATAGAGTTGGAATCGAGGTTATTAAAATTTAGGTCTGACACATCCATTGCACGTCCCATGCATTTCAACGACTATTCTCCTTCAAGCATTGCCTACCTTGGTATAGACTATAGCAAATTTGAAGTTATTCAGAGCTCCACAAGAAGTCTAAATCAACCGGGAAGTGTTGTTATAGAGTTTGTTTTTACAGATTTGGAAAGAGGCAATTACCGACTTGAAGTCACTTCAAATATGGAGGAAGATGATGAGCTGTATCGGGCAAGGGACTTTAGTATCAAAAGCCCAAACTACCCTTCACTTAAAACAGCTGAAGAATTAGCCCGTCCACTTGCTTACTTAATGGATGAAAAAGAATACGACAAGCTGATGGACATTAAGGACCCTAAAAAAATGAAGGCGGCCATAGATCGGTTTTGGCTTACCAATGTTCAAAACTCAAATATTGCTAAGAACGTTATTTCACTTTACTATCAGCGTGTGGAGGAGGCAAACAAACAGTTTTCTAACTTCAAGGAAGGCTGGAAAACCGACCTCGGAATGATTTATATACTTTTCGGACCGCCTTGGTACAGTGATCGCTTTTCTGATCAATTGTATTGGTCGTATTCTTATAATCAAGAAGATCCTGAAAAAAACTTCGCGTTTACAGAACCAAAAATGAAGTCAAAGTTTTACCCCTTTAATCATTATTTACTTCGTAGAAATTCTTTTTACTATAATATTCAATATCAGCAAAAGCAGCGCTGGCGTACAGGAAGCATTCTTACATATAATTTATAGATGAAAGCACTAAAGCTATTACCCGTGCTTTGTTGATTTATTCTTTACCATGAACAACACTTTTACACACATACTGACTCTTACTTTTGCTGTGCTTCTGACGGGTGCCTGTTCAAATAATTATTATGAAAATATTGACAGGGGTTCCGGGTTTCAGTTTGAGCCAGGAAAACCAGAGCTACGATTAGCTGCCTCGGGCTTTATCAATGAACAGAACACTCCACAGATACTCGTTACCGGCGATGTGGTGTATGCTAGCCTCATCTATAAAAAAAGGGATGAAGATATATCCGCAGTTATTAATATTGAGGTTTTGGTTGAAAGAAATTCGGAGTCCGGGAAAAAGACTGTTGTTTCCAATCAACAATTCACCGAAACACTGATTAGAAATGACCGGGGAGCTGTGTTCGATCAAAATGTTTTTAGATTTGAGAGGCAGTTTGATGTTGAGCCTCAGGAATACAAGGTCACGGTTTCAATCACTGATTTGGCATCAGGCGCCAATACAACCAGAGAAACTACAGTCGAAATTCCTGAAGTCGAGGATAACACAGCTGAAATCACCCAGATTAGAACATTAGCAAAAAGCTCTACGGAGGAAGGCAGTCAATTTAGTCAGGTAACGACCTATGACATTCCTTCTCAACTTGATTCGTTACAATTTGTATTTCAAGTATTGAAACCAACTTCAAGGCCCATGGAAGTTGAATCCCGTCTCATCAAATTTAATTCTGATTCAACAGCAGCATGGCCAATGAGTTATCAAAACTATCCCAACTCTAGTATCCAATATCAGGGAATTGAGTACGATGATTTTGAGGTGATTCAATCGTCTTTAAGAAATCTGCAGGTGAGGGGAAATATACTTATTGAAAACAACTTTAAGGGTTTACAGGAAGGTAATTACAGACTTGAAGTAATAGCGAAATCTGATAGAAATGAGGAGATTATCAGAGCCAGAGATTTTGGAATTAAAAGTGCGTTCTATCCTTCTCTAAAAAAGCCTAAAGATTTAGCAGCTCCACTACAATATCTAATGAATGATAAAGAATTCGAGGAACTAACTTCGATTAGTGACCCAGACTCTTTGAAGAGTGCTATTGATCGATTCTGGTTATCAAACATCGGGAATTCAAGTACGGCGAAGAGTGTAATTTCTATGTTTTATGAAAGAGTTGAAGAAGCTAATAAACAATTCTCCAATTTTGAGGAAGGTTGGAAAACGGATCCCGGTATGGTATATATTCTTTTTGGACCACCCTGGGATTTCGTAAGATATAATGATAGGATGGTTTGGTCGTATTCTTATAACTTAGATGATCCTGAAAAAAACTTTGTTTTCAGGCAGCCAAAAATGAAAAACAAATTCTATCCTTTTTACAATTTTATTCTAGACCGATCGATCTATTTAAATTCTCTTGAATACAAACAGAAAGAAAGATGGTTATCTGGAAGCATTTTAACCAGACAAAATTGATCTCTAAATAAAATTGCGGAAAAAATAATTAATAATAATACCTTAATGGATGAGTTAACTACTTATCGAACTCTTCCAAAACATTAAAATTTAATTTTATGTCTATCCAAAAAGTTACCACCATACCACTGATATTTATATTGACGCTTTTCCTGACAAATTTCTCAGTTGCACAAAGCGGCGAAGGCGAAATTGATCGTAATTCCCTAAACGACCTAGCCACCAGCAGTGTGGTTCCGAAAAAAACCAATACTGAAACGATTGGCAATCCTTATATCTTTGATCGATACATACAGGGTACGATAACTCTTACTAATGGCTCCAAGACTGATGTCTTATACATGAATTTAAATGTTTATGAAGACCGATTAGAGTATCAGGACAATGACAGAATAATGGCAATAGAATCCGGAAGAGTTACTTCTTTTGAATTTTATGACATGGATAAAATAAGAATCTTTAAAAAAGGATATTCTGCTAAAGGACTTGATTCAGATGAGTTTGTTGAAGTATATGGAACAGGAAAAGCTTCTTTACTTATTAAACACGAAGTTAGCCTCCAGGAGAATATGCCATCTTACGGAACGGCAACTGAAACAGAAGAGTATATTGATGACGAGGTCTATTACATCTACAACGATGGAGAAACTTCTAAACTAAGACGACTAAAAGAGAGATTCATTCTGCGAGAACTTGATAACTCTAAAGCTCTAAAAAGTTATATCAACCAGAAAAATTTAGACATGAACAATGTTGATCATGTTGCTGCACTTATCAATTATTATAATCAACAAAACTCTTAATAGTATTTCTTTTTTAAAACGTTGTAAAGAGATGAGTATTTAACGCTAAACCAATGTAGATTCAAGCGTTAAATACTCATTTTAATTTATACCAGTCTTGAAAGGCTGACCAAAACTATTTATCAATGTTAAAGAACCTCATCGCGTTACTTGTTCTATTATTATTTTCAATTTCTTGTTCTACTAATAATACTCAGTATCTAGTCTCAGACTACAACAACAAAAGCTTAGAAGGCCGTATATCGGTTTTAACTATTGAACTCAATTATCTGTACGACGAGTTTCCCGACTATATTTTTGGGGCTTTAAGACCGGATGAAAGAAAAATCTTCGACCAATCTCTCGAACGTCTTTTAGCAAAAAATACTAATGCATCTATTGCTGGAACATTGGATAAGTCCCTTGTACAACAACTCCCAATGGAGCAAAGAGTATTTGAGTTGAATAAATCTACGCAGTTAGAGATGGTTGCCCCAAGTAAAGGTGCACTTGTTCAAGGTGAAGATCTTGAAACTCGTTTCGTTGTTATTTTTGACCAATTCAATTTTGAGTTTACTCAAATTGAAAGCGGTGGAGGCGGATATGCTGGCCATGAAACTAAAGTAGAGACCAAACTGAACTTCGAAACCAAGTACATCATCTGGGATAATGAAATAAAAGATGCGATTGCCTGGGGAAGCGTTGATTCAGACGATATCTTTGATGCTCAAAACCCCGGCCCGATATATTCATCGCTTATTGATAAAGCCATTAATAAGATAATTCGTAAGAGCCCTTTCCCATCAAGGAATACATAATTAAAAATTACAGGAGATTTTTCTCCTGTAATGCTCCTACTTTATTACTTTAGCTTTCTCCTTCTAGAATCTGGGCAATAAAAGATCAGATCAGCCAATAAGCCCTCTATTAGAGCTGATTTGATGCGTAGCCCTGGATGTAAAGATTTTCTCTTATATTTTCCACGATAGCTGCACTGTTTTCTTGATCTCTGGGATCTAATAGATTGCCATCATCTCCTCTAAAAACGTCCTCAACATCCACTGATTTGATAATAACGAGTGTCTCGGCTGTTTTCGTTAGCTGTACTTCGGTTTCAAATCTTCTGTTAAAGTTGGCAGAAGACTTAAATATAAAGTCCTGACCATTATATAGTCCTGTAATTACAATAGAATAATTGGTTTCATCTCCAAAAAAATCGTTATCAAGTATACCCTCTCTTTCTTCTATAGGTGCTAGGAACATTTCATATCCGTTAAAGTCTGTTACATCTGAAAATCCAAGTCCTACATCTATAACTAATACCTGTTCTCTGCTCGTACTTTTTATTCCGAATATAAAGGCATTGATGTTATCAGAGCTTTCTAGTATTAATCCATCGGCAGCATATAGGTTGAACTGGTTCAACGCGAATTTGAATTCGCTAACAGAAACACTATCACTGTTATTAGTGGATTCTACATTACGGTCAAGTCCATTTACTTCAAAAAATAATGATACTCGTTTTTCATCATCACTGGCAGAGGTAGTCAGGCAACCTGATATGAATAAAGAGGCGAAAATGATGAAAATAGAAAATGGTTTTATTGCTGACATATTTAGGTATTTAATGATATTAAAAAAGGCCATATCCCTTTCGGGATACGGCCTTAAATATAAGCAAGGTTTTAATTAACCTTGAATAAATATTTGGAATTCATCGAGGTTTGGAGCAACCTTAACGCCACTACCATCGGTAATAGTAAGTACCAGATCAACTTCACCGCCGGCAGCCAGGCCACCGTCAATCAAGTTAACTGTTATATCCGCAGTACTTGAGCCTGCAGGTATAGTTACTGAACTACCACTAATTGTGTAATGTGTTCCTGATACTGCGCTGCCACCTGTAGAGAAGGCAACCGTTACATCAGAGTTACGTTGCTCGCCAATTAATTGAACTTCAACATTGTAAGTACCAGAAGCTTGATTCACTTCAGCACCTGTTAGGAAGAATCCAATTTGAGCACCATTAAAGGTTTTCTCGGCATCACCTTTGTCGAAGATGCTGTCGCATCCTACAAACAAAAGTGGAATCATAATTGCTATTAAAAGTTTAATCTTCATTGTATGATATTTTTAGATTAGAGATTGATTCCTGTATATCCTAGTTATCTTCGTACTCAGGATTCTCAACGAGTAATTCATTTACGTTAAGGAGTCCGGAACCCAGAGGTGCAAGGATTCGGTAAGAATCAGCACGCATCTTCGTAGATCCGTCAGGATTTGTGATCGCACGTCCCAATCGCTTGAGATCATAGAATCGGTGGCCTTCAATAGCCAGTTCTCTAATCCGCTCAATCAAGATTTCGTCTTCAAATGCATCAACACTTGTGAGGGCTGCAGCCGGAACAGTTCCACCGTTACGGGCGTCAAGCAGTGCCTGAAGTGCAGGAGATCCTGCAGCTGCATTGTTGCTTGCCTTAGCAAGGCCTTCAGCACGGATAAGGTACATTTCTGCAAGCCTCATCATTGGTAAGTCATCAACAGATTGCAGTTTATCACCAGACCACTTCACACTGGATAAACCAGCTGTGTTCACAGCGTCACAGTTTGTTGGCTGTGTTAGCGGGTTCTTTTGAACGTCTGCACATGGCTGGTACCAACCTAGACGGAAATCACCAGCACGATACTGGTCAATCACGAATTGTGTTGGAAGCTGAGCCATGAATCCATCAGAAGTATAGGTAGCAGGACCGTTATTACCGGAACCACCAGCGATACCTTCTGTATTAGGATTAATAACCAGTTTGAATAATGCTTCCGGGTGGTTTCCACCTGTAGAAGTTTCATTAAACATTCCTGTTACAGCATCCTGAGTATTTGATAGCGTACCACCAAATTCATCAATAGCATCCTGTGCAGCATCTGCTGCAGCTTGCCAGTTACCGGCATAAAGGTTAGCTCGTGCTTGCATTCCATGTACGAATGCGAGAGTAACGTAGGTATTGCTACCACCGTCTCCATTAGCAGTGAATAAGGTTTCCGCCTCATTCAGGTCAGCAAGAATCGCTGTATACACATCGCCAACCGTACTACGTGGTCGGAAATCAGCATCACTTACATCAATCACTGGTTCGTTACGGATGATTACACCTGCATTCCAGTTTGCTTCTGGTCCTTGACCGAAGTTACCTGGCTCGTAGCCATATACGCGTACCATGTTGTGGTAAGCAAAGGCGCGCAGTGCCAGAGCTTCTGCTCTGTACTGTGCAAGAGTAGCAGCAGGTAATACACCATCTTCAACAGCGCCTATAATAAGGTTAGCATCTTGAATCAGGTCATATCCAGCACCCCAGTTACCCATATGGGTAGTTCCGAAAGTACCTTCAGCATTGTTATATGCTTGGTACCTGGATGAACCAGGTCTGTTGCGTGTTTCGTCACTAAAAGCGCTCGGTCCTACAAAGTAATCTGTAGTAAATGAGAAGCTTTGATAGACTTTTGCGTACATGGAAGCGCGTAATGCGTTAACTCCGTTCTCCGTTGTCAAAACAACTTCTCCGGATACCGCATTAGACGGCTCCACGTTCTCTAATATACTGTCGCAGCCCAGCATTGCTACAAAAAGCGTGGCGACAATAACGTATTTCGAAAGTTTAAGTTTTTTCATTGTGTTATCTAATTTCGTTTTGGATTAAAACTGGATTTCTATACCAGCGTTAACTTGTCGCTCTGTTGGGTAAGAAGCAGCAGTAGAGTTGTTGTAAATATCATTGATATTTCCAGCTACTTCAGGATCGTACCATGGCCATGCGGTCCATGTAAGTAAGTTCACACCGGAAGCAAATAAACGAACATTTGCTAATCCAAGCTGCTGAGTTACTCTGTCAGGCAGGTTGTAGCTCAAAGAAACGTTCTTTAAGCGAATATAGCCTGTGTTGTAAATACCTTGTGTACTGAAAGTAGTACGGTAGTTACTGGTACCAGCATAATCCTGTCCACCAATGTTCATAGCACGCGGGTAATAAGTAACATCACCTGGTTGCTTCCATCGGTCAAGTACTTCTTCATTCAACTGCATTAGGAAATCAGGACTTCTTGTGAAGTAATAATCCGTTTGAGAGAATGCCCACTGGCCAAAGCTGTACTGGAAGAACGCGTCAAGAGTTAATCCTTTGAAGCTGATTGTGTTTCCAAAACCACCAACGGTATTAGCAACACCATCTTTATAATTCACAGCGTCATCAGCAAAAGTAGGAGTGAATGTTAATTCACCATCACCGTCATACCACATAGGACGTCCGTCAGCAGGGTTTACACCAGCCCAACGAATCGCTTTGATCTGACCAATTGGCTGGCCTTCAATCAAGCTTGTCAATGAGTTATCTTCACCAATTGGGTCTCCATTAGGTAACTCAAGGATTTCGTTGTCAGTAAAGGCAACGTTAAATCTTGAACTCCAGATGAAGTCTCCGCTTGAAACGTTTACAGTGTTGATTTCAAACTCAAGACCAGTATTTCTCACTTTACCGATGTTTTCAGTAATACTTCCGTATCCACTATCACCAGGTAATGGGCGATTGAAAAGCAGTTCAGAGTTATCTTTTTGGTACGCGTCAATAGAACCAGAGATACGACCTTCGAAGAGTTCGTAGTCAAGTCCAACATTAATTTCACGTGCTTCTTCCCAACCTAAGTTAGCATTCGCTAGCTGAGCTGGACGAAGACCAGTAGCACCCTGGTAAGAACCAGCAGCACTGAATAGACCACGAGCGGCAAAGTTACCAATCGCAGAGTTACCTGTTGTTCCGTATCCGGCACGAAGTTTTAATTCGTCTAACGCATCAATATCGAGGAAGTCTTCCTCAGAAATACGCCATGCACCAGAAACAGATGGGAAGAATCCCCAGCGGGTTTCATTACCAAAACGAGAGTGACCGTCATATCGGGCTACTACAGCAAGGTAGTATTTCTCATCATAGTTGTACTTCGCATTGGCAAAGTAACTACCTAGTCTCCATTCGGTGGAAGCACCGGTTGCAGTAGTAGGAGTTGCTGTAACACCAAGGGTGTTAAAGAACGGTCCCGGAAGGCCATCACCTTGAACTAGATAACTTTCAGAGTAGTCACGTCGATACTCAGTACCAACAAGACCAGAAAGGTTATGAACACCATCAAACGTTTGGCGCATGTTTGCAACCACGTTGGTGTTGAAGTTTTTCACGTTTCTGTTCGCAAAGAATACAAAACCACCAGTAGCAGCAGATGCGATAGCTGATCGGTATTGCTCATCCTGTGTATTTCGGTAATCAACACCAACTAAACCATTGAATGTTAACCAGTCGTTAGCACGGTAGGTTAAGTTCAAGTTTGTAATGATCTGGATTACTTCGTTAACACGATCTACTTCGTTCTTTTGAACAGCCGGGTTATTAGCAAGTCCAAAACGAGTTTGTGGGTTGTAATCACCGTTAGCTAAATATGGGAAACTCATTGGAGCTTCAAACATAGCCTGTGATGGAGGACAGTTAATAAAGTTACCATCCTGACATACACCAGTTTGAGTAGAACGAGATAAGTTCGCTCTTAAAGAAGTTCTGAATCGATCAGTAATAGAGTGATCAATGTTTGTTCTCAGGTTCAAACGAGTAAAGTCACTATTGAAGGCAGTACCTTCAGTGTCTTCGTATCCACCAGAAAGGTAGAATGTTGTTGCTTCGTCACCACCAGAAGCGGAAACAGAATATTTTTGAGTTACACCATCAGCAAAGATGAAATCCTGCCAGTCAGTATTAGCAAGCTCACCTGGACGGTCTGGATCTTCACCAAAGAAACCAAGAAGGAAGTTTTTCTCAGCTGTTTCGTAAGCAGAGATATCACTGTCTACAACCTGATCAATTCCATTTGTTCGGTCATTAAGGGCACCACCTTCAGCAAGGTAACGCACGTATTGATCCGAAGTAATGTAGTCTACGTTTCTTGCAAGCGTACGAACACCCGTCTCAGCACGTGCTGTAACGCTAGTAGCACCACGACGTCCACCTTTTGTAGTAATAATTACTACACCGGCAGCAGCCTGAGCACCATAGATAGCAGCAGAAGCCGCATCTTTAAGTACTTCAATAGACTCAATATCGCTAGGATTCAATGCATTCAATGCAGAAGTACTAGCTTGAGAAGATTGCTGTGAGAATGAAATCTGTACACCATCAATGATGTAAAGAGGCTGAGTAGCGGCGTTAACAGAACCATTACCACGAATATTTACGCGGAAAGCTCCACCCGGGTTACCAGATGTAGTGGTTACGTTTACACCAGCAGCACGACCCTGCAGAAGTCCTTCTGTACTTTGAAGAGATACATCTTCAAGCTCAGAAGCACTGATACTTGAAATAGACCCTGTTAGCTCACGCTTTGTTTGTACGGCATAACCCGATACAACCAATTCGTCCAAGCCAACTGCACCTGCTGCAAGAGCGATATCAAGCACGGTTGTTTGTCCGGCATTGATTTCTACAGTTTCTTCGAAATCCTGGAATCCCACATATGTTACAGTAACAGTATATGTTCCTTCAGGTATGTTAGTGATACGATAGTTTCCGTTAACGTCACTCGGAGTACCTCGTGTCAGTTCAGTTATAATTACATTGGCCCCAACTAACGTTTCGCCGGTTTCGGCGTCCGTTACTTGTCCTTCAAGAGCACCTGTCTGAGCAAATGCTAATGATGATGTCAAGAGGACCATACTTAATACGGTTAGTAACTTTTTATACATACGTAACCTCAGATTAGTTTATGGTTTTGTTATTGGTATTTTGATTTAACACTATTTAAGCCTCAAAAATGTCTTCACATATTGAAGTCATCAAATAATGAAAAAATTGTCACAAATAAAACAGTCAATTAATAATTCTATAACACTTAAGAGTTAGTGTTGTAATACTTAATTTAAAAGCCTTTCCAACGATAAAGATTTTTTTTGCAGCCAACCTAATTACTGTTCAATTGTCAGTTTAATTTCTTTTCTGTGTAACACTTCTTCAGAGTTCGGATTGGATAACTCTATTTCCAGAATATATTCACCTTCAACAAATTCCGCAGATTGAATTTCAAGCAATTGTGTAAATCTTGAGCTTTCACTGGCATTGTTTATTGTGATTGAATTTTCGTTATCCTTCCTGAATTGGAATAATTTTCCTAGAAAATTTCTGTCCTTACTTATTTTGCTTGTTAAGTTATACCGATAGTAGCCATCGGTATCGAGTGGTATGTTATAAGCTTCATAATAAATTATCAAATTTTTTCCTCTGGGGATAATTCTATCGTGGCTTACAAGGAAATCAGTAAATGATTCATCTCCACCCCTATGATAGCCCACAATAATGTCAGATGAAAATAAATCTTCCTTTGCCTCAGTAGGCTCAATGTCCACTTTTGAAGAACCCGCCCCAACCAAGGACGTTTTGAGTGTAGAGTTTTGATCTATATTCGTTTCTTCCTCACCCAATTTCCTGTGAAGTTCCGAATAGACCTTAATAGTATTATCAGCTAAAGTAGTGGGTACATCAATATAATTGGAGAATGTATTTTCGGATTGAAGTTCTGCTATCTCCGATTCTTTAGTAACACTGTGGCTTATATCAATTTCACCAGTCATTGATCGTACCGTATGGATGAGCTCATAATTGGAGGGGCTGATACTGCCAAGCCCACTACCCTTTTTAAGACCATCAAATGTAATGGCCTCTTCTGACTTCCCAGTAAAATAGACCCTATAATATGGGTTATTATCCGAATCGTAGAACTGATAGCTATACGCATCCGGTGCCAGATCATATATGAAATTGCTGTTGCTGGAGTTTTCTTCAGGAGCTTTCGCTTGTATTGTTAATAATTTAGCAGTGTTTGTCTGCTGAAACTGGCGTGCTAAAGATCTTGACATCGGAGTTGAAACATCCATATACCGATTCATCATCTGATCGTATTGACTACTAAAAAAGATATCTAAACTTGCAAGTTGGCGGTAATACATAAGTTGAAGCACAACGGCCGGCGAAACTACCTCAGACTGCCCTACATCCTGATTCGACTCAAAAGCCAACGATGTACGTTCTCTTTCTCTACTTTCTTCAGAATTCGAATTATCATCGGAGCCGCCTGCCCCTCCCGATATCGATTGACCAATGGACATATTTCCTGCAATATTTCTATTAGTCATGCTGTAGGCTGCTGAAGGAATAAAGTCATCTACTGACCTTTTCAACTCCATTTCTTGTCCGCCAAAATTATTCCCAAACAAATAAATGACCCGATCTTCGCTGGTAGACAAATCTTCGTACAACCAAATTTCATATGCCGGATATTGGTGATACTCTCTTACTCTATATAAAGTATTAAGGTAGGAAGTGGTATTGTTGGAACTTTCAACCGGGCTAGATTCACCCCCTCTCCCATCCTGCATCCTGGTTGATAATATGAATGAAGCAAAGGCAGGGTTATACATTAGATAACCGTTTCTTTTCTTTACTGGGTCACCGAAACGAAGATAAATCTCCCCTCTGTCATCAAATTTTTCTCTTTGGTTTGTGTTGAAATTCTCTGACACATAGTTAACCCTCTCCCAATGTTCCAAAAGACGTTCATTATAGTCATCAGAGGGGGACAGGCTTTTATTTTCCCAAAATTGAGTTAGATACCTAAATATCTCCGGATCTGAATTGCTTACTAGCTCATCTAATTTTTTCCTTTCTTTTGCCCCAATGATGGGTTCAAGGTAAGCCAGCTCTTTGTAAAGGCTTTCTTTTATTTCTGTATCAAAAAAGTTGCCGGAAAGACCCGAAAAATAGCTCTTACTGGCCTCCTCATAGTAATCCTTTAGCTTGTTTCTGGTTACTATTTCAATAAGCTGCTGGCTTAAAGTAAAATCGGGTTCTTGCCACAATTCTATTTTGCTGATCAATTGTTTGGCAGAATCAACAGCAGATTGGTTTAGCTTTGTGCTTTCAGGGCCATCATTAGACGCCAACATGCTATTTTGATCTGAAAGAGAAGACTGAAAATTTACAGATAAGCTTTCCAGATTTACTTTTTCGTTCAAACCTTGAGCTAAAAACGGGTTTAAAAGAAGGAGTAATGATATGATGAATGTATTTTTTAGCATGGAATCAGTGCTTTGCTTCTAAAATCATGTTTACTGTCCAAAACCACTATTTAAAATAATCAACTTCTATCCATTTCAAAGAATATTAAATTCACTTTTTGAATTTCTTTCTTTGTTATTAGGCATCATAATACCTGCATAATTGTAAAAAAGAAGTCCTTAAGCTGAATATAGGAAGTGTATTTCGGAGCTTTTCTTAAGTTACTCAAGTTCTATAAAGAACCATTTTTTTGTGGCTGAACATTCACAATATCACCTTCAAACAAACACTTCCCCCCTCAAACCTGCCCTGATAACTTTTTTTGAGCATAGAATTTCTTGTAATTTGAAAAATTTGGCAGGAGCGGGATCTTTGAGTGGATAGGGTAAGAAATAAAAAAAGCCTTCTGAAGTTAATCAGAAGGCTTTTAAAGTGGCGGGGACAGGATTCGAACCTGTGACCTTCGGGTTATGAGCCCGACGAGCTACCAGCTGCTCCACCCCGCGATGTGGAGACACAAATATACAACTAATATCATACCGATATCAAGCTATTTTTTCGATTTCTCATTAATCTTTCAGCTAATGATTTAGTAGTTTCAAAGAAAACATTATAAACCATTCTATATGACTGAAAGTAAGCAAGCGATTGAGCTGGAAAACAAATTTGGCGCCCATAATTATCATCCTCTACCGGTAGTCCTTTCTAAAGGGAAAGGTGTTTATGTGTGGGATCCGGAGGGTAACAAGTATTACGACTTCCTTTCGGCCTATTCTGCCGTAAATCAAGGGCACAGTCATCCTGAGATTATTAAAGCGCTTACGGACCAAGCCAATACATTAAGCCTCACTTCCAGAGCATTTTACAATAATGTACTGGGCGAATATGAAAAATATGTAACCGAGTATTTCGGGTTTGAGAAAATTCTCCCCATGAATACCGGGGCCGAAGGGGTTGAGACCGCTATTAAGATTTGCCGTAAATGGGCTTATGAAAAGAAAGGCATCCCAGAGCAAGAAGCACAAATCATTGTCTTGGAAAATAATTTCCATGGCCGTACTACCACCGTTATTTCTTTTTCGAATGATCCTGACGCTCGCAAGAATTTCGGGCCATACACTCCCGGATTTATCAAAATACCATATAATGATATTGATGCACTTCAAGAAGCACTTCAAAACCCAAATGTAGCCGGGCTTTTAGCTGAACCTATTCAAGGCGAGGCCGGTGTTGTAGTTCCCGATGAAGGATATATTTCTAAAGCAGCCGCCCTTTGTAATGAGCAAAACGTACTTTTTATGGCAGATGAAATCCAAACGGGTATCGCCAGAACGGGAAGCTTGCTGGCTGTTTGTGGAGATTGTTCTTGCCAAAACCATTGTGAGCGACAGGAAACCTACACCAAGCCCGATATTCTTATTTTAGGCAAAGCTCTTTCCGGCGGAGCTTATCCGGTTTCAGCTGTTTTAGCTGATGATCATATTATGGAAGTCATTAAACCCGGTCAGCATGGCTCCACCTATGGAGGCAATCCGTTAGCATGTAAGGTTGCGATGGCGGCGTTGGAAGTAGTTAAAAAAGAAAACCTGGCACAAAATGCGCGCACTCTTGGGAAGCTTTTCAGAAGTGAGATGCAGAAACTGGTTGATGAGTTTTCTCTATTCGTGAAAGTGCGAGGAAAAGGGTTACTCAACGCTGTTATTATTAATGACAGCCCCGAAAGTGATACCGCATGGAAATTCTGTGTAGCTTTAAAGGAGAATGGATTACTCGCAAAACCTACTCATGGTAACATCATTCGCTTTGCCCCTCCCCTTGTAATGACTGAAGACCAGCTCATGGAGTGCGTGGGAATAATCCGAAAAACGATTGAAGAATTTTAGAGATTTCTTACTAAACCCCGAGCCAATCTTTGAGTTCGGGGGTTTTATTTCTGCTGATTATAATCTCTTCCTCAACCGGCGGCAAAAGGTTTACGGTGACCTGCCCTTTAAAGTAAGGTTCCAGATCTTTGACAGCATTTACATTGGTAATAAACTGCCTGTTTAGCCGAAAGAAGATTTCAGGATCAAGTATTTCTTCCAATTCCGAAAGCGTGAAGTTCACGATGTATCGCTTCTTTTCGTTAGTCACGAGCCATACCAGCTTATCACTTGCCATAAAATAGGCTATCTCGTTGGTGTTTAAAGGGAATAACTTCCTTCCCAATTTCACCAAAAAGCGTTCTTTATAATTTTTTTCCTGAAAAATCTCTCTCTTAAACTTAAAAGAAGGCACCTCTTCAAAGCTCTGCTTCATTTTCTTGTATTTCTCGAAGCCACTCTCAATATCCTGCCGGGAAATAGGCTTTACCAAATAGTCGATGCTGTTCAGCTTAAAGGCTTTAAGTGCATATTCATCATAAGCCGTGGTGAATATAACAGGGGTGTGGATTTCAACTTTATCGAGGGTTTCAAAACAAGGTCCGTCAGCGAGCTCGACATCCATAAAGATCAGATCTAAATCTACATTCTGAATTACGGATAATGCCTCTTCCCCGGTCTCTACCGCTGCAACGATATGAACATCAGGATACACTTCTTTGATATTTTTTGAAATCTGCTTCCTTGCTGGTGCTTCGTCTTCACAAATTAGCACATTCATGGGGCCTCCATACTTAAAATTGGAATTTGTACGATGAACTCATCTTTGGTCTTATTGACATAGACCTCTTTTTCTGTAAAGTATTTGAAACGATCAGAAATATTCTTTAAACCCACTTCTGTACTCTTAATTGAACTTCGTTTGGGCTGAAGGTTATTCCTGATTTCCAGCCATTCGTCTTCTATTACTTTGATAGCAATATTCATAGGATTTCTGGATGATATCTCGTTGTGCTTAACCGCATTTTCCACCAATATCTGTAATGTAGCGGACGGTACTTTATAATTACCATGACCATTAAGGTTAATTTCACAGTTTAGTTTTTCGTTGAACCGAATTCGAAGCAAGAACAGATATTTTTCTATGAATTCAATTTCATCTTTTAAATAAACCAATTCTTCGTTCTTCTGATTGAGCACGTACCGGTAGATATCACTCAGAACATCCAAATATTTCTGAGCCAGCTTTGGATCCTCATCAATTAAAGCACTGAGCACGTTGAAGTTGTTGAACAAGAAATGTGGACTTATCTGTGCTTGCAAAACACTCAGCTTAGCTTTGGCATTTTCCTTCTCTAAAATTTCATAGTCCAAAAGCGATTTTTTCCACTCTTTTATGATGACATCCGCATTCACAAAGGCAGCGATGGAAACTGAAAAACTCAGTGCGAAAAGGTTGTACTCAATCAAACCCGGAAACCAAACCCCCATATCCCAGATGGTCTGATATAACAGCACCATAACCGGATTAACTATTGCCGGGGTCAGGACTGCAGTTAAAGCAATTTCAGCCCAAAGGCGTTTTTTTACGTTAAATTTCCAGGGGATTTTACCTTCTAGCCAGCGACTTTTGAGAGTATGAAGTTCAAAAAGACAGATGAGAATCAAAAAGACTGCACATGAATACTCGATATGGGCATATGCCGTCATGTCCGCAAAATCGTACCCTCTGATGAGATATAGAAAGGTATAAGAAGGAGTTGCTAGTACTGCAGCTATTATTGCTCGATTTTTAAGAGTATTAAATCTCATTTTTCTGTCTTAAGGCGAAATATTTTTAGCGCCGGCCATTCGTTAGTTTTTGGCTGATTTTCATCATCATAATACCCCCAGGGGCTGTTCGCAATATAGAATAATTCCGAATTTACCCAAGTACCCAGTGTAGGCTCTTCCATGTCCCCACGGGCCTGATCAGGAAATGATAAACTTTCCGCAATTCCATACCCCTCTGAGTCAAGTTTGATGTGCGCAATGCGTTTCGGTGTTGAACCATTTTGGAGAATGTAGAGCTTATCATTTTTCAGGTAAATGCCATCTCCTCCTCGCAGCCTTTCATTCTCATTGATGAAAGGTGTGATGGCTCCGGTTGCCACTTCTATTTTATATATGCCTTGAATGTAGTCAGAAACATATAACGCTTGTTCGTCATCCGAAAAAGCCAAGCCCTGTAAGTTCCACCAATCGTTATTTTTAAAAGCTTGGGTTAGGGAATCACCACTTTCGTCAATGGTATATATTATTGGATTGTTACTGTCGGTGGTATAAAGCTTGCCTTGAGATGAAAGAATCAAGTCTCCGAGTAACTGACCTTCACTATTAGGTTTGTAGGCCTTCAGAAGCTCACCGGTCTGGGCATGTAATTTTAAGACAGCCGATTTTCCTGCTAAAGCATCCTTATATCCTGAGAATAATGAAACTGCAGATGTTGTAACCCAGAGTATTTCATCATCTGTGGGATCTACAGCCACTCCCATTGCTGACCAATACCCAAGTTCTTTTAAGCTTGCCAGCAATTCAATTTCGGTTCCTGATTGGTTTACTCTATATATATGTCCCTCTCTGATATCTGATATATAAAAGACATCTTGTTTAGCATGGTAGGCTATTCCCTCAGGATGAAAGCCAGCTTTTTCTATTTCAAAAGCCAAATCGCTTGTCGCCTTTGTAGTTTGATATGACTTCACCATTTCTTCCAGAACATACCAGTCCTGAGAATGAAAAAGACTATTGAAGTCGGTGGTATCGAGAACATTTACCGAAGCATAAAAATGCGTTAGTACCTCAAGTGTTTTTGCAGCCTCCTTGTCCTGATTGTTTAACGCATAACTTTTAGCCAAACTATACATTAATGACGGGTGGTTAGGCCGAAGCGAATCCGCCTTTCTTGCATTCTCTAAATAGGACGGATAGTTCTTAGCCTCCAGAGCAGCCATACCCTGCCTGTGATACTCAACGTAATCTTGTGCCTTTAAAACCGCAGATGAAACAAGTGTAAGAATGAGCGCTAAAAAAATACCTTTCATTATAATTATATAGGTGATCTGTTCATGTTAATGGTAGCTATAAAGACTAAGGTTTACCTTTCTTATCAGACCAAATGGCACCTTTGTTGAATAAACTCATAAATGAGGGGGCTGAATAAATAATCTGATTTGGTTCGATCTCAAATCAACCTCCAAAAGATACAAATGCAGGTCTAAGCATTAATTTCCTCATCCTCAAAAAATGCACCTTCAACAGTACAAATAACCATTAGAAACTCTTAGCCGAGCAGAGGTCTGGTTTATACAGAATATTAGTCTCAATCATTAATAATTGAGCATCATGAAACTATTCTTGAATTCTATTTACTCTAAAAATTCGGCTTTAAAAAACCTGCTTGGTTTATGCTTTTTAGCGGTCTTTATTTCGGGATGCCCTGACTCCCCCGTTTCCGACATCTGCAATAATGAGTCTTGCAGGGGAAGCCTTCAGGATTACCAACTGAATAATGGAATGCAGGTTACGGTGTATACCCCAAGCGATTATGACGAATCAAAAGCTTACCCGCTGCTGATTCTCAATGATGGCGAGACCGTGTTCCCGCCAAACCCAAGCAGTATGGCTGTTATTTTTAATACGTTGATTGATGAAGGTATAACCGAGCCTTTCTTGGCAGTAGCTATATATAGCGGAAGCCAAAGAAATAACTGGTATATCCCTTATGAGGATGAATGGGTTACCAATAACTGGGGCGCCTATGAACCACAAGCTGACCTTTATGCCGAACAGATTTTTGAACAGGTCATACCTTCTCTGCAAATGGAATATAATATTGATGAAAATGAAGTCGGTATTTTAGGGTATTCCCTCGGCGGATTAGTTTCAACGTGGATGGGTCTTAAATACCCTGATAAAATCAAATACTCAGCCAGTCTTTCCGGATCATTCTGGGTTGCTGATTATGCGATTTTTGATGATGTTGATGGTGATTACAGCAATGGTCAAAAATTTTGGTTTGATATAGGCACCAGAGAATGGAACTACTATGTACCGCTTTATGCCGAACTTGAAGATGCCGGAGTTGAGCCTGGAATTAGAAACTTATACTACGAAGTTCCGGGTGGTAGTCACCAACAGGTAGATTGGCTGGAACGCATACCCTTTCCGCTGACCTTATTTTTTGGGACTCAAGAGCCGGAACAAGAAAGCATGGATGTTGTGCTGGAATGTATCCCCAGCCAGAGTACAGCAGGACTTTTCTTTAGACGAATGAACCCAATCATTACACTTTCTAACGGTGTCAAGTATTCACTTGCTCAAACTGCGTCATATACACTTCAGTCGGGGGAAGTTCAGCTTGGTATTGAAGGTAGTTTTAGAAATAATCCTGACATGGAAGCTGAAGTATTGGTGGAATATGAGTCTTTTTCTGATACTGTCAGTATCCCCAAAGGATTCTGCCCTTAAAACAGGAGCTTATTATTGATTGGAAATGGGAGGATCAGGTGATTTAGCGGTGTCTTTGAAGAACAACTCTTTTTCTCCACTGTAGTAGCTTAAAACAATCTTCCGGAAATACGTTTGCCCTTCCTGATCCTGAATGTCTTGAGCTATTGAATCCCCAATATCTTCTATGAACCCAAGATGGGTATATCGAACTCTAATTTTAGGATTATCAAATTCCACACATTGAGGGTACGCTAAAATCCCACCCTGTAATTCACCGAAAAGGGTAGCTGAAACTCCAATTGGTGTCCACCTCGCTTCCAATACCTCTGTTTCAGGATCGTATTCAATATTGCTGTTTCTTTGAGTCCAAAACCACTGAGTTCCCAGTTGCATGCCTACTTCAATTTCCAATTCTTCTCCAGCCTCAAGATCAATGTTGGTGAACCTGACTTGGAAGACTTCGTCACAATGCACAAGGTCTTTTGAGAGTGAAACGCTGCTCTTTTTTGGGGTCACCGTGATCAAGCTATCCCTGAAACCATCCTCATCTTCTAACGAAATTTTATAGCGTGTATCATAGTTTATGGAGTCTTGGATTCTGAAGTTATGGGTGTAGAGGCTATCAAAAACCCTGAACTCGTCCTCAAGTAGTTGTGAGGCTCCCGTATTTAAATTAGTGAGGGTAATGTCAGCTCCTAAATCTTTGGTGGCGATGGTATTTAACAAATCATTCGTGTCGTGTACACGAATGTAATTTGGAGTATCCAACATATTTAAAGGGCCATAAATGGAGTAAGCTTTCCCTTTATCAGCTATAGGTTCAATAGGGCTGTCACAGCCTGAAATACCCAGCAGAGCCACCCACAATATCATCCCGTAAACAGCAGCCTTCATGTTCTTTTTTAGTCCTTTTTCTTTTCTGACTCAATGTAGCCTTGAAGGACAAAAATGTAAAAAAAGGAAATCATAAACTATTTAAGGAGAGTAAAACTATTTTCAGAGTTAAGAATTTAGCTAAGGTAGTTTCTAATTAAAAACAGTTGAATCTATGGTGACTTCTGTGCTTCCCTTATATTTGCTAAGTACTACCTGGTTAGGCGTATAAAGCTGATCGAATTCTAGTTCATTTGGGGCATTAGGTTGGACCTCTTCCATGTAGCCAACATGAGTAAAGCTAAACTTTATTTTATCACTCGAAAACGTACTGCACGTTACCCAATCAAAAGGACCAAAGATGAGTTCAGACACATAGTTTGGACTCCAGCCCATTGTTAAGGTATTCGTTGCGCTGTTGTATTGTCGGAAATTAGCCGGACGTTTTGTGTACATCCAAGCAACTCCAACTTTAATCCCAACCTCGGTTTCGATACGTTCTCCTGCATTAAGATCGACATTTGTAAACCTGAGCATAAAAAGCTCCCCACATGACACAGAATCCTGAATAACAGTCAGTTCCGTTTCTTTTGTTGTAACAGAAATTACACTATCCCGATATCCATCCTCATCTTCTAACGAAAATTTATAGCGGGTGTCGTATTCAAGTGAATCCGGAATCTCAAAATTGTGGGTATATAAGCTGTCAAAAACTTTGACTTCATCTTTCAACAATTGGGAAGCGCCGGTGTTTAAATTTGTCATAGTAACCTGAACCCCTAAATCCTTTGTCAGATCAGGGTTTAACAGGTCATTGGTATCGTGTACTCTTATGTAGTTTGGTGTTTTCTGAATATCCAAAGGCCCGTAAATAGAGTAAGCCTTGCCTTTATCAACTATGGGCTGGATGCTGGTATCACAGGCTGATAGTATTACCAGCAGTAACATTGTCAATACTACGTACAACGATGTTTCTTTACGTTTTCTCATCCTCTTGTGACTTTATCAGTCTAAGTTCAGACTTACAGATGCGTATGGTAAAAACCGAGACTGATTGACCACTTCAAATTCTACTACATCCAGGTAAAAAACATTGGTTCGGTCATAGACATTGATGGCTCCAAGTTCAGCGCCGATCTCGAACCTTGGGTTAATTTCAAAAAACCGTTTTGCTGAAATATCTAACCGGTGATAGACGGGTAAGCGCTCGGTATAAGGTTCATCATAGTAGGCATCAGTTATACCCGGATCTCTGATGGGATCTTGATCGGGGATATTTAAGCGCAGATCGGTGGCGTATATCTGGGTGTATGGTAAACCACTTCCAAATTCCCATCCGGCACTTAAGGTGGTGCCTTTAACATTATAGTTTATGTACGTGTTGAATTTATGTCGCTGGTCGTGTGCCGGCGTATAGCTTACCACTTCGTTACCCAGCCACTCGCCCAGATTGCTACCTACTGCACTATATTCCACTTTCCCAAGCCCATAGCCGGCATACCAGAACAGAGGTCCGTTATTGAATTCCAATCTAAAATCCATCCCATAGGTTTCGCCATCTGCTAAAATAATTTCCGTTTCTACTCCGGTCTCCTGAGTCCAAAGTGGTACGGGTGTGTTTTGATGATCTTTGTAATAGGCTTCAACATTTGTGGTCCAGTATCTTCCGATCTTATTCTGCGCACTCACAATAGCATGAAAAGCTGATGGTAATGGCTCCCCTCTTCTCGTTGATCGATAGATAGTAAACGTTGATCCTGCATCCCTCTGATCCGTTATCCCCTCCATGGTCTGAGCATATATCCCTGTAGCAAAGCTCAGCTCCATTCTGTTATTCTTTAAGGGATTGTATTGAACTCGCACCCGAGGTTCTAAAGTTGCTTCACTTTCTGATGCAAATTGAGTTCCAATTCCAGGTTCTATTGCAAGCCATCGGCTGGGCTGCCACTTGGTTTTGGTATAGAGCTGCACTACCCCATCAATGATATCAACGCCATCATCTATGCTTGTGAACCGTTCATCGGCCCGGGCCTTATAACCCTGCATTAAAATATTGATGCCATAATCGATTCGGAGGTTGAGCAATTCTTCCTGCATATCTAACCGAAGATAACCCTGAGTTACATCGGCATCTCGTTCAGTTACAAGTTCACTTCCCTCTGAATTATTGAAATTTGAAAAGCCCATAGAAACTTCAAACGGGTGGTCGAAAGTCTCATCAAAACCAAAACATCGTAGTCCCGCTCCGGTATTATACCAGCTTAAGGTTTGATTTCGGGTTTCATTTATTTTCCCTTCATCTCCTGTGAGGATCATACTGGCGCTGCAGTTAAATTGGCTTCCCTGCAGGGTGTACCGGGCGATCACATCATAAAATTCCATCTCCTGTTTCTCAGTACCTAAATATCCCGAAAACCCATTGATCGTAGATTTTCGGCCACTTAGCACCAACGATGATTTACCTTGTACAAGCGGACTTTCAACAAATACCGTTGACATATATGGACTGAATGAAGCGCTCCCACCTGATCGATTATAATTTCCTGTCTTCAGGTTTACATCTATTACTGCTGAAGTGGAACTCATGTATCTGTTGTCAAATCCACCGGCCATAATTTGAACATCATTGACTGCTTTTTCCGGAAAGGCTGAAAATAAGTTTGAAATATGAAAGGGCTTTATCAATGGGATGTTATCAACCAAAACCAGATTCTGTGCCGGTGTTCCGCCCCTGATGTAAAGATCCCCACCTTGATCACCCGTGCTGATTACACCCGGCATGGTTTGTATGTAGGCCATCAAATCGCCTTCAAGACTGGCAGAGGGAAGCCTGCTTAAATCTTCTGCTCTAACTCTGGTGATACCCACTCCGCCTGTGCTATTTCCTTCCCCAATAACCTGAACTTCCTGCAGTTCGCCAACCGCTTCCTCCAGTGTCAAGCGATATACTTTGGTTTCGCTTGGTTGTATTTCATAATACTCTTCAAAGGTTTCAAAACCGATAAATGAAATCCTGACCCGGTAGGTACCGGCACTAAGTCCCCTGAATTCCACAAAACCATCTCTTGTTGTAACGCCGTAATCGGTATACTCTTCTTCATCCCCCTCAAAAAGCAGAACATTAGCACTTACTATTGGCTGTCCACCTTCTTCAGATACCACGAAACGCAGAATAGAGCTGGATTGGGCTGCCAAAGTTGTAGTGGTGAAAAGTGTAACAATGAAAAGGTAAACAAATCTCATACTGCTATTTCGTGGATACAAATACTTAATGGATTTTTCGTGAAGGCTCATTATAAAAAAATATCCCTTACAACTCTCTATCAACATATACAGTTCTCGTAACTTATTCATAGCATTTCCATGCGATGGTCAACTTTTTACCAATAGTGTGGCATATTATACGCACGAGTTACTACTCCAAAATCGGCATTTCAAACTTTAGTGAATTTAAACGCTATTGAGGCGTTAGGCCGTATTTGGTAGCTTCTTTAAAAGAAAATAAACGAAGAGATGATATGGCGGATACAATGACGATTAGTCCAAACGAAGTGCGTTCAGTTTTAAGCAAGCATATGCTAACAGATGGATATGAAATGGTGCTTGATCTTGAAGAAAGTGAAGGCGCCTACCTGTATGATTCCAAGTCCGGAAAACGGTATCTCGATTTCTTCACCTTTTTTGCTTCTAATCCACTGGGAATGAATCACCCCAAAATTGCCGGGGATGATGACTTCATGTCTAAGCTTGGGCGAGTGGCCATTAACAAGCCATCGAATTCTGACATCTACACCAAAGACATGGCTGAGTTCATGGAATCTTTTGACCGAGTCGGAATTCCTGATTACATGCCCTACTCTTTTTTCATCTCTGGAGGAGCATTAGCCGTTGAAAATGCCATGAAAGTTGCCTTTGATTGGAAAGTGCAGAAAAACTTTCAAAAGGGTTATCGTGAGGAAAAGGGCCATAAAGTCCTTCATTTTGAAAAAGCATTTCATGGGCGCTCGGGATACACGCTCTCTGTTACCAATACGGTTCCCAATAAAGTAAAATACTTTCCGAAGTTTGACTGGCCAAGGGTTATCAGTCCCGCCATGACTTTCCCTGCAACCAAAGAAAATATTCAGGAAACCGTGCAGCAGGAAGACCTGGCTATTACACAGGCAGAACGGTATTTCGAGCAGTTTAAAGATGATATTGCCTGCATTCTGATTGAGCCGATTCAGGGTGAAGGTGGAGACCGACATTTCCGTCCTGAATTTCATCAGGCGCTAAGAGATCTTGCCGACAAACATGAGGCTTTGCTTATTTATGATGAGGTACAAACCGGTGTTGGTATGACTGGGAAATTCTGGGCGCATGAGCATTTTGTGAAGCCGGATATTCTTGCTTTTGGGAAAAAAGCTCAGGTCTGCGGCATCCTTGCTGGCAAACGTGTTGATGAAGTAGAAACCAACTGCTTTCACGTTTCATCCCGAATCAATTCAACCTGGGGTGGTAATCTCGTTGATATGGTCCGGTTTGGACGAATACTCGACATCATTGAAGAGGAAAATCTGGTTGATAATGCAGCCAAAGTCGGCAACTACCTGCAGACTCGTTTGGAAGCGCTAGCTGACAATCACGAATATTTCTCCAATCCTAGAGGTAAAGGCCTCTTTTGCGCCATTGATTTACCGGATACTCATTCCAGAAATGCAGTCATAAAAGAATGCATGAATAATGGACTAATGATCCTATCCTGCGGACCTAATACTGTTCGGTTCAGACCACCACTTACTATTACTCAGGCTCAAATTGATGAAGGACTGGATATACTGGAAAAAGCATATAAGACTTCACTAGACAAATGCCCGGTTGCTGATTAGTTTCAGAGCTGTTAATCTAACTTATTGACAACCGGTTCAGAGTTTGTTGATGCAACCGATTCTATCTTCCAGTTTCCATCTTTCTGTATTCTGTATACCGCAAGCCAAGCAAAGTGGACGCTATCTCTAAGTATTGTTCCATTGTCGTCTGGATACCTAACAATAACGTCTTTCTGAACGATAGTATATGCAAGGGAATGATCATCGGAAAAACGAATAATGGGCTTTTCTGTATCATCCCACTTTTCAAACTCTACGGAAGCAAAATATCGGTCATACCTGGCCTTATGTTCCTCGAAGCTCTGCTGTGATAGCTCTCCTCGGTTTACAGATATAAAGTCATCTGTAAGCTGACCTGCAAACTCTTCTGACATTTTTTGAAAGTGATACTCTCGCTGTGCTTCATGCATCTTCATGATCTCTTTTTCATGAACCATTCTGCTTAATTTCTGGTCTACACATGAAGTAAGGATCAGGCTAAGTAATATATATTTAATCATAGAAATCGATTTTATCTTTCTTCTATCTGAACGGTTATTTCTGAGTATTTAAATGTGAAAACTTTTTCCCCGTCAATAATCCGGATCAATTCTGGTACTCTTATCCCCTCTTTCGTTGATGTCCAGGAATCAAAAATCGTGGTTATCGTTTGGTTATCTTCTGAATTCAAACTGTATTTCAAAGGTTTGTGATCAGCATTTGTTATGTACTCAGTTGAGTATCCAGAACCAGCACTCCCGAAAAACTTAATCTCGTCTTTTTTTTGAATCACTGAATCGATCTCTTGAAATAAATATTCTGGCTGTAATGCAATTCGTACGTAGTCATGCATTCTGCCAAAGAAAATCATGAACTCACTTATGCTCTCACCTTCTGCATCAACTCCTTCATCACCATTTATTTTTAATTCAACTGGTTCATCACGATAAGAGAATTGTTGTTTAAAGGTTAAATGACCTTCACTGCTTTCAACTTTGGTGACATAAGCCCCATCAGGACCTTTGCATTCTGCAATGGAATGGATGGTCAGGCTTAATCCTGCTACGCCCATTCGTTTCTTTATCTCACTAAAGTGTTTTGAGATAGCTTTTTCATCCTTTGTTAATTTCGGGGTCTGTGCATATAACTGTTCATTTATAGCAAAAACTAACCATCCCAAAAGCAATAGATATTTGAGTACTAAACTCAGCTTCATTATTCTAATATTCCATTTTGGTAAACTGGATATTTTCCATTTATAAACATCAAGTGATAAAGGCTTGATTAAGAGAATACTCGATTTCTATTCGTCCATTAAATACTTGTATGTACTCACTGTTTTTAATTCAGGGGTATTGTCTATCAAGTCTTCGAGGATCCATTTATGATTATCGCCTACAATCACCAAAAGCCGGTCGCCAGTTTCACTTATTTTCAACAAGTTTCCCATCATACGTATGTTACGCTGGTACCAACGTCCAAGCCAGTCTGGCCCCATCCAGTTATCACCAATGCCTGCCCTTAGTTCGTACATATGCATCCGGTAGGTATTCTGCTGCTGGGCCTCTGGTGAATTCAGAAGCTTAATTCGTTTGTATAGAGGAAGTGTTTTTTTCAGACTATCGTTATATGAAAAGGCTGAAATAATCTGATCAATGTGTTTTCTGGCGAATGCTGAGTCGTTCTTAGCTGCATATTCGTTGAATTTCGAAAATGTGAACCCTTCCAATGATCCAATGAACTCAGGTTTATTATCGAACAGATAAATGGAGCCATGATTCATCCTGTGTGCCATCTTAAACCCAAGCTGGTACGTCTCATTTGCCAAAGTATCAATAGAAAATGAACCAGCTCTATAATCTGTATAAATTTCGTTAAAGTGATCCTTGAATTGAGCTTCTTTTTCTATCACAACTTTAGTTGGACAAAACTTTTCCAGAGCATCTAAAATCTTATCAATCTCAAGCTGATTCTCTTCCGATAATTCATCGGTTTCTGATTCCTGGGCGAAATGATACGAACCGACAATCATCACCTTTGAAACAGGCTGAATGGTGAATACTTTTAGTTCAGGCCTGTCTTCCTTTTTCTGACACGAATACAAGAATCCTGCCAATAAAATACATACTAACCCTATCCTTGGATTCATTCTTTAATCTCCAAAAATTCGTTTATAGTTATGTCTTGCATAATTGTGACTTTTCCTGAAGGCCAATTAACAGTTATCTCATCAACTTGAGAACAATTTCCTAAACCAATAATCTGTACCAAATCAGCTTGTGATCGCCATGTGATTTGGGAGTAAACCCCTTTTGAATTGGTTTTCAACTGTCCGTTTTCGGTGCATTTTGCACTGATTTTTGCACCTATAGCAGAACGGTTTGACTCCCTACCCTCTAATTTTATTTTTATCCAATTCCCCGGTTTTTCGTATGTATTTATATAGACTTCATTTTTTTCAAAATCACCTCTCGAATTCGGCCATTGTGGGATTATGATATCCGGCTTACCATCATTATTGAAATCTCCACTGGTGATAGTAGATGCGAAGAAAATCCGATTATGAAAGGCTGTATTTACAAGCAGCTCGAACTCAGCCCCCTTATTCTTGAAAAGTTGTACCCCACTTCCCCAATTAGCAATCGCTATATCCTGATCTCCATCGTTATCAAAATCATCCATCAAAGTGCCGTAAGTATGGCCTCCAACAGAGGTGAGGCCATCTTTTTCAACAAACTCAAAATTTCCATTTCCATTATTTACATAAAGGAAATTAGCCCCTCCCATAAGTGATGTTTGATAAATATCCAGATCACCATCATTGTCAATATCACCAACGGTACCGGTACTTTTAGGAAATGAAAAACGCTCAGCCTGTGGCGTTTCAAGCATATACACATCAAATTCCCATTCACCTTTATTAAAATAGATGCGATCTTTTTGAAGCCGGTAGGAAGCATATAGGTCCGGGAGATTGTCTCCATTAAAATCCCTCCACAATCCCCCAATTGTAGAAGCGGTATCTTTTGTTATTGGCGTGTTTGCTACCTTTGAAAATTTTTCGTTTCCGTCATTCCTGTACAAAAAATCAGGTTCCTGATTACTGATCCCACCATTTGCTACATACAGGTCTAAATCACCATCATTATCAATATCTGACCAATTGGCTGAATAGGAATAGCCCGCATCATTGCTGACTATTGAATGGGCTACCATCTTGAACTCGCCTTCTCCCTTGTTTACAAATAGAGCGTTATTCTGGGACTGTTGATTAGCAATAAATACATCTATTAGTCCGTCGTTGTTGAAATCACCCCAAGTGCTTCCTGATGAAAAGAACACATCATTAGATAAGATACTTTCTTCATTCAGGGCAAATACCCCCTTTCCATCATTAAGATATAAGCGATTTTTTTGAGGAACTGGGGGAGATGAACTAACATCATACCCATTGCTGACATAGACATCCAAGTCATTATCGTGGTCAACATCAATTAAGCTGATACCACCGGTGCTTTCTTTTCCATTAAGTGGAGAGTGTTGTAGGTAATCGAATTTAATTGAGCTTTGATCTAAAGGGTTATAGACCTCTTTTCCTATTGAAGTAATTGACCATGCTAGTAAAGCTATAGGTATGGCAGCTACTAAAACCCCCAAGCAGATTTTCATCTTCATTCTTAAGCCTTTAATTATCTTTAATGTTTACTTCTATTTCTTTCAAAGAAAGGCTGAAGAAATCGGTGCCAGTATGTTCAAGTTTTTGACTGCTTGCCCATACCAGCTTATTCGATTTATATAGAATTCTTGGGTTCAAGTCTGAGCCGGTGGTATTCAAGGCTTTCAAGTTCGTTGGCTCTGACCAATCACCGGTGGTATTCTTTCTACTGAGATATAAGTCTCCATAAGGCGAACTCCCATCTGCTCTACCAGAGGATTCAAAAATAATCCACTCAGCATCCGGAGATATAATTAGGTTCCATTCGCCAGAGGGTGAATTTATAGAACCCTCCAAAAGCTCGGGTTTTGAATACTCTCCTGTCCCAATAACTCTGGACATATAGATATCGCCGAGTCCTAAGCCCTCTTGCCTTATAGAGCTGAAGTAGATATTCCCTTCCTTATCAGTTACAGGACTTGCCTCGTACCCGGGAGAGTTTAGCGCCTCGACAGCTGAAGGTTTGCTCCATTTATCTCCATTTTTAGTCATCATGAATATATCCGGATCCGATTCACCTGACTTCCCTTGATAAGGTCGGTTGCTCACAAAAAAGGCTAGTTCACCATTAGGGCTAATAAATATGCCTGAATCAGACCAGGGGGAGTCCTTGTCGCTAAAATCTGCATATCCGGTATTAATCCATTTTTCATCTTTTTTGACGTACCTGTGAATTTTTGAGGGTGGATTTACTCTGCTTCCCCACTCCCCATCATGCCGAACCACATAGGCTACGTTTTCATCAGGAGTAAATGCAATTCCGTAATCAACTTTTTCTGTTGATAGTGTACCCTCACCAAAAAGAGTGAGGACTGATTGCAGAAGTATCACTTTAAATATCATCATAACTCTGACTGGCTTTCCGAAACTTCATTTAAATTTCTTTCAATAACGGTTCGCATTCTGGGAGGCATATTTCCGACTTCCAGTGCTTTTCTATAATTGAATATGGACAGTTCTTTTCTCCCGTCTTCTTTGGCAATAGCGCCCAGAAAATAGAATACTTGATAACTTTCATCATAAACAGAACCAAGCCAACTCAGCATATCTATGGCTTCTTGTGTTTTTCCATCCCGGGCATGGAGGCCATATGCATAAGTACGAATAGCTTCTTCAGGTAACCGAAACCGAAATCCATACTCCTGAGCATTCTGTTCATAAACAGAATGAATCTCATCCTTACCTCCTTTTGTCCAAGCTGAGATAAGTGCTCTTTCAAACTGCTCTACAGGGAATAGTTTTTTCAATCCTTCATGAAGCGTGATGGAGACGTTGGTAAAATGATTTTCTCCCTCATGGATATCAGAATAGAGCTCAAGTTGCTCTGCATGTCCACTTTCATTTAGGAAATTGATGTACTGCTCTATGGCCTGCATGTTGGTTCGGTCGTTAGTTCCTGCGGTTGTATATACAAACGGCTTACTGTCCAAATCATTAAATGAGTAAGAACCATACATATATTCATCTTTCCACCAAACGCTTGGGCTGACGGCTATATATCCATCAAAAAGTGTTGGTTTTGACTTTAGAGTATAAAGTGAAAACAATCCACCAAAGCTATGTCCGAATAAGATTCTCTGATTTGAAAGGTTGTATTCTTTTTCCATGTGGGGAATGAGTTCTTCCTCTATAAATTCAAGAAACTGCTTGGCTCCTCCACTGCCCGGATATCGCTGATCATGTTCAGTTGGGGTGAAATCTTTAGTTCGATTGATATTATTTAAGCTCACAACTGCCATGTCAGGAATACGGCCCCATCGTATAAAATGCCCAACGATTCCTGATGCTAGTTCGTGATTCCATTCCCCATCTAATACATATAAAACAGGTAATGGATCTTTAACTGAATCAGGTAAAAAAATGCTTCCTGTTCGCTGCTCACCTAATATTTGGGAGCTTAGCTCAAAGTTATCCCCTTTATAATCTAACGCTTGCCCAAAAGCAGCTTCAGGAAATATGCTTGATATGAATATTAATAATGGTAGTATCGTTTTCATCGGGCTCTTAAGTAGTTGGAGTTCTGTATTCAATAGTAGCCATACCATTCCTACAAAAGATCAGAGTCAGTGTTTTAAAGTGCCGATTCATTCAAATTTCGGGGCACTTTATTTTGTGTGTGCGAATCTTCTTGCCCCTGATCAACTAAAGCAAACACGATGAACTACACCGTTTTAAGATCTACTGTTATTATTAATAGGGCAATCCATGCTGTTTGGGATGCTGTAAAGTTCCCCCGTGATATCAAGCGTTATCATCCGCTTATAAAAGAACCCTACATGACTAGTGATAAACAATCAGGAAGGGGTCAAAAAGATACTGCCAATTAAAACCCATGGGAACCATGGAAGAATTAATCTCTGAATTGATAGGTGGTGAATTAATTTAGACCGAAGTAATAGGCGGAAAGATGCTTCCGCCTTATTCATTTATGAGAGGGATTCTGAATTTAAAACCACTGTCTAAAGATCAGACAGAAGTATCATTGACCTTTAGCTATAAACAAAAGTTTGGTGCTTTTGGGATGCTCATGGATAAACTGCTGGTGCGTCCCCAATTCAGAAACACATCAGCAAGATATACCTCAGGGCTTAAAAATTACGTGGAAGACTAAGATCAAACCAACTGATGACTTTCAGGCTGAATAACCACTTCATTCATTACAGAACCTGAAGGCTGATTTACTGCGTAAAATACGGCATCAGCAACTTCATCAGGGGTTAGCATCATGTCTTTCTTGACCCGCATGTTTACTCTGTCATCATCCCAAAAAGCAGTGTCAACTCCGCCTAAATAGAGCAGGGAGAATTTTGTTTTACCGCGACGCTGTTCCTCAACCAGTGCTTTGGTAAACCCTTGGATGGCAAATTTTGATGCCGCGTAAACAGATGCATTCTTCATTACATATTTACCCATAGTACCGGGAAACATAACCACCGAAGTAGTCTCATCCTCGTTCATATTTTTCATCACGGTTTGGGTAACTAGAAAAGTACCGTACACATTGGTATCGATGATTTCTTTGGCATCTTTTGGATCAATATCCAAGAAGGGCTGGATGATACCCTGACCAAATGCATTGATGAGTATATCAATTTTACCAAGCTGACTGCTAATCTCTTCTGCCATTTTCTCTACTGAAGCTTGGTCTTTGGCATCGACCTCAATCGCGTAAGCTTCTCCGCCGGCATCATTAATTTCTTTAGCTACGCTTTCAACGTTTGTTTTATTTCTTGAAGCAAGAACCACCTTAGCCCCTGCATCACCAAATTTTTTAGCCGTTGCACTTCCAATTCCACCTGAACCGCCAACAATTAATACAATTTTATTATCCATAATATGATTTCTTTCTTGATAAATAGTCACACAAGAAAAGTGGAAATCGGGGTTTTTCGTTCCTAAAAATGTGAGCACGAAATAAGGTATCTGAAATTGTCATCCAGAGCGCATAAAGAGCCATACTAAACACAATTGTTTAACGCGAAGGATCTCAATGTATAATACAATTGAGTATTTCGAACTTTGAGACCCTTCGCGAAATACAATGTAACCCTTATTATATTTGATAAACGCTCTGGGTGACA